>Ga0102953_1000074_pt1 | contig 62037 bp, 66 predicted proteins | sample SalPon2A_C_D2_MG_FD_78509 | JGI IMG/M metagenome (GOLD analysis project Ga0102953, IMG submission 78509) | Soil microbial communities from South San Francisco under conditions of wetland restoration - Salt Pond MetaG R2A_C_D2_MG | ecosystem: Environmental > Terrestrial > Soil > Wetlands | place...
TGCGCTAGGCTGGCAACCGGACCCAGAGGGTCGAAAAAGGGCGACGGATTATGGCGGACACGGGCAGCAAGTCAAATAACAGCGCTGACGCTTCTTCATCCACTTTCCTGCGCGCTGCCTCCAAGGTCGGCGGCTGGACGATGTTGTCGCGTATTCTCGGCTTTGTACGCGACATCCTTCTGGCCAGAGTGCTGGGGGCAGGCGTCCTCGCCGATGCGTTTTTTGTCGCCTTCAAACTACCCAATTTTTTCCGCCGCCTGTTCGCCGAAGGCACCCTGACCGTGGCTCTTGTGCCGGTGCTGTCCGATGCCCGAGAAGCAAGCGAGGCGGAAGCGCACCAATATCTCAATGCCCTGGCAACACTGCTGCTGATGGTGCTATGCCTGTTTACGATTGCCGGAGTATTGGGCATGCCATGGTTGCTGCTGCTGTTTGCCCCCGGCTTCGCCGATGAGCCTGATCGCTGGCAACAGGCCCTGCTGCTGGCTCGCTGGATGTTTCCTTACCTGGCTCTGATCTCCCTCACAGCTCTCGCCTGGGGAGTGCTTAATACCTATAAAAAATTCTCGCTTGCCGCTGCCACGCCGGCATTGCTGAATATCGCCATCATTCTGGCCGCGCTGCTGCTGGCCCCGGTGATGGACAACCCGGCACTGGCGCTGACGTGGGGTGTATTGCTCGGCGGGGTTCTGCAACTGGGAGTGCAAATTCCGGCGCTGAAAAGAATCGGTTGGATTCCGCGGTTCAGCCTTGATTTCAGGCAGGGCCGGATCGGCGAAACCCTGCAACTGTTCGGCCCGGCTGTACTCGCCATTGCCGCGGTACAGCTGAATATCCTGGTCGGCACGATTCTCGCCACCCTGCTTGAAACAGGCGCTGTATCATATCTCTATTATGCCGACAGGATTGTGCAGCTGCCGCTGGCTTTGTTCGGCATTGCCATGAGCACGGCACTGCTGCCGACACTCTCCGGCCATCTCGCCAAAGGGAATATTGAGCAGGCTTCCGGAGACCTGAGATCGGGGCTGGCATGGCTTACATGGCTAACGCTGCCGGCCGTGGCCGGAGCGTTGTTTCTAGCCGAACCGATTATCGTCACCCTGTTCGAAAACGGCGCATTTACCCATGCTGACAGCCTAGCCACTGCAGCCACCCTGCGGGCCTATGCCATCGGACTGATTGCCTTCTGCTGGATCAAGCTGCTGGCAACCGCCTGTTACGCTGGCAAGGATGCCAAGGCTCCCATGCGCTACGCCGCCCTCAGTGTGGGCATCAATATCGTGCTGGCGCTGATCCTGATGCAGTTCTGGTCATATGTCGGGCTTGCCCTGGCTACCTCACTGGCCGCCTTTGTGAATGCAGCCATGCTCTTTATACGGCTGCGGAAAACGCTTGGCGCGTTGATTGATGGACACAACCTGAAGCGCATGCTGACGGCAGGCTTGGCCAGCGCCGCCATGCTGGCCTGCCTGTTTGCCCTTGATGCCCTGTGGGCATTCCCGCTTGCAGGCAAGATGGCGCAAGCGCTGTGGATCAGTCTCGCTGTCGTCGGTGGCATCTTGGTATTCTTCGCCTGCGCCCTGGCGATGGGCGAACATCAACTGGTCAACCGTTTACGCAAAAGCAGACAGAAGGAGGGTCATCATGCGCCGTGACGTCATCGTCTTTGATATTGAAACCGTCGTGGATGCCGATGCGGCCCGACGAATCCTTCGGGAAGCGAATCTGGATGATGTCCAGGCTCGCGACGGCTTAAGTCAGTATTTTCTCGACAAGACGGACGGCCGCAATGATTTTCCACGCCAGCCTTTTCACCAGGTCGTGGCCATCAGCTATGCCCACCTGATCCGTGAACCCGGGGAAAATGGATCGGAGCTGCTGATCAAACAGCTGGCAACGGGAGGTTCGGCCAAAAGCCATGAGCGAGAATTGCTGGAGGGCTTCTTTCAATTGATCGAAACCCGCGCGCCACAGCTGGTCAGCTTCAATGGCCGCGGCTTCGATATACCGGTATTGAAGTACCGGGCCATGGCCCATGCCCTGAGTTGTCCGAGATGGTTTACGCAAGGGGATAAATGGAATAACTACGATGCCCGTTATTCACAGGAATACCATCTGGATTTGCTTGAGGTGCTGTCCAATTATGGAGCCTCGGCCCGCTGCTCGCTGGATGAGGTGGCAGCGGTTTTCGGCACTCCCGGAAAGCTTGAAACGGCAGGCGACAATGTCCGGGCCATGTTTGAAAACGGTGAAATCGAGGCCATCCGGAACTATTGCGAAACCGATGTCTGTTCGACCCTGTTGCTCTTTCTAAGATACCAGCTGTTCAGTGGCGCATTAACAGAATCCGCCTATGCCCGCGCCATCCTTGGTGTCAGAAACTATCTTGAAGCTGAAGCAGACACCCGTCCGCATCTGGGTGAATATTTACAGGCATGGCAGACACAGGAATAACGAAGCCCCGGGCTCGCCGCATTTCCCCAAACATGGCTTTGTAATTTTCTTCCGGGCGAAACCTGCGCCGTTACATCATTGGGTTTCCAGTAACTCCTTGAGGTTGGCAAAATCCATGTCCATTTCGCGCTGGGCAATATGACCCACAACCGGGGATGCGATTTTGAAAAAACGCCCGACATCTATACCCAGGGTGCGCCTCACCACGGTTGCATCGCCCTTTGTATCAAATGTCATGCTTGTTTCCATCGGGAATGCTCCGGAAATGGTCTTGGCCGACCAGGCGCTGCCATCTTCGTTGCGCTCGATGACTTCCCATTTCTGCTCGATCACGCGACCCAGAAATTTTTCCTTCACATGGTAAATGGTTCCGACCGCCGGTTTGCCGGACGATATTTTCGTGGATTCGAGAACCGAGCTCTGCCACATCGGATCGTTGTTATTATCATCGACAAAGGCGATCACTTCGGCAACAGGACGATTGATTTCAATACTGGTTTCAAGTTTTTTTAATGGCATAACATCCTCCATTCTCATCCAAATCCCGGGGGCCTTTCGGGAACACCCTTAAAATTCGCGCAGTAACTCGGTAATACCGGTCTTCGAACGTGTTTTCTCATCCACCTTCTTGACAATGACTGCACAGTAAAGATTCGGGCCACCTGCTTTACCCGGCATGGAACCGGACACCACCACTGAATAAGGTGGCACCTCCCCGTAAAATGTTTCACCGCTCTCGCGATCATAGATGCGCGTGGACTTGCCGATATACACGCCCATGGAAATGACCGCTCCCTCACGCACAATCACACCCTCAACGATTTCGGAACGGGCTCCGATAAAGCAGTTATCCTCAATAATCGTCGGTGTAGCCTGCAACGGCTCCAGCACACCTCCGATACCTACCCCGCCGGAAAGGTGTACATTCTTTCCGATCTGGGCACACGAACCGACAGTCGACCATGTATCCACCATGGTTCCTTCATCAACATAGGCGCCGATATTGACGTAAGATGGCATCAACACGACCTTGGAGGCGATATAAGCGCCCTTGCGCACAGTCGCCGGCGGCACTACACGGACGCCAGCCTTGCGGAACATGTCCTCGCCCCATGTGGCGAACTTCAGCGGCACCTTGTCGTAATAGTTGGATACCCCGCCATTGATCACCTTGTTGTCATGCAATTTGAAAAACAGCAACACTGCCTTTTTGAGCCATTCATTGGTTATCCATGTGCCGGCCTCGTCCTTCTCGGCCACACGCACACCGCCGTCATCCAGCAACTGGATGGCATGCTCAACGGCTTCGCGCACCTCAGGCGACGCATCCTTGGCGGTCCACTCATCCCGCGAGTCCCAGGCTTTTTCAATGACTTCTTGTAGATGGCTCATGCAAACTCCTTTTTTCTCGATTCCACTTCCCTGTGACCCGACTAAGGCTCGCCGAAGCGACACCATGTTTCAAGCGATCAGCAATCGGACAAGACAATTTCCTCGGGCCGTTCATGGCTGAGGAATTCAATATTCGACATCGTAAGGCCATATGCTCCGGCCAGACCAAAAACCGCTATATCGCCCACGTCGGCGGCATCGATATGGACGTTGTTGGCCAACTTGTCCGCCCCGGTGCACAAAGGCCCCCCCAAATAGACGGCCTCATGATCAACGGTTTCCTGCCCGGCGAACAGCGCCGGGCGCTTCAATCTCACAATCACCATGGGATGATTGATTGCCAGTGCCGCAGGACGGCGAAAATGGTTGATGCCGCCGGCACAGATCACCTGCTTTTTTCCCCGACTGTCCTTGATATCCAGAATCTCGGTACAGAACCAGCCTGAATCCGCCGCCAGATAACGCCCGAGTTCTAGAAAGAAGGTGCGTCCGGCAAAGCCATAGGCATCAATCAGGCGCTGCAGGCCTCCGGCATACGCTGCCGGATCAAAATCATGCTCTGTCTCCAGATAATCAACACCGAATCCACCGCCGAAATCAATGATATCACAGACCACCTGCGGATAATCGGCTTCAATCTGTCTGGCCATACCGAATACGAGCTCACAGTTCTTCAGCAAATCCTCTACCCGCAGCACACCGGAAGCGGCATAGACATGCAAACCGCGGAAATTAATGTGCGGTAACGCCAGAATCTGCGGCAGCACATCAGCCAGCTTCTCCTCATCAATGCCGAATTTCTTCGATCCGCCTGAGAAGGTCGTCTGCGCCTCATGAATATCGAAGTCAGCATTGATACGCAAAAGCACGTCCTGGCGCCTGCCGAGCTCCGCACAGATCCCGTTCAGGCGGTGCGCCTCAAGCAGCGATTCGATGTGAATTGTTCGGATGCCTCGTTCAGCGCCCCAGCGCAGCTCTTCACTACTTTTCCCGGGACCGGTATAAATCAATTGCTTCGGGGTAAAGCCTGCAGCCACAGCCTTTTCGGCCTCTCCCAGGCTGGCAATTTCGATACCGCGAGCGCCCGCCTGCAACGCCGCCTGCAGGAATGCGGCATGCGGATTGGCCTTCATGGCATAAAACACTTCCACGCCCTCGGGCATGATCGCGGCCAGATGTGCGATCTTCTCCCGCATGGCGTCCGTATCATAGATATAACAGTTCAATGTGCTGCCCGATTCGGCCAGTTCACGTATGCTGCTTTCAATCCGGGAAGGAATCTTCATATCACCAGTTCCTGAACTTCATTTATAATTTTACTGCGCGCAGGCGCCGGGCAAGCTCCGCAGCCTTGTCCGGGCCATCGACAAGCGCTGCACGGATAAATCCCTGCCCGGGATTTACGCTTTCGGCATTTTCCGCACTCAAGTAAGCGCCGGGCAATACCGTCACCGCCTGCTGTTCATATGCAGCCAGTGCAAAGGCCTCGCCATCATCGACCGGCAGCCAAACAAAAAAGGAGCCGGCCGGCGGCTCGCCGCTACCATACGCATCAAAGAATGCCTGCAGGCTAGCCCGATAAACTGCAAGATGTTCAGCCACATGCGCTTCATCCGCCCATGCCCTGGCCGCCACATGCTGCAACGGCAGCGGCGTTGCAGGACCGGTATAGGTGCGCAATCTACCAAAACGCGCAATAAGATCCGCATCGCCAGCAATCAGTCCTGACCGCATACCGGGAAGCGCAGAGCGCTTGGATAGCGAATTCATGACCAGACAGCGTGAAAAACCGTCGCGACCAAGTCTTTCAGCAACCTCCAGCAGACCGGCCGGCCGTTCCTGCCAGTAAATTTCTGAATAACATTCGTCCGAAACAATGTAAAAATCGTGCCGGTCTGCCAGCTCCAGCAACGTCTCCAGCCAACCTTCATCAGCCACCCAGCCGGTAGGATTCGATGGTGAACAGATATAGACCATGGCCGTGTTGGCCCAGACATCATGTGGCACGGCAGCCAGATCAGGGGAAAACCCTGTTTCGGGGGTGCAGGGCATAAACCAGGGCTCAGCCCCGGCAGTGACAGCCGCACCCAGATAAATCTGGTACATCGGATTAGGCATCAATACGTACGGTTTATGCTCAGCCTCTGGGTTCACCAGTGCATGTGCGATAGCAAACAGCGACTCTCGTGTTCCGTTGGCTGTCAGCACCTGAGTCTGGGCATCCACATGCTTGAGGTTGAAGCGGCGCATCAACCATGCTGCAATAGCTTTGCGCAATTCCGCATTGCCACGCGTTGCCGGGTATTTCGAGAACCCATCCAGACTTTCGCTCAGGGCCTCAGCCACAAAGCCCGGCAATGGCAGCCGCGGCTCGCCAGCGCCCGCATCAATCGGCGTCAGCGCCTGATTGGGCCGACCGTCGCCAATCAGGGCCTTCAGGCGCTCAAACGGGTAGGCGCCAAGCTGGGCCAGCCGCACCTGTGTGGTCTGCTGATCCCGGCTCACTTCATCAAATCCACGCCACGGGCATGAATCAGCTCACTCCACTCTCCTAGATTGCCCTGCACATCGACAGCCCGGATGCGGAAGACAAACTCTTTTTCTGTTGTTTTCAGATTGATCAACTTGTTTAACGGCTTGCCTACCTGCGCTGGAAATGCCGGCTGTTCAAAATAACGCCGGAAAAATCCCGGACACTTGCAATAGGGATCCATTTCCGTGCGGTCAATCTGATATCCCACGCCATCGGCACTGCCGACCAACATAAAATCAAGCTTCAAAGTTCCACCATTCACTTCATACCTGAGATCGACCACCTGCGGTGCAGCACCCGCTGCAATCAGTTGAGGCGCTTCCTTGCGGCCACATCCGCTCAACATCAGGCCCGCAACCAACAGCATGGCAAATCCTCGCAATATCATTGGCATGTCATTATTCCCCATTGCCCTTTAATTTCTGCCGCCAAGAAACCACCTGCGCCTGCACCTGAGACGGCGCCGTACCGCCAATATGATCGCGAGCAGCCACACATGCTTCCACAGAAAGCGCCTGCACCATATCCGCACTCAGACGCTCGTCAATCTGCCCGCAACTCGCCTGATCCATTTCGTGCAACTCAATACCCGCCTTGATGCAGTGGGCAACCGATTTGCCGACAATTTCATGCGCATCGCGAAATGGCACACCTGCCCGCACCAACGCGTCGGCCAGGTCGGTAGCCGTTGCGAAACCGGAGGCTGCCGCCCGATGCATGGTTTCCTTGTTCACCCGCATGCCGGGCATCATATCGCCGAACACCCGCAGGCTTCCCTGCAGCTGATCCAGCGCATCAAATACAGCCGTCTTGTCTTCCTGCATATCCTTGTTGTAGGCCAGCGGCAGCCCTTTCATGGTAACCAGCATGGCCACCAAACCGCCGATAACCCGGCCGCTTTTTCCACGCACCAGTTCAGGCATATCGGGATTCTTCTTCTGCGGCATGATCGAGGAACCGGTACAGAAGGCATCCGGCAAATCAACAAATTTGAATTGCGCGCTCATCCACAGAATCAACTCTTCGGAAAAACGCGACAGGTGCACTGCACAGATGGATGCAGCTGCCAGAAGCTCAATGATGAAATCGCGATCCGAAACAGCATCCAGAGAATTGTTTGTCGGGCCGTCAAAGCCGAGCTCCGCAGCCGTCAACTCGCGCCTGATCGGAAAGGTGGTACCGGCAAGCGCAGCTGAGCCAAGGGGATTGCGATTCATGCGTTTTCTTGCATCGAGAAAACGGCCTGCATCGCGATCCAGCATTTCCACATACGCCAGCAGATGATGTCCGAGGGTCACAGGCTGTGCTGTCTGCAAATGCGTGAACCCCGGCATGATGGTTGCGGCATGTGTATCGGCAAGATCCACCAGCACCCCTTGCAGACGCCGGATATGCGCCACAAGTTCATCACTTCGACGACGCAGATAAAGGCGTGTGTCTGTGGCAACCTGGTCGTTGCGTGAGCGGGCTGTATGCAACCGCTTGCCTGCATCGCCGATTTTATCGGTCAGGCGCGATTCGATATTCATGTGCACATCTTCAAGGGCGACCGTAAATTCAAATTCTCCCGATTCGATCTCGCCCAAAATCTCATCCAGGCCGCGCAGGATGTCGTTCAAATCCTCCCGCTTAATAATGCCTTGTTCGCAGAGCATACGGGCATGGGCTCTGGAACCTGCAATATCTTCAGCATACATGCGTGCATCGACATCAATGGATGCATTGAACAATTCGACAAATTCATCGGTAGGGGACTCGAAGCGGCCACCCCATGGTTTACTAGACATGCTTATATTCTCCCGTGAACTCACTACAGACGGCAACTATAACACCAGATAAGCAAACAGGAATAAATCGGGCTGGCGTCAAACGGCGCGATATCCCGGCGACTCAATAATGCGGTGGCGGAGCTTCTTCCTCCGGGCGTGGAACTTCAGTCTGATTCTGTTCTTTCAGATGCTCCCGGATACGCCGGCCATCCCGGATCAGGCTGTCGATCTGATCCTGCTGACGAACAACCACCTCGTTCAATTCCTGAATGACATGATCCTGATAGGACAGACGGGTTTCTAGCTCAATAATTCGGTTCTCAAGATCCATAGCGTACTCTTTCCATTGCCAGCCTGAATGACAATATATTCTTTGTTCGGATGATTGATGGCTTGGATATACTGATGGAACTCGACCGCTGACGGTTGTGCCGATTAGACACCTTTCCCGGGAGGGACATCTCACATGTCACTTGAGTTGAAGGAATCAACACCTATATTTATCGGCGCTTCAACATGAGGGGCTTCGATGCCAACAGGCGAAGCTGGAAAGGACATAATATAGCTGCCAGAGCGTCTGATGAGGTGAATCCAGCATGAGTATCAAGGTTCTGTTTCTATCCCGGAGAAATTCAGCGCGTTCACAAATCGCCGAATACTTGCTCAATGATATGGGTCGCGGCCGCTTCGTCGCATCGAGCGCCGGCAATGCCCTTGCCCAAATTAACCCCCAGGCCATCATTGCCATTGGAGAACTTGGCATCGATGCCCGCAATGCGACAAGTAAATCGGTTGAACTGTTCAAAGGTGATCATTTCGATTATGTCATCAACATCTGTGATCGATCCAGTTCATCCTGCGAGGATCGAAGGCCCGACTGCCCTACCCTCCCGGGAATCAGCAGCCAGGGGTGCTGGGGCTTTGAGAGCACCGGGAGCCTGATGGATCAGGAAGAAGCCTTGCAGCACCTTCGCAAGGTGCGTGACCAGATCGCCAATCGTTTGCGCATCTGGATGCCTGCCGTAGATAGATCATAATCCCTGTTCAACCTTCCCATGGATCACCTGATAATACTGCACAGGTTTAATCCTGTTTCTCACAGTAACCTCACCCTTAGCCTCCATGCGAAAGTGAGCGCTGCAGTGGCTGTAGGTTGTCTCGCCAATAAGGATCGTCTGCCCCTCCGCCATTTGCTCCAGTCTCGCGGCTACATTCACTGCGTCACCGATGACCGTATAATCCATACGGTGCTCTGAACCGAGGTTGCCCATGACAACCGGGCCGGTGTTAATGCCGACGCCAATCTGAAAGCTCGGGTAGCCTTTAAGCGCAAAATCCTGCATTAACTCATGCATCACTTCCTGCATAGCGATCGAAGCCTTCATGGCATTCAACGGCCCGTCTTCCGACCTTCCCAATATGCCGAATATGGCCATCAGTTCATCGCCGACGAATTTATCCAGAACACCATCGTACTTGAAAACGATTTTCACCATGGTATTGAAATATTCGTTGAGCATGGAGATTACCAGTTCGGGCTCCATATGCTCTGACAGCGACGTAAACGAGCGGATGTCAGCAAACAATGCCGTCACCACCTGTTGTTTGTTCGCAAGGGGTACGTCTTCATTGGAATTGATAATCTTGTTCACCAGATCCTGTCCGACATAGCGACTCAGACGCTGGCGTGACAAGGCTTCATCCTTGAGTTCATTCTGGTATTTTTCGATTTCAGCGGAATAAAGCATCATCTTGGTCGCCATTTCCTGAAAGTTCCGAGAGGACTTTTCAGATTCGGAAAGCAGACAATTAAAATTATTCACAATGCTGATCAGTTCCTCAGGGGCATTGCGATCAAGATCAATGGCCAGTTTTCTGTCTGAGGTTACCGCCTTGGCTGTTTTATCCAGAACCTCATTCAATTGCCTGGCGAAACCATTCACAATAAACAGCCCGATCAAGTGAGCACTCAGCGCGCCTGCGCCCAATAGCAATATCTCCGGTTTAAGCTCTATGTTTTCACGTATGATCAGATAAACCGCCAGTAAATAGGGTATAAAGCCCATCAAGCTATAACTGATTTGCTGGATATTACGAAAGCTGAATGCCTCTTTCATCTATTCACTGCCGATTCGTCACCATCGGATCTTTCCTCTGGCTGGCGCTGCTGAAATGACAACAGACTGCTCATCAAAATACCGACTTGGGTTTGTGGCTCCACGGCTTGTTGTTCCGCACGGGCCATCCTGACAACTCTGGCTCGGCACTCCATCATGGCACCCAGCTTTTCACTGCCAGGCATGTTAATATCCAGATCTATTTCCAGCCCGACAGTATATAATGCCGGATTTTTCGTGATAAAACAGGCGCCCGTGCCGGAAATGTCTTTCAACACAGCTTTTTCAAGGAATTTCCTGCCTGCGTCAGGAGATGTGTAGATATCCACCTTGAATTCGATCGGATGTCGTTCAGATGATCTGTTTTCTTCTGTCACTTTCTCTGACATGTCGTCTCCTCACCCCCTGGCGGCGCAGCAAAAGGAGTGCGTTATCGCATTGCAGGGATACCCCATTCAGATGATTATATACTATATAATCGTCTCACGCATGCCATTGCAAAGGCTGCTCCTGCAGAGCTGAAGACTGCTCCTTGAGTGCCAGAATATGATCCTGCCAGTAATTCTGTGAATTAAACCACGGAAAAGCATACTTGAAAGCGGGGTCATCCCAACGCCGGGCCATCCATGCGGCATGATGCATCATGCGCAGCGTTCTCAGGCCCTCAATGAGAGCCAACTCCCGCAAGTTGAAATCGAAAAACTGTGTGTAACCTTCGAGAAGGGCATCGAGTTGCTGCTCGCAATGCTCACGCTCGCCAGCTAAAAACATCCACATATCCTGAACGGCCGGCCCCATGCGCGCATCATCAAAATCGACAATCTGTGGGCGCCCCTGCGACCACAGGATGTTCCCCGGATGCGTGTCCCCATGCAGCCGAATACGCTTGAACTTTCCTGCTTGATGAAACCGGACATCCACCTCATCCAGCAAGTCCTCGCTCAGCCTGGCGTAAGCGCTTTCAAGCTCAGGAGGGATGAAGCCTTGTTCGAGCAGGTAGTCGCAGGACTCATCACCAAAATGTGCCACGGTCAATTGCGGGCGATTCTGGAAACGGCTTTCTGCTCCCAGCGCATGAATCCGCCCGATGAATCGCCCCAGCTGCTTCAGGGTTGCAGGATCATCAAGATCGGGAGCGCGACCCGCGCATTTGGGGTAAAGGGAAAAGCGGTAGCTGTTATAATGATGCAGCGTCTCACCGCCCGCCTCCTGCAGGGGAGGAATCACCGGAATCTCCAGATCTGCCAATTCAAGGGTGAACACATGTTCTTCCATGATAGCCGCATCACTCCAGCGTCCCGGGCGATAAAATTTCGCTATCAGTGGCGACTCATCCCAGCGGCCGATTTCGTAGACACGATTTTCATAGCTGTTCAGCGGCGAGAGCACACCATTGGTCTGATAGCCAAGGGATTCAACAGCTTCAAGAATTCCGTTCGGATCAAGCAGGTAAAATGACTCTAGGTCCTTTGACATTACGAACCGGCCCGTGTCATACCGAGCAGATACTCCACGTTGCCCTTGGGGCCATGAATCGGGGATTCGGTGACACCCTCAACATGCACGCCCTCCAGATTCCCACTGACAAATGCCACCATATCCTCGACAACCTGCTTGCGTAGCGACTCATCACGCACAACACCCCTATCCAGATACTTAGGCTCCACCTCGAACTGCGGCTTGATCAGCGCCACACACCAGCCGCCAAGGCGTAGGAATGGCCAGGATGGCGGCAACACCTTGCGCAGGGATATAAACGATGTGTCCATCACCAGCATATCAACAGACTCTGGAATCAGCTCGGGACTCAAAAGTCGCACATGCGTTTTCTCCAGATTGATGACCCGTTCGTCGTGCTGCAGCTTATAATGCAATTGTCCGTGTCCGACATCCACCGCATACACCCTTATCGCACCTCGCTGCAGGAGCACATCCGTGAACCCGCCCGTTGAAGCGCCGACATCCAGCGCCACGCCGCCTGCTACATCGAACGGGAAATAATCGAGGGCGCCGGCAAGCTTCAGGCCACCCCGAGAAACATAAGGCAGAACCTCACGCACCTCGATGTCCGCGTCCTCGCGAAACGCCATGCCAGGCTTGTCCGATTTCTGGCCGCTGACATAGACCAACCCGGCCATAATCAGGCGCGCGGCAACATCCGTGGAGTCGGCCAGATCACGCTGAACCAACAACTGATCGAGACGCAGGTTTTTAGGCCTTTTTGTTTTTATCAAAGCGTGCTTTGAGTCGGATTCCGGTGGGCGCATCCAGCTTCATGCCTGATTCGGCCTGCTTCAAATGCCTGATCCGGGCACTCGGGCTGGGATGTGTTTTTGCCAGCACCTTGGTCATGCCCTGCTTGCGACGCTGCTCCAGCTCTTTCAACACGCTGAACATCGCAGGGTAGTCATAACCCAAGCGGTCAAGATATTCGATGCCTTTTTGGTCGGCGCCATATTCGTCCGTTTTGCTCAGGCCCTTGAACAACGCATCGGTGGCAAAATCCGACATCTGCTGGAATAACGCCCCGCCCTGCTTGAATGCATCGGCAGCAACTTCGCCGCTGACCTGCATCAATTTCGACTGCTGCAAAGCCTTGATGATATGACGCTCGGTAATATGTGCGATTTCATGCGCCAGTACCGCCGCCAGTTCCGCCTCATCATGCACCATATTTAGTGCGCCGCGGGTCACAAAGATATATCCGCCGGGACAGGAATAGGCATTCACATCATTGGTAGCCAGAATAGCAAAGCGATAGGGAAGGTTGGGCCGATCCGAGCGCTGGGCTATGGCTGTGCCAATCAGGTTCAGGTAATAGGTCTGCTTTAGGTTTTTATCGAGGCCGAAACGCCCAACAACGCGCGAGGCCACATCGCGCCCCAGGATCCTCTCTTCTTCATCAGAAATCGGAATAAGTGCGGACACAACCTTGGCTCCCTGATTGATACGTTTGGTGACGGCCGGGTCAATGCCAAGCGCATCGCCAAGCTGGCTAAAATCAAATGCCTGGGTGGAAACAGGTAAAAGCAGGCAGACAACAAGACAAAGGGGTGCAAGAAGTCGTGCCCACATCATGGGTTCAATCCGCCCTGCTCGACAAAAGCCGTCACATCGGAGTTGGAAACACCCAGCTTCTCCATCCATGCCACTCCGGCCTCGCTGGCCTGGCCGGTCGAAGCGCCTGCTTCCTCATCCAGCCCACGCACGCCGAGTACAGCCGTCTGCTGACCGCCCGTTGTATCGCGATTAAACCAGGATGAGAGCCCGGAAAAAAACGAGTTTGAGGATTTTTGAACGGCTGTCGGCTGATAACGCTTGCGCACCGCTCCTGAGGGAACCCACCCAGTAAGCGGTTTCGACGCATGAACACTGCTCACCTTTGACCATGCGCGATCTGTTTTGATCAACCTGACGTCCGCCAGGCGCGGCAAATGCCCTAGCACGGAAGCCTGAGCAGCCGGCCGGTCACGTACGTCTACACCATCCCGAAGGCCGATATAATAGCTGTCGGCTGCCATCACTGACGCCGGGAAAAGGCTGCAAAACAGTATAAATCCGATGATTCGAATCATGTTTTCAATCTAGAACATTATCATAAGCTTTGCAAAGTCACTTCTGAACAATGCTATTGGCATCAGGCTAATGGGGAGTCAATAAGCCCGCTGGCAACTGCTGCCAGAGCATCCAAACGCAAAGCCGCCGCACGCTGTTAAAGGTAATGTTTAAATCGATCGGACAAACGGATGCCGGTGGGTTGCTCGACCGCCATTTCCGTACTGGCCGATTTCAAATGCCTGATACGGTCTGCAGGCTTCGGATGTGTTTTGGAAAGGACCTTTGCCTTTCCATGCTTGCGGCGCTCATCCAGAAGCTTGAGCACATCGAACATGGCCGGGCTATCATATCCCAATCGATCAAGATACTGGATCGACTTGGCATCTGCCGCATATTCATCCTTTTTCTTCAGCCCGTTAAACAGGGCATCGGTGGCAAATTTGGTCATTTGCTCGAAAAACTTATCCGGAACCTTGAATGCATCCGCAACTGCTTCCTGACCCACCGACATCAAACGCGACTGCTGCAGAGCCTTGACGATATGTCGCTCCGTCACATGGGCAATTTCGTGCGCCAGAATGGCGGCCAGTTCGGCCTCATCCTCAACCATCTCCAAAGCGCCCCGCGTAACAAATATGAATCCGCCGGGAGCAGCATAGGCGTTGACATCATCGGTCGCGAGTATGGCAACGTGATAGTTCAGAAGCGGCCGGTCAGAGCGCTGGGCCAATGCCGTGCCCACAAGATTCAGGTAATAGGTTTGCTCAAGGTTCCTGTCCAGTGGATAGCGAGCAAGGATGTTCTTCATCACGGCGCGCCCCAGAGTAATCTCCTCTGCATCGGAAACCGGGACCAGAGCGCCGGCCAGATTGTAAATCTGTTTAGCATGCCGCATACGTTTCATATCCCTGTTATTACCACCCATCGGTCCTGAACCGATGCCGCCGATATCAAAGCTGAAGGCGGGTACACTATCAGGCACTGCGAAGAAGATGGACAACATCAAGATCAGCGCCCTCATGGATTAAGGTCTCCCCGATGTATGAATACCTCGACGTCCTGATCCGAAACCTGCAGGGACTCGACCCATTCGGCATCATTCAGAATCGGCATCTTCTTGCCTGCTTGTTCCGGCCCGGCCTGCTCCTCACCTTCATCCTCTAGGCCTCGCACACCCAGAACAGCTGTTTTCTGATGGTTCACCTCATCACGGTGAAACCATGATGAAAAACCTGAGAACATGGCAGGCTTTTTATTTTGTGCAGTTTCGGGGTTATACCGTTTCACGACTGTGCCTGCGGGCACCCAGCCTTGAATTTTTCCATCCGATTCCATTAACTGGATTTTTGACCAGGTCCGCTTCTCATCAAGCACCCTGATTGACGTCATTCTTGGCAGGTGGGTGACAACGTCGGCATGAATATTGGGGTCAATTAAAAGATCGGCGCCGCCGCGTGAGCCGATATAATATTGAGAGTCATCGACCGCCCAGACAGGGGTCGCGAACAAGGAGAATGCAAGCAAAACTCGAGATAAACGAAGCATGCTTTCACTTTAGACCAGATTGCCGGCCCCTGCAATTCAACCTATCGGACAGACTCGCGCAATTGTTTCAGGATGCCATCCGCATCCATTTCCAGATCGCGCAGGATTTCCGCCTGGGTACCTTGCTCAGGAAAGACATCGGGCATGGCAATATGCTTGAATGGCCCGGCCCACCCCGTCTGCACGGCCAGGGCAACAATCTGCTCACCAATACCGCCTGTTGCGCACCCTTCCTCGATCACAGCCAGCAGCTTGCCCGATTTCAAATGCGTGCGAATTTTTTCCACATCAAGCGGCTTGATAAAACGCAGATTAAGCAGGCCCAATTGAATACCATCCTGCTTACGCAGCACCTCAACGGCCTGCAGCGCATCACGCACCCGCGACCCTATGGCAATGACCAGGCCATCTGACCCTTCCTCCAGCACCTCCGCACAACCAAGTTGGAGTGCCGCCGGTTTGGTCAACTCGACACCATAGCCATCACCACGCGGATATCGAATGGCGACCGGGCCATCAATGGTGAGTGATGTCAGCAGCATATGCCGAAGTTCCGCTTCATCCTTCGGCGCCATGATCGTGATATTTGGCAGGCAGCGTAAAAACGCGATATCGAACATTCCGGTATGGGTGGCTCCATCTGCGCCAACTATGCCAGCCCGATCCATGCAAAATGTCACCGGCAAATTCTGGATGCAGATATCGTGGACAATCTGGTCATAAGCCCGCTGAATAAACGTCGAATAAATGGCAACAAAGGGGCGCTTACCTTCAACGGCAAGCCCGCCGGCAAAGGTCACACCATGCTGCTCGGCAATGCCCACATCGAAGCAACGTTCAGGGTGACGCCTGGCAAAGCGCGAGAGACCGGTTCCCCCGGGCATGGCTGCAGTAATGGCCACGATACGATCATCCTCTTCGGCAAGATCGGCCAGCGTATCGGCAAACACCTGAGTATAGCTCGGCGGTTTACCGTTGCTTTTAATCGGCTGGCCCGACTTGAGATCATAAGGGCCCAGTCCATGCCATGTTTCGGGATCATCCTCGGCAGGTGAAAAGCCCAAGCCTTTTTTGGTCAACGTATGCAGCAGAATCGGTCCGTCCAGATCCTTGCAGTTGGCCAGCGTAGGCAGGAGATGATCGAAATCATGACCATCCACCGGTCCGATATAACGAAACCCCAGTTCCTCGAACAGGGTGCCGGGTGTAATCATGCCCTTTACATGTCCTTCCATGCGTCTGGCGACCGCCTCAATACCGCCCGGCAGCCTTTCCAATATCCGTTTGGCCGTATCCTTGGCCTGAATGTAGGGCTTGCCGGTGATGATGCGCGCCAGATAGGAGGACATAGCGCCCACATTCGGAGCAATCGACATTTCATTGTCGTTTAGGATAACCAGAAGACGGCGCTTATGAGCACCGGCATCATTCAAGGCCTCAAAGGCCATGCCGCCGGTCAATGCACCATCACCGATGACAGCAATCACATGATGCTTTTCACCATTCAGATCACGCCCGGTGGCCATGCCGTATGCGGCGGAAATGGATGTCGATGCATGGCCCGCACCGAAAGGGTCGTGCGCAGATTCACTTCGTTTGGTAAAGCCTGAAAGGCCGCCGTACTGGCGCACGGTCGGCATACGATTCAGGCGTCCGGTCAGCATTTTGTGGGGATAGGCCTGATGTCCGACATCCCATATAATTTTATCGTGCGGTGAATCGAACAGATAGTGCAGAGCGATGGTGAGTTCGACCACGCCGAGCCCCGCCCCCAGATGGCCGCCAATGGGTGCCAGGGTCTCAATCAGATAGTGGCGCATCTCCAAGGCCAGCTCAGGCAACTGATCGACACTCAGCGCCTTAAGATCGGCGACACCGTTAATGCCAGCCAGCAATGATACCCCTTTTGTCGACTGACTCATTTTCCCCGCTCCAGCATGTAATGCCCCAGCTCGCGCAGATGCTTGGCCCCATCACCCATCGGCTCACATGCCTCCAAAGCCAGATCGCGCATTTCTTCTGCAAGCTCGCGCGCTCGCGGCAGGCCCAGAATCGACACATAGGTTGCCTTGTGTTGCTCGGCATCCTTGCCGGCACTCTTGCCCAAAGCCTCGGAACTCGCCGTGGCATCAAGGATATCATCCACAATCTGAAACAACAGACCGACAGCCTTGCCATAGCGGGAACAGGCATCCTGCATCGCCTCGTCGGCACCGGCCAACAAAGCACCCGCCTCACAACACCAGCATATCAGGGCTCCCGTTTTGTGCACATGAATCCGCTCCACTGCCAGGATATCGCTGGCTTGTACCGCACTGCTCTCTGCCAGCATATCCATCATCTGTCCGCCAACCATGCCCTGGCATCCGGCAGCAAGGGCCAGCTTTGCAATCACCGTGGTGCGACTTGAATCATTCCATCCCGCTTCGGCCAATAATGCAAAGGCCATCGTCTGCAGCGCGTCGCCGGCAAGTACTGCTGTAGCTTCGTCGAATTTTTTATGACAGGTAGGCATGCCCCTTCGCAGGTCATCATTATCCATACAGGGGAGATCATCATGGATCAGGGAGTAGGTATGCATGCATTCGATAGCAACTGCGGCCGGCATCGCCGAACCGACATCCATGCCCCCGCAGGCAAGGTAAGTTTCAAGGATCAATGCAGGGCGTATGCGTTTGCCGCCGGCAAGCAGACTGTAGCGCATCGCAGCCAGTAGTTGCTCGGGTACGGATGAAGCGCATGCATCAAGCGCATCAGCCAAAGCAAGTTCAACACTACCTGCGTGCGCCGTGAGAAAGGCAGGCACCTGCATCTATTCGCTTTTTTCGCCGCTATTCAGCACCTGCAGCCGCTGCTCAGCCTGATCCAGTAGCGCTTCGCAACGCCTGGACAACTGCACCCCCTGCTCAAAGGCGGCAACACTTTCTTCCAGTGGCAACTCGCCTGATTCAAGGCGTGCAACAAGGTCAGTCAATTTTGCAAGCGCCTGTTCAAAAGAAAGCTTGTCGTTCCGGGTTTCGCTAGTCACTGCCGCAACTCCTTGGGGAAAAATGAAAAACACATGGACCCATGATGCAGGCGACCCATCCTTGGGCAGCCGGATGCGCCCAAAGCCTGAGAACATCCTTGAATATGAAGTGCGGATTGTAGAAGGTCGAACGGCTTGGTCAATGTACGGGCAACACGATAGCATGACGGCATGCGCATTATTCGTCATCAACAACAAGCTTACCCGGATGCTCTGGCAGAGCAGGAGGCAGTTGTAACTGATATCCTGCACGGTGTACCGACCCCCGTTCTTATCCTCACTGAGCATCCGCCAGTTTTCACCATCGGCACATCAGGCAGTGCCACCGATGTGTTGAGCCGGAGCATTGATGGCGAACAAATCGAGGTGTTCGCCACTGGGCGCGGCGGCGAAGTGACATACCACGGACCTGGTCAATTGGTTGCCTATGTCCTGACTGATTTAAATGCTGAAAAAGATTTACACAAACATGTTTGGCGCCTTGAGGAAATGGTCATTCGATCGCTGGCTGACTTCGGCATTCAGGGTTCACGCAGTGAACGCGGCATTGGCGTGTGGATCGACAACTTAAAGATTGCAGCAGTCGGTGTGCGTTGCCGCAAATGGATCACCTTTCACGGTATTGCCCTGAACATTCATCCGAACCTGAGGCATTTTTCCGGCATCGTACCGTGCGGCATGCGCGATGCGCCGGTGACTTCGATGCATGCGCAGGGGGTGCGAGCCAACCGTATGGATGTTGAATTGGCCATCATCCGGCATGCCGAAAATCTTTTTTCCGGATAAATAGCTTAACACTGCCTTAAATCAGTTTTTTTTCTGCTCGCGAATACGCACCATGGTACTGGCCAATCTGTCTGCAGCTGAATCGATCAACTTGTTTTTTACGCGCGGATTATTCGCCATGGCTTTCTGAAAGGTCTTCATGGATATCTGCAAGATCATAGTATCGGTTACCGTGACCATATCGGCAGGCACAGACTCTTCTCGCAAAGCGCCAATCTCCCCGATCATATCGCCGGGCTTGATAGGCTCCAGTATATGGCTTTTTCCGCTCCTGTCCTCGGCAACAATACGTATAAGGCCGGATTCCATAATGCCAACCCAATTCTGCGAAGCCCCGGATCGCCTGACCACCTTGAATGGATCATATTTCCTGATACTTGATCCTTGAGCCAAATGACGTTTTTCTTCGACAGGCAGGCGCTCCAGAATCCGATTGCCGTTGATAATGGTGAGTCTACGGCGACACTGGCTTTCGGTACGCAGCATTTCTCCAACTTCAGGGTATTTCAGCAGGCATTGCAGCACCCGTTTCTGGGACAGCTCGAGTACAGTGGCACTGCTGTTTGCCACCACGCTGGCGCAGCGAGCCCCTCCCTCCAGGAAGGCCATTTCGCCGACAATCTCACCCTCACCCAACAAATGTACCATCGTTGGGGATGAGCGCCTTGGATATATGACCATCACCGCCAGTTCTCCGTTGATAACGATATACATGTTTTCATCGGTATCATTTTGCCGGATAAGATAATCGCCTTCCTTAAGCTGGAGCCGTTTTGCATTACGCATCAGCATACTTAACACCGCAGGATTAACCGTGGACAGGATCGGGCTAATGGTTTCAGTTAAGTCAGCGCCTAGGCTCTGGCGCAGCTGCTTGATGGACACAGCCTCTTGCTGGTTGCCCCCTTTCTCGTAAAGGCGCTCAAGAAGGCGCAGCTTTTCATGGGCTTCCGGTTCACGGTCAAGCTGCAGCAGCAGCTCGATATAGCGACGCAGATATTTCGGTTCGCTGGGATAGATATCTATCATCTGGCTGTACAGTGCAAGCTTGTGCAGCAGTTCTTTCTCAGCCTTTCCGGACATCTTTAAATGGCATTCCCTTACATGAATTTTATGCTTAGGACAGCCTGCCATTTCCGGTCTTTTCAGACAAGCGCTCCGAGCTGCATACAATACCATATTGATCCTGATTAAAAACAGGACTAGAATGCTCCGCTATATGAGATTGAACCTAGATCAATTCGGGGTAGCACATGCTCAGACTGACTAAATTAACCGATTACGGCATCCTTCTGATGGCGCGCATGGCAGCCTCTGACCAGAATCTATTTACCGCCACGGAACTTGCTGAAAGCACCCGCATACCGGCACCCACCGTCAGCAAAATCCTGCAAACCCTGCTGCATGAAGGCCTTCTGGAATCAATTCGTGGCGCCAAGGGCGGTTACCGGTTGGCAAGGCCTGCCTCCCAGATCAATGTACGAGATATTATCACCGTTTTTGAGGGATCCATCGCCCTAACCGAGTGCAATCTGGATCATGCCAACTGCGACCAGTCCGAGGGTTGCGATACCAGCAGCAACTGGAAACGCATCAATCAGGCTGTCAGCCAGGCGCTCGAATCCATAACGCTGGCCGACATGAGCGAGAAGGATTTCATGCCGGTGTTCAAACTTCAGCGCTCAATTTCACTCAAGGAGGTGCGGTCGTGAGTCCCATCAAAGCCGATACCAGACCTGAAACCTTTGCCGCACAGGAATATCAGGCCGGTTTTTTTACCGATATCGAATCCGACACTCTGCCGCCGGGCCTCAATGAGGATGTCGTGCGCCATATTTCGGCCAAGAAGAATGAGCCGCAATGGCTACTTGACTGGCGACTTGAGGCGTTCCGGCATTGGCAGACAATGACTGAGCCGACGTGGGCAGCGGTGGATTATCCCCCCATCGACTATCAGTCCATCTCCTATTTTTCCGCGCCCAAGAGCCGCGACGATGCGCCGAAAAGCCTTGATGAGGTGGATCCGAAGCTGCTTGAAACCTATGCCAAGCTTGGCATTCCGCTGCGCGAACAGGAAATGCTTGCCGGTGTTGCTGTAGACGCCGTTTTCGACTCGGTCTCTGTAGCCACTACGTTCAAGGGCAAGCTGAAGGAGGCAGGCGTTATCTTCTGCCCTATTTCCGAAGCCGTGCGTGATTATCCGGAGCTGGTCCAGAAGTATCTCGGCACGGTAGTACCGCAGGGAGATAACTTTTACGCAGCACTGAATTCTGCTGTGTTCACTGATGGTTCGTTTGTGTACATCCCCAAAGGTGTGCGTTGCCCGATGGAGCTATCAACCTATTTCCGGATCAATGCTTCGAATACCGGCCAGTTCGAACGCACCCTGATTATTGCGGATGAGAAATCGTATGTGTCCTATCTGGAAGGGTGCACCGCGCCTTCACGCGATGAGAACCAGTTGCATGCGGCTGTTGTTGAACTGATTACTCTGGAAGATGCGCAAATCAAATATTCGACCGTGCAAAACTGGTATCCTGGCGACGAAAACGGCGTCGGTGGTATCTATAACTTCGTCACCAAGCGTGGCGACTGCCGTGGCGATCGCTCCAAGATTTCGTGGACGCAGGTTGAAACCGGCTCGGCCATCACATGGAAATATCCAAGCTGTGTGCTCCGTGGCGACGGCTCAGTGGGCGAGTTCTATTCGGTGGCCCTGACCAAGATGCACCAGCAAGCCGACACCGGCACCAAGATGATCCATCTGGGAAAAAATACGCGCAGCACCATTGTTTCCAAGGGCATTGCCGCCGGCCATGGCAACCAGTCCTACCGCGGGCTGGTGAGCATCGGAAAAGATGCTGCCGGGGCGCGCAATTTCACTCAGTGCGATTCACTGCTGATCGGGGACAGGTGCGGCGCACATACATTTCCGTATGTGGTGGTAAAAAACCCGACCGCCATCATGGAGCATGAGGCCACCACATCAAAAATCGGCGAAGATCAGCTATTTTATTGCTTGAGCCGCGGTATTTCCGAAGAAGATGCGGTCAACATGATCGTCAACGGCTTCTGCAAAGATGTGTTCAGTCAGTTGCCGATGGAGTTTGCCGTGGAGGCGAACAGGCTGATGGAAGTGTCGCTTGAAGGCGCTGTCGGATAAATAAAATACAAGAATTCACCACGATGCAGAAAAACAGCTCTGCTGCGTGACATATACGGAATAAAGGTGTTATAGATGTTAAAAATTGAAAACTTGCACGCCAGCGTTGATGACAAGAAAATCCTCAAGGGCATCGATCTTGAGATCGGTGCCGGCGAGGTGCATGCTATCATGGGTCCTAACGGTTCGGGAAAAAGTACGCTGTCCAATATTATTGCCGGACGCGATGGCTATGAAATCACGCAAGGTTCGATCACCTTCAAAGGGCAGGACCTGCTGACCATGCCCCCCGAAGAACGCGCATGGGAAGGTGTGTTTCTTGCGTTTCAGTACCCGGTGGAAATTCCCGGCGTAAACAATACCTATCTGCTAAAGGCGGGTGTGAATGCAAAGCGCAAGCATCATGGTCAGGAAGAGCTCGATGCCATGGATTTCATGCAGATCGTCAAGGAAAAGGCCAAGCTGGTTGAGCTAGACCCCTCGTTCCTGTCGCGAGGCGTCAATGAAGGATTTTCCGGCGGCGAGAAAAAGCGCAATGAAATCTTCCAGATGGCTGTACTTGAGCCGGAGCTGGCGCTGCTGGATGAAACCGATTCCGGCCTTGATATCGATGCCCTGCGTATTGTCGCCCATGGTGTGAACAAGCTGCGCTCGGCCGAGCGATCCATCATCATGATCACCCACTATCAGCGCCTGCTCGATTATATTCAGCCGGATGTAGTGCATGTGTTGGCCGATGGCAGGATTCTCAAGACCGGTGGCAAGGAACTGGCTCTGGAACTTGAAGAGCGGGGCTACGACTGGGTGCGCGAAGAGGCGGCCGCATGAACGATATCGTCCGCAAGGTTCGCGAACAGGGGCAGGCGGCTTTTGCACGCCTCGGCCTGCCGACAACGCGTTTGGAAACATGGAAATACACCGATGTGAAACGCGCCATGGCTCCGTTCCTGGAACGCCTGGGTGAAGCTCCCACTGAACCTGAAACCCTCGACGCCGCCACCATTAAATCGCTGAGTATTGCCGATCTTGATGCTTATCGCCTGATCCTCGTCGACGGACAGATGGTGGCTGAGGCCTCAGATTTGCCGGATGGCATGCGAGCCGAATCGCTTGCCGCCCTGCTGACCGAACACCCCGAGCAGGGCATTAAACCGATGGGCATGGAAGAGGATGCACCACTGTTTAACGGCTTCGTCGCCCTCAATGCCGCTTATGCACAGGATGGCATCGGCATCTGTATTGGCGATAAAATCAAACTGAATAAGCCTTTGTATATTCTGCATATCAGCACCGGCACGGTCGCCCATATCTGCCATGGCATTCATGTCGGCGAACAGGCCGAAGCAACCGTGATCGAGCATTATGTCGGCCTTGATGACGTAATCGGGTTCACCAATGTCGTCAGTCAGGTGCGCCTCATGCAGGCTGGTCATTTGCGTCATATTCGCCTGCAGCAGGAATCCGGCAGGCAGACCCATATCGGGCGAGTCTCTGTACGACAGCATCGTGACAGCCAGTTTTATTCCCATTCCATTGCGCTGGGATCCGCGCTTTCACGCGTTGATATCATTACATCACTGGCTGAAGTAGGGGCCAGCTGCGATCTGAACGGCCTTTATCTGACAACCGGCCGACAGCATACCGACCACCATACCGTCATCGATCACAAGGCTCCCCACTGCACCAGCCGCGAAATGTATCGCGGTGTGATGGATGGCCGATCACGTGCCGTATTCAACGGCCGAGTTGTCGTCGGAGAAGGTGCAATCAAGACTGATTCAGCACAAACCAATGCCAATCTGCTGCTGTCGGCCACGGCGGAAGTGGATACCAAGCCGGAGCTGGAAATCTACAATGATGATGTCAAATGCGCGCATGGGGCCACTATCGGGCAGCTTGATGCGAACCAGCTTTTCTATCTCAAATCGCGCGGCCTGTCGGAAGAGGAAGCGCGGCAGTTGCTGACCTTTGCCTTTGCCGATGAAGTGCTGGTCAGCATCGATATCCCTGCCGTGCGCCGGCACATCGAACATGCTGCGTTCAGCAAGCTGCCGCTTGGGGTGGATATCAGCGAGGTGCTGGCATGAGTTTTGAACTTGATCGTGTGCGTGGTGAATTCCCCATCCTGCATCAAATGGTGTATGGAAAACCACTGGCCTATCTGGATAACGCAGCGACCACGCAAAAGCCGGAATCAGTCATTGCAGCCATCCAACAGTACTACGAGCGGGACAACTCCAACGTGCATCGCGGCGTGCATGCGCTCTCCGAACGCGCCACGGCGGCTTTTGAAACCGCCCGGGAAAAACTGCGAGCCCTTCTGAACGCCTCATCTAAGCGCGAAATCATCTTTGTGCGTGGCGCCACCGAGGGCATCAACCTGGTCGCCAGCAGTTGGGGTGGCGCCAACATCAAGGCTGGTGATGAGGTGCTGGTGACCGAAATGGAGCATCACTCCGATATCGTGCCATGGCAAATGCTCTGCGAACGAACAGGCGCAACCATGAAGGTGCTGCCGATCAATGATGCAGGCGAGCTGCGCATGGATCTGCTGGACTCACTGCTCAGTGAGCGCACAAAGTTCGTCGGCGTTGTGCATCTGTCGAATGCGCTCGGCACGATCAACCCGGTAGCCGACATCATCGCAAAAGCGCATGCCGTTGGCGCCAAAGTACTGGTGGACGGCGCACAAGCCGTGGCCCACATGGCGATTGATGTGCAGCAGCTGGATTGCGATTTTTACGTCACCAGTGCGCACAAGATGTATGGCCCGACCGGCATCGGCGTGCTGTATGCCAAAGAGACTCTGCTTGAGGCCATGCCCCCATATCAAGGCGGCGGCGACATGATCACCATGGTGACCTTTGAAAAAACCCAGTACAACGAATTGCCGTATAAATTTGAAGCCGGCACCCCGAATATCGCCGGGGCCATCGGCTTTGGCGCTGCGGTGGACTGGCTCAACGCAACGGGTGTAGCTGCGATTGCAGCCCACGAGAAGGCATTGCTTGCCTATGCCTCCGAAAAGGCAGAGGCCTTTGACGGCTTGCGCCTCATCGGTACCGCTGCGAACAAGGCAACGGTGCTCTCCTTCACGTTGAAAGGCGTACATCCGCATGATCTGGGCACGATCATTGATCGCGAAGGCGTTGCCATTCGCGCCGGCCATCACTGCGCTATGCCTGTCATGCAGCATTTCGGTGTGCCAGCCACTGCCCGCGCATCGTTTGCAGCTTACAACACTAAAGCCGAAGTAGATGCCTTGTTTGCAGCATTAAAGAAGGCCCAGGATATATTCGCATGAACCGAGGTTTCGATGTTTGAATTAAGGGATTTGTATCAGCAGGTCATCGTTGACCACAACAAAAGCCCGCGCAATTTCGGCAAGCTTGCCGAATATAACCATGAGGCGGATGGCTATAACCCGCTGTGCGGCGACAAACTGCATATCTATCTGAAAGTGGATGGCAACGGGATCGTCGAGGATGTCTCGTTTGAAGGTGAGGGCTGCGCTATTTCGATTGCCAGTGCTTCGCTGATGACTCAGGCCATGAAGGGCAAGTCGGTCGCCGAATTCGAGAGTATGTTCAATGACTTCCAGCATCTCGTGACATCGGATATTGCCGAACTCCCTGCAGATCGCCTTGGCAAACTGGCCGTTCTGGCCGGCGTGCGCGAATTCCCCAGCCGTATCAAATGTGCCATTCTCTGCTGGCATACGATGAAGTCCGCAGTCCGTGGCGATGCCAAGCCGGCCAAAACGGAGTAGCCCATGACAGTCGGACAATTTATAACCACCACCCGCGATGTTGATGCGGTTCTGATTCCACTCGGCACCCCGGTCACCATCCCGATGGGCGCACAAGTGCGCCTCACGCAGGAGCTGGGCGGCTCTTATACTGTCAGCGTCAACAGCAACCTCGCCCGCATCGAAGGTAAGGATGCCGATGCACTCGGTCTCGCCGATACATCCGCCATGAAGGAGCCCGATGCCCCCGCAGTGGCCAATGGCCCGGTCAATGAGGACGAGCTGTGGAATGTACTGAGAACCTGCTACGACCCGGAAATTCCGGTGAATATTGTTGATCTGGGGCTGGTTTATGATTGCCATGTTGTGGATGCCGATGATGGCGGCAACCATGTCGAAATCATCATGACCCTGACAGCGCCCGGTTGCGGCATGGGGCCGTTTATTGTTGATGACGTACGCGCCAAGATCCTTTCGGTTACCAACGTCACCGATGTGCATGTCGAGCTGGTGTTTGATCCCGTCTGGGACCGCTCGATGATGTCCGATGAAGCCAAGCTTCAGCTGGGCATGTTTTAAACAGAATGTCCTACTGGGGTTTCCCCGATGCCGCTAGCGACTGAAGCCAAGGAGCTCGGGCGCAATAAATGGGCGCCGCTGGCGCTGGGCTTTCGCCCTTTTTTCCTGCTTGGCATCTGGTTTGCCGCGCTGCTGATGGGCCTATCTCTTTATGCCTTTACTACGGGCCATTGGCGGTCAGGCTATTTCGGCCTGTCCCTCTGGCATGCGCACGAAATGCTGTTCGGTTATGCCACTGCGGTCATCGCAGGCTTCCTGCTGACTGCCGTGCGCAACTGGACTAACCTGCCAACTCCGAATGGCACAGCACTGGCCCTACTGGCCTTGCTCTGGCTGACGCCACGCATTTTTTCTGTTTTGCCAGCGTTCCCTCCATTGCTCTTTGCCACACTCGATATCCTCTTTCTGCCCGTGTTGGCCGTTGTTCTTGGCAGATTGCTGGTGCAAGCGAAACAACCTCGCAATTACCCCATACCCGCGCTGTTGTTGTTGATGGGTCTGTGCAATGTGGCCGTGCATCTGGAGATCCTCGGCTGGCTTGCATCGGTATCCAGCCAAGCCATGCAGATTGGGGTCTGTCTGCTCATCGCGCTGATTACGGTGATTGGCGGGCGCGTCGTACCGTTTTTCATGGCATCGGCCATCGGCTCGCGGCCGCATACCTATCAACTTGTCGAGAAGCTGGCCCTGCCTTCGGTGCTTATGTTTGCTGCCAGCCTTGCCACAACCAGCCACTGGCTGATCACGGCTTCGTCCCTTTTTGCCTCCGCAGTGCATGCAGCTCGTCTGTTCGGCTGGTTTGATCGCACCATCCTGCGACTGCCTATGCTATGGGTGTTGCACGCGGGCTATGCGTGGCTGGTCGCAGGCTTCCTGCTCTACGGGCCGGCCGAATGGATGAACTTTGCCACTGCGCAAGCCGTGCATGCCTGGACAGTCGGTGCCATCGGCATGTTCACTCTCGGCATGATGGCCAGGGTTGCGCTCGGGCATACCGGTCGGGCCATGCAGGCGCTGCCATGGATGCCCACCGCATTTATACTAGTTTTCGTTGCAGCACTGTGCCGCGTGATCCTGCCCATTATGAACCCGGCCTTGCTCGACATCGCCGTGCGCATCAGCGCGACATGCTGGATCATCGCATTTATGATTGCCGGCATCCGTTATTCCCTGATCCTTTTGCAGGCGCGCGCGGATGGGAAGCCGGGGTGAAAGAAAAGGAGACAAGACATGGCCGAATGGATTGATGTTGCCGGAGCGACCGATCTACCTCCGGGTAAGAGGGCTGTCATCAGCTGTGATGCGGGGGAAATTGCTGTATTCAATCTGGCGGGCGAGCTATTTGCCATCGAGGATATCTGCACGCACGATGGTGGCGAACTGGCCAGCGGCAAATGCGATGGCGACCAGATTATCTGCCCACGCCATGGAGCACGCTTCTGTATCAAGACAGGTAAATCCTTGACGCCACCGGCCTATGAGGATGTTGAATCGTTTCCGGTTCGCATTAAGGATAGCATCGTGCAGGTGGATATTGATGTTTAAGAGCCTGCAACACTGGCTTGGCCTGGATGGGGTAACCCCGAGCCATGCGGAAAAGCTGATTTCCGGGCTGGGCGCCTTTTGCGGTATCTTTATCACCTACTCGATCAGCAGCCAATTTCTCGGGCATGCATCCAGCCTGTTGCTTGTAGCCTCCATGGGAGCGGGAGCTGTGCTGCTGTTTGCCGTACCGCACGGGCAACTGTCCCAGCCATGGCCAGCGATCGGCAGCCATCTGATATCCTCCGCCATCGGCGTCTCGGTGAGCATGCTGGTTGCCAACCAGTTCCTTGCAGCAGCGCTCGCCGTATCACTTGCCATCATCGCCATGCATTATCTGCGCTGCATCCACCCTCCCGGCGGTGCAACTGCCCTGATAGCAGTAATTGGCGGTCCGGATGTGCATGCGATGGGTTTTGGTTTCATGCTTCCGGTGATGTTCAATGCCCTGACCATTGTCACCATCGCCATACTCTTCAACTCTCCTTTCAAATGGCGTCGATATCCGGCGGCATGGGCTATCAAACCCGCCCCTGCCAAGCCAGGCGGACTGTCGATTCGAGAACTCGAATATGCCATTCAGGAACTCGACCTGACCGTCGATATTACTGAAGATGAACTGCTCAAAATTTACAGCAAAGCGCAAGAGGCCCAACGATCCAAAAAGCCCTAGGCTTCAGGTCCCTCTTCGCCGGGAGCATGATTCAACATCATTCTTAAATTCTTTGTTTCATGCCTGATTCTAAATGCCATGCTATAATTCGCTGATGATACAACAGAAAAAGGGCCTCGCCGGCAAATGGCAAGCATACAAACACAGCACCAATCCGGAGCGACCTCAATCGCTTACCCGAATGATCATTGTTGGCCTTCCGTGTTTATATTTTTTCTTAATTGGTTATCAGGAAACAGCCTTGGCGTTGCTGATATACTTTTTTGTCACCTTCTGCGTGGCTATATCAATCATCTTTTATCCCACAATAAGCCATGCCCGTCGCATCCTTTCAGCATTTGGAGACACCGGCGTACCCACGCTCTGTTTGCTGACGTTACCCGGCGAAATTGGTGCGCCGTTTATTGCCATCTACCTCTGGGTCATTACAGGGTATGGCTTCCGCTACGGTCAGGCCTATCTCCTTCTCACCACGCTATTTTCAACTATTGGTTTCATATCCGTTGTTTCGTTCGTGCCGTTCTGGTCCGCTCATGAGCAGATTGTACTCGGTTACCTGATTCTTATTATTGTGATCCCCATATTCATGGCGCGCCTGATCCAGAAGTTGCACAGCGCCCTGCGCCAGGCTGAGCAGGCCAATCGGATCAAGTCCCAATTTGTAGCCAACATGAGTCATGAGCTACGCACGCCGCTGAACGGCATCATCGGCATGGGTGATTTGCTGGCCAGCACTCAGCTCAATCAGGAACAGAGCCGTTTCGCCCACGTCATCAAGGAGTCTGCACATCATCTGCTCGACCTGATTGAACAGATCCTGGACATTTCACGCATTGAAGCCGGCAAAGTTGATATCGTGGATGAACAATTTGACCTGCACCAACTGGTCAAGGGGATTATTGCCCTCTTTGAAGCCGAGGCCAGGGAAAAAGGGATTGCTGTCGAAGCCCATATCGACCCGTCCATTCCCTTCAACCTCATTGGTGATTCAGGCCATGTCAGGCAAATCCTGCTGAATCTTACCGGCAATGCGGTAAAATTCACCGAGCGCGGCAGCGTAAATCTGCTGGTCACCCCCTTGGCGTTGGACAATCAGGCTACAACCCTGCGGTTTGATATCATTGATACCGGCATTGGCATTCCGGCTGCAGCACAGGCATCGGTCTTTGAGCAGTTTACTCAGGCGGACAGCAGCGTGACCCGGCGGTTTGGAGGCAGTGGCCTAGGCACCACCATTGCCAAGAACCTTGTTGAATTAATGGGCGGCAGCATCTCCCTGACAAGCGAACTGGGTCAAGGCTCTACGTTCAGCGTCATTATTCCGTTTGGTGTGGCCAAGAAAGATAAAGGAGCCAGGCATCTGTCTGATGTGCGCATTTTGCTGCTTGGCGAACAACTGCTCAGCGAAAGGATCCTGCCGTCACTACAGCGCTGGGGGGCAACTCCGGAAATCATCCATGACGAATCCCTGCTTTTTTCTTTCCTTGTCAATGCTTGGGCAAGTGGCAAAGCGTACGACCTGCTCATGATCGAAAAGGGGGCGCTACGCTATTCTCCAGAACGCATTGCCGATGCCATCCGCCAGAAGCAGGAGTTATCAAACCTTGAACTGATTCTGGTGGATGCTGAGTCCAACAATGGGGCCGATCAGCTGTTGCTCGGTGCGGGCTATGCCAACGTGCTGCACATGCCGGTGGATGAGTCCGTACTGTTTAATGCCCTGCATGCTTCGAGCGTCATGCACCAGCCCAATCAAGGCGTTATCGCGATGGTAAAGCCGGGGGATCAGCCCAGCGTATCAAGCATGCATATTCTTCTGGCAGAAGATAATCCGATCAATCAGGAAGTTATTCAAAGCATCCTTGAAAAGGCCGGACACAGCGTACATATCGTGGAGGATGGCGAACATGCGCTGGACGTGCTGGCAAGTGAAGAAAGCTTTGATCTGGTGTTGCTCGATATGAACATGCCGCAGTTGAGCGGCCTTGAAGTCCTGAAGCAATACCGCTTCATGGATACCAGTGCAAAAGTTCCCGTCATCATGCTCAGCGCCGATGCCCTCCCTGAAACTGCCCATGCATGTCTGTCTGCCGGAGCCGATGATTACCTGACCAAACCGGTTGATGTCACCCTCATGCTGCAAACCATCAATCAATATGCTCCTGTCCAACCCAGCATGCAGAGTGCTGCGCCCTCAGTTCTTGCAACTGAACATGGAGCCGATCAAATTCTGGACCACGCCATGCTGGATGAACTGTTATGGGTTATTTCAAGCAGAGAGAAATTTCAAAAGCTTTTGAACATCTTTATAAGCAGCAGTCGTGAGCACATCAGCCTGTTAGGCCAATATGCGTCAGCAGGGGATGAAACCCTTTTCCTCACAGAAATACATACCATAAAAGGTGGAGCCGGTGTTCTGTGGGCTTCAGGCATGGTGGCTGCATGTTCGGATGCCGAGAATCGCAAACATGAACTCGACCCTGTATCCATGGCTGCCATAGCCAGCAACCTACAGGCTCTTTTAGAGGAAACGTCTGTCGCTTTGAACAGCTACATGGATAAGCGCTGGTCATAGCAAGGCACAGGGCTCCAACAAGAATGGAGCCCTGACCTGCATGCTTTCATTGCGATTTTTCAGTTTGGCGTTTAACCAAGCGCCCCATCATACGCAACTCCTTGTCTCCCAACCTTAGCGCGGCATCAGCCCAGATATCAGCAACATCGCTGAGCTCCTTCCTGGTCACCGGATTCGTGCACATTTTGGCTTGCCTGAAAGAACGAAGGCCATTACTGGATCGATCTTCTCTGGCAATGTAATCGTACACTGCCTTCCGGCCCTCACCAGACCCGGCGAGCACATCGACAATACCAAGCTGGTACATTTCTTCTGCACTATATAAACGTCCGCTGACAATGATTTCTTCGGCCTTATTGGGGCCTACTTTACGAGAAAGAAAGCTGTATGCCCCTACACCCGGAAACAGGTTGAACAGAATTTCTGGCATGCCCATTTTTGCATTTCGCTCAGCTATGAGAACATGGCTAGAAATGGCGTATTCCATGCCACCGCCAAGGGCATCGCCCTGAATCAGGGAAATGGTTGTAATATCGGTTCCTGTACCGCAATAGTTGAGCAGCATCGCATCAATACAGGCTGTCGCATAAGACTGAAGACCCTGCCTGTCGTTATCCCTGATGAGCTGGATAACCAGATTAAGATCCCCACCCAGGTTGAATACGTTCGGCATATTGGAAGCCAATGCAACATATCTGACGTCCCTGTACTCGGGCGAATGTTTCAGTGCATGAAACCAATCTTTAATTTCATGAACGAGTTCCGGAGTGCAGCAAGGCCTTGGTTTGGGATGCATGTAATACCATGCCAGTCCATACTCATCCTCATACTGAATATCCAGTGTCTGATATGCTTGGAATGGTTTTGATTGAGCTATTTTTAGATTGGATTTGGATTGATGTTCCATGATGTGAAACCCCTGTTGAATATAGTCGGACCTGAAAACGGACCGCTACCAGCAGGCTGAACCGAACCAAAGCTACGCGTCAAATGACGATAATTTTAACTATTCACCTAGTTACACACCGGACATCACAGGGCATTCAGGAGTTAACACTTCGCCAACCATAAAAAATGGATATGATTGCATCATGCCATATCCAAATGCAGAGACATGGCGGTATGCCGCCATGCAGCGAAAATCCAATGTCAGCCCCGAAGAAGCGCAGGTCCGCAGAAAGATTGCCTGCTCGCACAACCGGCATAACAACATCCACGACCCTGATGTGCTGGCTGATCAGGAATTGTATATTCTGGGTAAAATGGATTTAAGGGAATATGAGGCATACCTGCTATTCAAGCATACGCCTAAGGCATAGTTGCACCAACTGCAGCGCCTAATAAACCTGCTATGCTGGGTTATATGGTGAATCGTCGAAGCGAATATGATGTATCGAACACCGTGAACGTCACCAAGGCAACAGATGTTTGCAACGAAGTGTGCAGGCTCTACGTTGACCTTTACCCCAATATCGCCACAGCTTCGCTGCAACAGGCATTTGAAGATATGGAGCAACTGTTCCGCGGTCAGTGGCGAGGCTATTTTGCCTGCGAGGCTCCCTATCATGATCTACAGCACTCGCTGGATGTAACACTGGCAATGATGCGGCTGGTTCACGGCCACGAACAGTCGCATACAGGTAAGGAACGGATTGGCCATTTTGGCACGCTTTTGGGTGTGATTTCCGCCCTGTTTCATGATGCGGGCTATATCCGTCGCTGGAATGATCATCGTCACGTAAATGGCTCTGAATATACAATTACGCACGTTTCCCGTGGCGGTCGTTTTCTTGCTGAATACCTGCCAACGCTCGGCCTTGGTCACGCTGTCACCATTTGCTCAAACCTGCTGCATTTTACAGGCTACGAAATTCCCACACACAACATCCCGCTGGCTGACGCCAAACTGCGCGCCCTGGGAATGATGATGGGTACAGCCGATCTGCTGGCCCAGATGTCAGACCGCTGCTATCTGGAGAAGTGCCGTGACCGACTTTATCCGGAGTTTATTGCATCCGGTATGGCCTCTCCCGAAGCGCCCGGTGGCGGCTACGCCTCCCCATCGGATCTACTGAGTAAAACACCCTTCTTCTTCGAACATGTAAAGGATCGTTTACACAACGATTTTCGTGACGCGTACCGCTATCTGGAAGCCTTTTTCAGTGTTGATGGCAATTTGTATATGGCCGAGGTCATTCGCAGCCATGACTATTTGAAAAAACAGCTCGAAAATAATGCCCTGCCCTTGCTGCGCAGGGTGCCGCCGTGGACACTCAATCACAATGTCCCGCCGCTCACGCCCTCACGCTACCATTAGGGATGCCTTTCGCTTCTCACCGTTTCCATCTAACCATATCTGTTCAAACGCTCGACGGCCCATCATGCTTGGCCCGGGCCATTTCCCTGTAGGAGCTATTATCCATTGATGCCGGATGCAGATATATTGCAATTTCTCTACGGCATTGCCGTCGGCATCGGGGCTGGAGGCATTGCCGGCATATTAGCGGCCCTGGCGGGTGTAGGCGGCGGCCTGATCTATGTTCCAATATTTTATGCCTGCATGCCCGCATCTGAAGATGGCATCGGCATTCAGATCATGGCGAGTATGCTGGCTATCATACTGACTGGCAGTTTTTCGGCACGCTCCCATTACCGCCTTGGCCACGTAGATATCGGGACTGGGCTTTACCTGCTTCCGGGGCTCATCGCCGGTGCTGCTATCGGCCTATGGAGCACCCTGCACATACCTGAAACATGGGTGCTGCTTGCGTTGGCTTCTCTCGATCTCTGGGTTGCATATGACTATGGCCGCGAGATTGCGAAACATGCGCGCTACAGGCACAGCGGATACCTCATTGCATGCTCCGGGCCGATTGGCTTCGCATCCGGATCACTTGGCATTGGCGGGGGCACCATGCTGGTTCCATTAATGCGCCGATCGCTTCCCCTGAGAAAAGCAGTCGGCACCTCGGCATTTTGCGGCGTAGTGATGGCAACCTTTGGTGTCGGGTTGAACCTCCTGTTTGAACCATCCTGGAAATTGCCAATGCAGGAGCAATTGATGTTTATCCTTGGTTCCCTGACAGGAATCCTTCTCATTTTACCGAAGGCGACTGAGTGGTCAGCAAATCTGCATGCTATGATGACCGAGTATCAAATACGCCTCGCCCTGAAAGTTTTGTTTGTATGCCTAGCTATGCTGTTGTTTCTGGAAACACTGATCCACTGAATGCAGCCAGATCAGGAACACCAGCCTCTTGGCCCCGTATTGCCTTATAGCAGCGGGCTTCCCGGACGCTGCCAGGGAATCTTGTCCTGCGATTCAATCGCCACTCTCATGACGAGACCCATGGCGACCAGCATTGTCACCAATGCCGAGCCACCATAACTAATAAACGGCAGAGGCACGCCTACGACTGGCAACAGGCCGGAAACCATGCCGATGTTGACCGTGATATAGAGCATGAAGATGGATGCAACGCCAATACACAACAATGAGCCAAAGCGGCTATGGGCTCGCGCGGAGATCATAATAATGCGTACAATCAGCAAGGCATAAAGCAACAGCAGTATCGCCACGGCGATAAACCCCCCCTCCTCAGCCAATACGGAAAAAATAAAATCCGTATGTTGCTCGGGCAAAAAATGCAACCTGGCCTGAGTGCCTTCCAGAAAACCCTTGCCCATCAAGCCCCCCGAACCGATCGCAATGGTTGACTGAATCACATGATAACCGGCACCCAGAGGGTCCGACTGCGGATCAAGAAACGTCATCACTCTCTGTTTCTGGTAATCATGCATGAAATGCCACAATACAGGAGCCGCAGCCAAAGCGGCCGCGACAGCGTATCCGAGCCATCGCCAGGGAAGGCCTGCGGCAATCACCATGGCTGTTGCAGCGAACAAAAGAACCAGCGTGGTACCGAGATCAGGCTGCATAATGATAAGGGCCGAAGGCACGGCGGCCAGTAGCAAAGCGACCATCAGGTGGGAAACCCTGTTTGCTTCCCGGGAAGCAAACCAGCCGGCCAGTACAAACATCAGCGCCCATTTCATCATCTCGGATGGCTGCAAGTGGAACAGCCCCAGATTTAGCCAGCGTCTGGCACCCATTTGAACCTCCCCAATAAAGGGAACCAGTAGAAGCATCAATAAAGCAAGTGCATAGATCGGCCAACAGGCCAGCCCCAGCACACGCAGGGGAATGAACCATAATATGCCGAACAGCATCAATCCGATCGCCCAGAACATGACTTGTCGCTGCCACAGTCCTATGCCACCCTGATGCACTGCCGCATAAAGCGTGATCAAGCCGAGACCGGCCAGACACAAAACGCTGGCAATCAATATCCAGTCAAGCGAGCGCAGGGTTTTCATCATGGTTGATTCCCTGTTTCTGGTTCAGTGCCTCGACTTTTTATGCCTTCAGCTTCGGCAGCACGAATAATCGCTGCTGCAATCGGAGCCGCAGCACTGCCGCCGTGCCCGCCATGCTCAACAAATACAGCGAACGCGATCTGAGGGGCTTTGAAGGGCGCGTAGCCCATAAACCAGGCGTGATCCTTATGCCGGTCATATTCCGGCGTTCGATCCTTTTCATCATCCTGGGACATGGAAACCACTTGCGCTGTACCTGTTTTCCCCGCCGCCTTCCATGGCAATCCCCGCATATGCCAATAGGCGGTGCCATTGGGAGCATTCACCACTTCAAACATTGCGTCACGAACCGCCTGCAATTGTGCCGGATCAACATCCACCTTGCTTTGCACTACAGGCTCAGCGGCTAGGTTCAGCTGTGGTTTCAGAATATCGCCTCCATTGGCAATGGCTGCTGCGAAGCGTGCCATCTGCAAGGGTGTCACGGTAACGGCCCCCTGTCCGATGGCAGTAATCATGGTTTCACCCCTGAACCATTTCATCCGTTTCCAGTTTCCGACATGGCGCATGGCCTCCATCATGTTCGGATTATGGGTTGGAATAATACCTCGAGACTCCGGTGGTAATTCAATTCCGGTTTTAAGTCCAAACCCCCAGCGCTCTGCCTCATCGCTGATAACGCCCATGCCCAGTTGATCACCCAATTCATAAAAATATACATCACAGGATTCAACAATCGCCCGGTGCAAATCGATCTTCTGGTGGCCGGTGCGTTTCCAGCATCGAAGTTTGCGATCGGCCAGTTCTATGGAGCCTTCACAGGTTGTCGTGCCAATCGCCAGAGCACTTTGCTGGCGCAATCCGGCCAGAGAAGTCACCAGTTTGAATGTCGACGCCGGGGGATATGCCGCCTGGGTGGCCCGATTCAATAACGGCTTGCGCGAGTCATTGAGCCATGCCTGCCATTGCTCTGTTTCCAGGCCGGTAATAAACTGGTTGGTGTCATAACCCGGCCTGCTGAGCATGGCTATGATTGCGCCATTATGTACATCCATCACCACCACGGCACCCGTACGCTTCCCAAGAGCTGCCGCCGCGGCCTGCTGAATTTTCGCATTAACGGTCAGTTGCAGCTGGGAGCCCATCACCGGAGCTTCGCTCTTAAGCACCGAAATGCGTCGACCATGGACATCAACTTCTTCCTGCTGCGAACCCAGCTGGCCGTGCAATACGGATTCAAAGGATTTTTCAATGCCGGTCCGCCCGATGAATTCGGTTGACAGGAAGCCCTCCTGCATATCTTCACTTCGTGCAAGCGACAGGTATCCAATCAGATGGGACATCACATCGGCGTAAGGGTAATAGCGGTAAGTACCAACCTGCACATCGATACCGCTCAAGTGATGCAACCGCGCAGCAATAGGCGCGACAGTAGCCCATTTCAGCTTGTCATCCAGTAGAACGGGGCGATCAGGCCGGGAGCGCCTAATGCGCAACCGCACCTGCTCCAGCTTGCCTTGGCTCCATTGAAGCAGCTCCGCCAGTTGTTGCAGCGTTTCATCAAGCATCTCAACGCGCTCGGGAATCATAATCACCTGATAGGCAATTCGATTGATGGCAAGCCCTCGCCCTTTACTGTCGACAATTTCACCGCGAACCGGAAGCACCGGCAGAACATTAATACGGTTACGATCCGCCTGCTGGGCAAGCTTATTATGCTCTATCCACTGCAGATGCAGAATATGGATCGCGAGAATCCCCAATAGCAGCGCAGTTGCGCCGAAAAAGAACATGATGCGGAGATCAAACCTGCGGCGTGTATCAAGTTGCGTAAGCATACTGTTTGCTCAATACATACCAGGCCGGCACCGTCAGGCCGACAGTCAACAACCATGCCTGAACGCTCCAGCCCCACGGCAGCAACATCACGGTCACCAATAGCAACATAAACAGCCGCTGTGGCAAGCCGACGCCGAGATGCTCGTCGAGATAGATCAAAACAAGTGGAATTGCGGCTGCTATAGGCAGGCAGACCCATAGCGACCAGTGCAGAATCAGATCATGCATGGCAATGCCAGGCAATACCCACACCCAATTAGCCCGATGTGCAAGCAGGCTTCCGACCAGCAGTGCCAGGGCCCAGTCCGGCTGAACCATTGAACTCGCAAAAGCAAGATTAAAACTGCTTCCCAGCCATGCGAGAAATAATATCGCCAGAGCCGTCATGGCTCCTCTTGGATGTGCGAAGCAACGGCAAGCCAGTTATCCCGTTGCCAATGTGCCATGGGGGTGGCCTCAACATCCGCGAATAACTGTCCGGGTATGGGTTTGACCTCGGTGATTCGGGCCACGGCAATGCCAGGCGGAAAGAATCCTCCTGCGCCACTTGTATAAAGAACGGCACCGACCTTGGGTGCCTGTTCCAGGGGAACAAAACTTACCTTGAGCCGATCTCCCTGACCTCGTAACAACGCGGCCAGAGCAGTTCCCGGAACCGTTACAGGCACAGCCAAAGAAGCATCGAGGATGGTTCGGACAGTCGCATGTTGATCTGTACGGCTATCGATAATGCCAACTAGGCCTTCGCTGGACACAATAACATCATCCGCATCCACGCCGTTCACCTGAAGCAATATTCTCTGGCTCATCGTGTCCGGACTGCGTCCCCGAACCTTGGCGGCATGCCATCGGTAACCGGTGATCCCGGCTATATCAAGCAGGTTCCTGAGCTGCCGATTCTCATCTCGCAAGCTGTTTGCTTCCTGAATAAGGGCTGCCTGTTGCTGGGTTCGTTTTTGCAGGTCCTCAACATGGGCCTGCAGCGACTGACTGTCGCGAAACCAGAGACTGAAGGACTGCCACCATTGGACGGGGACATAAAGGGTATCAAGCGCCGGGGATGAAGCGAGCATGGACCATGAGCCCAGAGGTGCCCGGCCGGCCACCAATAAAACAGCAAGAATAATTGCGCCAATCAGCCAAAACCCGAGGCGATGCCTGAGCACGGACTGTTATTCCTCGAAAAGGACGCCCCGCATGCGATCAAGCTCTTCCAGAACCCGTCCGCTACCGAGCACGACACAGTCCAGAGGATTTTCAGCCACCGTGACCGGCAGGCCTGTTTCTTCCCGAAACAGTTGATCAAGGCCGATCAGCATGGCGCCACCACCAGTCAGCACGATGCCCTTGTCGACAATGTCTGCAGCCAGTTCAGGCGGCGTGCGTTCCAGACAGACCTTCACGCCTTCAACGATCGCATTCACGGATTCAGTCAACGCTTCCAGAATCTCTGAATCATCCAACACCAGCGTCTTGGGCACGCCATTGATCAGGTCACGTCCCTTGACCTCCATCTCGCGTCGGGCTTCCTGCGGATAGGCGCTGCCCAGTTCCATCTTGATCTTTTCAGCTGTCGGCGAGCCAACCAGCAGGCTGTATTTGCGTCGCAAGTGATTAATAATTGCGTCATCCATTTTATCGCCGCCAACCCGCACTGAACGCGAATAAACAATGCCCCCATAGGAAATAACAGCGATTTCACTCGTGCCGCCACCAATATCCACCACCATGGATCCGGAAGCCTCCGTGACCGGAAGTCCGGCACCGATAGCGGCCGCCATTGGTTCTTCGATCAGGTACACTTCACGTGCGCCTGCCGACAGCGCAGATTCACGGATCGCTCGGCGCTCAACAGGCGTTGAGCCGTAGGGAACGCAGATCACGATGCGGGGATGGATTCCCCATGTGCGGTTATGCACTTTACGGATAAATTGCTTAAGCATCGATTCAGTGACAACAAAATCAGCAATAACACCGTCTTTCAACGGCCGAATGGCCTGAATGGTATCAGGGGTTCTGCCCAACATGCGCTTGGCATCGGTTCCAACCGCCAGCACCCGGCGATTCTGCGGGCCTCCGCTGACGTTAATCGCAACCACCGAAGGTTCGTTTAGGACGATGCCCTCACCACGCACATAAATAAGCGTATTGGCAGTGCCCAGATCGATAGAAATATCGCGGGAAAAAAGTCCAAAAAGACGTTGCAGCATATTGAATTACCTATGGCCGGAAAAACTAAAGGCAATAGCATAGTTGCAGAGCGGTGTCAGGTAAAGCTCGGCTAACAGGCGGCATGCCAGGCGTGTTCAGGTATCACCGCACAGATGCATAACCACCCGCCGTGTCAAAGATTGCTGCCGATGCTCATAAAGGTACACGGCCTGCCACATGCCGAGGGCTGGCGCACCATTCTGCACCGGGATGTTCAGAGATACCGATGTCAGGGCCATGCGAATATGTGCCGACATATCATCCGGCCCCTCATCACGATGTCGAAACATCGGATCGCCATCGGGCACAAGCCTCGCCATGAATGACTCCATATCACGCAGCACATCCGGATCGGCATTTTCCTGAATTGTCAGTGAACAACTTGTGTGCTGGACAAAAAGGTTAAGCAAACCATTGCGAACACCTGATTCACGCACCCACTGCCGTATCTCTTGTGTGATATTGTAAAAACCGCGCCCCTTGCATGGCACCGCCAGGGTATGCAGATGCTGGCTCATTCAAAATCCACCCAGACCGGCGCATGGTCGCTTGGTCTTTCCAGTGCTCTGAATTCAGTCACCACGCCGCCCTTCACCGCTTTCATCCCGGCAGTGGCCAGGACAAGATCTATACGAATTCCCCACTGTCGGCGAAAAGCGCTCATTCGGTAATCCCACCAGCTGTGGAGAGCATCGTCGGGATATAGCCCACGCACACAATCGTGCAGCCCAAGCCCAAGCAAAGCGTTAAACTGCGAACGTTCCTCGCTGGAGCACATGATTTTTTCATGCCAACGCTTCGGGTCATGCACATCGATATCAGCCGGGGCGATATTGAAATCCCCAAGCAACACGAGCCGCTCATGGCGATTTATCTCTCCGGCAAGAAAGTCGCGCAAGGCATTGAGCCATGTCATTTTGTAGCCATATTTTTCCGAGCCCACTTCCTGACCATTGGGAATATAGACGTCGATAACCCTGATGCCGTAAATATTCGCCGCCATAAGCCGACGTTGCGGATCATCCAGACCCGGAAGATCGACAACCACGTCCGATATGCCTTGCCGGCTTATGATCGCCACGCCGTTATAGGTTTTCTGTCCCGAATAGGCCACTTGATAACCTGCAGCCTCAATGTCTGCTACCGGAAATTTATCATCAGGCAGCTTCGTCTCCTGCAGCGCAAGCACATCGGGCTGGTGTCGGGCCAGAAAATCCAGCACATGCGGAAGCCGTACATTCAATGAGTTCACATTCCAGCTGACAATCTTCATATCGCAAATAGTGGCCCAGCCTACCGATGGACTCAAGTCGCCCCGTCGCAGAGCAAAAGCATCATCCATCATCTACAATGGCAGACATGAAGCAGCAACGTTATCAATTCGACCTGCTGACACAGAGATTTATCGTCAACCGCTGGAATACCGAAGCCGGGCGTGAAGTTCATGCCGGAATTGTGAAGGCCCTGAAGGCATCGTCCGACATCAAGCCCTTGCTGGATCATTATGTACTTGAACACCCCGACAATATCGAACCCTATGATTATCCCATTTATCCGCCTGATGCCATCGTGGCAGGGGCATTCTGGGTGCTTGATGCCGAAGATATGCGCGGCATCCGCTTTCATATGGAGGATTTCTACGCCTCCCACTCACTGACCAAAATGCAGTTGAGCCTGTCGGGATTTCACCGATGTAATTTGCGCTGCGCTCAGCTGGGCATGAGCCGCCTCTCCTATGCCAACTTTGACGGGTGTGATATGCAGGAGGCGATGCTGGCGCATGCTGAGGGCATCAACACCAACTTTACCGACTCGGACATTCGTCATGCCTGCCTGCTGGGTGCGGAGTTCATTGGCGCCGATTTAAGCGGCTGTGACTGCCGTGATATCTATCTCGGGGAGGCTCATCTGAGCCAGCTCAAGGTTGATTACCGGAGCCGCTTCGACCCACAACTAAGGCGCAGCTGGCAAAGCCGCAGCATGCCCCCGCAACAACTTGCCGATCTCAATCACAGCCTGCGCATGGCCTACCAGCGGGCCGACATCTGGCACATCGCCGACCGCTTTCTTTTTCAGGAGCGCACTGCAAGCCGGAAATACATCCGTTGGCCTCATGCCAGAAAGCACGGCTCACCCAAGGCTGCCTGGTTGTGGTTGAAAGACTGGATCTGGGGCGGTATTGCCGGATACGGAACCAAGCCAGGCCGTCTGGTCACACTCGGGGTATGCACCAGCATGCTTTATGCCGTGCTGTATGCCGCCCTAGGTGAACTGGAGCAGAGCAACAATCAGGCCCACGATTTTGCCGAAGCCCTGTATTTTTCATTCACGACCTTTGCCACTCTTGGCTACGGCGACCTGTCCTATGGCGCCAATCACCCATGGTTGCGCCTGCTCAGCACCTCCGAAGCGTGGGCTGGTGCAATCATTATCGCCCTTTTTGTGGCGGTCATGGCCCGAAAAATTCTCCGTTAGTTTGTATTCCGGTTGTAGCGGGCGTGAGTGCCATCACGGTTGTTTGAAACCGCCTCCCTTATCATCTCCTGCAGGCGAGAGGTAAGAGCAACAACCGCAGCACATCCGGAGGTGCGTTATGAATGCAAGCCGAGCCAGAAAAATTTCAGAATCATTTGCCCGCATCCATTCGTTTGCCGTTGAAAATACAGCCAGGGGTGTATGCATCCAATTTCAGGGGTGTCGCGCCTATTTTGCACACGAATCGTGCTTCTGGCCTTTCGCTTTCAATCTCGGCCGCGTCGGCCACGAGGAAGGTCAGATTGCAGAGATTGAGGCTGAACTGACAGCCTGAACCATGACTGGAATCAGCTGGCCCGTTTTCTGAACAGCAGTACCAGCCAGGTGAGGCCAGCCAGCAGCATGACCGACGAGAGAACCATGCCCATGGTCACAGAGCCGAACAGGAAGCCGAGTTGCGCATCGGGTTGCCGGAAATCCTCGCAGACAATACGCGCAACAGCATAGCCCACCAGAAAAATCGCCACACGACTTCCATCCGGCCAATCCTTTTTGCGCAAAAGCCACAGGATGAAAAACAACACAACGCCTTCCAGCATCAACTCGTATAACTGACTTGGATGCCGCGGATCCGGCCCTGCATGCGGAAAGATCATCGCCCACGGCACCACGGACGGATCTGCCACCCTGCCCCAGAGTTCGCCATTGATGAAGTTGCCCAGGCGTCCGAAAGCAAGGCCTAACGGCGCAACGGTAGAGATGCGGTCAGCCAGCTTGAGAAACGGCAGGTCATGTTTGCGGCAATACCACCAGCCCGCAACAATCGGTCCGATCAGTCCACCATGAAAGGACATGCCCCCCTGCCATACATACAACACCTCAATCGGGTGCTCCATGTAGTAGCCGAAATTGTAAAACAGGATATAGCCCAGCCTGCCGCCGACTACGACACCGAGAATCAGTGCAGTAAACAACCCTTCGTATGCCTCAGCAGACACACGGGTCTGCCATAGGCCCGATTCCCGCAACTGCATGCGCACCAGATACCAGGTGGCGAGAAAGCCGAGCACATACATCAGCCCGTACCAATGGATAGCCAAAGGGCCGAGTTGAATTGCGATCGGATCAATCTGAGGCGCCAGCATGAGCGCACTATACGCAAGCAACCCTGCGACACCAATGTTCATCTTTGTTGGCCCGGGCAGGCCGCTCAGGATAGTCGGGCGCTGGCTATTTCCCGCTTTGCACGAATTGCTCGATTCGCGCTTTGATCTGATCCCGCACACGCCGGAATTCGGCCATGATTTCTTCTTCCGTGCCGCTCGCCTTGGCCGGATCATCGAATGGCCAGTGCGCTTTTTTACAGGACACGGGCACAACCGGACAATGCTCATCGGCATGGCCGCACACCGTGACCAGCAGATCAATTTCGTCTAACAGATTTGCATCCAGCGCTTCCGATTCCTGGCCACTGATATCCACGCCAGCTTCCTTCATCACTTCGATCGCACGCGGGTTTTTGCCGTGCGCGACAATACCCGCCGAATAGACTTCAAAGCGATCACCGCCCAGATATTTCAGCCAGCCCTCGGCCATCTGCGAACGGCATGAATTGCCGGTGCATAAAAATAAAACTTTCTGTTTCATATTTCCCTCTCATTGGGCAATCCCGATTCATACCATGCCTTGGAACGGTTGACTATTTCCACCACTGTCAGCATCACCGGCACCTCTACCAGCACGCCGACGACCGTGGCCAGCGCCGCACCCGATTCGAAACCGAACAGAGCAATGGCAGCTGCCACGGCAAGCTCGAAGAAGTTGGAGGCGCCGATCAACGCCGATGGGCCGGCCACCGAGTGCGCCACGCCAAGCTTCCGGTTCAGCCAGTAGGCCAGCATCGAATTGAAATAGACTTGAACGGTAATCGGAACCGCCAGCAGCAGAATCACCAGCGGTTGCGCCAGAATCTGTTCGCCCTGAAAGCCGAACAGCAACACGACGGTCAGCAACAGCGCCCCCATCGACAGCGGATCCATCATGTGCAGCACGTCATCGAGCTTGCCGCGCGCCAGCAACACCTTGCGCCCGACATAGGCCAGCAGTACCGGAATAACGATATACAGCAGCACCGACAGAAACAGCGTATCCCACGGCACGGAAATCGAGGCCACCCCGAGCAGCAACCCGACAATGGGCGCAAAGGCGAAGATCATGATGACATCGTTCAATGCCACCTGTGAAAGAGTGAACTGCGGATGCCCGTTCACCAGCCGCGACCAGACAAACACCATGGCCGTGCAGGGTGCGGCCGCCAGCAGAATCAGCCCGGCGATGTAGGAATCGATCTGGTCAGGATCAAGATACGGGGCAAACAGGACTCGCAGAAATACAAACCCAAGCAGGGCCATCGAGAACGGCTTCACCAGCCAGTTGATGCCCAGCGTCACGCCGATGCCGCGACGGTGATGCCAGACCTCATGCAACGCCGAGTAATCAATCTTCAACAGCATCGGCAGGATCATGGCCCAGATGAGGGCCGCCACCGGCAGATTGATGTGCGCCATCTCCATGCCGCCAAGCGAATGAAACACATACGGGAATATCTTGCCTAGCCCGATGCCGGCGACGATGCAAAGAAACACCCACACCGTGAGATAGCGGGCAAAGATTCCCATGCTCTGATTTTTCCCGGACATACAGCGCCTCCTGATGTGGGGGCACATCATATCCGGCAATGCGGATGTGTAAATGTCTTTGTTGGACAACTGCGGCTTGTATGGATCTGTTCGCCTGACTGCTTCCGGCCAAAATCAGACTCTCAGAACAATCAACCTACATTTGCCGCCCAGACGTTGAGCCATTTTCTCTAGTCCTTTGATACTAGGTTGAATATGGTGCTTTCCTGCCGGAAAGGAGTCATCACCATGAATAGTACCGATACAATCGCAACAGCACTTGTCAATCGCGTTCCCCACATCGTCCTGCTCTATTGGGTAATCAAGATTGCATCGACCACGCTTGGCGAGACCGGAGCAGACATGTTCTCCATGACTTATGAACTCGGGTATGGAGAAACTATCCTGCTCTTCATGGGACTGTTTATTGCTCTGCTTGCGCTCAAACTGTTGATGAGGAGATATGAACCGGTGACTTACTGGCTCACCTTTACCGCTACTGCTATTGCTGGTACGGCCATCTCTGACTTTATCGACCGTACTTTGGGGTTGGGCTATGCATCGGGCTCAGCTCTATTGATTGTCCTGCTGATTACAATCCTTGCATTGTGGTACTGGCATCAGCGTTCAATCAATGTGGAGGTAATTACCAGCGGCAGTACAGAGATCTACTACTGGATGGCATTCCTAATTGCCAACACGCTTGGCACGGCGGCCGGTGATTTTGTCGCCGACCAATTAGGACTGGGTTTTGCCGACAGCGCGATGCTATTTACAGGTTCATTGGTTGTAATAGCCCTATTACACTATTTCACCAAAACCTCAGGTGTATTGCTGTTCTGGCTTGCATTTGTACTGACTCGCCCTTTTGGTGCCACCTTCGGAGATTGGCTGACCAAACCACTCGATCATGGTGGGTTGGCTTTTGGAACCGTCGGTGCCTCGGCGTTCTTTTTGATAATTCTGATCATTGCCGTTTTCCGTGAAGCTAGGCTAGAGCGCTCGGGCAAACATATTTCGGAGTTGGATTGATCAGATGCCACTATGGGCTTACATCTTCTATCGAAAAATGAGAAGTTGAGTGTCTTCTTTTGGCCGTTAGCAGACTATGAACTGAACCTCACAGGTCGATCTTAGAATCGCTGTTAGCTGCAACCCTGCATCGCAGCATTAAGTCTGGCGGCATCAGCGCGCAGCACATCATCAGCACTCGTCTGAAGCAGCTTAGAAAGTGAAGAGGCCATATCGCCGGTCAGACGATAGTGGATCCATTTTCCGTCACGGCGGGTTTCAACCAGCCCTGCATGGCGCAGCACAGCGAGGTGCCTTGAGACTGTGCTTTGCGGCAGATCAAGTGCATCGGTGAGATGGCACACGCACAGCTCCTCCTTCTGGGTGAGCAGGGAAAATAGCCGCAGACGCACCGGATCACCCAGGGCCTTGAATGCCTCGGCCAGCCCACTGGCTGCGCGGCTCATTTCACCACCACGCTTTTGATGTTGACGAATTCGTGCATGCCGAAGTCGGACAATTCGCGACCGTAACCGCTTTCCTTGATGCCGCCGAAAGGCATGCGGGGATCAGATTTAACGAAATCGTTGATGGCCACATTACCTGCCTGCAATTGCCCGGCAACATTGAGCGCCCTATCCCTGTCGCTGCTAAACACGCCTGCGCCAAGTCCGTAGGTGGAATGGTTGGCCAGACGGATCGCATCAGCTTCATCCTCAGCCCGGATCAATGCCGCCACAGGCCCGAACAGCTCATCATCAAAGGCAGGCATGCCGGGGCGCACACCTTCCAGCAGCGTCACCGGGTAATAAAAACCCGGGCCATTCGGGAGCTCACCGCCCATCACACAAACAGCTCCCGCCGCAATGCTTGCCTGCACCTGGTGATGCAAGGCAGCCCGCAAATCTTCACGGGCCATCGGGCCGACCGTGGTGACGGCATCGGTCGGATCACCCACAACCGCCTTGTTCAGTTGATCGATGACGGCAGCACGAAAGGCATCGTACACGGCATCGACAACAATCCAGCGTTTGGCGGAAATGCAGGTCTGCCCGGAATTCATCAAGCGGCCGGTAGCGCAGACCGACGCAGCCAGATTAATATCGGCATCATCCAGCACCAGATAAGGATCGGAACCACCCAGCTCCAGCACACTCTTTTTCAGATGTTTGCCGGCAAGTGCTGCAACAGCACGGCCGGCGCGCCGCGAACCGGTCAGCGATACGGCGGCGATGCGTGGATCGGCAATCACGCCAGCAGCCTGATCGGTATCGATGGCAAGGTGCTCAAAGGCGGCAATCCCCGCCTCATGAAAGAGTCGAACCAACGCATCGGCGCAACCGGGAACATTGGGCGCGTGTTTGATCAGGATGCCATTGCCGGCCATCAGCGCTGGCACGGCAAAGCGCAAGGTCTGCCAGAAGGGAAAATTCCACGGCATGATCCCGAACAGCAGGCCCAGCGGTTCAAAGCAGATGATGCCTTCTGATTCACCCATCGCCACAGACTGCGGCTCCAGCGCCTTGAATCCATGCTCGGCGACATGGCGGCAGAGCAACGCGCATTTGCTGACTTCGCCCTTCGCCTGCGCAAGCGGCTTGCCCATTTCCAGCGTCATGATGCCCGCCAGTTGATCCGCCTCTGATTCCAGCGCATCGGCCAGTTGACGCAAGGCAGCAGTACGCTGCGGGAGGCTCTGGCTGCGCCAGGCCTGCCGGACCCTGGCGACCCGCTCAATTTTCTCTTCGATGGCCGCAATATCATCCTGCGCCTTGCGGGCAATCTCTTCGCCCGTGGCAGGATTGATCGCCACAAAAAACATCGATGCTGCCTGATCCGCCATCAAATCTTCCGGCTCACAGACGAGTGTTGATGCTTTTATTTGGCAAAGGGTGAAATACGTGAAAGCAGGTCGTGCCCTTTGATCTTATGCAACACAGCCATACCGACATGCGCGATCAGATAGAGCCAGACCAGATTACCCAGCGCCTCATGCACCTCTTTCATGGTATGAACAAAGCCGCTCATCTGGCCGGTTACTTCATTCATGCCGAAAAACATCGTGCCGCCGGTCGCCGCCATGGCCAGCACCAGCACGAGACCCAGGCCATGCACAGAGCCAGCCAGAGGGCTGTTATCGGCATCCATGTGCAGCTTGCCGGATAACCAGCCGGGCACCTGCTTCAGCTCGTCCATAATGCTCTTGCAGCCGCCGGTTTTAAAATACGGGAACAGATGCCCAAGACCGCCGCCTGCCTTCGTGGTGCTCCAAAGGATATGCAACACGACGATCGCCAGGGCCGCCATGCCAATCCACTCATGCATCTCGAAGAAAGTGACTTCCGCATCAGTACGAACGCGTGGCAACCCATCCACAAGCTTCGGCCGCTTCATGAACTCCTCACTCAGAAGCTGTAGTGGAATGGCAAGAGCCAGGCCAACGTGCAACCAGCGTGTTAAACGATCGTATCCCATATCTTTCTCCTTCCTATCTGATTGTTTGATTAACCGAGCTTGCGGCCGGCCAGAGCTTCCATGCGCAGGCGCAGGGCATTGAGCTTGATAAAGCCGCCTGCATCCTTCTGATCATAAGCGCCCTCATCATCCTCGAAGGTACACAGACGCTCATCAAACAGCGATTCATCGGAACGCCTGCCAACCACGAATACATTGCCCTTGTACAGCTTCACCCGCACATCACCATTCACCATCGCCTGCGAGGCATCGATCATCTGCTGCAGCATGACCCGCTCCGGTGCAAACCAGAAACCGTTATAAACCATCTTGGCATAGCGCGGCATCAGCTCGTCTTTCAGATGCGCCACCTCGCGATCCAGCGTAATTGACTCGATGGCGCGATGCGCCTTCAGCATGATGGTGCCGCCCGGGGTTTCATAGCAACCGCGTGACTTCATGCCCACGAAACGGTTCTCAACAATATCGATACGGCCAACGCCATGCTTGCCACCCAGACGATTCAGCTCTGTCAGCACCTCAGCAGGTTTCATGGCCTTACCGTTGATGGCAACGATATCACCGCCCTGATACTTGAGTTCGATATATTCGGGGGTTGCCGGCGCCTGCTCAGGCGACACGCTCCAGCGCCACATTTCTTCGGACGGCTCGCACCAGGGATCTTCAAGGTCATAACCTTCATAGGAAATGTGCAGCATATTGGCATCCATGGAATACGGCGACTTGGAGCCTTCGCGTTTCCGCTCCACTGGAATGCCATGTTTTGCTGCATAGTTCAGCATATCTTCACGGGAAACCAGACTCCATTCGCGCCATGGAGAAATCACTTTCACATCCGGTTTCAGGGCGTAAAAACCCAGCTCGAATCGAACCTGATCGTTGCCCTTGCCGGTAGCGCCATGCGACACGGCATCTGCTCCCTCGGCATTGGCAATCTCGATCATGCGCTTGGCAATCAATGGCCGGGCAATGGAGGTGCCGAGCAGATATTCGCCTTCATAGATGGCATTGGCACGAAACATCGGGAAGACATAGTCGCGCACGAATTCCTCGCGTAAATCCTCGATATAGATTGATGCGACGCCACCTGCCACAGCCTTGGCGCGGGCATCCTCCACCTCATCGCCCTGCCCGAGATCGGCGGTAAACGTAACCACTTCACAATCGTAGGTTTCCTGCAGCCACTTCAGAATAATGGAGGTGTCCAGACCTCCGGAATAGGCCAGCACGGCCTTGTTGATTTCAGCATGCGACATGTGCGCGTCCTCGTATTTGAAAAATAATCCTGCGCCGGATTGACACCAAAACTTATGGTGAACCAAGCGGGCGGCGCAGACTACACCCGCAAAGGCAGCCTTTCCACGCGGTTATTCTGCTTCCTTGTCGGCCAGCAGGAACTCAAGCAGCGCTTTCTGGGCATGCAGCCGATTTTCCGCCTCATCCCACACCACGGACTGCGGCCCATCAATAACAGAAGCAGCAACCTCCTCACCACGGTGAGCCGGCAGACAGTGCATGAATAGCGCATCAGGATTGGCAAAAGACATCACGCGGGCATCCACCTGAAAACCTGCGAAAGCCTTCTCTCGCTGGGCCTGTTCATCTTCCATGCCCATAGAGGCCCAGACATCGGTGCTTACCAGATCGGCATCCTTAACGGCATCGATCGGATTATCGCAATGTGTGATCTGTGCTCCCACAGCCCTGGCTGCATCCAGAAGACTTTCATCAGGGCAGTAACCGGGAGGGCAGGCGATATTCAAACGATATCCGAATGACACCGCGCCATTGACCCATGAATGGGCCATATTGTTGCCATCGCCGATCCAGGCGACCGTTTTGCCTTCGATGGATCCGCGCTTCTCTTCATATGTAAATACATCGGCAAGAACCTGGCAGGGATGCGTCAAATCGGTCAGGCCGTTGATCACAGGCACGCTCGAATGCTTTGCAAATTCCTGCACGATTTCATGACCATAGGTGCGAATCATGACGCCATCCACCATGCTCGACAGAACGCGCGCTGAATCGGCAATGGGCTCCCCGCGGCCAAGCTGCGTTGTTTCCGAATGCAGAAACAGCGCATGACCACCGAGCTGATACATGCCCACTTCAAAAGATACACGTGTCCGGGTTGATGCCTTGTCAAAGATCATGCCCAGCGTCTTGCCTGCCAGCACATGGTGCGACTTGCCCTGCCTGAGCTTTCTTTTGATCTTGGCCGCCCGTTTCAGGATATGTCTTGCCTCTTCCGGCGTGATATCCAGCAGTGTCAAAAAATGTCTCATTGATTCACCTCGGTGAAAACTTCCTCCAGCACGCCCAATGCTTCATCAATGTCCGCAGCACTCACGTTCAGCGGCGGCAGGATGCGTATAACATCAGGCCCCGCAGCCAGCACAAGCAGACCTGCATCACGACATGCAGTGATGATGGGAGCAACCTCCAGCGAACATGCAAGCCCAAGCAACAAGCCCTGTCCGCGGACCTCATCTATCCAGTCGAAAGATGCGCTCAGGGCAAGCAGACCCTGAAGTAATTGCTCGCCCCTTGCGGCCACATTGAGCAACAGAGATTCCTTTTCCATCACATCAATGACGGTCAATGCAGCCGTACAGGACAGCGGGTTACCACCAAAGGTGGAGCCATGCGTACCCGGCCCGAAAGATGCAGCCACTTTTTCTGTGGCCAGCAACGCTCCGATCGGCACGCCCCCGCCGAGCCCTTTGGCAAGCGTCAGAATATCCGGCTGAATACCGGCATGTTCAAATGCGAACATGGTGCCGGTACGCCCCATACCTGTCTGAATTTCGTCCAGAATCAGCAGAATCCCTTCTTCATCGCACAGCTTGCGCACAGCCTGCAGATATTCGGGATGCGCAATATTAACGCCCCCTTCACCCTGTAGCGGCTCGAGTAAAATCGCTGCTGTATCAGCGCGGATTGCCGCCCGCAAGGCATCAATGTCGTTCAGCGGCACGTGCCCAAACCCCGGAGGAAGTGGATCAAAGCCATGTTTCACCTTGTCCTGGCCGGTAGCAGTCAATGTGCTGAGCAGGCGGCCATGAAAAGAACGGGTTGCGGAAATAATCCCCCGCCGATCGGATCCCTGATCGAAAAAATATTTGCGAGCCAGCTTGATCGCGCCCTCATTAGCTTCTGCCCCGGAGTTACTGAAAAAAACCTCTGCAAGGCCCGACAGGGTTGCCAGTTTTGCTGCCAGCTGTTGCTGCTTCGGGATATGAAAAAGGTTCGAGCAATGCAGCATCGTTGCCACCTGCTCGGAAATCGCCGCAACAAGCTGGGGGTGAGCATGGCCCAGAGTGTTCACCGCAATGCCTGAGATAAAATCAAGATAGGCCTTGCCTGCGTCATCCCAAACCTTGCTGCCCTGACCACGCACCAGCGTCAGGGGAAAGCGGGCATATGTATTCATTAATGCATTCATCCGGCGAAGTGTAAGTGAGGCTTTGCCGATTCGCATCCATTTATGACCGATGGGGTTATAAAGCATGGATGCGGCCATGGAATGAAGTGCCCTGTATCTGCATCAGGTTCGCATGCCCCCGGCAACCACCCGCGCCGGCGTTTGTGTGGCCGCCGGCAACTGCTAGACTGTGGGCATGACATTTCTTACCCGGCCCACGCGCACGCGAATCAAGGTTTGCGGCATCACGCGACTCGAGGATGCCCTGACTGCCTCCCGGCTGGGCGTCGATGCTGTTGGTTTTGTATTTTACCCCAAATCACCGCGCTATATCGATCCGATGCGTGCGGCAGCCATTATCCGGGAGTTGCCGCCATTTGTTTCGGCTGTGGGCCTATTTGTGAATCCCAGCCAGGAGGAAATCAACCGTGTGCTGAATGCCTGCCCGATCGGGGTTTTGCAACTGCATGGCGATGAATCCGCCGAATTCTGTCAGTCGCAGGCGAGAAGGGTCATCAAGGCCGTGCCGGTGCAGAATGCAGCCGATCTGAAAAAGGCCAAGCGTTTCCCATGCCCTGTTCTGCTGGATGCCAAGGCGCCTGCCGGGGTATATGGCGGCACGGGCGAGACTTTCGACTGGTCGTTACTTGAAGGTTTCACCCACGACTATCCGCTGACGCTGGCCGGCGGACTGGACATTGATAATGTGCGCGAAGCGCTTGCCATCCGCCAGTGGTTCGCGCTTGATGTCTCTTCAGGCGTGGAAATGTCGCCGGGCATCAAGGACGCAGAAAAGATGGCGACATTCATTGCCGCAGTGAATGATGCCCAGGGCCACGCAGCTAAATAGCAGCCGATCAACCTCAAGGAGAATTTGTGAGCACATCTTACCCGGATCATATAAGCCTGCATGGCGACATCAGCTATGATTTAAACATCTCCCATGCACCCGATGCCGGCGGCCACTTTGGTCGCTTCGGGGGTCGATTTGCCGCAGAAACGCTGATGCGCCCGCTGAAGGAAATCGAAGATGCGTTTTTTGAGGCATGGCAGGACCCGGCTTTTCACGCTGAGCGCATGGATCTGTTGAAAAATTATGTAGGCAGGGCAACGCCGATGTATCACGCTAGGCGGTTATCGGAGGAAAATGGTGGTGCCCAGATTTATCTGAAGCGTGAAGATCTGAACCACACTGGCGCTCATAAAATAAACAACACCATAGGTCAGGGCCTGCTGGCAAGGCGCATGGGCAAGAAAAAAGTCCTGGCCGAAACGGGTGCCGGTCAGCATGGCGTAGCCACAGCCACAGTAGCAGCGCTATTCGGCATGCAGTGTGATATCTACATGGGCCGTGAAGATGTCGAGAGGCAAATGCCCAACGTTCTGCGCATGCGTCTGCTCGGCGCCAATGTAATTCCGGTTGATTCAGGCACGGCAACCCTGAAGGACGCAGTGAACGAAGCGCTGAGGAACTGGGTCGCTTCCTGTGAGGACACCTTTTACATCTTCGGAACTGCTGCAGGACCACATCCGTTTCCGCTCATGGTACGGCAGTTTCACACTGTAATCGGCCAGGAGGCTCGCGCGCAGATGCTCGAGCAGACCGGCCGCTTGCCGGATGTTGCCATCGCCTGTGTCGGTGGAGGCTCCAACGCCATGGGGATGCTGCATCCATTCCGGGATGATCCGGTGAAACTGGTGGCGGTGGAAGCTGGCGGCCATGGTATTGCCACGGGTGAGCACGCTGCCTCTCTGGCGGCAGGAAAACCCGGCATCCTGCACGGCAACCTGACCTATCTTCTCGAGGACATGGAGGGGCAGATTCAGGGCACGCACAGCATCTCTGCCGGCCTAGATTATCCCGGGGTCGGCCCCGAACTTGCCCAGATGCATGAGGAACAACGCCTGCAGCTCGATTCGGCAACCGATGACGAAGCGCTAGCCGCCTTGCAGCTCCTGACCCGTACCGAAGGCATCATCCCGGCTCTGGAATCCAGCCATGCCTTGGCCGCAGGACTTCGTATCGCCAAAAACATGGACAAGGATCAGATCGTCGCTATCAACCTCTCCGGGCGTGGCGACAAGGACATGAATACCGTCTTCAAATATCTGGGCTGGACGGAGAATGCATCATGAGTCTGCAGAACATACGCTCTGAGCGACTGCGCAAGGTTTTTGAACGATGCAGACTAGAGGGGCGCGCCGCCCTGATTGGCTACCTCACTGCCGGCGACCCTGATAAGGAATCCAGCTTTGATTTGCTGCAAACGCTCGCTACGAAGGTGGACATTCTTGAAATCGGCATGCCGTTTTCCGATCCGATGGCAGATGGCCCCGTTATTCAGGCTGCCAGCGAGCGGGCACTTGCCGCAGGAAGCCACATTGCGGACGTATTTTCACTGACCCGTGCAGTACGTGACGCGCATCCGGATATCGGCATTGTCCTGATGGGCTACGCCAATGTTCCCTATGCCATGGGATTTGACACCTTTGCCGAACGCGCAAAATCGAGCGGTGCCGATGGCGTATTGATTGTCGACATCCCGCCGGAAGAAGGGGGCATCTGCGATGCTCCGCTGGCTGCGCAAGGGCTTGACCGCATTCTGCTTCTTTCTCCGACATCTCCCGATGAACGCATACAGCTTGTATGTTCGAAGGCCACAGGCTTCATTTACTATGTTTCGCTAACCGGTATTACCGGCGCTGACATGGGTGACATGGAGGAAATCCGAGACAAGGTGGAGCATATCAGGGAGCTTGGCAGCCTGCCGGTTTGTGTTGGATTCGGCATCAAAACAGCAGCTCAAGCAGCGCAGGTTGCCAGCTTCTCGGACGGTGTTGTGATCGGCAGCCACTTTGTAAGTCAGATTGCCAGTGCTGCAAATGCTTGTGAGATGAACGCCAGCATGGCAACCTGTGCTAATACCATGCGTCAGGCCGTTGGGTCGGCCGCTGAATAACAGGGAGGGACGAGCTTGAAGATCAAGGTTCTGGGGTGTTATGGCGGACAACTTCTTGGCTTCCACCTGACCTCATTTCTGATCAACGATTCGATCCTGCTGGATGCCGGCTCGCCGACCGAAGCCCTGTCTCTGGAAGAACAGCATAACATTCGCCATATCTGCCTTTCCCACACCCATCTCGACCACATCAAGGATATCGCTTTCCTGGCAGATAACCGCTCGCTGAAGCGATTGGGCGGCACCAAGGAAAATCGCAGCATCACGATTCACAGCCTGCAGGAAAACCTGGATGTCCTGAAACAACATTTCCTCAACGATACCATCTGGCCTGATTTTACCGCCATCCCCAGCCGCGAAGACCCGATTCTGAAATTCAGCCCCATCGAATCCGAAGTTGCCTTTGAAATCGACGGTGTACGCATCACGCCGATCATGGTGAACCATCCGGTTCCCTGCACCGGTTTCCTGCTTGATCAGGGCGGCATGCAATTTATCTATACTGCCGATACGGGCAGTACAGACCGCATTTGGGAAGTAGCCAATGCCCAGCCCAATCTGAAAGGCATTATCATGGACTGCTCATTTCCCAACGCCTATCAGCATCTGGCGGACATCAGCGGTCACCTGACGCCCAACGGCATGATTCAGGAGCTTGAAAAATTTAAAAATCTGAATCAAGTGCCGATTTACCTTTACCACATGAAACCTGAAAGCCTGAACATCATGACTGCCGAGGTGGAGCGCCTGAAGCCATCGCATCTGCGCATGCTGACACAGGTTGACGAACTTCTATTTTAAAACTGGATATAATATGAGCTGGTTTACCCGTCTGATTGAAAGCCCCAAAAGCATTTTGAAGTCCGGCAGTGCCGGTGCTCCGGAAGGCCTGTGGATCAAATGCCCAAGCTGTAGTGAGCCGCTTTACAACAAGGAGTTGCTGCGCGGAGATATGGTCTGTGCCAAGTGCAATCATCACATGCGCATGAGTGCCACGCAACGTGCTGAGCTGTTGTTTGATGCAGGAACCTTCGAAGAACTGGATCGATCACTGCGCTCTCTTGATCCGTTGAGTTTCAAGGACAAGAAGCGCTACAAGGATCGTACCCGGGAAGCTGCCAAAAAGGCAGGTCCTGAGGATGCTGTACGTAATTTCCTCGGCGACATTCAAGGCAGCAAGGTTTGCAGTTCCATCTTCGAGTTCGGCTATATGGGCGGTAGCATGGGCTCGGTTGCCGGAGAAAAAATCGTACTCGGCATGGAACGCGCACTGGAGCACAGATACCCGTATCTTCTGGTCACAGCCTCAGGTGGCGCCCGCATGCAAGAGGGTATCCTTAGCCTGATGCAAATGGCAAAAACATCTTCAACCGTTAACAGGCTCAATAAGGCCAAACTTCCGTTCGTTTGCCTTCTCACCGATCCTACGATGGGAGGCGTTTCAGCCTCTGTAGCCTGGCTGGGGGATGTCGTTATTGCTGAGCCCAATGCACTTATCGGCTTTGCCGGCCCCCGGGTGATACAGGAAACTGTGGGGCAGAAACTTCCCGAAGGTTTCCAGCGTGCAGAGTTCTTGCTTGAACATGGACTCATTGATGACGTCGTTGATCGCCGCGAACTCACCAGTTATCTGGCCACCCTGTTCTCTCACCTGACGCGCCGACCTTATCGTCAGGCCAATTAGCTAACCAACAGCACCCATGACAAAACCGTCAACCATTGAGGCTTGGTTGGCAGAATTAGGACAACCGGCAGCAGACAGGGATTATAAACCCGGGCACGAACGCATGCTTGCTCTGTTGTCGGGCCTTTCTCTGCACAAGCCCCGGCTTCGTATCCGCATTGCAGGCACCAACGGCAAGGGCTCTACCGCCGTCATGCTGGCTGAAGCGCTGGCAGCCAGCGGTCACCGAACCGGCCTGTACACATCGCCGCATATCCACGCCTTTCATGAGCGCATCCGTATCAATGGCACGCCAGTCAGCGATGATGTGCTGCACCAACTTCTGGCCCTTCTCATGCCTAAAGCCAGAGCATGCGGGGCATCCTATTTCGAAGTGGCAACGGCGCTGGCACTGATTCATTTCAGCCAACAGAAGGTGGACATTGAAATTCTTGAGGCGGGAGTGGGGGCACGTCTGGATGCCACGACGGCCGTCCCTGCCGATCTGGCCCTGATCACACCGATCGCTCTGGATCATCAGGCATGGTTGGGAGACAGCCTGACTGAGGTAGCTCGAGAGAAAGCCCATGTTACGCAGGGATGCCGCCTCGCCATCAGTGCTGCACAAACCGATGAAGTTGAGAAAACAATCAGGGCCTTCTGTCATGACATTACCATGCTGGATGCTGATTTGCGCTGGCCGGACCTTGCCATGGCTGGAACACATCAGCAGATCAATGCCGGACTCGCCTTTGCAGCTGTAAATAGCATCCATGAGCAGGGATGGATTGAGATCAACCTGACCAAAGCAGGAGAGGCCATTAAACGCAGCAGGATACCCGGGAGGTTGCAGCACATTCAGGCCGGTATGGCTCATGTTTGGGTGGATGCAGCTCACAATCAACATGCGGTACAGGCATTGTTACCGATTCTTCCTGAACTGGCAGATCCGTTCGACGCTATCTTCGTTTGGACGCGAGAGGATCGCTCTCTGCTGGACTCGCTGGATATGCTCAGGCCCTATGCACGCAGGCTGATAAGCAACGATATTTTCACCCCGGGCCAGGCAGGCGATAGCGCCTCCATATGGCAGCTCCTGCAGGATGCCATACATGCCAGACCGGATGGGTCATTTCTGGTGCTCGGTTCTTTTACAACCGTGGCAGCCATTTTACAGCATCTTGAATCAGCTGATGGAACTGAATGAATTTCAGACCGTGATGGGACCGCAGCCCGCCATGGTTCGGCGTTGACCTAGGCAGGCAACGCCCTGATCAGAGGTTGTTCAATCGAGCGTAAAGCCTTTGACTCCGCGACGCATGCCTACCGGACCTGTGCGGGTCATCTCGATGATGTCAAACTTCCCGAGACGTTCGAGAAAGTCATCCAGCTTGTCGGCCTGACCGGTCAATTCGAGAATAATATAGCTCTCCGGCGCATCCTCGATGATCTTTGCACGGACTTTCTCAGCAACCTTGATAATGGCTGCGTGGGAAGCAGGCTCAGAGTGAAGCTTAACCAGCAGCATTTCCCGTTCCATATGCACCTTGTGGGAAATGTCCTCAACCTTGATCACAGGAATAAGTTTATTGAGCTGTTTTTTGATCTGCTCAATCACATGTTCATCACCGCGCGTCACGAGCGTCATGCGACTGGCCGTCTTATCCAGAATCGGAGCAACATTCAGGCTTTCGATATTATAGCCGCGCGCCGAAAACAGTCCGGCCACGCGCGTCAGCACGCCGAATTCGTTTTCCACCAGAATTGTTATCGTATGCCTCATGCCAACACCATCTCATTCAGCGCCGCGCCTGCCGGCACCATCGGGTAAACGTTTTCCTCTTTGGACACAGCCACATCGACGATCACAAAGCTGTCTTTAACATCGAAAGCCCACTTGAGCCCTGCATCGAGTTCGCTCATTTGATCAATTCGAATTCCGACACCGCCATAGGCTTCCGCCAGCTTGACAAAATCAGGCAATGAATCGAAATAGGAGTGTGAATAGCGCGATTCATAGAACATTTCCTGCCACTGACGAACCATGCCCATATATCCGTTATTCAAAATCACCACAACCAACGGCATATTGTATTGCCGGGCTGTGGAAAATTCCTGAGTACACATCTGAATAGATGCATCTCCGGTAAAAATAACCGTCCGGTCGTCCGGTTTGGCCATGAATGAACCGAGCCCTGCCGGTAAACCATAGCCCATCGTACCCAGACCGCCTGAAGTCAGCCAGCGGTTAGGCTTCTTGAAACCGTAATGCTGTGCAGCCCACATCTGATGCTGACCAACATCGGTCGCCACAATGGCATCGCCATGCGTAATTTCATGCACCTTGCAGATCACCGTCTGCGGCTTGATGACACCATCTTTCGGCTGATCAAAGGCAAGCGAACGCTTCGCACGCCATTCATCAATCTGCTTCCACCAGAGGGATAGGGCGTCGTGGTCCGGTTCAACCTTGCGACGTTTTATTTCGCTTAGCAACTGATCGAGAACGACCGCAACATCACCAACGATAGGCAGGTGCGCATGCACGTTCTTGGAGATTGAGGATGGATCCACATCGATATGAATGATCTTTGCATCCGGTGCAAATGCCTCGATCCGGCCAGTCACGCGGTCATCGAAACGCGAGCCAATAGCAACCAGAAGATCGCAGTGAGAAACCGCCATATTTGCTTCATAGGTGCCGTGCATACCGAGCATGCCGAGAAAGTGTTCGTCATTGTAGGGAATGCCGCCAAGCCCCATCAGCGTGTTGGTGACAGGTGCATGCATGGCCTGCGCAAGCTGCAGCAGAAGTTCGGCACCGCCACTGGAGTTGATCACGCCGCCGCCTGTATAGAATACCGGACGCTGCGCCTGACACATGGCCTTCACGGCCTTCTTGATTTGACCTGGATGACCATGCGTGCTCGGCTTGTAGGAGCGCAATTCAACCTTTTCCGGCCAGATAAACTCGCAGATGTCGTTGCTGACATCCTTCGGAATATCCACAAGGACCGGACCAGGGCGACCTGTTTTGGCAATATGAAAGGCCTGGCGGATAATCAGGGCCAGGTCCTCAACCCGCTTGACGAGAAAATTATGTTTTGTTGCCGAACGGGTGATGCCTACGACATCAGCTTCCTGGAAGGCATCGTTGCCGATCAGGCTGGTTGCCACCTGCCCGGAAAAGCAGACCGTGGGAATTGAATCAGCATAAGAATCGGCAAGCCCTGTGACGGCATTGGTTGCGCCAGGGCCGGAAGTGACCAATGCAACGCCGCACTTGCCGGAAACACGGGCATAGCCGTTCGCGGCATGCAATGCCGCCTGTTCATGGCGCACAAGGATATGCTTGAAATCACTCTGTTTGAAAATGGCGTCGTAAATTGGCAGCACAGCGCCACCCGGGTAGCCGAAAATGGTATCGACATGTTCCCGCTTCAGGCATTCAACAAAAATCTCGGCACCGGTCAGTTTCATAGGCTTCACTTACGCTCGCAGGTTGGTTTTAGCATGGCGACAATCTGACGCCGACAGCATAGCTGTCAAGAAATCTGCGGGAAAACCCTAGTAAAATATGAGGATTCTAAAGGGAGCCTGAAAAAGCCGATTGCTCTCGAAGGGATAGCCCCATCAGAATGGCATCCTCCTGCCAGCCAGCAGCATCGGGTGCATAATATTTTTTGCGCACCCCATTCTCCCTGAACCCGAACTTTGCATACAGCCTTCGAGCAGCATGATTCGATGCCCGAACCTCAAGCAATACGACCGACATAGCTGCCTTACCGCGCAATAGATGAGTGGTTAAATTTGATGCAATACCCTGGCGACGCCGCGCCGGATCCACCGCCACCTGCATGATATGCACCTCATCGAGAATATCCTGACTCAGGATGTAGCCGGCAAGAATCCCCTCATCTTCGCACACGACAAGGTCAAATCCGCTGTCGAGTGCGGCATGCAGTGAGCCGATCGACCATGCCTCACCGAACGCCCTGTGATTGAGCTGAAACACCGCATTCAGATCACCCATGCCACCACGTCGAATTGTCATAGCGGACACGCTCTATACCTATTCAGGCGCGCTCACCTGCTCTTTCCAGCCACATCCCTCAGTGGCACAAACGTGTTCCGTTCCGTTACGCTTGGTCACCTTTTCGGTCACAAAAGGGGCTCCACATTGCGGGCAGGCCTGCGCGACCGGCATATTCCACAATGCCTTTTTGCACTTCGGATATTGCGAACAGGAATAAAACACCTTGCCGCGCCTTGATTTTTTCTCAAGAAAAGTGCCCTTGCCGCAGTCCGGGCAGGCAATGCCGGTATCCTTGGGCTTTTCCAATGGCTGGCTGTTCTTGCATTTTGGATAGCCGGAACAAGCCAGGAATTTCCCGAAACGCCCGACCTTGACCTGCATTGGCTCACCACACAGGTCGCACTTCTGATCCGTCATTTCAGGCTCTACCTGAGCCTCATCCTTGCCGTTCAGTGGCAGGGCGACCTTGCAGTCAGGATAACCGGTACAAGCCAGGAATTTACCATAACGACCTAGCTTGATAGCCATCGGCTTGTCGCATTCAGGACATTTTTCATCAGTTGCCTCAACCGGTCGCGCAGCATCAGCTGCCTTGTCTACGTCGGACTTGAAGGGGCCCCAGAATTCTCGCAATACTGGCTTCCAGTCCGTTTCGCCTCGGGCAATGGCATCCAGTTTGTCTTCAATAGACGCCGTGAAATTCGGGTCGACAATATTACTGAACGATTCAACAAGAAATTTATTAACCCATTCGCCCACATCGGTGGGAACAAAGCGCTTTTTGTCCATTTCAACATATTCGCGCTCGCGCAGCACGTTCAGAATCGAGGCGTAGGTCGAGGGTCGGCCGATACCGTTCGCTTCCAGCTCCTTAACTAGGGTCGCCTCACTAAAGCGTGGCTTGGGTTCGGTAAAATGCTGCTTCGCATCTGCCTTGCCCACCTTGATGACATCACCCGTGGCAAGTGGTGGTAGCAGCTTATCCTTATCAGCATTTCCAGGTTCATCGCTACCCTCAATATACAGGGTCCTGTAGCCCGCAAAGGCAAGTGTTGACCCGGTGGCACGCAGGGTCAACTGCTGTTTTCCGGTTGCTGCCTCAAGATCGGCACTTACCTGATCGAGCACTGCCGCTTCCATCTGCGAGGCTAAAGCACGCTTCCAGATCAACTTGTATAGCTTCCATGCATCTGCATCCAGCACCGTACGCATCACCTCCGGTGTTCGGGCAATGGCTGTAGGGCGGATAGCTTCATGCGCTTCCTGAGCGTTTTTGCTCTTGGTTTTAAACTGGCGCGCCTTGTCAGGCAGGTAGGATGCGCCGAACTCGTCTATGATGTGGGCGCGCATTTCATCAAGCGCCTCCGCTGCCAGCGAGACTGAATCGGTTCGCATATAGGTAATCAGGCCTACCGGCTCACCA
>Ga0102953_1000077_pt1 | contig 61342 bp, 51 predicted proteins | sample SalPon2A_C_D2_MG_FD_78509 | JGI IMG/M metagenome (GOLD analysis project Ga0102953, IMG submission 78509) | Soil microbial communities from South San Francisco under conditions of wetland restoration - Salt Pond MetaG R2A_C_D2_MG | ecosystem: Environmental > Terrestrial > Soil > Wetlands | place...
CCGCGGACCGCAGGTGATGAAGGGCTACCTCAACCAGCCCCAGGCCACCGCCGACACGCTGACGCCGGACGGCTGGTTCCGCACGGGCGATATCGGCTACGTGGACGCGGCCGGTTACACCTTCATCGTGGACCGGCTCAAGGAGCTCATCAAATACAAGGGCTTCCAGGTGGCCCCGGCGGAGTTGGAGGCGCTGCTGCTGAGCCACCCCGCCATCGCGGACGTGGCCGTGATCCCCAGTCCGGACGAGGAAGCGGGCGAAGTGCCCAAGGCCTTCGTGGTGCGGCGGGCGGACAACGGCAGCCCCAGCGCGGAGGAAGTGATGGCCTGGGTGGCCGAGCGCGTATCGCCCCACAAGCGCGTGCGGCGCCTGGACTTCGTGGAGCAGATTCCCAAGTCGCCCTCGGGCAAGATCCTGCGCCGGGTGCTGATCGACCTGGAACGGGCGGCCCAGGCCGGCTGAGCGGCAGCCGGGCCTCGCCCAGGCATGGGCCAAAGCCCCTGGGCGGGCGGGACGCATTGCTGCTATACTGGCGCCTGAATCGAGGCCGGATTCCAGCCACCCGCACCGCACGCGGCCGTCATGAACGAGTCCTTCGACATCACCGACATCGCCGATGAGGCGCGGCAGCGCACCGAGCAGGCGCCCACGGAGCCGCCGTTGCCCGGCCCCTCCGCATCGGGTGAGCCCGCCGGGCCTCCCCTGCACCCGCTGCTGCAGATCCTCGACGACGTGTTCCACGTGCCGCGCAACATGCTGATCGCGGCCAGCGCCGGCTTGCCGCCGGGCCCGGAGGCGGTGAGCGAACTGCGCAAGATGTTGGTGAGCCAGAAGATCGTCACGCCGGAGGTGTTCCAACAGGCCGCGGCGCTGCTGTTCGAGCTGGACTTCTATCCCCAGCTCGACGATGCGGAGTTGCTGGGCGAGTTCACGCAGGTCGTGCCGATCCGCTACGCCAAGAAGTTCAACTGCTTCCCCTTCGCCATGAATGAGGACGAGCTGTGGGTGGCGGTGGAGCATCCGGAGCGCCTGGAGCCGGTGCAGGACGTGGCCCGGCGCTTCAAGCGGCGCCTGAAACCGGTGGTCTCCACGCACACGGCGATCCTGAGCCTCATCAACCGGGCCTACGACCGCAACCAGCGCACCACGGACCAGGTGATCGAGGACTTCGACGAGGCCGATGTGCCCGAGGGCCACTACGGCTGGGGCATCGAGGAGCCCGAGGACCTCATCGACGCGCGGGACGAGGAGCCCATCAAGCGGCTGCTCAACAACATCCTGTACCAGGCGGCCAAGCACAACGCCTCGGACGTGCACATCGACGCATCGCCGGCGGAGGTCAACGTGCGCTTCCGCGTGGACGGCGTGCTGCTGACGGCGACCAACCTGCCCATCGCCGTGCAGCGCCCGCTGGTGAACCGCATCAAGATCATGTCGCGGCTGGACATTTCCCAGCATAGCCTGCCCCAGGACGGCCGCACGCTGATCCTGATCGCCGGGCGCCGCATCGATATTCGGGTCTCCACCATGCCCACGGTGCAAGGGGAGAAGGCCGTGATGCGGCTGCTGTACCAGGACCAGGACCTGTTCGACCTGCGCAAGCTGGGGCTGCCGCAGGAGGTATACTCCGGCCTGCGCACGCTGATCACCCAGACCGGGGGCATCATCCTGGTGGCAGGGCCCACCGGCGTCGGCAAGACCACCACGCTCTATGCGGCGCTGGGCGAGATCGACCGCTACGCGAGCAACGTGATGACCATCGAGGACCCGGTGGAATACAAGATCCCCGGGTACGTCCAGACGGAGGTGAACCCCAAGGCCGGTCTCACCTTCGCCAATGCCCTGCGCTCCGTGCTGCGGCAGGATCCGGACGTGATCATGGTGGGTGAGATGCGCGACCGGGAAACGGCGCTGATCGCCATCCAGGCGGCACTGACGGGGCACACGGTGTTCTCCACCGTGCACACCAACGACGCCGCCTCCACGGTCACGCGGCTGGTGGACATGGGCATCGAGCCCTACCTGGTCTCCTCCACCGTGATGGGCGTGCTGGCCCAGCGCCTCGTGCGCAAGATCTGCACCGAGTGCAAGGAATCCGAGCCCGCCGTGCCCGAGCTGCTGCGCGAGCTGGGCCTGCGCGAGGAGGGCGTGGAAGAGATCGAGCAGATCTACCGCGGCGTGGGCTGCCCGGCCTGCAGCGGCACCGGCTTCCGCGGCCGCACGGGCCTGTTCGAGCTGATGGTGACCACCGAGCCCATCAAGCGCGTGCTGCACACCACCAACGAGGCCAACCTGATCCGCGACGCGGCGATGAAGGACGGCATGAAGACCATGCGGCACTGGGGCATCCAGCTCATCCGAGACGGCATCACCACGGTGGAGGAAGTGCTGCAGGCCACCCGCCAGGACTAGGTTCCGTTTGGGAATGGGTTTTCAAGCGGCTGGGCCGCTTGAAGTGCACAAGCATTCCGATGCGGGGGCCGGAGACCCCCGCACCCCCAAATACAGACTCTGACCAAGGACGACGCGGTCTCGCCCACAAATGGGGTCCCGGCGGCTTGTTCCCTGGCGAGGGTTCCAAGGGGGCGGCGCCCCCTTGGCCCACGATCTCCTCCCAAAACCAAGCCTTGTCGCTCTACTAGCCATGCACCGCTGGCGCGGCCGCCTGACGGCTGGCCAAACTACGCTCATCGCGGTATACATGTGTACCCATTCTGCTCCACCAGGGCCCTCCGCCTAAGGGTTGAGCCCCATCGGAAAATTTGCGAAACGAAGCCAATTCTGAGGCAGACCATCGGTGCGGCCCTGCGGACCGGGAAGCAGGACGTGGATTCTGCGAAACGAACCCGATTTGCCCAGCGAGGCACCAAAGCCGTCACAGAGCACGCGGGTACTGCGAATCGAAGCCAATTTTTCAGCGGGCGCTCGGGCCTGCTCCGCGGACAGGGAACGCGGATGCCGTTCCTGCGAAACGAACCCAATGTCTCCGCGACGGCTCCTCCTGGACGAGAGCCGCACGCCGACGGTGCCATTGCTGCCGCCCGTGCGGCCGATTGAGCGCGGCGTAAGGCCTGACATGAGGCCCTCGCAATGGTATAGTGGCCTGCCGCGGCCCGCGTCGCGCCACCCACCGCGTCTAGAATCACCCCGCACCACGCAGGAGCATGGACTCGCTGATCTCGCCCAAGGAACTGGCACCGCACCTGGCCGAACCGGAGTGGGTGGTGGTGGATTGCCGCCACGCGCTGACCGATCCCGCCTACGGGCGCACGGCCTATGCCGCGGGGCACCTGCCCGCGGCCGTGTTCGCGGACCTGGACCATGACCTGTGCGGCCCCATCGGTCCGGGAACGGGCCGCCATCCTCTGCCCGCTTGGGACGTCTTCTGCCGCTGGCTGGGGCAGCAGGGCGTAAAACGCGCCAGCCACGTGGTGGCCTATGACGACAGCCACGGCGCCTATGCGGCGCGCCTGTGGTGGATGCTGCGGGCGCTGGGGCACGAGCACGTGGCCGTGCTGGACGGCGGCTATGCACGCTGGGCGCGCGAAGGGCGCCCCACCGAGATAGCCGTGTTCAAGCCGAAGCCGGTCAGCTACCGCGCCAAGCCCGATGCCGCGCTGACCATCAGCCTGCGGGACCTGAAGCGCCGCCTGGACGATCCGGAGCTGCTGCTCGTGGATGCGCGCGCCGGCGAGCGCTACCGCGGCGAGGTCGAGCCCATCGATCCACGTCCGGGCCACATCCCCGGGGCCGTGAACCTGCCGTTCATGGGCAACGTGGACGAGAACGGGCGCTTCCTGCCGGCCGCCCAGCTTCGCAAGCGTATGCGCGCCGCTTACGGTCGCACGCCGCCCGAACACACCGTGCACTACTGCGGCTCCGGCGTGACCGCCTGCCACAACCTGCTGGCGCAGGTAGCGGCAGGCATGCCCATCGGTCGGCTCTATGCGGGCTCGTGGAGCCAGTGGTGCGCCGATCCCTCCCACCCGGCCGAACTGGGCGAGGCCCCGCCGCGAGCCGCGGCGGGCGTTCGCATCCGCATGGGGAGCAGCCATGGCCATCGCCATCGGTGACATTCACGGCTGCCTGGAGCCCCTGCGGGCACTGATCGCCGACCTGCCGCCCGGACGCGAGTTGGTGTTCCTGGGCGACTACGTGGATCGCGGCCCGCAATCGGCCCAGGTGCTGGACTACCTGCAGGCATTGGCGGAGGAGCGGCCCTGCGTGTTCCTGGAGGGCAACCACGAGGCCATGATGGCAGAGGCCATCGAACGCACGGAGGCCATCTCCCTGTGGCTCATCAACGGCGGGGGCGCCACCCTGGCCAGCTACAACGAGGAGTCCTACGCTTGGGCACGCCGGCCGCCGGAGGAGCGGCGGCTGCCCGGCTTCGAGCGCTTCCGGCGGGGCCTGCGGCTCTGGTACGAGGACGCGCACGCCATCTACGTCCACGCGGGCATCGACGTGGACATCGACCGCATGGAAGCCCAGGAGCCCAAGGTGCTGCTGTGGATTCGCGAGCGCTTCTTCCGCAACGCGGAGCGCTGGCACGGCAAGCCGATCATCTTCGGACACACGCCCACGCAGACGATGGGTTTAGCCTATGGCGAGCTCTTCTGCTCCCACAAGGTCACCGGCATCGATACGGGATGCGTCTATGGGGGCGTGCTTACAGCGCTCGATGCCGAGACGACCGACCTGTGGCAGGTGCCGGCCGGCTTTGTCGGTCATGCGAACTACCGGTAGCGTCGCGGTTGCACCCCATGGCGAAAGCTGATAGTCTTGGAGACCAAGAGTTGAGAATGGCGGAAGGCCACTATAACCGGGCCTATAGCTCAGCTGGTTAGAGCGGCGGACTCATAATCCGTTGGTCCCTGGTTCGAACCCAGGTGGGCCCACCAATCGCCGGCCTGGAAGCAACCCGTCCGAGATGCAATACAGGGTACACGACACAGCGAACGAACCAGCCACCACTCCGGGAATCGCAGCCTGGGGTGGCCTGCTCCCCCACCTGCCACGCGCAGTGCGCGGTCTGGGGGAGTGCGAAGTGCCGATAAAGCTCAAGGTGCATCGAAACCCGATGCACCTTTTTTTTTACCCTGCCCCTGGCATCCCCTGCCCCATGACCCGCATAGCGCCTGAGGAATTGTCGCGATGAGTACCGCAACCGACCGCATGATCGCCGTGGGCGAAACCGACGCCCGCATCTTCGAGCTCAATCTGAAGCTCCGCCGCATCCCACACCGGCTGGCCGATGCCCGTCGCCAGCTCGAGGCCGAGGAGGCGCTGCTCAACGAGGTGCTCGAGCCCTGGACGAAGCTCGAAACCGAGGTGCGCGAGCGTGATGCGACCATCAAGATCGCGCTCGATTCCATTGAGAAGTTCGAAGAGCACATGAAGCAGGTCACCACCCAGAAGGAGTACATGGCGGCCCGCAAACAGGTGGACGAGGCCCGCCGGCTCAACACGCGGCTGCAGGACGAGATTCTGGAGCGCCGCGTGCAGCAGGAGGAGCTGGCCCCTCGCCTGGAGGAGCGCCGCGGCACCTACGACAAGGTGTTGGAGACCTACCAGGCTGAGGAAGCGGTGATCGAATCCGAGCAGGCGGAACTCGAAAAGGAAGTGGCAGAGCTGACCGGCCGCGTGCAGGAGGAGCTAAAAGAGTTGGGCGACAATGCGATCGCGCTGTACAAGCGGCTGATGAAGGGCGGGCGCCAGCCGGCCATCGTGCCGGTCTCGGCCGGTTCGTGCATGGGCTGCAACATGGCGCTGCCCCCGCAGACCTACAATCTGCTGCTGGCCGCCAACGGTCAGCTCTTCACCTGCCCCACCTGCCAGCGCATCATCTACCACCAGCCGCCACCCGAGCAGCCGGCCGAGGCTGCCCAGGCTGACGCCGCCGCGGGCTAACCCCGCACCACTGCCCGCCTCCGGACGATGGCCAATCGGCCATCGCTCCGGCACCGCCGCACACCGAAGCCCCCACCCGTCACGCGCCACCGGGGCTCACCGGACCGGCGTCCGCCCGATCCACCGCCGCGCCAGGCGCATACTGCCGCAGCCCGCAAGCCCTGTGCGCCGCGAACATGGGGCGCATTGCCGGGGCGAGTCTCCTTGACAGGCATCAAGGGATCGTCCCACAATTCCCCCGGATCTGTGACATTGGCACATTGCCCACCCGCCCAACCGTGCTAGGAGAACCGGGGGTCGGGCGCCTGCCCGCCCCGGAACGGCCTGCTGACGGCATCGGCCGCAGCCGGGCATCCCGCGCACCCATGGCAGACCGGAATGAACTACGGCTTCGTCATCGACAACCGCAAGTGCATCGGCTGCCACGCCTGCACGGTGGCCTGCAAGGCCGAACACGACACGCCGATCGGCGTGAACCGCACCTGGGTCAAGTACGTGGAGAAGGGCGTGTTCCCCGAGACACGCCGCACCTTCACCGTCCACCGCTGCAACCACTGCACGGACGCGCCCTGCGTGGAGATCTGCCCCGTGCGCTCGCTGTACGTGCGCGAAGACGGCATCGTGGACTTCGACCGGGAGCGCTGCATCGGCTGCAAGGCGTGCATGCAGGCTTGCCCCTACGACGCGCTGCACATCGACCCGAACACGCATACCTCCACCAAGTGCAACTACTGCGCGCATCGCATTGACCGGGGACTGGAGCCGGCCTGCGTGATCGTGTGCCCGGTGCACGCCATCATCTCCGGCGATATCGACGATCCCGGCAGCGAGATCGGGCACCTGCTGAACCGCACCCCCGTCGCCGTGCGCAAGCCGGAGAAGGATACGCACCCCAAACTGTTCTACGTAGAGTCGGACGCCTCCGCGCTGCGGCCGGAGATGGCGCCCTCCAGCCCCGGCTACCTTCAGGCCGAGCAGGTCGCGGGGGTGGGCCACTTCGCCGGCGAGACGGGCACCACGCGCGAGTCCTTGCTCAAGCTGCTGCCCTACTCCGCCGACACCATCGCCCGCGCCGAGGGCAAGGTGCGCAAGGAGACCGACCCCCGGCGCGCCTACGACATCCCGCAGCGCGGCGTGCTGTGGGACTGGGAGGTGAGCGGCTACCTGTGGACCAAGTCCATCGCGGCCGGGGTGCTATTCCTGCCCCTGCTGCTGCACCTGGGTGGCCTGATGGCTCTGCGCCCACGGCTGCAAGTGGGCCTGGCGCTGATCTCGCTGGTGTTCCTGGGGCTGACCGGGGTGCTGCTGGTCAAGGATCTGGACCAGCCCCAACGCTTCCTGTACGTGCTCTTGCGGCCGCAGTGGCGCTCCTGGCTGGTGCGTGGGGCCTACATCATCACCGGCTTTGGCGGGCTGACCACACTGTGGCTGCTGCTCGCGGTGGTGGGGTTGGGTGACGCCCCCTGGCTGATGGCCCTGCTGGCTGTGCTAGCGATCCTGGCGGCGGTGTACACGGCGTTCCTGTTGGGCCAGGCCAAGGGCCGCGACCTGTGGCAGAGCCCGCTGCTGCCCGTGCGCATGCTCGTGGCCAGCACCATGACGGGCAGCGCCGTGGTGCTGCTGGTGAGCCTGTTCGGCGACATGGGCGTACAGCACGCCGCGCTGGTGGCCCTGGAGTTGGCCATCGTCGCGCACCTGCTGCTGGTAAGCTTCGAGTTCCTCACGCCGCACGTGACCGCCGACACTGCGACGGCGCTGGGGCTGATGACGCGCGGCCCTCTGCGGCTGCCCTTCTGGTCCGCGCTGCTGTTGGGCAATGTGCTACCGCTGGCGATGCTGGCGGGTTCCAGCAATGGCCTGATGGTGCTGCCCGCCTGCGTGCTGGTGTTGCTGTTCGCCTGGGTCAGCGAGCACGTGTGGGTGCGGGCGCCACAGCTCATCCCGCTGAGCTAGGGAGCCACGGGTTACGCTCCGTCAATCGGGGGACGCACCATGGGCCGCCCAGGAACATGGACAAAGCGGGGCCGGCAGGCTGTGCTGCTGGCGATGCTGGTCGGGGCTGTGTACCTGGCGCTGCCGGGCCCGGCCCGCGCGGACTTCGACTACGACAGCTATGCGCCCGACACGATCGCGGGCGTGCTGAAGCGCAATACGGACGTGCTCAAGGAGGCACTGGCCGATTCCCGCCATCTGGCCATCGATACGGCGCTATCGAAGGTGCGGCTGCTGGTGGAATACAATGGGAAGCGACGCCACATCGCCGCGGATGCTGCCGCCCTGATCGACGCTGTCGGCCGGGCCCTGCCTGCCATCCCGGACGGCTATCTGGCGCTGTTCCGCCAGGAGATTGCCGTGCAGGCCGATGGCGAGCCCTACTGGCTGCCGGTGCAGGCACAACTGGTGCCCTACATTGACACGGAGCTGCACCGGGGCGACCCCGTCTATCTGTATGCGGTGTTCATCGGGGTGAACGGCCAGCGCCCGGTGTTCCTCGTGAACGAGTTCGACAAGGCGCGGGTGGATTAGCCGCCACGCCGATGCCGGCCCCAAAGCCGGCCCCTGACATGACATCGGATGCCCCATGCCCAAGTCCTGGATTGAACGCACTGCAGAAGCCCTGCGCCTGATCCCCACGCTGCCCGAGCAGCCGGGCGAGGCTCTGCCGCGGCTCACGGAGACGTCGCTGCAGAACTTCCCCCCGCCGGAGCGCTGGGCGGATTGGGAGGAATACGAGGCCACGGCCTGGCCGCGCCGAGAGAAGCGGCGCTATCACCTCGTCCCCACCACCTGCTTCAATTGCGAGTCCGCCTGCGGGCTGGTCGCCTATGTGGACAAGGACAGCGGGCGCGTGCGGCGCTTCGAGGGCAACCCCTACCACCCGGGCTCGCGGGGGCGGAACTGCGCCAAGGGGCCAGCCACGATCAACCAGATCGGCGACCCCGAGCGCATCCTGTACCCCCTGCGGCGCAAGGGGCCTCGCGGCGCCGGCCAGTGGGAGCGCGTCTCCTGGGACGAGGTGCTGGACGACATCGCGGCGCGCATCCGCAAAGCGCTGCAGGAGAAGCGCAACAACGAGGTGGTCTACCACGTGGGCCGGCCGGGTCACGAGGGCTACATGGACCGGGTGCTGCGCGCCTGGGGCGTGGACGGACACAACAGCCACACGAACGTCTGCTCCTCCGCCGCGCGCCTTGGCTACGCCATCTGGCAGGGCATCGACCGGCCCTCGCCGGACTACAGCCACGCGCGCTTCATCCTGCTGCTCAGCTCGCACCTGGAAACGGGCCACTACTTCAATCCCCACGCCCAACGCATCGTGGAAGGCATGATGGCCGGCGCGGAGCTGGCCGTGATGGATCCGCGGCTGTCCAACACCGCCAGCGTGGCCAAGTACTGGATGCCCACCTACCCCGGCACGGAGGCGGCGGTGCTGCTGGCGATGGCCAGCGTGATCCTGGCCGAAGGGCTGTACAACCGCGAGTTCCTGGAGCACTGGGTTAACTGGCAGGACTGGCTGGCCGCCCATCATGCGGACGCCCCCCGCACGTTCGAGACCTTCATCGCCAAGCTGCAGGAGCACTACGCGGCGTTCACGCCGGAGTTCGCCGCGGCCGAGGCGGGCATCGACGCGGAGATGGTGCGCACCGTGGCCCGGCGCATCGGGGAGGCTGGGTCGCGCTTCGCCGCGCACAACTGGCGCGGGGCCTCCACGGGCAATCTGGGCGGCTGGCAGATCGCGCGCTGCCTGCACTTCCTCAGCGTGCTCACCGGCTCCGTGGGCACCAAGGGCGGCACCCTGCCCAACGCCTGGAACAAGTTCAAGCCGAGCTTCTTCGACAATCCGCCCGCGCAGACGTTCTGGAATGAGCTGAGCTATCCGGCCGAATACCCGCTGACGCACTTCGAGATGAGCCCGATCCTGCCGCACCTGCTGAAGGAGGGCCGGGGCAGCATCGATACGTACTTCACGCGGGTGTTCAACCCGGTGTGGACCTATCCCGACGGCTTCTCCTGGATCGAGGTGCTGCGCGAGGAAAAGTACGTCGGGCAGCACATCGCGCTCACGCCCACCTGGAACGAGACGGCCTACTACGCGGACTACGTGCTGCCCATGGGCCACGCCTCCGAGCGGCACGACATCAACAGCTACGAGACCCACGCGGGCGTGTGGATCGCCTTCCGCCAGCCGGTGCTGCGACGTTTCGCGGAAGAGCAAGGGCGCCCCGTGCAGTTCACCTACGAGGCCAACCCGGGCGAAGTGTGGGAGGAGGACGAGTTCTGGATCGAGCTCTCCTGGCGCATCGATCCCGACGGCTCGCTGGGCATCCGCGAGCACTTCATCAGTCCGTACCGGCCCGGCGAGAAGGTGACGGTGGAGGAGTACTACCGCTACATCTTCGAGCACACGCCACGCCTGCCGGAAGCCGCGCAGGCCGAAGGCCTCACGCCCTACCAGTACATGTGCCGCTACGGGGCGTTCCTGGTGGAGCCGGCGGTGTACGAGAAGCACAAGGCCCCGCTGGGTTCGAAGGCCCTGGAAGGCACGGAGGTGGACGGGGTCACGGGCCGCATCACCAAGGGCGATCAAGCCCTGGGCGTGATGGTGGACGGTCAGGCCTACGCGGGCTTCCCCACGCCCTCCCGCAAGCAGGAGTTCTACTCGCCCACCATGGAGGAGTGGGGCTGGCCGGAGTACGCGGTGCCCGGCTACGTGAAGAGCCACATCCACCTGGAGACGCTGGACAAGGCGCGCAACGAGTACGTGCTCCTGCCCACGTTCCGCCTACCCAATCTCATCCACAGCCGCTCGGGCAATGCCAAGTGGCTGGTGGAGATCGCGCACAAGAACCCGATCTGGATGAACGCCGACGACGCCCAGCGCATGGGCTTCCGCACCGGCGACCTGGCCAAGCTGGTCACGGACATCGGCTGGTTCATCGACAAGGTGTGGGTCACCGAGTCCATCAAGCCGGGCGTAATCGCCTGCTCACACCACATCGGGCGCTGGAAGCTGCCGGACGGCCAGGGCGGCAACGGCTGGGCCACCAACACGGTGCAGATCGACGAGACCGCTCCGGGCCAGTGGCGCATGCGGCAGGCGGCCGGCGTGCAGCCCTTCGTCAGCGCCGACCCCGATACCGCGCGCATCTACTGGCGCGATGGCGGCGTGCACCAGAACATCACACACGCCGTGCACCCGGACCCCATCAGCGGCATGCACTGCTGGCACCAGCGCATCCGCGTGGAGAAGCCCGCCGCGGGCGAGCGCTACGGGGACATCTTCGTGGACACGAACAAGAGCTTCGAGGTCTACAAGGAATGGCTCGCGATGACGCGGCCCCCCGAGCGGCCCGACGGGCTGCGCCGCCCGCTGTGGTTCATCCGGCCACTGCGGCCGGTGGATGAGGCCTTCTACAGCAAGAAGCGGTAGACTGGATGGCAGGAGCCAGGTTGCCCGCCGCAACGCCGGGGCTCCCTGCACGGGCCGGAAACTTGCACGGCGCATGGGCAGCGGCGCGGCGTTGCCTATCGGCTTTGCCTGCCCAGGCCCTCCCCGCGCCATCGCCACCGCCCAGGGAAGCTCGCCCATGAAGACCTTCACCTTCCATCCCGACATGACCTTCCGGGAGGCGCGGCGGCTCATGCAGGAGCTCAGCAGCCCCGAGCACAAGGGTCACATCGCAAAGCTGGTGTGGCTGGAAGGCAAGGCTCAGGGGGAGGCGCTGACCTTTCTGTGGGACCCCATGGCCGAGCGCTTCGGCCACCAGATCGACAAGGAACCCATCGACACGGAGATCGTGGACAACCTGATCAACGAGATCTCCGTACGCGTGGACGTGATCCTGCCCAAGCGCACCCACCACGACGGCTAGCGCGAGAAGCAGGCGCCGCGATGGGCGCCTGCGGGACTTGCGGGGGAGTTAGAACGCCAGCGAGAAGCCGCCGTCCGGAATTTCCAGCGCGGAGTTGTCGCCGGCCTGGATCGTTTCCAGGCGGGCCACCGCGAGCGGCAGCAGGTTGCGCACGTAGTAGCGCGCGGCCGCGATCTTGCCTCGGTAGAACTGGCCATCCGGACTGTCTGCGTCGGTCTTGCCCAACGCATCCTCGGCCAACGCGGCGCCTTCCAGCAGCAGCTTGGCGATGGCGATGTGCGACATGGCGTTCAGGAAGGGCGAGGCGGACAGTGCGACCTGCTCCATGCCGCCTTTGAGGCCCCACTGCAGGAATTGCCCCAGCACGCCGTTGAACTTATCCAGCGCGCCGCCCAGGATGCCCGCCTCGGTCTCGAAGCCCTGGCGAGCCTGCAGCGCCTTCACGCTGGCGTGCACCTCCTTACCGAAGCGCTGCACCAGCGCGCCCTGCTGCTGCCCCAGCTTGCGCCCCACGAGGTCCAGCGCCTGAATGCCGTTGGTGCCCTCATAGATGGGGAAGATGCGCGCATCTCGGTAGTACTGCTCGGCGGGATAGTCCGCCGTGTAGCCCGCGCCCCCATATACCTGAAGCGCCAGTGACGTCACGTGCACGGCCATGTCCGTGACGTGCGCCTTGACCAGGGGAATGAACAGGCCGAAGTACTCCTCCAGCGCTGCGCGCTCGTCGCCGTTGCTGGCGCGCGATTGGTCCAGCAGGCGCACCGTGTAGAAGGTCAGCGCGCGGCAGCCCTCCACGATGGCCTTCATCTCCAGCAGCATGCGGCGCACGTCCGCGTGCTGGATGATGGGCACGGCGCCCTTGTCCCCGCGGCCCTGGGTGATGTGGGCCCCTTGCAACCGCGTGCGCGCATACTCCAGCGCGTTCAGGTACGCGGTCGAAGCGACGCCCAGCGCCTGCACACCCACGGCCACGCGGGCGGCGTTCATCATGAGGAACATCTTGCGCATACCCTCGCCCGGCTCCACACCCTCCCTGGGTTCGCCGCCCACCAGGTAGCCGATGCAGTTGCCGTTCTCGCCGAAGGACAACGCCGCGGTGGCCGACGCGTTGATGCCCATCTTGTGCTCGATGTTCGTGCACACCACGTCGTTGGGCTCGCCCAGCGATCCGTCCGGGTTCACGCGGATCTTGGGGACGATGAAGAGGGACAGCCCGCGCGTGCCCTTGGGCGCGCCCTCGATGCGGGCCAGCGCCAAGTGGATGATGTTCTCCGTGATGTCCTGCTCACCCCCGGAGATGAAGATCTTGTTCCCGGTGATTTTGTAGCTGCCGTCCCCGTTGGGCACAGCCTTGGTAAGACTCAAGCCTACGTCGGAGCCGGCGTGGGGCTCCGTGAGCACCATCGTGCCGGCCCAGGTGCCATTCTCGATCTTCGGCGGATACAGCTCGCGTTGCTCCGGGGTGCCCACCGCGCGGATCACGGCCGCCGCGGCATTGGAGAGCCCCGGGTACATGTCGAAGGCCGTGTTGGCGCCGGTCATCATCTCGCCCACGGCCACGCCCAGCAGGCGCGGCGCACCCTGTCCGCCCTCGGCTTCGGGCATTTCCAACGTGTTCCAGCCGTTCTCGTAGTACTGGCGCCACAGGTCGTGGAACTCGGGCGGCACCTTCACGCCGTCCGGGATCTTCTCGCAGCCGCGCTGATCCGATGCGCGCATGGTGGGCCCGATCACTTCCGCCGCGAAGGTGTGCGCCTCCTTGAGGATCATGCGCGCATCCTCCTCGGAGAAGTGCTTGTACGGCGCCGTGGAGAAGAGCTCGGCCAGCCGAAACTGATCGAACAGCATGAATTCGAGTTCCCGCAGATCGGACTTGTAGAAATTCACGTCAGGCATGACTCACTCCTCATGGGGCGGCTGCGGAGCGCGAAGCGGCCGCGGGGGCACCCGTGATCAGGTACCCGGTGGCCGGGCAATGTCAGGGCGTATACAGGTAGGAAAGCGCCCTTTTGATGGCCATTCTACCCCGGATGAACGCGTTTAGCAGTAGAATGGCATACAGGTAGGGCAGCAACGGCCGGTGCAGCGCCCACCACGCGGCAGGCGAGAGGACGGGCAGCACGCTGACACCGTGGCGCAGTTGCGTGTACCGCTCCAGGCCGGAGAGCACCAGCAGTCCCACCACGATCCACCACGCCGCGTCCAGCAGGTGCAGCGCTGTGAGGCGCTCGCGCACATGGCGCGTCATCATCCGCCAGGGAAGCCGGCGCTCGCGCACCACCGCCTCCGCGGCGCGCAGCAGGGCTTCCCCGATGCGCATCAGCAGCGCGGCACAGAGGGCGAAGCCCGCCAGCGCGTGCACCGCGCGCAGCATGGGTGCGGAGACGAGCGTGTCGCGGTAGTCCACCCAGCGAATCGCCTCGCCCGTCACGACCAGCAGTGCCAGCGCGCCGTAGGCAACCCACAGCGCCGCCCGCGTCACGCTGTCGCCAAACGGCTCAAGCGCGGTGCGCACCTGCATGCGAATCGAATCGGCTCTATTGAACGGCATCGGTGGTGCTGAAGGCGAAGGAGTGCACAATGCGTGAGGCGGTGCGCTGCTGCGCCGCATCGGCCAGATTGAGCGGGGAACGGTTCAGGGCGGTTTCCAGACTGCCCGCCTGCTTCTGCTCGTCCAGCGGGGCACCGTTCCAGGTGCTGGGCGAGATCACATCGTAGTGGGCAATGCGCCCGCGTTCCAAAATCATGCGGTGCTGCAGCGAGCCCGCAGGCGACTCCAGCAGTGCCAGTCCCTCGCCCGTTGCGTGGAACGGATCGATGTCGCGAGAAACCGTGGGCTGTGCCGGGTCGATCTGATCAAGCAGCGTCTCGGCCCGCTCCACGATTGCCGCCAGCTCGCCCAGCCGAGCCACCAGCCGGCCTCCCACCGTATTGCCCTGCCGGATTGACCCGCCAAGCTGCTTCTCCAGCTCGTCCACCAACTCCGGTCGCGCCATCCGCACGCCCGAAAGGTAGGTGATCACGAGGCGGGGGAAGGCCCCCGTCTCCATAGGCTTGCCCTGGTAGCGGGGCGCCTTGATCCAGCTATAGGCCCCGGCCTTGTCCGGTTGCGGAACGGTGGCCATGCCACTGGACGCACCCTGGGGCGGGATGCGGTAGAAAGCGTACTGGATGGATTCGGTGGCCACGGGCGCGAAGGGCTCCAGCTTGTCCGCCAGCAGCACCCCGGAAGGGAACAGCGCGCCCTCCACTGCGGCTTCGTCCTCGCCCGAGCCCGTGCACAGGAAGTCCGGCACACCGCGCCCCAGCGCCTTCAGTGCCGGATAGCGGCGCAGCAGCAGCATCCCGTCGTCCAGCGCCTGCTCCTCCAGGAAGCGGCGCACCTCCGCCAGGTATCCCCGGAGCTTGAGCAGCGTCTGCTCGGTAAGGGTCACGTTGAGCCCGCCCGGCACGATGGACATGGCCATGGGGTACTTGCCGCCCAGCATTGCCAACATGCGCTGCACCAACCCCAGTTGCCGCATGGCAAATGCACGGTGTTCCCAAAGCCGGTTGCGCTCCGCATCGTTGAAGGGGTGCTCGAAGCTCTGCCGGGTCCAGTCGCCCTTGGGTTTGTCTGCCAGCCCGGACTGCAGATCCTGCAGCACCTCAGCGTCGCCACGGTAATCCGCCAGCGTGCTCCAGGGCAGGTAGTCAGACAGCTCGTTGAGGTAGAAGTGCCGCAGATGGGCGTGCACGAGGGACATGCCGTGGAGGAACTCGCGCAGTTGGCGGCCGTTCTCCGCCACGGGGATGTTCGCCGCGTGTTCCCAGGCAATGGCGGCTGCGAGCGCGTGGCTGATGCCCGTGTCCGCAGAGATCTTCTGCGTCAGGAACACGGCGTCCAGCGGACCGCGGCCGACCAGGCGGCGCTCGAAACCGCGTAAGGGCCCATCTTGCAGGCGGATGTGGCCATCCGCGTCCTGCACCAGGCTCAGACCGCCTTCCACGCGTGTGAGCTGCAGCGGGGCGGCCATCTCAGGAGTCCTCCCGCTGGCGCGGCGTCTCGCCACTGCCCAGCGCCGGGAGCAGCCAGCGCCGCAAAGTCTGCAGGCCGAGCCCCAGACCCGCCAAGCCGAGCAGGCCGTAGCCGATATTCTCCACGGAGCCCCAGAGCAGCGGTCGCGCACCCTCGGCCCCGCCGATGAGGCGGCCGTAGAGCCCCACGCCGCCGTGATCGGGATAGCCCGGCTCCGAACAGCCCGTGCAGGGACCGCCCGCACCGACGCACCAATTCTCTCCATTATTCCAACGCGCGGTGCTGCACGTGTTGTGCGCGATCAGGCCCTTGCAGCCCAGCTTGAGCAGACACCCGGGCTCTCCGAAGGCGAGCGCGAAGTGGCCCGCATCCAGATCCGCCCGCCGCTCGCAAGTGACGCAAACCGTCTCGCCATAGTAGAGCAGGGGCCGCCCGTAGGCGTCGAGCGTGGGGAAGCCGAAGTAGTCCAGGTGCGCCAGCGTCCCCACCAAATGGTGCGGCGGTGGCGGCACTCCAGGCAGTCGGATCACCGGCGTCTTGAGCTGCCGGCAAATCTGGTCGAAGCGCTTCACGGCCGCGGGGTCGGTCGTAAAGCCTCCGTAGCATGCGTCCGTCCCGAGCAGGATCGCCGCTTTGGCCGTGCCCAGTCGCTTGACGAGCGGGCTATCCGGGCCGGCATTGAGCACTTCCAGGGGCGGCATCTGCTCCACCACGAGCACCGGCGCACCGCCCAGATCCTGCGCATCCAGCGCGCGCCGCACGGGCAGCACGGCGTCCATGGCCTGCACGTTCCACTGCAGCGTGACCAATTCCAGGAACCGCGGCACTTGTTGCCCTAGCAGCGGCAGCAGGCCCACATCGTCCCCGCCGTCATTGAGCCACAGCACGATGGGCGGGTTGTTTTGGGAGGTAAGCGCTTCGGCCATGCGTTCGGTCGCCTTTAGCAAGGCCGCACCCGAGACGCTGACGGTGATGAGCTTGAACAGATCGCGACGGGAAACTTGCATCCTCATCCCTGACGATGACAATTCCCTCGCGGACTACCAAACCCGCGAGGCCAGTGCAATAGCGATCGGTGGAAGGTAAGATTTTTCCTTGCCAACCAATTTTTGTTTGTGTTACCTGAAGTGCAGGGTCGGCAGAGCCCACCGGAACGAGACCACACTGGGCAAGATCGATCTCGCCAGAACAGCGGCTGTTTCGCGTCCGTGGTCACGCTCAGGATCAACTTGAAGTGGCACACGGAACTCTCATCGAGTGGCCGTCGCGGTGGTCGCCAGGGAGGTTCGCAGCCCGGCGCAGGGAGCGCGCCTACCCCGACTGTGCAAACCCGCTAGCCGCTGCCCTGGCGTTTCTTTGCAGCCCGTGTGCCCGAAGCGCCGCATCAGGGACGATGCCCGTCCGGGCGCAATTGTTAACCGCAAGCATGGCACCAAATGGCCACCATCGCTAGCCTTTTGAAGCAGCGCATCGAGGCGCTGGGATACGGTGACATCAAGGAGTGCGCGCGCGACTACGACCTGCCGTACGAGTTGCTGCGCAAGGTTATCTCCAGCGGCCATATTCCCAAAGACAAGACGCTGCTGCTCTATGCGGAGCGCCTGGGCATGGATGCCGAGGAACTGATCCGCACGGCGTATCGCCAGAAGGCCCCGGGGGGCATGGAGCACCTGTTCTCCAGACACCCGGTTCCCAAACCCGGCAGCGACGCCGCCTCGCGCATGGCGCCTGTGCTGGGCAAGGCCGCCTGTGGCGCCTGGCTCGAATCGTATGCGGTCGAGCCGGACCAGTACGAGCCCGTGGAACTGCGTGATCCTGACGCGTTCTTCGTTGTTGCCGAGGGCGAGAGCATGATCGGCGGAAATATCCCGCCCGGAGCGATGCTGCTGGTTTTGCCCTCCGCCCCCGTGCACAACGGCCAGATCGTGCTCGCGCGCCGTGGGAACGAGGAGTTCACGGTGAAGACGCTCTATCGCAAGGCCGATGGCACGACGATCCTGCAGCCCATGAACCCGGCCTTCGAGCCCCTCCTGGTGGAGCCGGGCGAGCCCGTGACGCTGATGCGCGTGTCAGAGATCCGCATCAAGCTCTAGCAGACACCCTGTACGGCACGCCCGCCGCCGGCGGGGAGGTTCCGCCGCGCGCCTTCGGGCCCCCGGGGGGGATTGGTGCCTGCGCTTGGCAGCGCGCATCCGTCGTCGGCATCCGGAGGGGAGACCAGGGCACGTAGCGGCCCGAGCCCCTCTACCCATCGCGCATAGCTTCAACCATCCGCGTTCCGACTCGTTGCAACGCATTGATCCAGCGGGTGATCCCCGATGCACGGGGCGCCTTCCGGCCGTCAAGGCGTTAAGGATTTGGATTCCGACTAGGGCGGCATCCAATGTAAATTCCCGCCGGTGAAGAAATGACTTGAAACGCTGATCCCACTGCTGCTATAAGATCATGAAATCAGTGACATGCCCCGCGCACTGCTTGCGGGACGGGAGAATGGATGTTCCCCCTGGGCCGAGGCAATGATGCCGAACCTGCTCGCCTTCGAGCCTGCCCAGTTCCTGGGCTTCGTTATTATTCTGGGTCGCATTTCCGGGCTGATCGTCTCCGCGCCCGTACTGGGGGATCGGACTATCCCGGTGCAGGTGAAGGCCGGCTTCGCCTTCATTCTTTCCCTGATCTTCTACCCGATCGTCGCCGCGCCCCAAGTGGGCTCGGACCCCAACATCGTGAGCGTGGTGCTGATCACGATCAGCGAGGTGGGCGTGGGCCTGCTGATCGGGTTCTCCGCGCGCCTGCTGTTCACGGGCATCGCGATGGCGGGAGAGGTGATCGGCTTTCAGATGGGCATCGGTATCGCCAACGTCTTCGATCCGTCCTCCGATACCCAGGTGCCTTTGATCGGGCAGATCCAGCTGAATTTCACGATGCTGCTGTTCGTGATCCTGAACGGTCACCTGATCCTGATCCGCGCCCTGGTGATGAGCTACCGCCTCATCAAGCCGGGCGGCCTGCGCCTCACCGAGCCCCTCTTCCACTTCCTGATGGATCTGGCGGCCAAGGTTTTCGTGGTCGGGTTGCAGGTGGGTGCGCCGCTGATCGTGGCCATGCTGGCGGCCAACTTCAGCATCGGCCTGATCGCCCGCTCCGTGCCCCAGGTGAACGTGTTCGTCGTTGGTTTCCCCTTCACCATCGCGCTGGGGCTGCTGCTGCTGGCGCTCGGCTTCCCGTTCTTCATCGAGGCGGTACACGCCCTGATAAGCCAGCTTGAAACTCTGTTGCTCACGGGATTGAGCCATGGCTGAAGCCAGCGCCCAGGAACGCACAGAGGCTCCGACTCAGAAGAAGCGCGAGGATGCGCGCAAGGAGGGTCAGGTTGCGCTCAGTCGCGAAGTCGCCTCGGCGGCACTGCTCGGCTCGGGCCTGCTGTACTTCATCGTGCTGGGCCGCACGGGCCTGCTGCAGATGGAGGCCTACTGGGTACACTCGTTTCAGAAGCTGCAACTTCCCCAGGATCTCACCATTTCCGTGCTGGACGCCCAGCTTCGCGAGGGACTGTGGGTTATCGCACTGATGCTGCTGGGCCTGTTTGCCGTGCTGTTTGCCGTGTCCATCGCCTCCACACTGGTACAGGTGGGGATCCAGGTAAACCCGTTCAACTTCCAGGCAAGCCGGATTAACCCGTTGTCCGGCCTGAAGCGCATTTTCTCGGCCAACGGCTTGGCCGAGCTGATGAAAGGGCTGTTCAAGATGGGGGTCATCGGCTACATCACCTGGGTTTCGCTCAACGGCGAGATCGAGCCGTTGATGTCCTTGTCCAAGGTGTCGCTACCGGGCATCCTGGCATTCAACTTCGGTCTGCTGGCCAAGCTCTTCGGCCGCGTGGCGGTGGCCCTGGCGATCCTGGCCGTCTTCGATTATCTCTTCCAGCGTTGGCAGTATGAGCAGCAGCTAAAGATGACCAAACAGGAGCTCAAGGAAGAGCTGAAGCAGACCGAGGGCGACCCGCAGTTGCGCTCCCGCGTGCGCCAAATTCAACGCGAGCTTTCCCGCGCGCGGATGATGCAGAATGTGCCCAAGGCGGACGTGGTCGTCACGAACCCGACCCACTTCGCTATCGCGCTGGAATACGACCGCGAGGTGATGAGCGCCCCCAAGGTGACCGCCAAGGGCGCGGACTTCATGGCCGAACGCATCAAGGCCATCGCGCGGGAGAACGATGTGCCCATCGTGGAGAACCCACTGGTGGCCCGCGAAATCTACAACCGCGTGGAAATCGGGGAGGAGGTGCCCGAACAGTTCTTCCGCACCGTGGCGGAAATACTCGCCTACGTCTATCGTCTCAAGAGCGGGACTGCGACACCCGCAAGCTAGCCCGCGGCGAGGAGACGGTTTTTCTGCTGCCCGGAATGCGGTATTTAACTGACGAGTGCGCTGGGAACATCGAGCGCACCAACTGAACCGAACGAACCGGACTCGACGGATCGTCCATGGCCACCCAGACGTCTGGTGCACCCGTCCTGATGCGCGCCTCGCGCAACACGGACTTCGTGTTGGCGATCGGCGTCATCAGCATCATCATGGTGCTGGTGCTGCCGCTCCTGCCGGTGCTACTGGACATATTGCTATCCGTAAGCATCGCCGTCTCGATCCTGATTCTGTTCGTCTCGCTGTTCACCCTGCACCCCCTGGACTTTTCCGCGTTTCCCACCGTTCTGCTGATCTCCACGCTGTTCCGGCTCTCGCTGAACGTGGCCTCCACGCGCCTGATCCTGGCCAACGGCAATGAAGGCCTGGGCGCGGCGGGTGCAGTGATCCGGGCGTTCGGCAGTTTCGTGGTGGGGGGCAACTACGCGGTCGGCATTATCATCTTCCTGATCCTGGTGATCATCAACTTCGTGGTCATCACGAAGGGCGCTGGACGCATCGCGGAGGTGGCGGCACGGTTCACCCTGGACGCCATGCCCGGCAAGCAGATGGCCATCGATGCCGACCTCAACGCCGGCATCATCGACGACCGCGAAGCCAAGACGCGCCGGGCCCGCATCCAGCAGGAGGCAGACTTCTACGGCTCCATGGACGGCGCCAGCAAGTTCGTCCGTGGCGACGCCATCGCCGGCCTGATCATCACCGGCGTGAACATTGTGGGCGGCCTCGTCATCGGGGTGTTCCAGTTCGGGATGGACATCTCCACGGCGCTCAACACCTACACCGTGTTGACGGTGGGCGACGGTCTGGTCTCCCAGATCCCCGCTCTGGTGGTCTCCGTCGCGGCCGGTATCGCGGTCACCAAGGCCTCGGTGGACGAGGCGCTCAGCGAGAACCTGAAGAAGCAGCTCCTGGGCAACTCCCGGGCCCTCGTCATCGCCTCGGCGGTGATCTTCGGCTTCTCGCTCATTCCCGGCATGCCCACCTTCCCGCTGATGGTGGTAGCGATAGCGGCCGGCTCGCTGGCCTGGGCCATGTACCGCAGCCGCGAGCGCACACAGCAGGTTGAGGACCAGATAGCCCTGGCCGAGGCCGCGCGCGAGGCGGAGGAATCGCCGGAGGATATCGAAGGGCTGCTGCCCATCGACCGGCTCGGGCTGGAATTGGGCTACGGGCTGATTCCGCTGGTGGATGCGGAGCAGGACGGCGAATTGCTGGAGCGGATCAAGTCTATCCGCCGGCAGGTGGCCATGGAGAGCGGCTTCATCGTGCCGCCAATCCACATCAAGGACAACCTGGAGCTCGCACCAGGCGCCTATTCCATCATCATCAACGGCGTGGAGGTGGGTCGCGGCGAGGTGATGATGGATCACCTGCTGGCCATGAAGACGGGCGACGTGGAGGAGGAGATTACGGGCATCGACACCATCGAGCCCGCCTTCGGATTGCCGGCCCTGTGGATCGGCCCGGAGGATCAGGAGCGCGCGCAGTTGGCCGGGTATACGGTGGTGGACCTGCCCACGGTGCTCTCCACGCACCTGATTGAGGTGGTGAAGCGACACGCACCGGAGTTCCTGGGCCGCCAGGAGACCCAGCGCCTGCTGGACAACTTCGCCAAGAACGAGCCCAAGGTGGTGGAGGAGCTCATCCCGCAGATCCTCCCGCTGGGGGTCGTGCAGAAGGTCATGCAAAACCTGCTGCGCGAGCGGGTATCCATCCGCGACCTGCACACCGTGCTCGAGACTCTGGCGGACATGGGTCAGGTCACCAAGGATCCAGACCTGCTGACCGAGTACGTCCGCCAAAACATGGCGCGCATCATCACGCGCCAGTACCAGACCCAGGATGGCACCCTGCCGCTCATCGCCCTGTCGCAGCAAGTGGAGGATCAGCTCGCATCCTCCCTGCAGACCACCCCGCAGGGCACCTTCCTGGGCATCGATCCGGAGGCGGCACAGTCCATCATCCAGCACATCGAGGGCGAGCTGGAGCACTTCGCGGTGGCCAACTACCAGCCGGTCCTCCTTTGCTCGCCGCTGATTCGGCCGCACGTGAAGAAGCTCACCGAGCGCTTCATCCCCAACCTGGTGGTGCTCTCGCACAATGAGATCTCGAACGATGTGCGGATCGAGTCGCTCGGGATCGTCGGCTAACTCCCGGTGGGCCGCATGGATGCGGCACTGCCACTAGGACAAAAAAGGAAGGGATGCAGATCAAACGCTACCGCGGAGCGGACATGCAGGAGGCCCTGCAGAAGGTCAAGCAGGAGCTCGGCTCGGACGCCATCATTCTCTCAACCCGCCAAGTGCGCGGCGGCGGGAGCAAGTTCGGCCTATTTGGCAAGCCCATCCTGGAAGTGACGGCTGCACGGGATCTGGACGGCACCATCGACACCAATGGAACCGTGCCGGATCCGCTCGCCCGCTCCACCAAGTGGGGCAAGCTGCAGGGTCTGATCAAGGGCCGCCCCGGTAGCGAGCCGGCGGAAAATACCTTCATGCGGCAGATCATGGCCAGAAACCGCGTGGAAACGCGGCAGCTGCTGACGCCCCTGCAGGACGATATCCAGGACTTGAAGGAGATTCTGCATGCCGTGGGCGATTCGCACCGCGGCGCCCTGCGCGAGGAGGAGGATCTGCACCAGATCCGCTCCGAGATGGGCGAGATGCGGCAGCTCCTCAACACGCTGACGGCGCAGTCGGCGGGTCTGCGCGAGGCCAACTACCACGAGAACCTGGTGGTGCTCTACCAGCAGCTGATTTTCAGCGGCGTGGAAGAGAAGTTCGCGCGGCGGCTCATCGAGGAAGCCTCCAAGAACATTCCGCCTCAGGAGCTGGACGACTTCTCCTACGTGAAGATCTTCCTGGCGCGAATGCTGATGAAGATCGTGAAGGTCACCGGCGGCATCAAGGCCGATGCGGATCAACGCAGGATCGTAGCCTTGATTGGCCCGACCGGTGTGGGCAAGACCACCACGGTCGCCAAGCTGGCCTCCGAGCAACTGCTCAAGCACAAGAAGCAGGTGGCCCTGATCACGGTGGATACGTTCCGCATCGCAGCCGTGGAGCAGCTCAAGGTGTACGCACGCATCATGGGCCTTCCCATCTCCGTGGTGAACACCAAGGCCGAGTTGCGCCAAGCCATCTCGAACCACTCGAACTGCGACGCCATCTTCATTGATACGGGCGGACGCTCGCAGCGCGACGAGTTGCAGATGTCCGAGCTGCGCAAGCTGTTCGGAGGTGAAGACGGAGTGGAGATTGCGCTCACCCTGAGTTCCACCACCAAGGATTCGGACCTCTCGGACATCACGCGCCGCTTTGGGGAATTGCCGATCGGGCAGGTGCTGTTCACCAAGCTGGACGAGAGCACCACCTACGGCTCCATGTTCAACCACGCAATCCGGTTCAAGATGCCGATCGGCTATCTGGCGACGGGGCAGAAGGTGCCCGAAGACGTCGAGGTAGCCACCAAGGAGCGTCTGGTCGATCTGGTGCTGAATATTTCGGCCAGCTAGGGCGTCCGCGGCGGGCGGGCAGGTTCCGCCCCATGCACCACTCCCGTCCCGCGCAAGGAAGCGCCGGGGCGCATCCCATCCAGGGACCATGGATCAAGCCAACACGCTGCGGCGGATCGTCGAGCACAACAAGCGCCAGCAACTTACCGCCCAGCCCCTCCCCGTCGCCCCGCGCGTGATTGCCGTGACCAGCGGCAAGGGCGGCGTGGGCAAGACCAACACCGTGCTGAATCTGGGCTTGGCCCTGAGCCGCCTGCAGCGGCGCGTGCTGCTGCTCGATGCGGACATGGGCCTGGCCAACGTGGATGTGCTGCTGGGCCTCACGCCACGCTACACGCTGGAGCACGTGCTGAACGGCCAGAAGCACCTCAGCGACGTGGTGCTGCAAGGTCCCCTGGGGCTCAAGATCCTGCCCTCCAGCTCGGGCATCAGCGAGCTCTCCGAGCTGAGCTTCGAGGAGCAGACGCGCCTGTTCGCCGAGTTGAGCCGGATCGACGAGGAGGTGGACTACCTGTTCATCGATACCGGAGCGGGCATCTCGTCCAACGTGATGCGCTTCAATGCCTCGGCCAATGAGGTGTACCTGGTGGTGAGCCCGGAGCCCACCTCCATGACGGACGCCTATGCGCTGATGAAGCTGCTCTCCATCAAGTACCACGTGCGCGACTTCGGGCTGATCGCCAACTCCGTCAATTCCGAACAGGATGGGCGCAGCGTCTACGACCGGCTCAACCGCGTCTGTACCCAGTACCTCCAGGCGCGGCTGACCTACCTGGGCAGCGTGCCCTTCGATCGCCACGTGCACAAAGCCGTGCGCCAGCAGCGCGCGCTGCTGGATATCTTCCCCGGCGCCCCCGCCGCCCGCAGCCTCGCCCGCATCGCCGCCGTGATCGACCAGGGCGGCCTGCCGGGCCCCCACGCCACCCCCCGCCCCGGCCTCCGTCCGGCGGCCCCCGCCACCGCTTCCGCGGCTGGCGACTCCACCGCTCCCCGCTCCGTTTTTTGGGACCGCTTATTGCATTGGCGTAAAGCGAAGTAGTGCGGGTTTGCCCGCACGTCCCGAACAGGCGGTAGGCCAAGGCCGTGGTCTGCCCGCCGGAGCAGCGGAGAAGGGCGATGAACAATCCCTATTCCCGACAGGCATATCGCGGGAAGACCAGGGAAGAGGTGGTGCTGGAGTATGCGCCGTTGGTTCGTCATATCGCGAACCGGCTCGCCGCCCGCCTGCCCGAGAACCTGGACCGGGATGACCTTATCCAAGCCGGCATGATCGGCCTCCTGGACGCCATCGAAAAGTACGACAGCGGCCGTGAGGCGCAATTCCGTACCTACGCCGAATTCCGGATCAAGGGAGCCATGCTGGACGACCTGCGGGCCTCGGACTGGGTGCCGCGCACCGTGCGCGAGCATGCGGACCGCATCTCCAAGGCCCATACGGAGCTGGCTGCGCGTTTGGGCCGGGCGCCCGATGAGCACGAGATCGCGATCCGCCTGGGCATGACACTGGAGGACTATCACGCGCTATTGCTCAAGGCGCGCGCGGTGAACCTGCTGTCGGTCGAGGATCTTACCCCGGCCGGAGACGAGCCCGACAAGGGTGACATCTTCGACGTGCTGGAGGATCCCTTCACCAGCGATCCGCTGGAGGCGCTCTCGCTGCAGGACATGAAGCGCCGACTTATCGACGCCATAAGGGAACTGCCGGAGAAGGAGCAACTGGTGCTCTCGCTGTACTACGACGAGGGCCTGAACCTGAAGGAGATCGGCTCCGTGCTGGGAATCACGGAATCCCGGGCTTCCCAGATCCGCACACAGTCGATCACCCGTCTGCGCACCGCCGTGCGCGACGTAAGCTCTCCCGCCGCCCTGGAATCCCTGCTGGACAAGCGCGCCACCTGACTCGGCGCACCTTAGCTCTCCCCACAGACAGCCGTCTCCCGCGCCAGGCCGAGCCCGAATGCCCGAGCGCAGTGATGCCGCCGGGCAGAGGTGCACGACCATGCGGAGACGCGGCTTGCGCCTCGGCGTTGGCAACGTCCCGAGCCGCGGTCACCCGCAGCTACGCAACGCAATTGTGGCGCTAAGAAGAGAAGACGGAAACTACGAGGCGCGCAGCAAACCCTGCGGCGTATACGTGGCCGTGCGGGATTCGTCCTTGATGGCCGCGGCGAATTCCGGCGAGCGCAGCAGGGCCATCACGGCTTCGCGCTGCGTGCCCGCATGCAGGTGAGCCGCGATGACGCGCGGCAGTTGCAGCAGATTGTCCACGCCGAGCGCGCGCACTTCCGGCAATTCCTGCAGGGTACGGCGCACCGCCGGGCTGAGGGCCGCGAGGCGCTGCCCCAGCAGGCTCGTGAGCCGATCCACGAGCGGGCGGTCAAGCTGCCCCTGACTCTGCATGCGGTCAATGCGGGAGATCAGCACCATGTAACGGCTGGGCACATACTGGCTGCCTTCGTCTTCCTGGCCGGCGTGGCCATCCAGCACCGGCGGGCGCTGCTGCTCCTGCGGCCGCTGCCGAAGCAGCACGTCCGCATTCTGGGGCCGCAGACTGGCCTCGTTGGTCTTGCCCGTGGTGGAAGTAACGCCGTACATGAATGCAATCCGTTCGGTTGCGCCGCCCATCTGACCAGAAGGTACACGGGGGCGACGTACCGACAGACATTCACGTCCCGTGCCACGCCGTGAATACGGGGCGTGCCGGCCCGGGCCACTGGCACCGTCGAAACTGCGCGTCTGCTTGAACGGATTGCCCGATTGCGGCGTTAAATAGAAATAGGGACCGTCCCGGCATATTACCGGTTCGCACAATCCCCCTTGGACGCACCAGCCATGCCCGCTGCACCCCGGATCCAAACCCTGCAGGCCGTACAGCGGATTCAATCCCGTTACATTGCCGATGGCGACGCAGCCGCCGCGCTGGACGCACTGTTGGTGGAGCTTCTGCATCTGTCCGGCAGCACAGCCGGGCTCCTCGCGACCGTCGCTGAGTCGGGAGACGCTTTCGCCTTGCAGGTGCATGCGTTGCAGTCCTCCGACTCATGCGCGGTCGCTTGCAGAATCGACCCGCCACGGGTCTGCGACCTAGCCTTGGATTCCAGCGGCGTACTGGATGCCGTGCTGCGCCATGGGCGACCCGCGCGGACCCGCTGGGGATCACTGCCGGCTCCATTGGCTGCGATGCTGCCCGGCCTCGCTCCAGACTTCTGGGCGCAGGCCTATTGCGTGGCGATGGGGACACGCTCCGTCGGGTTGGCGCTGTTGGCCGGGCAGCCGCCGGGGCCCGCGCGCAGGCACTCGTCAGATCTGGAGGCCCTCTTGCAAAGCGCCGGGGCCCTCCTCGCAGCCGCCGACGCCCCGCGGGCGAACACCAAGGCGGACTCCGGCACCGGTCGGACAGGCGATGAGGGCAACGCCGACTGGCGCCACCTGGTGGAGACACTGCCGCACGGTGTCATTGTCGTTCAGCAGGGCCTTGTGGTCTTCGCAAACCAAGCGGCGGCGGCGGCCCTCGGCTGTAAATCGGCGAACGACCTGCGGACGCTGGAAGCCCTCGGGGCTGCCATTGCGCTCAAGCATCGCGAGCGCCTGCATGCCATGCTGCGAGCCCACGAAGCCGGCGCACCGCTGCCCGACGCGTTCGAATTGTGCACTGTGCAACCGTCCGCAGCGCTGCACTGGCTGGAATGCAGCGCGCACCCGATCGAATGGGCTGGCCAACGGGCCCTGGCCCTGGCGCTGGCCGATATCACGGCTCATCGTACGGATGCGGAGGATCAGGCCCGCCAGCGGCGTCTGCTGCAGACGGTGTTCGATGCGTTTCCGTTCCCGCTCTACGTGAAGGACGCCGATGCACGCTACCGCATGGTCAATCGCAAATTCGCCGAGCACGCGGGGATGCAGGCAGCCGATATCATCGGTCGCACAGTGGAGGTGCTGGGCAATCTGACTCGTGAAAGCAAGGCCCTGGTTGCCCAGCAGGACCGGCAGGTCATCGAGGTGGGCCGCCCGATGGAACTGCCGGAGTTCCACTCCGTGCTGTCCTCCGGCGAAGAACTGTACCAGACCATCATCAAGCACCCCTTGCGCGATGCGGAAGGCCGCATGGAGGGGCTGCTCGGACTGACCATTGACATCACCCGGCGAACGCAGGCCCAGAGGCGCGCTGAGGCACAGGAGCGCTTGCTGCGGGCGGTGCTGGATGCGATTCCACACCCGATCTCTGTGAAAGACCTGGACGGGCGCTACATTATCACCAATGACACCTTTGCCCGTGAAGCATGCCGGCCCGTCGACCGCCTGGCCGGCATGCGCACGCAGGAACTGGACTTCCTGGCACCGGCACTGCGCCAGCGTCTGGACACCATGGACCGGGAAGTCCTGGAGCATCGGCATGTGACGGTGTCTGAGGACCTACAGCTGAACCTGGCCGACGGGGCCATGTACTTCCGGCAGTTCGTCAAGGCACCGCTTCCCGATGCCAAGGGCCTGCCAGCGGGCATCGTGACGGTCTCCCTGGATACCACCCAGCGTGTACTGGCCGAGGCTCGCCTGCGCGAAAGTCAGCGTTTGCTGCAGACGGTGTTCGATGCGATCCCGCACATGATCGCCGTGAAGGACCGCCTCGGGCGCTACGTCATGGTCAATCCAGCCTACCGCAGGCTCTTCGGCATCTCGGAGCAGCTTCTGATCGGGCGTACGGCAGAGGAAGTGGTGGAGTTGGGGACGGATGCACGCGAACGCTTCGCCAAACATGACGAGCAGATCCTCTCCGGCGCGGTCGCGAACCTCACCATCGAGAGCCTGACTACCCTGCCCGATGGTCGGCGCCTGCACCTGGACTCGCTCAAGACCGCTCTGCTGGATGAACAGGGGCGCATCGACGGTCTGGTGGGAGTCACCATCGACGTTACCCGACGGCGCGAGGCCGAGGCTCGCGAGCAAGTGGCCCTGGCGCGGCTCCGTGACGCGATCGAAAGCCTGCCGGCCGTGTTCATGCTCTACGACGCACAGGAGCGGTTGGTGTTGTGGAACAGCCAGGTCACGCGTTTCTTCCCGGAATTCGAGGGCCGCCTTCGGGAGGGGATGACCTACGAGGAGGTGGCCCGCCTGTCGGCGCCTTACAATGTGGTCAGTCCCAATGCGGAGGACTACGTGGAGGCGCGCCTGAGTGGCTTTCGCCGCACGGAGGCAGGCGTCAGCCGGCAGCGCACCGATGGCCACTGGATTCAGTTCTACGACCGGCGCACTGCCGACGGAGGCACAGTAAGCCTGCGCTTTGACATCACCGAACTGCGGACGCGCGAGGCGGAACTGCGGCAGGCTCTCAAGATGGAAGCCGTGGGCCAACTCACCGGCGGGGTCGCGCACGACTTCAACAACCTGCTCACAGTGGTGCTGGGGAACCTGGAACTGCTGAGACACTACGTGCCGACCGAGAGCAAGGCGGTCGAGCTGCTTGAGCGGGCCACTGCAGCCAGTGAGCGGGGTGCCGCCCTCACCCAGCGGCTCCTGGCCTTCTCGCGCAGCCAGACGCTTCAGCCGCGCCCGACCGACCTGAATGCGCTGGTGCAGGGCATGCACGATCTGCTGCGCCGTACGTTGGGAGAAACGATCCAGGTGGAGATGCACTTGGCACCGGCGCTGTGGCCCACGATGATCGACCCGGCGCAGTTGGAGAACGCCCTGCTAAACCTCGCCATCAATGCCCGCGACGCCATGCCAGAGGGTGGACGGCTGCTGATCGAAACCAGCAACACGTGGTTGGACGCCAGTTTCCCCGCACTCGTGGACGAGGTGCGTCCGGGCCCCTACGCGGTACTGGCCGTCCGTGATACCGGATGCGGTGTGCCTTCGGACCTGATCGACCGGGTGTTCGACCCATTCTTCACCACCAAGGAGGTCGGCAAGGGCAGCGGTCTGGGATTGAGCATGGTGTACGGATTCGTGCAGCAATCCGCCGGGCAGGTGCGGCTCGACAGCGAAACATGCCAAGGCACGACCGTGCGCATGTACCTGCCCCGGGCACCCGACGAGGCCAGCGAGAGCCCTTCCCAAACGAGCTTGGACACCACTCCGGCGGGCGAGAGCCAGCGCGTACTCGTGGTGGAGGATGACCCCCACATCTCCGTGCTGGCGAAGGAGTTGCTGAAAGAGCTCGGCTACGAGGCTCTATTGGCCAACAACGCCTCGGAGGCTATGACCGTGCTGGAGGGGAACCCGGCGGTGACCGTCCTGTTCACGGATGTCGTGCTGCCTGGGGGGCGTTCGGGAATCGATCTGGCGCGCGAAGCACGGGCCTTACGGCCGGATTTGCGGGTGCTGTTTACGACCGGCTATACAGAGAGCGAGCTGATGCGGCGCAGCCTGATCGACCACGACGCACAACTGCTGGAAAAGCCCTACCACCGGCGCGACCTGGCACGGAAGCTGGGCCGGGTGCTGTCGTCGGCAGGTTCCTGATACCGGCCCCCTCAGGCATAAAGCGTCAGCAACTCGTCCAGACTGTCGATGACGTGCGTGGGTCGCTCGGCTTCCAGAACGGCCCGTGGCTCGACGCCGGTGGTCACGGCCACGATGGGCACACCGGCGGCACGCCCTGCGCGGACGTCGTGCACACCATCGCCGATCAGCAGGGCCCGCCCCGCGGGCAGCGCGAAGCACGCCAGCACGTGTCGCACGGGCAGCGGATCGGGCTTGCGACGCGCCAGCGAGTCGCCGCCCAGCACCATGCGGAAGCGCTCCCACAGGTCCAGGCCCTGCAGCACGCGGCGGGCGATGTGCAGCGGCTTGTTGGTGACGACGGCCAGCGGGCGTCCGCGGAAATGCTCCAGCACCTCCAGCGCCCCGGGATACACCCGCGTCTCTTGCAGCGCGGTCTCCTCGTAGCTGGCCAGATAGTGCTGCAAGGCCGCCTCAGCCTGGGCGGGCGGCAGCGGCACCAGTTCACGCACCAGGTACTCCGAACCGCTGCCCACCTTCGCCCGTACGGCCTCCAGTGGCAGCGCCGGCAAATCGAAACGAGCCCGCGTGCGGTTCAGTGCCGCAGCGATGTCCGCGAAGGAATCCACCAGCGTTCCGTCCAGATCGAAGATCACGCCACGCGGGCGAGGTCGCGTGGCGCTCATTGTGTGTCCGTCCCGCTGCGGCGCCGCAGACGCCGCCCCAACCGGCGCAACAGCGCCAGCCAGTGCCAAGCCTGGGGCTCGCGCAGCAGCAGGGTCATGCCGAAGTAGAGACAGGCCCCGCCCACCACTACCGAGCCGAACACGGCCCAGTTGGCCAGGGCGAATGGCCCACGCTCCCACACGCCGTGCCGCTGCAGCAGGTACGCCGCTGCCCCCATGGCCAGGGACGGCACGCCCTGTCGCAGCAGGGCCTCCCGGGGAAACCAACGCCCGATGGGGCGCGTCTTGCGCCGCAGCCAGAATGCCAGCACGCCGCATTGAAACCACGTGCCGAGGGTCAGGCCCGCAGCCAGGCCCTCGACCTCATAGGTGCGGCTGAGCCACCAGCCCAGGGCAGCCGTGACCCCCAGCGTGAGGGCCGCGGCGATGACTGGGCTGCGCGCGTCGTCGAAGGCGTAGAACGTGGGCACCATCACGCGAACCGCCGCCACCGCGGGCATGCCCAACGCCATCAGCATCAGCGTATTGGCGGTCTGCGTCACGTCGGCATAGGTGAACGCCCCGTGCAGGTACAGCATGGACACAATGGCCTCACCCGCCACCACCAGGCCCACCATGGCCGGCAGGATCGTAAACTGGGTGGCGGAGAAGGTGAGCCGCAGCGTTTCGCGCAGCCGCGGCCAGTCCTCCCGGGCCACGTGCTCGCTCAGTGCGGGCAACCCGGCCGTGGTGAAGGCGAAGGCGAACAGGCCCATCACCAGTTCGGTCAGCCGCGTGGCGTTGTTGTAATTGAAGATCTGGCCGGTGGGCAGATAGCTGGCAATCACCCCGAGCACGATGATGTTCACCTGGTACACCGCCACGCCCACCAACGAGGGCACCAGCAGCCGGAAAAGCCGCGCCAGCGCAGGATCGCGCCAGCCCGGCAGCGGCAGTGGCCGCACCCCCACTTTCAGCAGCGAGGGCACCTGCAGCACCACCTGCACCACGCCCCCCGCCACGATGCCCCAGGCCACGGCGAGGATGGGCTCGGCCATGCGCCCCGAGAAGCCCAGCACGGCCACGATGATGCCGACGTTGAGGAAGATCGGCGCGGCGGCCGGGGCCGCGAAGCGGCCCTCGGAGTTCAGCACACCCATCGCCCAGGCCACCAGGGAGACCAGCACCAGGTAGGGGAACATGCCCACCAGTAGCTTGGCCGCCAGCTCGAACTTGACTGGATCGTCCCGAAAGCCGGGCGAGAACACCGCTGTGAGGAACTGGTTGAAGACCATCCCCAGCGCGGCCAGCAGCATCGTGGCCCCCAGCACGATGCCCAGCACCTTGCGCGCGAAGGCCCGTGCGACCTCCGGCCCCTGCTCGGCACGCACGCGCACGTACGTGGGCACGAAGGCGATGGTCATGGAGCCCTCAGCCGTCAGGCGGCGCAGGGCATTGGGAATGCGGAAGGCCTGCACCCATGCATCCGACGCCCCGGAGGCCCCGAAAACGTGGGCGATCACCAGATCGCGGGTCATGCCGAAGATGCGCGAGAGCAGCGTGAAGAACGCGACGGTGCCCGCAAAGCCATAGAGCTGCGTCGCCTCGCCATGCACCGCATCGGATGCGGATTCACGCGGCGGTGTCACGGGTTCGGTCATGGCAGCTCGGAACGGCCCGGCAGGAGCGAGAAGTGGATACGGCCAACTCAATCGGCAGTGCGCGATGCGTGCCAGTGGCGGTGGCGGTCAATGCGGCGCGGGCGTGCTCCCGTACGACCCGGGGCCGCGGCCGAACTCAGGATCGCGCAGGTGCGGGCAGCACGGCAAGATGCAGGATCGTTGGGGCAGGCGCTCACGCTCCCGTCGAGGGGTCTTGTGCGACCGGCGCGCTGTGCCCCACATTCCCGGCGGCCGCAGCCCCAGCCGGCGCGACCGCCGTGCGCGCGATAAGTCGCTCCGCCAGCAGCGCCGCGGCACGGTCATAGGCCCCGGGCTCGCCGAGCTGCGCGGCGATCTCGCCCAGCGTCTGACGCATAACCGCTTGGCGCTTGCCGTCACGCGCCAGGGCCAGGAATGCTTCGCTGACACGCTCAGGCGTGAAATCGCCCTGCAGGAGTTCCGGCACCACCTCGCGACCCGCCAGAATGTTCACGATGGAGAGGTGCTGCAGATAGGCAAAGCGCCTCGCCAGGAAGAACGACAGCGGCGCCACGCGATAGATCACGAGGAAGGGCACGCTGGCCATTGCCGTCTGCAGCGTGGCCGTGCCCGAAGCGACGATGGCCAGATCGGCGAGGCGAAGCAGCGGCAAAAACGCGTCTTCCAGCACCTGCACGTCCACGCCGGCGGCGCGCACGCGCGCTTCCACTTCCGCGCGATCCAGGGACGGAGCGACGGGCAGCACATAGCGCGCCCGGAAGCCCGCGGCACCGTTGAGGCGGATCGCCCCAAGCAGCACGTCCAGGTGCCGTCGCAGTTCGCTGGGCCGGCTGCCCGGCATCACGGCCACCACGGGCACGCCCTCGGGCGCCGCCAGCTTGGCCCGCAGCGCCGCCACTTCCGCATCGTCGGCCTGCCGGCCCACCAGCGGGTGCCCTAGAAAGGCGGCCTCCAGGCCCACTCGCTCGTATAGCGGGGCCTCGAACGGGAAGAGCACGAAGATAAGATCCACGACCTCGGCAATGGTGCGTATGCGCCCCCGCCGCCAAGCCCAGACCTGCGGACTACAGTAGTGGTAGACGGGAATCCCGCGGCGTTTGGCCGCGCGGGCCAGCTTGAGATTGAAACCGGGATAATCGATGGTCAGCAAGCCATCGGGCCGGTGCGTATCCAACTCGCGCTCCAGGGCCCACAGCGTGCGGTACAGGCGCGGCAACTGACCCACCACCTCCAACAGCCCGTGCACCTGCAACGCGGAGAGGGGAAACAGCGGCTGCAGGCCCGCGGCAAGCATGCGCGGCCCGCCGATGCCCCGCACCTCCAAGTCTGGCAGACGATACCGCAGCCCGGCAAGCAGCGCACCGCCATGGGCATCGCCGGAAAGCTCACCCGCGACAGCGAGCAGCCTCATGCCAACCGCCGCTCAGAGCTTTTCATGCCGGATCGCTTCGCCCATCAGCTCGTGATGGCCGCGGACCTCCGCTTCCACCTCGCGTTGCCACTGCTCGCGCTTGATCTGCTTGACGAGCGCACGCATCTGCTGGGCCGCATCGTCCTTGTGCAGGCTTTCCAGCACGTCCGCCTTCAGCGTAAGCGAGCGCAGGTTCTTCGGTTCCAGCACCAGCGCCTGTTCCACGGCACGCAACGCCTCGGCGGGCTGGCCGGCGTCCAGGCGCTGGCGGCCTTCTTGCTGCAACGCTTCGATGCGTTCCAGATCCTTGACCGGGGCATCCATGGCGCACCTCCTCCCTGCGGTTCACTGCGGCGGCCACCCCGCGCGCTCGCTCAGCGAGCGCCGTGATCGAGGTAGCCCCCTGCACTTATATTCTAAGACCGGCCGCCACGCCGCGCAATTCGTGGCGGGCGCTCCCGCGCTACGAGTGGCCGGAGCCAGCACCCAGGCGGTCGTTCTGGGCCTGCAGCCACTGCCCCAGCAATTGCTGCTCCGCGGGCGCGAGCCGGTAGCGCGGTTCAAGGATCAGGTTCTGCAGTTGCGGGCTTAGGTAGGTGTAGTAATGGCTGCGCCAGTCCGGCATGGCTGGCAGCGTCGCGCGGTAGTCGATATCCCCTACGCCCAGTTGTCGCCGAAAGTGGAACAGCTTGGTCAGGTGCTCCGGCGCGATGAACAGAATATCCATGCGCACGACATCCGTCGGCACGTCAATGACGAACTCGCCGTAGGGTCCCGGCTGCAGCACACGCGCAGTGGGCATCAGCACGGGGCTACCGTCCGGATTGTTCACGAACTGGTGGTGGTATTGGTAGACCACGATGAGCGTACCGCCGGGGGTGGGCTGCTTCGGGTCCGCCCGCAGGTAGCCGCGGATGTAGGACGTGCCCACACCCAGGTCGAAGTGCGCCTGAGGTGGCAGGCAGCCAGCCAGCAGGAGCACCGCTCCGGCAATCAGCAGCACCGCGCGAAGCCACGCGGCGCCGCGCCATCGCGCCGGGTAGGGAGCCTCCCTACTCCTCCTCTTCCGCATCTTCGGAGTCGTCCTCAAGCACCGCGACGGGCTCCTCCTCTTCGCGGTAGACGGGGCGGATGAACCCCTCGCGCAACTCCTGCAGCGCAATGTACGGTGCGGTGAAATGGTCGTGCACCAGTTCCACCTTGTCATGATCGTGCAGGTCCTTCGCCCGCCTGGACACGACAATGATCTTCTCGAACTGCGTCATGGTGGGTTCCTTTGGGAACTCTTCAACCAGGTCCAGGTAGGTCATCGTGCGCTTGATTTCCTCTTCTTCGGCCATGGCAGCTCTGCGGGTTGCGGAGACCGGCGCGTCCGGCGACGGATGCCCCCGGCACCGCCGCGCCAGCCAAGGCTAGCTATTGGCTAGGGTTGATAGTCCAGATTCTGGCGGGCCCACTCGGCCAGTGCCGAGCCCGAGGTGGCGCGGGCCGCTTTCTCGAAGTACTGGCGCGCCTGATCGTCCTTGTGCTCCGCCGCGGCGACACGGCCGAGGCTGAGCGACTTCAATTCGTCGAAGGTGCCATCCGAGACGGCCTCGTATTCCTTGGTGGCGGCGTCCAGCTTGCCCTGGGCCTCGTCCAGCTTGGCCAGCCCGATGTGCGCCAGATCCCGCTGGGTCTGCGTGGAGTCGCCATGAGAGAGCACCTCGCCGTAGGCCTTGCGGGCAGCATTCTGATCTTCCTGCTGCCAAGCCAACGCGGCAATGTGCATCCAGGCTACCGGCGCGAGACTGCTTGAAGGATGCTCGGCCACGAACGCCTCATAGGCCTTGCGGGCATAAGCGAGCCGGTCCTTCTGGTCCAGCTTCTGATTGGCGAGCGCGTGTTCAGCCTGATAGAACTGTGCCGATGCGGCCCGCCGCTGCGCCTGCCAGTAGTAATAGCCGCCGAAGCCGGCCGCCACCAACAGTACGACGGCCGTGCCGATCGCGATGAGCAGCACGCGACGCTGGTAGGCCCAATCCACCAGCCAGAACATCGTGTCCTGGAATGCATCTTCCTTGAGCGCCTTGCGGTCGATCCGGTGCGCCCTGTGCTCGCTATGCTTGGCCATCGCTTCCACTGCGAGGGCGCATCGCTCGGCCGGCCCGGGCCCTACGATGCGCGAAGTGTTCATCTGCGGTGCCGCGTCGGAGGCACCCTCGAGGCGGCAACCCCGTCAGAAGGCTATTTGCAGCACTGCCGTTCAGTGCTAATCTTCCACAATACACGATCCGGCTGGCCGGCGAAACATCAATTGCGCCGGGCACGAACTGTCCAGTTATGAGGGGAGAGGGAGCGCTCCAGTTCGCCATGGCCCTGAACAAGCATCCCAATGCACGAATCTACGTCCATCACGAACCCTTCGAGTTCGAGACGCCCTACCTGGGCAAGCCGGAGGTCATTCCACTGCTGGAGGTGGGGTACGAGGCCTGGGGCGACCCCCGGCACCCCGCCGTGCTGGTCTGCCACGCGCTTTCCCTCAACACACACGTCACGGATCCGGACTTCCCGGACGACCCCAGGCGTGCCTGGTGGGCAGCGATGGTGGGGCCGGGACGCCCCATCGATACGAATCGCTACTACGTCGTGTGCGTCAACATGTTGGGCGGCTGCGGCGGCACAAGCGGGCCAGCCTCGATCAATCCGGACACGGGCGAACCCTACGGGCTGCACTTCCCCATCGTGACCATCGGGGACATGGTTCGCTCCCAGAAGATCCTGCTCGATCAACTGGGCGTGGAGCGCCTGCACACGGTCATCGGAGGCAGCCTGGGTGGCTATCAGGCGCTGGTGTGGTCCATCATGTATCCCGAATTCGTGGACAACTGCATCAGCATCGGCTCGGGGGCATACTCCAACCAGTTCCAGATCATGACCAACCGCGCCCAGATCGATGCCATCCAGTTGGACGCCAACTACAACAACGGCCGCTACAAGCCTGGCCACGAGCCCGTCAATGGGCTCACCATTGCCCGTGAGATCGGCTTCTGCACCTTCATTTCGCCGCTGATGATGGAGAAGAAGTTTGCCAAGTACCACGCGAGCCCACGGGAGCCGTACACCGATGCTTCGTTCCACATGCAGCGGCTCCACGACGGCGAGGAGTACCTGCGCCATCAGGCGTGGCCGTTCGGCGGGGCCTTCGATGCCAACTCGATGCTCTACCTGCTGCAGACCTGGAATCACTTCGACCTGGCGGTCAAATACGGTTCGCTGGCCAGCGCCTTCGAATCGGTTCATGCGCGCATGCTGATCATCGCCGCCACGGGCGACAACCTGTTCCCGCCCTACCTCTCCGAGGATATCGTGAAGGCGTTGCAGGTGAACCAGAAGGATGCACGCTACGTGCTGGTGGACGACGACTACGGCCACGACTTCTTCCTGATCCCGGAGATCATCGAGGAAAAGCTGTCGGCACCTCTGTCGGACTTCCTGTCCCAATCCTGAAGGCGCGGCCGCCCAGGCCCGCGCATCCCATGCCCTCGCGCGACGAACGCTTCATGCAGGCCGCCCTGGACGCGGCCCGCTCGGTGGCCGGCCGGACGGGTGACAATCCGCCGGTGGGCTGCGTGGTCGTGCACGGTGAGGCCGTGGTGGCCACGGGTGCGACCCAGCCCCCTGGGGGCTCCCACGCCGAGGTGATGGCAGTGCGGGCCGCCGAGGCCGCCGGCGTGCCCATCGAGGGGCAGGAAATCTTCGTGATCTTGGAGCCCTGCTCGTTTACGGGCCGCACGCCACCGTGCTCCAGCATGCTGGTGCACAAGCGTCCGCGCCGCGTGGTGGTGGGTGTGCGCGATCCGCACCCGCAGGTGCGGGGCAGCGGCGTCGCCGAGCTTCGGGCGGCGGGCATCGAGGTGGTGGAGGGCGTGCTGGCCGAGCCGATCCGCGAGTTCCTCGCCGGCTGGCTGCGGCGTTTCGAGAGCGATGCGGTGGGTGGGCCTTAGCGGGGCGGCATTGGAACCGCCCGCTCACCGGGCCAGCAGCGTGAAGAAGAGCACGGCGAAGAAGTGACACACGCTGCCCGTCAGCACGAACAGGTGCCACACGGCGTGGTTGAAGGGCATGCGCTCCCACAGATAGAAGGCCGTGCCGGCCGTGTAGGAAACCCCACCAAAAAAGAGCAGCGCCAGCCCACCCCAGGCCAGATTGTGCACCAGGGGCACTACGGCCACCAGGCACAGCCAGCCCATCGCGATGTAGACCAGTGTGGAGATCAATTCGAAGCGATCCCCGAAGACAGCCTTCAAGCCAATCCCCACCGCCGAGAGTCCCCACACGACGCCGAACAGGCTCCAGCCCCACCCGCCCTTGAGCGTGATGAAGGTGAAGGGTGTGTACGTGCCCGCGATGAGCACGTAGATCGAGGCGTGATCGAGCACCTGCAGCAGCCGCTTGCGCCGCACCTGCCGCGTGGCGTGATACAGCGTCGCGACGCCATACAGCAGCACCAGCGAGGCGCCATAGATGCTGAAGCTCACGACATGCCACACGGTGCCGTAGCGGCTGGCCGCCACGACCAGCACCGGTAGCGCGCCCAGCGCCAGCAGCAGGCCCACACCGGCGGTGGCGCTGTTCAGCGAGTCTTCGGCCACCGACTGGCCCGAGACCGGACACACGGGTGCCCCAGTCGGTTGGACATCTGCAGCCTGCAATGACGCATTCAATGTAGAGTGGCCTCGCGCAAGAGGAAAGCGGTCTTGCAGCGCCTTTTTTCGATTTTCACATGGGTGACCGCGAAGCACCAGCGACGACCGGCAGATGGCATGGCGTGGGGCCTTGCATCGCTCGGGGCACGCGGCGCATGGGCGAGGTGGCTCTGACGGCGGCTGACGACGGGGGGAACTGGAAGATCAGCCCACCACGCGCAGCCGGGGCCGGTCGGAGCGCCGGCCGGCTTCCGGCGCGGTCTGCGTCTGGTGCAGCCACTGCTGCATCTCGTGGAGGGACATCTTGAGGATCAGCGGCGGAAAAGCCGAAGTGGGGTTGCCGAAGATCTTGAAGTGGTAGTCCGTATCTCCACTCTTGCGCATGCCGGTCACGAGCACACGTTTGTTGTTGCCTGGACGTGGCATAGTCCTCATCCTTGCGCATGGCACATGCCGCAACCCAGGGGTCGCGCTGGCCAGACGTGCATCCACAACTCTATGACCCGACTGCGGCCGTTTTGGTTGACCCTCACGATGCAAGGCGCAGACCAGCGCGACTTGGCAGCGGGGCGGGGACGGCCTCGGTAATCCCGTCAGGACTGCGTGAGGAGGTGCGTCGCCGGGGGGTCCCGACGTTCGTGCGGGAGGATGGCGTCTAGTCAGCCGCTGCGGCCGGCACCGGCTTGGCACCGGCACTGAGAAACTGCTGCGCACGCGTGAAGAGGAGCTCCAGCGTAGGCTCGCTCACCTGCAGCCGGGAGAGTTCTTCCAGCACCAGGCGCAGGTAGTCGAAGGACGTGCCGGTCTTGCCGCAACCACGCGCGACCAACTCCGCCTGCCGCTCTATGGGCACGCCCCAGATGTAGTTGCTGTAGCTGAGGATCGGCAGGTAGGTCCACACGTGCTGGGCGGCGCCGTTGGCCGCACCGCCCCAGTGGATGGGCACGAGCACGCGCTTGTTGGCGCGCCCCTCGCCCTCACGCTTATCCAGGTACTCGAGTGCCTCGGCCTCGCGGCCCGGCTCGATGCGCAGGGCCATACCGATGCACTCTCCGCCCGGCGCCAGACTCAGCACCATACCGGGCGATTCCGGCGTGCCGCGGTTGCGTGTGGAGTACATCATGTAGGCGCGATGGTATCCGCGCAGCACGGCCGGCCGCGTCTCCACACAGGCGAAGCCGGGATTCCACATCAATGAGCCGTAGCCGAACACCCAGGTCATGATTTCGCTTGCATCCCTGCTCGATCGTGATTCACCGCGCCGCCACGCTTGAAGGCCTGCCGCACGGGCGGCTCTCGATGGCTCGGCCGCCTGGCTGTGAAGTTGATGAAGGTTGTTCATCCGGATATCTCCTGGGAAGTGGTGGCTTGGTGCTCAATCCATCACCCAAGAAAAAGAAGCCCGGATGCACAGCCATAAGAATGCCAGAACAACAGGGCACACGCGAGCCCTGCTGGTGCGGCAAGTAATCCAGTAGGGGTGGTCCCCGTTCGGGTCGCAGACGAGTTGGGCATCAGCGTACGCACAGTCTGCAAATGCGTGCCCGGATTCAAGTCCTGAGGGCCGGCGGGTCTGGAAAACCGATTCAGTGTGGCCCGGCGCATCGCGCACCACCCATCTGCCCCGCTAGCTCGACCACCATAGCCATCGCTGCCTCTATGACGGCATCGGACATCCACCGCTTATCGCCGGGATCTTAACAGCTCCTGCCCGGCCTCTCCGCCGTGCGCCTGGGTCGCCTCGTCAATCTGGCCGCAGATTAGGCCCGCCCTGCCCCTCACTGCTCCTGGCGCTGGATGCGACCGTCCGTGGCCACGCGGAAGGGCTGCGGCAGGGCGCGGACATAAGCCACCATCGCGTCCAGGTCGTTGCCTGCGACACTCTGCCCGGTGCCCTCCGTGAACACGGAGAAGTTGTCGCCCCCCGCCGCCAGGAAGCTGTTCACGACCACGCTGTACACCCGCTGCGGATCGAGCGGCTTTCCGGCCGCATCCCGCGCCTGCACCACGCGGTGCCCCTTTGGCTTGCGATCGCTCCACGCGTAGCGCAGGCCGGAGACCTGCAGGATGCGCGGCTTGGCCTGCCCCCGCCACTGCTGCTCCAGCAGCCGCAGCACCTGCGCACCGGTGAGCTGCATGCGCACCAGGTCATTGCCGAAGGGCTGCGCGGTGAACAGGTCGCCCCAGGTCACCGGCCCGGTCGGCAGGTCCGCGCGAATGCCGCCGGGGTTGGTGAACGCGAAGTCCGTGTGCTGGGCCGCGCGCTGGGCGTCCGCGATCAGGTCGCCCAGGGCCGATTCGCCGGAGTCGTTCTCGCGCCGCGACACCGCTGCCGCCGCCCTGCCCACCGGCTGGTCCACGCGCACGGCCACGGCGGCATCGGCGGCCTTCACCAGCGCGGCCACCTGCGGCTGCGGGTGCAGCCCTGGCCCCGCATCGCCCCAGGTGGTGACGATGCGGGCGGAGCGCTCCACCACGTCGTGCGTGGTCGGCTCCAGGGCCAGGTCGATCTCCGCGAAAGCCGTGCCGTAGGCATAGGCCTGCGTGATGAGCATGTGCTTGCCGTGGCCGTTGGTGACGATGGCATTGCTGAACGCGTGCGTATGGCCGGAGATCACCACGTCCACCTCATCGTCCAGGCGCCGCACGATGTTCATCACGGGCCCACGTGGCGGGGAGGTGGGGATGTCCGGCGTGGTGCCCTCGAAGGGAATCTGCAGGGCGCCCTGGTGGATTACCGCCACGATGGCGCGCACGCCCTGGGCCTTCAGCGCGCGCACCTGCCGGTTGATGGCGCTGGCCTCGTCCGTGAATTGCACGCCCGCCACGCCGGAAGGCGTGACCATGCTGGGCGTGGCCCGCAGTACAGCCCCCACGAACGCGATGGGCACGCCGTGCACCCGTTTGATCACGTAGGGCGGCAGCAGCGGCTTGCCCGTGGCGGCATCCACCACGTTGGCGCAGACCACCGGGAAGCGCGCCCCGCCCCAGGGCGCCTGCAGGAACGGCCCGTGGGTGGCATTGCCGCCGTGCAGCAGGCGCAGCAGCTCGGGCACGCCTTCGTCGAACTCGTGGTTGCCCAGCGTACCCACTACGTTGCAGGCGGGGTCCAGCGGGTCCGCCGCCGTGCAGTGCGCGTTGGCCAGCAGGTTCAGCACGCTGATGGCGGGCTCGTCCTGCAGCAGCGCGGAATCGGGCGGGCTGGCGCCCACCTGGTCGCCCGCCTCCACAATGATCGCCCCGTCGCGCGCCCGCTGGGCCGCCGCCTGCAAATAGGCCGCCAGCACGGCGGCGCCGCCCACGGGCCGACCGTGCTCGGTGCGCGGCTGCAGCGCCCCGTGGAAGTCGTTGATGGCCAGCAGCTTGATGTGCACCCACTGCGAGGGATGGGTGTGCGGGGGCAGCGGCGTGGCGCCGGCCCGCGGAGGCAGCAGCAAGGCAGCGGCCAGCAACACCGCCGGCAGGGCCAGGGCGATGTGGAGGGGGGCGCGACTCCTTAGCGGCATGAGGCGATCCTTCGGCGGTTGGTGCGTGGTAAGCGGTGCCGCGCCCACTGCGCGGCTCACTCTTCCCGTAGCGTGGCCAGGCCCTCCCAGTCCAGCGTCACGCCATGACCCGACCGCTCCGGCGCGATCGCGGCCCCCTCCGCGATGGCCAGGGGCTCGGCAATGAAGCGCTCCAGGCCGAAGCCGTGCACCTCCAGGTACGAGGCGTTGGGCACCGCCGCCAGCAGGTGCACGTGGATATCGTGGATGCCGTGGGACGTCACCGGCAGGTTGTGCGCCTCGGCCACGTGGGCCACCTTGAGCCACGTCGTGATTCCGCCGCAGTTGGAGGCATCCGGCTCCGGGAAGTGTACGGCACCCGCGTCCACATACCGTTTGAACTCGTGCAGCGTGTGCAGGTTCTCCCCCGCGGCGATAGGCAACGCGCCCTCCGTGGCGATGCGCACGTGGCCGGGCAGGTCGTCCGGGATGGTCGGCTCCTCAAGCCAGTACACCCCGTGCTCGGCCAGGGCCCGCGAGGCACGGATGGCCTCGTCCACCCGCCAGCGCATATTGGCGTCCACCATCAGCACGATGTCCTCGCCCAGCAGGTGCCGAAGCGCCGCCACGCGCTCCAGGTCCTCGGACATGCGCGGCCGGCCCACCTTCATCTTGATGGCGCGGAAGCCCGCCTCCAGATTGCGCTCCGCTTGGCGCTCAAGCTGATCCAGCGGGAATTGCAGGTCGATGCCGCCCGCATAGGCCTGCACGCGTGGGTCATGACCGCCCAACAGGCGCCACAGAGGCAGGCGCTGTCGCCGTGCCTTGAGATCCCACAGGGCGATATCCGCCGCGGAGATGGCGTGGATGGCCAGCCCGCCTCGTCCCACGTAGTGCAGGTGCCACCACATGCGCTCCCACAGCGCCTCGCTGCGCTCCGGCTCGGCGCCCAGCAGCAGCGGCGCCAGATCGCGTCGGATGAGCTCACGGATGGCCACGCCGCCCGCGCCCACGGTGTAGGTGTAGCCCAGACCCTCGGCGCCCTCGCGGTCGCGCAGGCGCACCGTGATGAGCTGGAAGTGCGTGATGTCGCCATGGGTGGAGTCGGACAGCGTCACGGGCAGCGGAATGCGGTAGCAGTCGCACTGTACGCTCGTAATGGGGCTGGGCGCGGTGGTGGCGGGCTTGGTGGCCATGGGGCGGTCCCGGTCAGGGTGGCGTGGATTGACAAATGTTCCGCCAACCCTCACCATAGCCGGCACGAGATGTCCAGAAGGACACCCCAAACCGGAGGCAGTCCATGAAGAAGCTGCTGGCGATCGCGTTAGTCATTGGGTTTACGGCCGCGGTGATGAGCCCGGCGGCCTTTGCCAACTGCGGCAAGGACCATTCGGGCAAGACGGCCACCTCGCCGACGACCTCAACGACCAAGACCACGAAAGCCTGATCTTCCGCTGCGGCGGATTGCAGCTCCTGCTGCCTGTGCGGCGGTACGGCCCCTGAACATGAGGATGGCCGGCCGCCGTTGTTGTTTCGTGCCCCCTGTTCCAACCCATCGCCGGACCCCCTCACACGGCTTGGCCTTGGCCGCCCACCTGGGCTACAAGCACCGTGAGTGCGCGCTGTCCTGCCGCGATCCTTGGCGCGCTAAGTGGTGGCCTGTGCCGCAACCGGTGGAGCCGATGAGTCCCTTTGGCGTGCTGGCGGATGACCTGACGGGTGCTTGCGATACGGGCGTGGCGTTCTCCGCCCGGGGCGCGCGGGTGCTCGTGCTGGTAGCCGCGGAGGCCCCACTGCCCGCCCAGGCCGCCGGTGCCACCGCGTGGGACGTGGTGGTGCTGAACACGGACAGCCGCCACCTATCGCCCACCGAGGCAGTGCGCCAGGTTGAGGCCGGGCGGCAACGGCTGGCCACGGCGGGCTGGCCCGTGCGCTACAAGAAGATCGACTCCACCCTGCGCGGCCCCCTGGCCGCGGAGGCGGGGCCGCTGCTGGCAGCGGGCGCCGCCCTGCTGGTGTGTCCGGCGTTTCCCCCGGCCGGACGCACGGTGGAAGACGGCGTGTTGCGGGTGCGCGGCACACCCGTACACGAGACGGAGATCGGACGCGACCGGCACAACCCGGTGCCGGAGAGTCACCTGCCCACCCTGCTGGGTGCCCTGGGCCGCGTGGGGCAGGTCGGCGCAGTGGACCTGGAGCTGGGCCGGCCCGGCGTGGCGTTGCGTCTGGGCGAGCTGCGCCGCCGTGGCGCGCGTGTGGTGGTGGGCGATGCCGCCACGGAGGCGCACCTGGACACCCTCGCGGCGGCACTGCTGGCGGCCTGGGAGGCACCGGTGGCTCCCCTGGTGGCCGTAGGCTCCGCCGGGCTGGCGCACGCCCTGGCGGGGCGGCTGCTGCCGCAGGCCCGCGAACCCACGCTGCCGCCGGACTTTCCCCGCGCAGGCCCCGTGCTGGTGGTGGCCGGCTCGCGCACGGGCGTGACGCACGCCCAGGTGGAACTGCTGTTGGGCGAGCCGGACGTTTTCGGGCTGTCGCTGGAGCCGACCGCTGTGGATGCGCCAGACTGGGATGCGCAGGCCGAGGCGTGGGTCGCAGCCCAGGTGGCTGCGCTCGCTCGGGCAGCGGCCGATGGCGCCGGCACGCTGGTGGTCTCCCTGGCGCCGGACGCGCCCGGGAGCGACGAGCCCGCCCGCTTTGCGCGGCGCTCGGGCCGGCTCAATGCGGCGCTGGGCGCGCTGGTGGCGGCGCTGGCGAGCCGCAGCCCCCTGGCCGGGCTGGTGCTCACGGGTGGGGACATCGCCCGCGCGACGCTGCGCGCGCTGGAGGGCGAGGCGCTGCAATTGGGGCCGGAGGTGCTGCCGGGCCTGCCGCTGGGCTGGCCCGTGGGCGGCCTGCAGCCGGGCCTGCCGCTGGTCACCAAGGCCGGTGGCTTCGGCGAGCCAAAGGCCCTTCGCGATGCCGCGCACTTCCTGCGGCACGGAGCCCCGCGCTCGTGCTAGCATCGGAAGCGATACCACCGACCCACCGCAAGGGCCGGGCGCCGGGGGCGCAGGAACCGACCCCGCGACCGACCAGCACCAGGAGTGCAAGATGACCGACCGTCCCCTGCTTGGCGTCACCCTGGGCGATCCCGCCGGCATCGGCATCGAGGTCACGCTCAAGGCCGTCACGCGGCCCGAGATCCGCGAGCGCTGCCGCTTGCTGCTAATCGGCGAGGCTCGCCAAGTGGCGCAGCAGCTTGCCTTCGCAGGCGAGGGCCATGCCCTGCACACGGTCGCCAGCCCGGCAGCGGCGCGCTGGGAGCCTGGGTGGATCAATCTGCTCGATATCGCCGTGCTGGAGACACCGCTGGCGCCGGGCGAGCTTTCGCCCCAGGGCGGCGAGGCTGCCTTCCGCGCGCTGGAGCGCGGCATCCAGCTCTCGCTGGCCGGCGAGCTGGCCGGGATCGTGACGGCCCCGCTGAACAAGGAGGCGCTGCACGCGGCAGGACACAAGTTTGACGGGCACACGGAGATCCTGGGGCACTTCTGTGGCAAGGTGCCCACCTATATGCTGCTCAGCTCCGAGAAGCTGAAGATCGTCCACGTTTCCACTCACTGCTCCCTGCGCGAGGCCTGCGACCGGGCCAGGCAACCGCGCATCCTGGCCACCACGCGGGCGCTGGCGCTGCACCTGCGCGAGATCGGCATGGCGCACCCGCGCATCGCCGTGGCGGGCCTGAACCCCCACGCGGGCGAGCACGGGCTGTTCGGACGCGAGGAGATCGACGAGATCATCCCCGCCCTCGAGACCCTGCGGACCGAGGGCCTGCCCGTGGACGGCCCCGTGCCGCCGGACTCGCTCTACTTGCGCGCCTACCGCGGTGCGTGGGATGGCGTGGTGGCCATGTACCACGACCAGGGACACATTCCGCAGAAGCTGGTGGCCTTCGAGGAGGCGGTGAACGTGACCCTGGGCCTGCCCATGATCCGCACGGCCGTGGACCATGGCACCGCCTTCGACATCGCCGGCAAGGGCGTGGCCGATCCCACCAATATGGTGCAGGCCATCGCCTATGCCATCCGCATGGCCCAGGGTGCTGCCGCGCGGGGGGCAGCGTAGCCCCCATGGCCAAGGAACGAATCCTGGTCGTCGAGGACGAAGACGATATCCTGGAGTTGGTACGCTTCAACCTGGCGCGCGAGGGCTTCCGCGTGGATGGTCTGGGCAGCGGGGAGGAGGCGCTACGGGTCGTGCGGGCGCAGCCGCCGGACCTGCTCATCCTCGATCTGATGCTGCCCGGTATGGACGGCCTGGAGGTGTGCCGCCTGCTGCGCACGGACGCCGCCACGCGCTCGCTGCCCATCGTGATGCTGACGGCCAAGGGCGAGGAGGCGGACGTGGTGGCGGGCCTGGAACTGGGCGCGGACGACTACCTGCCCAAGCCCTTCAGTCCGCGGGTGCTGCTGGCGCGCGTGAAGGCCGTGCTGCGGCGCGGTGGTGCCGCCCCGGCGGTCGAGGGGGACACCCTGCGCGTGCATGCCATCGAGATCCACCCCGGTCGGCGGGAAGTGACCGTGGAAGGCCGGATCGTGAGCCTCACCTTCACCGAGTTCAACATCCTGAACTTCCTGGCGCGGCGCCCGGGCTGGGTCTTCACGCGCGGACAGATCATGGATGCCGTGCGCGGCGAGGACTACCACGTCACGGAGCGCTCCGTGGACGTACAGATGGTGAGCCTGCGCAAGAAGCTGGGCCCCGCGGGCAGGCACGTCCAGACCGTGCGCGGCGTGGGCTACCGCCTGGAGGAGTAGCGCCATGGGCGAGCGGCTGCGGAGCGGGCTGGTGCCCGCCGCGCTGGTGCTGGGGCTCGTCGTCCTGGCGGCACTCTACGCCGCCGCCGCCAACGCCTTGGAGGCCGAGCACCACCGCAGCCTCGCCACCACCCTGGAGGCCAATGCGCGACGCTTGGCGCTGCAGGCCGGCACCCACTGGGGCGAAGGCGTGGCGCCTTCAGCCGCGGTGCCGTGTCCGGCGGCGCCGGGCCTGCGCGTGCGTATCGTGCTGCCCGGCGACGCCCCCGGTTGCGCCGAGACCCACGCGTACTTTCCCGACGACGCAGTGCTGCTGGCCGCCCGGCGCGACGCTCTGGGCGGGCGCGTGATCCCGGCCACGGTGCCGGCGCCAGGGCCCTACCTGGCCGCCACGGTGCCCGTGCGTAGTGCGGCCCGCGTGGTGGCGGCGTTGCAGGTGGTGCAGGCGCCGCTCCCGGCCGCGACCGGGCTGCCCGCCCTGCGCGGGGCGTTCCTGCTGGGCGCGCTGGCGCTGATTGCCGGCGTGCTGGTGCTGGGGCGGCTCACCACCCGCGCGGCGCGGCGGCGCGTGGCGGCGCTGGCGGCGGGCCTGGAGGCGCTGGATGGGGCTACCACGCCCAATGGCACGCAGGTTGCGGAGCTGGCTCGCGCCCGGGGCGATGCATTGCTGGGGCCGCTGGCCGAGGCCCTGGGCAGAAGCCGGCAGGCCGTGCGGGCCCGGCTGGAGCGCCTCACGCAGCAGCTCGACGAACGGGAGGCGGTGCTGGCGAGCATGGTGGAGGGCGTGCTGGCCGTGGAGCCCAGCGGGCGCCTGCTCACCTGCAATGGCGCGGCGGGCCGCATGTTCGGTATCGACCCTGTGCGCGCTCGCGGCCGCGACCTGCTGGAGGTGGTGCGCCATCCCGGGCTGCAGCGCTTGGTGCACGATGCCTCGGTATCTCCCGCGCCCCTGGAGCACGAGTTGACGCTCTTTGGCGAGACCCCACGCACGCTGCAGGCGCACGGGTCGGCCCTGCGCGATCCGCGCGGGCAGGGCCTGGGCACGCTGGTGGTGCTCAATGACGTGACGCACCTGCGCCGGCTGGAGCGCATGCGGCAGGATTTCGTCGCCAACGTCTCGCACGAGATCAAAACGCCCATCACGTCCATTAAGGGCTTCGTGGAAACCCTGCTGGACGGCACCCTGGAGGATTCGGCCACGGCGCGGCGCTTCCTGGAGATCGTGGCCCGTCATACCGATCGCCTGAACGCCATCACCGACGATCTGCTGAACCTCTCGCGCATCGAGGAGGAGGCCGAGCAGGGCGACCTGCACACGGAGGATGTGTCGCTCGCGGAACTGGTGCGGGCGGCCATTGGCGTGTGCGTGGCCAAGGCGGCCTCGCGCGACATCCGCCTCACGGCGGACTGTCCGGCGGAGTTGCGCGCGCGGGTCAATCCGCAGCTCGTGGAGCAGGCCGTGGTGAACCTGGTGGACAATGCCGTGAAGTACGCCCCCGCCGGCACGGAGGTGCGGGCGGAGGCCGCCCGCGAGCCTGGCGGCGTGGTCATCCGCGTGCGCGACCAGGGCCCGGGCATCCCGGCCGAGCACCAGCCGCGCCTCTTCGAGCGTTTCTACCGCGTGGACAAGGCCCGCAGCCGCAAGGCCGGCGGCACGGGGCTGGGCTTGGCCATCGTCAAGCACATTGCCCAGGCCCATGGCGGCCGAGTGCAGGTGGAGAGCCGACTGGGCACCGGCAGCACGTTCTCCATCCACCTGCCCGATGCGCGGGTTGCGTGAGCCGCTGCTGCGACTGTTGGTGTCGTGCCGAGGCCCACGGCATGGGCTGAAGCATCTGTCGGCGCTGACAGCAGATTCCTCGCTTCGCTCGGAATGACACAGACGATGCGGGGCCGTGGGTCTCCGTGCCCCCTGTATACACCTCGATCAAGGCCGGCGCGGTCTCGTCCGTGATCAGGGTCCAGGGAGCCTCGCTCCCTGGTGGGGGGCTGGGGGCAGGGCCCCCAGGTGCAGCCGTTAGGAGGGCGCAGCCTATCCCAGGTGGCGGCGCAGCAGGGTGGGCATGATCACGCGCAGAGCCAGCACCTCCTCCGCGCCCTCAAAGATGGAGAGCACGCGGGCGTCTGCGAACAGGCGCGAGACCGCGAACTCCTCCGCGTAGCCCATGCCGCCGTGCAATTGCATGGCTTCGCGGGTGATCCACTCGGCCTGATTGCAGGCGAACAGCTTGACCAGCGAGGCTTCCATCTGCCCCTCGCCCGCATCCAGCAGGCGCGCGGCGGCATAGGTGGCCTGCCGGCTGGCCTGCACGCAGGCGGCCATTTGCGCCAGCTTTTCGCGCGTGAGAGGGAACTCGCGCAGGGCTTTGCCGAACACGCGGCGGCTCTCCGCATAGCCACGGGCCTGCTCGAAGGCGGCCTGCGTCACGCCGAGGGCCCGCGCGGCCGTCTGCAGGCGGCCATAGGAGAATCCCTCCATCTGCAGGTAGAAGCCCTGGCCGCGCCCGGCCTCTCCGCCTACAAGGCTGTCTGCGGGCAGGAAATAGTCCTCGAAGGTCAGCTCGAAGCTGTGCATGCCGCGGTAGCCTAGCGTGGCGATGGCGCGGCCGGTCAGGCGGCCGCCGCCTTCCGGCCGGTGCTCGAACTCGTGCCCCGGGTAAGCGGGCTTTTCCACCACGAACATGCCCAGGCCCTTGTGCCCCAGGGCGCGGTCGGGCTCCGTGCGCACCAGTAGGCCCAGCAGCTCCGCACGCCCGGCAAAGGTGCACCAGACTTTGGTGCCGTTGATGCGCCAGCCGCCCTCGGCCGGCGTGGCGGCGGTCTGGATGTTGGCCACGTCCGAGCCCACGTCCGGCTCCGTGATGGCCACGGCCACCATCTTCTCGCCGGAGGCCATGGGCGGTAGGAAGCGCGCGAGCTGCTCCGGCGTACCGCCCTTCAGCAGGGCCTTGGCCAGTATCTCCGGGCGCGTGATGAGGCTGCCCACGATCAGCGCGCCGCGGCTCAGTTCCTCCGTCACGACCACCATACCCAGGTTGTCCGGCCGCTCCTCCGCGCCGCCGTGCTCCGCGGGAATCGAGAGGCCGAAGCAACCCAGCTCCGCGGCCTCGGCGATCAGGTCGTCCGGGATCAGCAGGTCCTCGCGGTGCAGGCGCTCGGCGATGGGCGCCACCTTGCGCTCGGCGAAGGTGCGGAAGGTGGAGCGCAGCATGCGGTGCTCGGCGTCCAGGCCGTCCGTGCCGTCGCTCTGCCGAGCGGCCATAGCCTCCAGCAGCGCGGCGTGCAGGGCGTCGCCGCCGCACTCCGCCAGCAACGCGGCCATCTCCGGAGCGCTGCCGAAGACCGCGGCGGCCTCTCGCACGCCCTCCAGGCGGCAGGCCAGCCAGGAGAGCCCGGCGCTCAGGTCGTACAGCGTGCGCGCACCGAAGGCCAGCGCCAGCAACGCCTCCAGCTCGCCGTGCTCCCCGTAGCGCGTCATCTCCGCGGCTGCATGGGCGCGCGCGTGCAGGTGAGCCAGCCGGAACGCCTCGGGCTGGTGCGCCTCCAGCAGGTCCGGTTGGAGGCGGCCTCCCTGCGCCGCGATCTGGGCCAGGGCGCCGATGGCGGAGTCGAGAGCGGAGCGGCCCTGCGCGAGATGGGCGGCGAGACGGGGAAGCAGAGCAGCGGCGTTCAACGGGTGACTCCTGCAGCCAGAGGGGAAACGGGGTCGGGCCGCCGCGCCGGGTTGGATCATGAAGCCTTGGTGCTTGGCCCGAGCGGTGGCGGACTCGCGCCAGCACCCGTCGAGTGGGCGCGGCCCGCCCATGATAGGGAGGCCACGCGCGCAGCGTCAAGCCGATGGGCGCCTCGGGCCGCCGGCCGCGGCAGTTGCCCATTGGAGCGGTTCGGGCGATCCTGTTAAGAATGTGCTGGCGGTTGGCGGCGCGACGGCAATGCCATTCGGGTGGGTGCGCGATGGGCGTGCAGGGGGAGGTGCTGATCGTGGGGGGCGGCGTGGCCGGCTTGGCCACGGCGCTGCAACTGGGGGCGGCGGGCCGCCGGGTGCTGGTGGTGGACAAGGCCCCGCTGCCGCGCGACAAGGTCTGCGGCGAGGGCGTGATGCCGCTCGGGCTGGCCAGCCTGAGGGAACTGGGGCTGGAGGCGGCCGACCTGCCCGGCGCGCCCTTCACGGGACTGGAGTACCGCAGCCGCCGCCGTCGCGTGGCGCTGGACTTCCCGCGCTCGGCGCAGGGACGCGGTGTGCGCCGTACGACGCTAATCGCCGCGCTGCACGCTGCCACGGCACGCCTGCCGGGGGTGAGTCACCACACGGACGCCGCGCGGGAGCTGATCTGGCGGGAGGGCCGCATCGCGGGCGTGCAGGGGCTGCACGACAGCTATCACGCCCCGGTCGTGCTGGCGGCCGATGGCGTGCACTCCAGCTTGGCCCGGCGCGCCGGTGTGGCACTGCGCCCATACGGGGAACGCATGGCGCTGCGCCGGCACTATCGTTTAGCGACGGGGGTGGCGGTGCCGCGCGTGGTGGTGGGCCTGTTCGCCCCGCATGACGTGTACCTGACACCCGTGGGCGAGGGCACGCTGCTGGCCACCACGATGACCGACCGCGTCGGCTATCGCGCCGTGGTGGGCCGCTACGATGCCTTCCTGCGCGAGAGCCCGTGCGGGGATCTGTTCGCAGGAGCGGAGCCGGTCTCGCCGCAGTTGGGCTGGCACCATCCACTGTTCGTGCCGCACCGCTTTCACGTGGGCGGCATGCTGCTGCTGGGCGATGCGGGCGGGGGTGTGGACCCGTGCCTGGGCGTGGGTACCTCTGTGGCGCTCGCATCGGCGCGCATGGCGGCTGGAGCCGTCGCGGGCATGCTGGCCGAACCGCTGCATCACGAGCGTTGGGAGCGACAATTCGACCGGCAGCGCCGGGAACTGTTCCGGCATTACGCCGGGCTTGGTAGAGTCATGCGGGCCGCCGTGCGCGGCCGGGCCTCCAGTGAGCTGCTGCTGCTGGGGATGCAGCACTGGCCCGGCGTGGCGGCGAGCCTGCTGGAAATCGTAGCCACGGGGCGCCCGTGGCGCGAAGTTAATTGGCCGGCGTTGCTGGAGCCGTTGCGGCCCGAATGGCGGAGCCGCCGTGCCGACGTGCCGGAGCAGGGGTAGCGGGCCGCCTGGGCCCTGGACAAGCGGGTGTCACGCGCATTCGTTGCGAAGCGCGGTTGGCACCCGGCACGATAAAGGAGCAAGGATGATCGATCTTTCCGGCAAGACTGGCGTTGTGTTCGGCGTGGCCAACCAGCGTAGCATCGCGACGGCGGTGGCGCGGCAGCTGAGCGCGTTGGGAGCGGATCTGGCCCTCACGTATGGCCCGGACCCCAAGGGCCGCTTTGAACAGAACGTCCGCGAGCTTGCCGCGGAGCTGGGTGCGACCCAGGTGCTGCCCGCCGACGTGCGGGACGACGACGCCATCGAGGCCGTCTTCAAGACACTGGACGAGGCCTGGGGCGGGCTGGACTTCGTGGTGCACTCCGTGGCCTATGCCGACCGGACGGATCTGGAGGCTCCTTTCTCCCACACCTCTCGCCAGGGCTGGATCGTGGCGCAAGACGTGAGCGCGTACTCTGTCGTGCCCATCGCCCACCACGCGGCGCCGCTCATGCGCAAGCGGGGCGGGGGGGCGCTGGTGGCCATGAGCTTCATCGGCTCCGTGCTGGCCGTGCCTCAGTACCACGTGATGGGTCCGGCCAAGGCCGCGTTGGAATCGGCGATCCGCTACCTGGCGCGGGAACTGGGGCCGGAGAACATCCGCTGCAACGCCGTTTCCGCCGGAGCGCTGCGCACGCTATCCTCCTCGGGCATCAAGAACTTCGGCGACATGCTGAAGGTGGCGGGCGAGCACGCGGCTTTGGGCCGCAACGTGACGCCGGAAGAGATCGCCCAGGCCTCCGCGTTCCTGCTCAGCCAAGCCGCCAGCGGGATCACCGGCCAGTGCATCTACGTGGATGCCGGCTTCAACATCATGGCCAACTGAGTCGCTATGGACGTCACCAGTCCCAGCTATGCCGAGGGCCACGTCCTCGAATTCGAGAGCGAGGAGCACATCGGCACGCACCTGCTGGAGACCTTTCCCTACGAGGGGCCGCAGCAGAAGATCCTCTATGAGACCCGGGAGTTCTCCGCGGTGTGCCCGTATTCCGGCCTGCCGGACTACGCGTACCTCTCCGTGGAGTACATCCCCGATGCGACCATCGTGGAGCTGAAGTCCCTCAAGTACTACCTTGTCTCTTACCGCAACGTGGGCATCTTCCAGGAAAACGCCACCAAACGACTCTACACTGACCTGCGGGCGCTGTTGAATCCCCGATTTCTTTGTGTGAAAACCGTCTACAACACGCGGGGCGGCATCGATGCCGCCTGCGAAATCCGCTCCGACGCGCAGTGAGCGCATCGCAGGGGCGCATTGGCGGCAAAGCGGCCCCACGCAGTACGTGGGCGGCCGCGGCCGACCGTGGAGAGAGGGCAGGGCCATGACCATTCGCGTCCTGGTGAACGGAGCCAAGGGCCGCATGGGCCAGCAGGTGGTGGCAGCGGTGCAGGCGGATGCCGAAACCGAGCTGGTCGGCCAGACCGACGTGGGCGACGACCTGGCTTCCGCCATCGCCACGGCCCAGGCCGCCGTGGTGGTGGACTTCACGCATCCCTCCTGCGCGTACGACAACGTGCAGGCGATCCTGGTGGCAGGCGCGCGGCCCGTGGTGGGCACCACGGGCTTCACGCCCGAGCAGATCGCCGACCTGCAGGCCCGGGCCGCGAAAGCGGGGCTGGGGGGCGTGATCGCCCCCAACTTCGCCATCGGCGCCGTGCTGATGATGCGTTTTGCCGCCGAGGCGGCGCGGCACATGCCCTACGTGGAGATCATCGAGTTGCACCACGACGGCAAGGCCGAGGCGCCCAGCGGCACGGCCATCAAGACCGCCGAACTGATTGCAGAGGTGCGGCCTAAGGCCCCGCCGCTGCTGGTGGAGAGCAAAGAGCTTTCGCCCGGCGCCCGGGGCGCGCGCGGCTACGCAGTGCCGATCCACTCCGTGCGGCTGCCCGGCCACGTGGCGCACCAGGAGGTGATCCTGGGCGGCCTGGGGGAGACCTTGCGCATCCGGCACGATTCCATCAGCCGCGAGTGCTTCATGCCCGGCGTGCTGCTGGCCGTAAAGCAGGCGACGGGCCTGTCGCAGCTCTACTACGGCCTGGAGCACCTGCTGTAGCCGTGTCGCCTCCCGGCTTCCCTCCGCCAGGTCCATCCGGCAGACCAGACCTTGCGTGCCGCATCCGGCATGCCGGGTGCTGGCCAAGGCTACGCACGGCGGGGTATGCTGGGCGTTCATGCGAGCCGGGTGCGGGTATGTCCGGCGCGGTGCAGTGCTACCACTGGGAGCGGTTACGCGGCGCACCATGAAGTCCCCCGACTGGAATCGCGGATTTACCCGGCTGGACGCCGATACTGCAGCACCCGGGGCGGCGTTCGTCTCGCACAAGGACTACACGCCGGAGATCCTGGACTTCCTGCGCTCCGTACACGGGAAGGTGCGCCAGGACGACCTGGGGGACTACTACTACGAGGGCGTCTCGACCATCTCCCTGCACTTCCTGCTCAATTCCCCGCTGCCGCCCAAGGAGACGCTCTGGGCCTGGTACGACTACTTCGACCGCGAGCGCTCCGAATCCATCTACCAGACGCTGCCGCCCCTGCTGGACGAAGCCTTCCTGCGCATTCTGGAGGGCTGCGCGTTTCGGTGGGATGCGAAGGCCGTGCGGGCCTCGGGCTTGGTTTTCCTCAGCCAGCACCGCAAGGCGGTGTACGCGGACATCGAGGCATTCCTTACCCAGCGGCTGGACGAGCACCGACACATGGACGACGATGCACTGCGCGCCTTCCTCACGCCAAAGAGCACCTGGACTGAGGCGCATCTGCGGCGGGAGGTGCGCCGCCTGCAGACGCGCCGCTTCGACCAGGAGGAGCGCCAGACGGTGTATCGCCGGCTGCACTCGGACTACCTGCGGGCCACGGCCCGCCACCTGATGGACGAGGCAGCCACCGAGGCCTTCTGGAAGCACCCGCCGCCCGAGTTGGAGGCCCTGCGCGCACGCTTCCAGGCTCTGCGTGCCACGCTTGCAGAGGCCGCGGTGCGGCTGGGGGTGTACGTCACGCGGGAGGCCTACGAGTGGAGCCACTGGCGCCAGGGCCGCGAGGGCGCCCGCCGTTCGCGCCGGCGCGGGTTCAATGGTCAGCATGCCGCGCACGAATCCGTTGCTGTGATGAGTGTGGCGCAGCACTTCGCGGTGCTGGGACTCACCCCTGCGGCCACGCTACCGGAAGTGAAGGCGGCCTACCGCGAGAAGGTGAAGGCGCATCACCCGGACTCCGGCGGTAGTGTGCCGGATTTCCTGCGCTTGCAGGAGGCCTACGAGTTCCTGCTCACCCAGGTGTTCTGAGGCCCGGCGGCCCGGGATCACGCGTTGATCTTCCGCCCCAGGCGGGTTAGGTTGGGGCTTACAGCAGGCAAGTCACCTCCCCCCTCGGATGCCAAAGACACCCCGTCATGGATCGGCTCAAAGAGGAATGCGGGGTCGTTGCCGTCTACCAGATGGGTAACGGCCACGAACGCAATGTCTACTCCTACGTCGTCCGCGCGCTGCTGGAAATGCAGAACCGCGGACAGCTCAGCGCGGGCCTGACGACCTACAATCCGGACCGCAACCGCATCCTGCAGACGCACAAGGATCTGGGCACCGTCCACGAGGTGTTCCGGCTCCATACGCCGCACAAGAGCCAGCTCCTGATGGAGGAGTACGCAGGCCGGGCGGCCATCGGGCACAACCGCTATGCCACCAGTGGCCAGGCGGACAGCGCCAACGCGCAGCCCTTCGAACGTGTGCACGGGCGCATGTGGAAGTGGTTCGCGATCGCCTTCAACGGCAATCTGGCCAACTACGACCAGCTCAAGGAGGACCTGGAGTCCCACGGCTACCACATCACCTACCATTCGGACACGGAGGTGATGATGCACTACATCAACCGCGAGATGCGCGGGGATGAGCCACCGGACTTCGGGGAGATGTTCGCCAATCTGGCGCGCATCTTCGACGGCGCGTACAACATCGCCTTTCTCAACGCCGCGGGAGACTTGGTGGTGATGCGCGATCCGCTGGGCATCAAGCCCATGTGCTACGCGGTGCAGGACGACCTGCTGATCGTGGCCTCGGAAAGCGTGGTGCACCACAACCTGAACATCGGCGCGGACGACGTGAAGACGCTGGAGCCCGGCGAGATGATCATCGCCAACCACGACGGCTTCCGCGTGGAGCGCTTCTGGCCTGCGGGCCCCAAACGCTATTGCTTCTTCGAGTGGGTCTACTTCTCCAATCTCGCCTCGAACCTGGAAGGCCGCTCCGTCTACGGAGTGCGCAACGATGTGGGACGCGAGCTGGCGGAGATGGAGTTGCAGGGCGGCAAGCCCCCCGTGGGCGAGATGGTGATCTCCATTCCCGAGACGGCGAACACGGTGGCAAGCTCCTTCGGCTACCACCTGGGGCTGCCCGTGGTGGCGGGGCTGCTGCGCAACCGCTACGTGGGCCGCACGTTCATCGATGGCACCACGCGGGACGATGCCGTGCGCATGAAGTTCACGCCGCTCACGGACGTGCTGGAGGGGCGCAAGATCTATCTGGTAGACGACACGCTGGTGCGGGGCACGACCTTGAAGACTGTCATCGCCATTCTCAAGGAACGGGGGCGAGCCAAGGAGGTGCACGTGCGCATAGGCTGCCCGCCGGTGATGGGGCCGTGCTTCTATGGCATCGACATGCCCACCGTGCGCGAACTCTTCGCCCCGTCCTACCTGATGGGCAATGGCCATCACGCCAATGGGAATGGCGAGCGGAGCGGCAACGGCAACGGGCACAACGGGAAGCACGACCAGAAGGTGCTGGAGCAAATGGCCAGCGACCTCGGGGCCGACAGCCTCTCCTACCTCAGCATGGAGGGACTCGTGAGCGCCACGGGCATGCCCAAGGACGATCTGTGCTTGGCCTGCATCAACAGCGACTATCCCACCGAGTGGGGCCGCAAGCGCTATCAGGAGTCCCTCGACAAAGCCGGACTCGGCTAGCATCGCCCACCTGACGCATCACCGCCGTTCCCTCCCACCTTTCAGCCCGACAACGCCCTGCCACGGATACAGGCGCGTGCATTGCTGCGCCGCGAGGTTTGGTTGGCGAGGCCTATCGCCTGTCAGGGCCGCAGGCGGATCTCCCATGCGCGCAGCTTGCCGGCATCGCGGATGAAGACGATCTCCTGCACGATCTGGCTGGTGGGGTACTTCACCACGGTACCGAGTCCGGGACCGTGCTCCCACACGCGGAGTTCCAACTTGCCCGGTGGCTTCTCCTCCGTCAGCATGGCCCGCACGCTGTGTGCACCCTCCAGCAGGGCACGCCGGATGGGCGAGGCCAAGTCGTCCAACTCCGTGCGCAAGCCCCGCGTGATGGTGATCGGGTCACTGGCACGATAGATCTCCAAGTCGGGCATGAGCACCTCCACCAGCGCGTCGGTCTTGCCGGACAGAATAGCAGCGGTGAATTGCTCCATGAAAGTGCGCTGGTTGGTGGGGTCTTCGGGGAAGCCCGCATATCCGCTGATCTTGATGCTGACCAGCCGACCGTCGCCATTGAGCACCACGTTGTAGTTGCGTGCTTCGTATTCCCACTGCACGGAGTTCTGCATCCCGTCGAAGTCGCCCAGTTTTGTGGTGCGGCTGGGCGGCCCCAGCACGCGGCGCACGGCCTCGCGGTCAGCCCCCAGGCGCAGGCCCAGGAACGGTCGCATATCGGGCGCCGCCTTGCCCGCGATCTGAATCCCCACGTTGTTGTACGGGCGCTGCTTGTGGGTGCTGAACACCATGTAGGCTTCGTCCTGCCCGGGCAGCTCGTAGGCGGCGTAGGAGAAGTCTCCCCGGTGCATCAGCTCCGCCGGCTTGCCGAAGACGTGCTCCAGCACCGAGACGTGCTGCCCCAGGAAGAAGCCATTCAGCTCGCGCTGGCTGGGCGGTGCCGCCGCCAGCGCCGTCCCCGCCACGCACAGCCAGGCAAGTACCGCCGCGATCCAATTGCGCGTTCGCATGAGCCTCATCGAGAGATCTGCTTGCCGGGGCGTTGGAGCCGTGATGGCGCCGGACACGCCTCGGTGCGGCACGGCCGTGAAACCGGGAGGGGACCAGCGCGGCCCGGCGTCCGGCGCGCCGCAGGGACGCACCGGCACGCGGGTAGTCTCTACTTGGACGCGGCGACGAACACGCCGTCCCAGTCCTCGCCGGGCGGGTTCTTGTAGAACTCGCGGCAGCGCTCGATGAACTTGGTGGACGGCGGATCGTCGGGGATGAACTTGAAGACGGCGTTGAAGTACTTGGCCGCCTCTTCCCACTGCTGCTGGCGGTATAGCTCCAGGCCCTTCGCGAAGTAGGCGATGCCCTTCTGCATTTCCTCGGGGAGCTCGCCCTTGAGCGCCAGCAGCTCATAGATGCGCACGGGCGTGTTGATTCCGATCACGCGGATCAGGTCCAGCTCGCGCACCTCGATATCGTCCTTGGCAGGCTCGTAGGTGTACTCGCTGATGCAGGAGTAGGAGCCGTAGTTCTTGTTGGCACCTTCCAGGCGAGCAGCCAAGTTCACCGAATTTCCCATCATGGTGTAGTCAAAGCGCTTCTCCGACCCCATGTTGCCCACGACCATCGGCCCCGTGTTCAGGCCGATGCGCATGTAGAGCGGTGGGGTGCCCTCCTGCTCCCAGGCCTCGCGCATTTCGGCCAGCCGCTTCTGCATGCGCAAGGTGGCCACGCAGGCGCGCTTGGCGTGATCCTCGTAAGGCACCGGAGCGCCGAAGAAGGCGATGATGGCATCGCCCTCGTACTTGTCGATGGTGCCCTCCAGCTCCGTGATGATGTCGGACATATCCGTCAGGTACACGTTGAGCAGCTTCACCAGGTCGCCCGGGTCCAGCTTTTCCGAGATGGTGGAGAAGCCCTGCACGTCGGAGAAGAACGCCGTCATCACGCGCCGCTCGCCGCCCAGCGTGAGCAGCTGCGGGTTATCCATCAGCTGATTGATGACCTGCGGCGAGAGATACTGCTGGAAGGCGCCGCGGATGAAGCGCTTGTCCTTGTCCGTCACGAGGAAGCGGTAGATGGTGACGGCCGCCCAGACGAAGAAGATCGTCATGGCTGGGTACATGAACGATGTCCAACTGAGCAGGTTGGTCACCATCCAGCGCTGCACGAAGAAGTACCCGACCAGCAGGCCCAGGGTCAGCAGATGGCTGTACATCGGCTTGATGTTGGGCAGCACGATCCCGAGCAGCAAGCCGAACACCACCACCAGCAGCGCGCTGTAGATCTGATTCATCAGATCCAGCTTGAAGTAGGAATCCGTGAGCAGGTTGTCCAGCAGCGTGGCATGCACCTCCACCCCGGGGAAGGCAGTGGAAACCGGCGTGTTCCGCAGGTCGTAGATGCCGATCTCCGTGGCCCCGACCAGCACGATCTTGCCCTGCAGCTTATCCTTGGGGATGTTGTGCTCGATGATGTCGTAAATCGAGTAGCTCGAGAACGTTCCCTGGGGCCCTTTGTAGTTGAGCAGGATCGAGCCGTCGTCATTCGTCTTGATGAACTTCTGGCCCACGGTGACACCAAAGATGAGCCCGTTCTCGTCCGCCTCCACCACGATGTTGTTCGCGTGCAGGTACTGCCGCAGAATCTGCAGGTCCAGCGAGGGGTAGACGCTCTCGCCGTATTGCATCAGCAGGTGCACGCGGCGCACTTCGCCATCCTCCGGATCGGGATACATGTTGAAGAACCCGGAGTAGAGGCCGCCCTTATAGATCTTCTCGATGTTCGATTCGGGCGCCAGACCGACGGGAATGGCCCCCCGCGCGATGGTGCCCTTCAGCAGCGAGATCTCCGAGCCCGCGATGCGCGAGGCCGAATCGGCAATCTGTGCCTTCGTGAGTTGGGAGACATAGTCCTGGTCGCCGAAGAAGAAGTAGCCCAGGACAGAATCCTTGCGCTTGGCCAACTCGCTTCCGAACTGCGCGTCGCCGTCCAACTCCGTCTTGGTCTTGTCCAGCATCTCCATGAAGCGATTCGTGCGCGCACTGCGCGGAAAGCCCAAAGAGGCGAACAGGTCCTTGTACTTGTCGATGACGGAGATGCCCGTGTCATGCTCCGGCTCGGAGAACACGATGTCGAAGCCGATCGTGCCCACCTTGTAGTAGTCGTTCAGGGCCGCCACCAGATCCGCCATGCGGCTGCGCGGCCAGGGCCAGCGGCCGTACTTGTCGACGGATTTGGAGTCGATCGTCGCGATGGCCACCACATCCGTATGGGGCTGCACCGGGCGATTCTTGATGATGAAGTCGACCCACTTCTTGTCCAGCAGGTTGATGAAGTTGCTCTGCGGTGCCGTGACCCCGAACATGAACACGACCAGCATGATCAGTGTCACGAACAGCGACAGCTTCAATCCGGACATTCGAAACAGCTTCGCCAGCATGGTGGCCCTCACCTGGGGTGGCATGCCCGCGCCGCGGGGCGGCCCGGGCGTCGGGTGTGGCGTTGCATCGGGAGCGGCGCGCGGCTGGCGCGCCAGGAAAACTCGCTCATCCTGCCCCGTTTACTCATACCGGATCGGCCCCCGCGCTGTCATGGAAAAACGACGCCCTGGGCCGCAACGCCTGCGGTGCGCGGGCCCCTAGAACAAGCCCGGCAGCAGACGCGCCTTGTGGGCGAAGGCGGCACGGTAGGCGGGCAGCGAGAGCAGGTAGGCCTCCTCCCTGCGGATGCGTACGGTGAGCACCGCGGCGTTGACCAAGCTGGCCAGCAGCGCCGTGCCATAGGCCCCCAAAAGCAGCGGCACGGCGGCTATCTCCAGGATCACGACGAGGTAGTTGGGATGGCGGATCCAGCGGTAGGGGCCGGCGGTGACCACCGGCTGACGCGTCCGCCGCACGATTCGCACGTGCCAGTAGCGGCCCAGCGTGGTCAGGGTCCACATACGCAGGGCCGTGGCTGCCGCCCATAGCGCCGCCATGCTCCAGGCCAGCGCGGGCAGCAGCGGGTGCGGCCAGAGTAGCGGTTCAGTCGCGCAGCCGACCAGCCACGCCACGTGCAATGCCACCATCCCCGCGAAGCCCGGCTCGCGTTCGAGTCCCGCCCCCGTCTCCGTGGCGGTGCGGCGCAGCCAGTAGCGGGCCAGCAGCAGCTCGCCCACGCGCTGCAGCGCCACGACGGCGACCACGACCAGCAACAGGGTGCGGGGTGTCATGGGTGCGAGGACGGGGTGTGCGTGCCGCGCCGGCGCCCGGTCGTCCTATTGCCGGACGCGGATCGCGCCCGGCTGGGCAAGGCGGCCGGTGCTAGTAAC
>Ga0102953_1000078_pt1 | contig 61182 bp, 50 predicted proteins | sample SalPon2A_C_D2_MG_FD_78509 | JGI IMG/M metagenome (GOLD analysis project Ga0102953, IMG submission 78509) | Soil microbial communities from South San Francisco under conditions of wetland restoration - Salt Pond MetaG R2A_C_D2_MG | ecosystem: Environmental > Terrestrial > Soil > Wetlands | place...
CGCCGCCGCGCGCCACGTTGAGGATCACCACGCCGTCCTTCATGCGCGCGAAGTGCGGGGCATCGATCATGTTGCGCGTCTCGCCGTTGAGCGGCACGTGCACCGTGATCACGTCCGCCTGCGCCACCAGGTCGTCCAGCTCCATCTTGCGGGCGTGGTGCCGCTCGAAGGCCTCGTCGGCGATGTAGGGGTCGTAGGCCAGCACCTCCATCTCGAAGCCGTGGGCGAAGCGGGCCACGCGATGGCCCACGTTGCCCAGCCCGATGATGCCGATGGTCTTGCCGGCCAGCTCGCGCCCGGTGAACTGGTGGCGGTCCCAGCCGTGCTCCTCCATGCGCCGGTGGGCGGGCACGATCTTGCGCATCGCCGCCAGCAGCATGCCCAGGGTCAGCTCCGCGGCGGAGTTCGTGTTCTTGCCGGGGGTGTTGATGACGAGGATGCCCTTCTCCGTGGCGTAGTCCACGTCGATGTTGCCGATGCCCACGGCGGCGCGGGCGATCACCTTGAGGCGGCTGCCCGCATCGATCATCTCGCGCGTCACCTTGGTCTCGGAGCGCGTAACGATGGCGTGGTACCCGCCCACGATGGGCAGGATCTCCTCGTAGGGCAGGTCGGGGCGATAGTCCACCTGAACGTCGGGAGCGGCCTCCCAGGTTTCCAGGGCCAGCGGGTGCAGCGCACCGGTGACGAGAATGCGGTAGGTCATGGGGTCGTGGGCGGCCGGGTGGCCGTGGATGCTGAAGCGTGGCCGGTTCGGAAGCGATGCCGGCATCGGGCAGTGCCAATTCTCGTACGCTAGCACAGCCCTGCGCGATGTTGGAGAGCCAAGGCGCAGCGCCGGTTCGGGGGGCCCCGATGGCTTGCGCACGCGAGGCCGCCGCGCTAGGGGTTGGACGTCAGACCAGCCCAACCGGCGGATGGCGCACACGCCCGGCGAAACGCCGGTGCCGACGCTCCGCACCCCATGCGGAGCCTTGCCGAGCACGGCCGCGCTCAGCTCCCCCGGTCGCAGGACCACGTCGCGCCGAGGCACGCGCAAACGGAAGCACATCATGCAAAGGGGGCGTTCCATGAACAGGATTGCAGCATGGGCGCGGATTGCGCTCGTGGCGGGTCTGCTGCCGCTGGCCGGCTGCGCCGGCATCGCCGGTTCGGGCGTGACCTTCCAGCCGGTGGCCGGCGTCAAGTACAGCTCGCTCAAGGCCCCGGCCCAGCGCACGTCGCAATCGGCCGAGCGGCTCTACGGGGAAGGCTACGCCAAGGTGGGCCGCCTGACGGTCCAGGCCACGGTGCGGCGCTGTACCAAGGACTCCAAGGGCAAGCAGTGCAAGGACCTTCCTCAGAAGCAAGGCCCCACCGAGCGGCTGCTGGCCGAAGCAGCGGCCCGTGGCGCGGAGCGCGTGGCGGTGCAGGAGGACAACACGGAGGACACCGCCTCGGGCGAGGGCCTGGGGAACTGCCTGGAATGGAACCACAAGACCAGCGTGCAGGAAGGCGCCTTCTACAACACCTACACCACCACGGCCACGTGCGCGCGCTACGAGACGGTCAACGTGACGGACACCGTGCGCACCAGCAGCGGCGTGCTGTGGCACCACGACCCGGCGACGGCGCATGACCAGCAGCGGCGCGACCAACTCGTGGCCGCCGCCGGGCGCGGGGACGCCGCTGCCGTGCGCCGCATGCTGGACGCGGGCCTGCCGGCCGACGCCCGCGATACGAACGGCGTCACCGCGCTATGGGCGGCCATCCAGGGCCGCAAGCCGGTGGTGCTGGCACTGCTCACGGAACGCCTGACCAAGCAGGCCGCGCCGAAGAGTCTGGGCGAGGTGCTACACGCGGCCGCCGCCCAGGACGATCCAAAGCTGATCCAGACGCTGATCAAACGCGGTGCGAACGTCAATGCGAAGGACGCGAACGGCACAACGCCCCTGGCCGTGGCCGCCATGCTGGGCAAGGCCAAGGCCACCCGGGCGCTGATCGCCGCCGGGGCGGACGTGAATGCCCGCAGCCGCAACCTGGACGGTGCCACGCCGCTGCTGCTGGCGGCGGCCTCGGACAATGTGGACGTGGTGAAGCAACTGCTGGTCGCCAAGGCAGACCCCTGGGCCACCAACGACGAGAAGTGGCTCGCCGTGGACGTCGCCCAGCACCTGCTCGGCAACGATTCCCAGACGTATCACTTCCTGTCCGGTTACACCCACGGCGCCTACGGATTCATCGACAAGTCCGGCCGGTTCGTCATCAAGCCCTGGTACGACGATGTCGGTGACTTCTCCGAGGGACTTGTGTCGGTCGGACTCGGTGGGACGTATAGTTGGGACATGAAGTGGGGCTTTGTCGATAAGCAGGGCAAGGTGCGCATTCCGCTGACTTACGACAAGGTGGGGATGTTCTCGGAGGGTGTGGCGGTCGTCGAGACGGGCGGCCATTTCTTCGGCAAGTACGGCTACGTCGACAAAACCGGCAAGGTGGTGATCCCCCTGAAGCTGGACGACGCCCACGACTTCTCCGAGGGCTTGGCCGCGGTCGAGAAGGATCACAAGTGGGGCTTCATCGACCACCACGGCCGGTTCGTCATCGAGCCACGCTTCGACGACGTTCACGACTTCTCCGAGGGGCTTGCCGCGGCCAAGGATGCCGCCGCCGGCAAGTGGGGCTATGTGGACAAGCAAGGCCATTGGGCCGTGGCCGCGCGATACGAGCGGGCGGATCCGTTCTCGGACGGTCTGGCCGCCGTGATGACCGGACCCTTCCACTTTCCCGACACGGACTGGGGCTATGTGGACCGCAACGGCAAGGGTGTCCTGATGAATCAGTTGCAGTTCGCCTGCGACTTTCACGAGGGGCGTGCCTGCGTCATGCAGGATGGCGACTGGGGCTACATCGATGCGAGCGGGCACTTGGTGGTCAAGCCGCAGTACAAGTCGGTGGGAAGGTTCTCCGAAGGGCTTGCCCGCGTCGCCGGCATCCTTGAGTTGAGCGGATACATCGACAAGAACGGCAAGACCGTGATCGGCATGCAATACAACGGCGCGCACCCCTTCTCGGAAGGGCTGGCCCTGGTGCGCGACGAGCACTTGGTCGGCGTCACCTACAAATACATCAACAAGACGGGCAAGCCGGCCATCAAGCAGGGCTTCCTTTCCACCAAAGGCTGGGACGAGTTGCTTCACGCCGGATACACCCAGGACTTCAAGTCGCAGAAGTTCAACGCGGGGAACTTTTCCGAGGGCCTGGCGCCGGTGAAGGTGGCGGAGGGCGTGTTTCTTTCGCAATACGTGCCGGATGCGCACTGACCTCCGGGCCCGCGCCGATTGCCAGCGCGGCGCGGCTGGGCTATGAGGGAACGATCGGCGGCTCGCGTCCCGGCGCTTGGGGCGGCGGCGCGACCCCGGTACACCCGCGATTCCCCGGAGGACCCACGTATGCGTGTGCAGGACTGCCTGGTGCTGCAGGGCACCCCGGCGACGCCCGTACTGGAGCGTCCCATCGAGACCCGCAAGGCCTGGACCCGCGACAGTATTTCCGCGGCGGACTGGACGGTGACCCTGCCCCCGCAGGCGCTGGCGGAGATCGAGACCGTGCTGGGCGCCCTGCGCGCCGACCCACTGCCCACCCTGGTGCTCCGCCCGGAGATGTTCCGGCTGGAAGCCTGCCGCGCCGTGATGGAGCAGGTGCGCAGCATCCTGCGCGACGGCATCGGCCTGTGCGTGGTGGACCGCCTGCCGCTGGACGACATGAGCCCGGACGAAGCCAAGTCCGTGTACTGGGTGCTGGGGCAGCTCGTGGAGCGCTTGGTGGCGCAGAAGTGGGACGGCTCGATGCTCTACGACGTGACGGACACGGGCCGCCAGTTCACGTACGGTGTGCGCGCCTCGTGGACCAACGTGGAGCTGTTCTTCCACACGGACAACGCCTTTGCCGTGGCCCCGCCCTGGTATGTGAGCCTGCTCTGCCTGCACCCGGCGCAGTCCGGCGGCGTGAGCCGCTTCTGCAGCCTCTACACGGTGCACAACCGCCTGCTGGAGCGCTACCCGCGGCTGCTCCAGCGGCTCTATGAGCCGTTCTACTTCGACCGCCAGGCCGAGCACGCCCCGGGCGCGCCCAAGGTATCGGTCACGCCGGCCTTCGCCTTCGACGGCGAGCAGTTGCGCGCGCGGCTCTCCGCCAGCCTGATCCGCAAGGGCTACGCCCTGATGGACGAGCCGCTCGACCCCATGGGCGCCGAGGCCCTGGCGGCCCTGGACGAGGTGATGCAGGACGACGACCTGTGGGTCGAGTTCACCATCCAGCGCGGGCAACTTCAGTACCTCAACAACTTCGAGTTCGCCCACTTCCGCAGCGACTTCGTGGACCACGAGGATCCGGCCCTCAAGCGCCATCTGATCCGCCTCTGGTACCGCGGCGAGGGCCGCATGACCTACGACGGGTAGGCCGTGTTCGGGAGCCGGAGGAAAACGGGAGTTCCCGAAGACACCGGCTGCCCGCTCATGGATGTCATTCCGAGCGAAGCGAGGAATCTGCTGTGCCCTGAGGCCAAACAGATTCTTCGGCCCGCGGGGCGGGCCCCGGAATGACAAGGTGTGATGAACTGACTGCACATTGGCATTCCCAAACAGATCCTGGGGCCCCGGAGCCCGTACACGAATGGAGTCCGGAGGGCTTGCTCCCTGGCGGGGGTACCAAGGGGGCCGCGCCCCCTTGGGCCACGATCTGATCCAACCGCCAAGCCCTGCCGCTCTACAAGACTGCGCCGGCTGCCGGCTCCAGGCGCCGACTGCGGACCACCAGCCAGCCCAGCACCGCGCCATAGACCAGGTGCAGCAGCAGGGTCGCCAGCCCGATGGCGGGGTGAATGTAGACGCCGAAGCGGCCCCAGTGCAGCAGCGGCAGGAAGATCAGCCCCATCCCCAGCCACAGCACCACGCCGAACACGAGGCCCGTCCACAGGTTGGCGAAGCGCCGCAGGGCGGCCGCGAACACGGCGCCTGCCGCCCCACCATAGGCGAAGTGGGCCACGATGCCGAGGATCAACAGCACCACGCGGGGCACGGCGCCGCGCAGCAGCCAGGCCATCAGGGCCATGGGGATGGGGCGGGGAATGGGGCTGAGGCCCGTGACCTCGCCGATTGCCATCAGCACGGTCATCGCCAGTGTGGCCAGCACGCCGGCGACGAGACCGCGGTTGAGCCATACCTTCATGAGACTCCTTGGGTGGGTGTGGCACCGTGCCGGGCAAGCGCGCCGAAGGCGGCGGAAAGCTCCAGCAGCCGCTCCGCCTGCAGTGAGACCTCCACGAAGCGGCCGCGGCGCGCCATGCGGATCAGGCCCGCACGCCGCAGCTCCTTCAGGTGGTGCGAGACCGTGGGCAGGGTCACGCCCAGCGCGTCGGCCAGTTCCGACACCGTGCAGCAGTGCTCGGTGAAGTCGCAGTGCGCCGCATCGCTGCAGCGCAGAGCCCGCGCCTGCAACAGGCGCAGGATGCGCAGGCGCGTCTCGCCCGCCAGAGCCGCCAGCACGGCCGCCAGTTCGCTCTCGTTCATCGCCCGCCCGGTGTCCGGGTCACAAAAGATTAGATGATTCGATAACTATCTAAGCATCTGGCGACATCGAACACAACCCCGTCCGAACCGGCGGGGCGCTGGGCGTGTCAAAGGATGTGTCAGGGGGCTTCGTGGGGCTTTGCGCGGTGCAAGCCCGCGCGGAGGGGAGCATTCTGCCAGCAATCTGCGTTACTTCACCTGGACGCCGGCCGGTGTGACCGGTCAGGCCCGAAGTGCCGATCCGATCCGCCTGGGCCAGGGGCCCGGGACGCACGCACGGGTCGGCTCACGATTCCATTGGTTGTGAGGCGAAGGTGGGTACCATCCTGTTTCTCGTTATCGGCGTCTTCTCCCTGATTATCGCCTTCGTGCTGGAAGGCGGGGAGCTGGGCGGCCTGCTGGTGGGCACGGCGGCCATGATCGTATTCGGGGGCACCCTGGGCGCGGTCGGTGTGGCCTTTCCCTGGCGGGACGTGAAGCGCTTCCCGTCCATCCTGCGCAAGGCGTTCACGGAACCGCCCGGCCGCGCGACGGACGTGATCCTGTACTTCGTGGACGTGGCGAACATCGCCCGCAAACAGGGCATTCTGGCCCTGGAGGGCCTGACCAAGTCCAAGGAGGACCTCAATCCGCTCACGCGGGTGGGCCTGCAGCTCGTGGCAGACGGCACCGAGCCGCAGCTCATCAAGGAGATCCTGGAGCTGTACGTGGACAACCGGCAGGAGCGGCACCACGACGGCTTCGCCATGTTGGAGGCGGCCGGCGGCTTCGCGCCCACGATGGGCATCATCGGCACCGTGATGGGGCTGGTGCACGTGCTGGGCAACCTGAGCGACCCGGGCAAGCTGGGCCCGTCCATCGCCGTGGCGTTCATCGCCACGCTCTATGGCGTGTCCTCGGCCAACCTGATCTGGCTGCCCCTCGGCGCCCGGCTCAAGGCGCAGGCCAAGTTCGAGGCGATGCAGGGCCAGATGATCGTCGAAGGCGTGATGCTGATCTCCCAGGGGGTCAGCCCGCGCATCGTGGAAGAGAAGCTGCAGGCGTATCTGGACCCGGAAGAGCTGGAGAAGTTCACCGAGCTTTGGGAGGCCCCACGTGCCGAAGCGACAGCATGAGGAGAAGGAGAACAACGAGCGCTGGCTGCTGACGTACGCGGACCTCATCACCCTGCTGATGATCTTCTTCGTGGTGCTCTACTCGATCAGTCAGGTGGACGCCAAGAAGTTCCGCACGCTGGCCGAGACCCTGAGCACCGTGTTCGGCGGCGGCCGCTCGCTGGTGGGCGAGTCCAGCGGCACGCGCATGATTCCCCTGCCGGCGCAGGGCGGCAGCGACCTGGAGGAGGTGCGCGCCAGCGCGGCGGAGCTGCTGGCCCGCCAGGGCATGCACCACGGCGCCAACGCACAGGTAAAGCAGCAGGGCCTGGCCATCACGCTCGCCAACAGCCTCATCTTCCACCCCGCCAGCGCCGTCATCAACGACGGTGCGCGGCGGCACCTGGTGGCCCTGGGCAAGCTGCTGAAGGACACGGACGGCCCCATTCGCGTGGAGGGCTTCACGGACAACACGCCCGTGCACTCCGGCGAGTTCGCCTCCAACTGGCAGCTCTCGGCCCTGCGCGCCGCCAACATCGCGCAACTGCTGGTGGAGCAGGCGGGCGTCGATCCGCGCCGCGTCTCCGCCGTGGGCTACGGCGGTGCGCGGCCCGTCGCCAGCAACCGCACCGAGGAGGGGCGCGCCCGCAACCGCCGCGTGATGATCGTCATCCCGCGCTAGGCTGCGCACCGGCCGGCCGGACCCACATGGGGCCCACGGCCCCCACATCGGTTTGCGGCTGTTAGCTACCCACCTTGACTACGCCCCCAGCGCGGCCTTGAGGGCCTGGGCGGCATCCGCCACGGCCTGCCGGCCCAGCTCGGTGACGCTCATGGTGAAGAAGGCGTGGATGGCGCCCGGGTAGTGCTTCACGGTGACAGGCACGCCCTCGGCCCGCAGGCGTTCGGCGTAGGCCATGCCCTCGTCCAGCAGCACGTCGTACTCCGCAAGCTGCACCAGCGCGGGCGGCAGACCCGCCAGGCTGGGCGCCTTGAAGGGCGTGGCTCGCAGGTCGGGCGCTTGCGACGCGCCGTGCAGGTAGTGGTTCCAGAACCACTGCATGCCCTTGAAGGTGAGGATGTAGCCCTCCCCGTGGGCTTGGCAGGAGGGGCGCGTCGTGTCGTCGTCCACCGCGGGATAGACCAGGAGCTGGAAGGCCAGCGCCGGGCCCCCGTTGGCCCGGGCAAGCTGGGCCACCACGGCGGCCAGATTGCCGCCCGCGCTGTCGCCGCCGACGGCGAGGCGTGTGGGATCGCCGCCCAGCTCCGCGCCGTGCACGGCCACCCACTGCGTGGCGGCCCAGGCATCCTCCACCGCCGCGGGAAACTTGTGCTCCGGGGCCAGCCGGTAGTCCACCGAGACCACCAGACAGCCGGACTGCTGCGCCAGCCGCCGGCAAGCGTCGTCGTGGCTGTCCAGGTCGCCGATCACCCAGCCGCCGCCGTGGAAGTACACCAGGATCGGCAACGGGCTCCCCGTCGTGGCCGCGTACAGGCGGATCGGCACCGGCCCCGCCGGGGCGGGCAGGGTGCGCTGCTCCACGCGGGGCAGCTCCACCGTACCCTCCACGAACACGGCGCGCCCCTTGGCCATGTTGATGCGCGCCTCCTCCGGCGTGCACTCGTGCAGGGGCGGAGCGCCCCGCGATGCAATGAAGTCCAGCAGCGCCTGGATTTCCGGGTGTACGGCCATGGGTGGCCTCTTGGCTGATGAGGGGATGGGTGGCAGACCGCGCCCACCTTAGCGCAGCGGGCCCGGCGGCGCCAAGTCCGTGCCGCCCCCGCACGAATTCGACCGGCGCCGCCGCGCTGTGTTATGTGCAGGGCAGCACGCGCGGCGCCGGGGGTGCGGCGCGCAGCCACCAGGGAGTCCACGGGGAGGAGACGCCCATGAAGCAGATGTTCTTCCATCTGATGCCCTACACGGAGTTGCCGGACGACTTCCGGGCGCGGCATCCGTCCGTGTGGGTGGATATCGACGCGGGGCTGTTCGATCCGCGGCGCGGCCACGCCATGTACAACGAGTTCATGGACGAGCTGGAGTTCGCGGCAGACTGCGGCTTCGACGCCGTGTGCGTGAACGAGCACCACTCCAACGGCTACGGGCTGATGCCCTCGCCCAACCTGATCGCCTCGTCCCTGGCGCGCCGCACCACGGACGCGGCGATCTGCGTGATGGGCAACTCGCTGGCGCTCTACAACCCACCCACGCGCGTGGCGGAAGAGTTCGCCATGCTGGACTGCATCTCGGGCGGGCGGCTCATCGCGGGCTTCCCCGTGGGCACGCCCATGGACACCTGCTTCGCCTACGGCCAGAACCCCAGCACGCTGCGCGCCCGCTACTACGAGGCGCACGACCTGGTGATGAAGGCCTGGACCACCCCAGAGCCCTTCGCCTTCGACGGGCGCTTCAACCAGCAGCGCTACGTGAACGTCTGGCCGCGGCCCATCCAGCAGCCGCACCCGCCCATCTGGATTCCCGGCGGCGGCTCCGTGGAGACGTGGCAGTGGTGCGCCCGCATGGACTACGTCTACGCGTACCTGTCCTACTTCGGCTACAAGGCGGGCCAGAGCACCATGCAGGGCTTCTGGGACGAGATGGCGCGGCTGGGCAAGGATCGCAACCCCTACCGCGCGGGCTTCCTGCAGTTCGTGGGCGTGGCGGAGACGCGCGCGGAGGCCGAGGCGCTGTACCGCGAGCCGGCCGAATACTTCTACGACCGCTGCCTGAACGTGGATCCGCGCTTCGCCGGGCCGCCGGGCTACACCACGGAGGCCACCCTGCGCGCCAAGGTGCAGTCGCAGGTGGCGCAGGCCGCGGGCGTGAACCGCAGCTCCATCAAGGGCATGGCCCGCACCTGGGAGGACATCCTGGAGCGCGGCTACGTGATCGTCGGCAGCCCGGACGAGGTGGCCGAGCGGTTGCGCGAGGTGGCCACGGACCTCAACGTGGGGCATCTGATGCTGCTGCTGCAGTTCGGCAACATGGGCCGCGACCTGGCCATGCACAACACGCGGCTCTTCGCCGAGCGCGTGATGCCGCAGCTCAGCGGGCTCTTCGACGACCAGTGGGAGGACCGCTGGTGGCCCCGGCCCATGCCGGCTGCCGACCGCGCGGCGCCCCAGCCCCTCCCCCAGGCTGGTGGCACCCGATGAGCGGGCCCAGCGAACGAACCGTGCAGGTGAACGGCCAGCCCTGCCGCGTGTGGGAAGCGGGCGAGGGCGAGCCCTTGGGCTTCCTGGCCGGGCTGGGTGGCCTGCCGCAGTGGCCGCCCGTGCTGGAGCGGCTGGCCGCGCATCGCCGCGTGATCGCGCCCTCGCTGCCGGGCTTCCCGGGAGGGCTGGGGCACGACGCGCTGGATTCGCACCTGGATTGGCTGCTGGCCACGCGCGACCTGCTCAACGAGGCCGGGCTGGCCGAGGGCGACCTGGTGGGCGTTTCCGTGGGCGGCGCGCTGGCGGCGGACGTCGCGGCGGTGTGGCCGCACAAGGTGCGCAAGCTGGCGCTGGTAGGGCCCTTCGGGCTGTTCGATGCCGAGCGCCCGGTAGCGGACGTGTTCGCCCAGCCGCCCCGCAAGCTGGGAGAGGTGGTCTGCGCCGATCCAGGCCGCTTCGCCGCCTTCACCGAGCCGCCGGAGGGCGCGGACGTGACCGAGTGGGAGATCGTGCAGACGCGGGCCATGGAAGCCGCCGCGCGCATCCTGTGGCCCCTGGGCGATACGCGCCTGGCCCGGCGGCTGGGCCGCATCCGCGCCGACACGCTGCTGCTGTGGGGCGAGGACGACCGCGTGGTGCCGCCCGCCTACGCGCAGGCCTTCGCTGCCGGGATGAACGCCTCCACGCAGATGCGCACCCTCCCCGGCGCCGGGCACCTGGCGGACCTCGACCAGCCCGATGCCGTGGCCGAGGCATTGCTGGCGTTCCTGGGGTAGGCTCTGATCTGAACGGCGGCCCAGGTACCGGGGGCTTTACCCCCGCACCCCCAGCAGGGAGCGGGACTCCCTGCACCCGTTTTTGCGCCTTAACCCGCACCGGTTCCGATCCGTATCGGGGGCGTGGGGGCAAAGCCCCCGCACGTAGTTGTGTTGGTTCCAGTCTCGCCCTGCCGGGACTGGACTCGGCAGTGCAATGGACACCTTGCGAGACGCTGACGCCATGAGCTGGGAAGCGGACATCGAGGAGCTGCGGCGGCGCGAGCAGCTCGGGCGCGCCATGGGCGGGCCGGAGAAGATCAAGCGCCAGCACGACGGCGGCAAGCTCACCGTGCGTGAGCGCATCGACCGGCTGCTGGACCCCGGCTCGCTGCACGAGATCGGCACCATCGCCGGGCGCGCGGAGTATGACGCGCAGGGCGAGCTGACGGCGTTCACGCCCGCCAACTTCGTGCTGGGGCGTGGCCGGCTGGAGGGGCGGCGCGTGGTGGTGGCGGGGGACGACTTCACCGTGCGCGGCGGCGCCAATGACGCGGCCATCAAGGACAAGCTGCTGCTGTCCGAGACCATGGCGCACCGCCTGCGCCTGCCCCTGGTGCGGCTGGTGGACGGCACGGGCGGCGGCGGCTCGGTGAAGAACATCGAGGTGGCCGGGCATACGCAGCTCCCCGGCTACGAAAACAGCTACTGGCACTGGGTGGTGCAGAACATGGAGACGGTGCCCGTGGTCGCCCTGGCGCTGGGCTCCACGGCGGGGCTGGGCGCGGCACGGGTGGCGGCCAGCCACTACTCGGTGATGGTGAAGGAGAGCTCGCAGATGTTCGTGGCCGGGCCGCCCGTGGTGGCGCGCATCGGTCAGGTGCTGGAGAAGAACGAGCTGGGCGGCAGCCACATCCACACGCGCAACGGCGCCGTGGACGACGAGGCCGACAGCGAGGACGAGGCCTTCGCGCGCGCCCGGCGCTTCCTGTCCTACCTGCCCACCTCCGTGTACGATCTGCCCGCGCGCGGCCCGCAGGAGGACGACCCGCAGCGCCGCGAACCCTGGCTGATCGAGGCCGTGCCACGCAGCCGGCGCCAGGTGTACCTGATGCGCAAGGTGCTGGAGGCCGTGGTGGACCAGGGCTCGCTGTTCGAGATCGGGCGGCGCTGGGGCCGCTCGGTGATCACGGCCCTGGCCCGGCTGGACGGCTGGCCCGTGGCCATCCTGGCCAGCGACCCCTACCACTACGGCGGCGCCTGGACGGCGGACGCCTGTCGCAAGGTGGAGCGTTTCGTCGATCTGGCCGAGACCTTCCACCTGCCCGTGGTGCACTTGGTGGATATCCCCGGCTTCCTGATCGGCATCGAGGCGGAGCAGGCCGCCACCATCCGCTACGGCGCCCGCGCGCTGGCCACCATCTTCCAGGCGCGCACGCCCTGGTGCTCCATCATCGTGCGCAAGGCCTTCGGCGTGGCGGGAATGGGCCACCAGAGCCACGAGCGCTACGGCATGCGCTACGCTTGGCCCTCGGGCGATTGGGGCTCGCTGCCCGTGGAGGGCGGCATCGAGGCCGCCTATCGCGCGGACATCGAGGCCGCGCCCGATCCCCAGGCGCGGCTGGCGGAGATCGAGGCCAAGCTGGAGCGGCTGCGCTCGCCCTTCCGCGCCGCGGAGGCCTTCGCGCCCGAGGAGATCATCGACCCCCGCGACACGCGGCCACTGCTGTGCGAGTTCGCGGAGCTGGCCGCCCCGCTGCGCACACCCGGGCCCCGCCACCACGGCATGCGGCCGTAGGCGGCCGGGCATCGCCAAGTCTGGCAGGCCGGCACCTCCTCCAGACGTCCATCAATCCGGGGGAGTCGTCGCTCCCCCGGCCCCCCTGTTCACGGATTTGTCCGGACGCCGGCAGAGGTTCGCGCGGCCTCCGTGACCCCATCTGGAACGGGTGCAGGGGCCCCGGCCCCTGCCGGAGGGTGAAGGTGTGGAGGAGGGAGGCAGCGCCTTCCTTCTCCACAAACCCGAACACCGACGTCTCTTGGATGCGCGGGGCAGGCCCCCGTCAGAAGTCGGCGCCGTTCAGGCAACGCTCGTGGCACCGTTCGCCCGGCTTGAGCAGCGTGCAGGAGCGCACGGCAAGCTGAGGCGCACCATACCCCGCGGTCAGCGCAGCCTCGAAGGGATGCACGCCGACGCGCGCGTACTCCTCGTGCTCCGGGCAGAAGAGCCAGGCGCGGTACAGAAAGCGGCCAAGGTTGGTGAGCAGGGGCGCGGCGACGACATACGCCAGGAATACGCCCAGGAAGATCACGGTCAACGTCAGGCTGGTTACCATGGCTGGCCCCCCATGCAAGGAAGTCCAACTGCCTGTGCCGCCGCTCCGCAGCCTACGCAAAGCGGTGTGCTTTCTCCCCCCCGGGACTTGAAGCACCGTTGCGGCGATGGGCATCGCCCAGACGAGTGGTTCAATATAGCACGGTCTCGGACGACCGGGGTAATGCCCGCGGTGCCCTGCAGGCGGCCGCGTGGCGGGCAATGCCCGGGTGCAGGGGCGGTCCGGCGCGGGCCTCAGGCCGGCTCGTCCGCGAACTCGCGCTGCTTCTGCGCCGCATAGGCGTCGAAGCGCGGCGTGGCGCGCAGCCGCTCCAGCAGGGCGCGGTCGGCATCGTCGGGCGTGGGCGCATCCAGCACGGCCAGATTGGCCTGCAGGTGCTCCGGCGTGGCCGCGCCCAGCACGATGCAGGTCAGCTCCGGCACGCCCAGCACCCAGCGCAGGGCCGCCCGCGCCAGCGCTGTGCGGTCGGCGAGGCCCGCCTCCTCGCCCATGGGAAACAGGGCGCCCTTGAGGTACGCCTCGCGCGCCACCACACCCATGCCCGCGGCGTGCGCGGCGGGCAGCACCTGCGCCCTCCCGGCCGTGTCCGCGAAGTTGAGGTTGATGAACAGCGTGTCGAAGGCCCCGGAGCCGATCTGCGCCAGGTAGGTGGCCTCGCCGCGGAAGGTGTCCGCGCTGGTGAAGCGGATCAGTCCCTCGGCCTTGAGCCGCTCCGTGGTGTCCTTCAGCCGCGGCAGGTAATCCGGGTGCCCCCGCCAAGCCTCCGGCGTGATGCCCAGGTTGAGGAAGTCCAGGTGATCGCGGCCCATCAGCTTGAGGATGCGCTGCACCTCGGTCTTCAGCTCGCCATAGTCCGCCATGCGCCGGTTGCCCGGGTCGCGGTCGTACATCATCAGCTCGGGCCGCGTCTGCACGAACACTTCGTGGGGCGGGGGCATCTCTCGCAGGTTGCGGCCCAGCGCCTCCTTCTCCGAATCCTGCGTGACGTCGAAGAAGTTGATGCCCGCATCGTAGGCGGCGCGCAACACGCGTTTGCGGGGCTCCCCACCGAAGCCGGGGAATACGTAGCCCGGCGTGGTGGCCTTCTCCCAGTCCTCCTCGAAGCCACGCAGCCCGCCGCCCGGCAGGTACTCGTGGCCGCCCAGGCCGATCACGGACAGACGGATGCCGGTGCGCCCGGCTTCGCGATACTGCATGGCACACTCCTTCGGACGGATGAAAGCTGCGGGTGTTCAGGCCTGCGCGGCGCCTGTCGTCTTTGGCGCGCCGGCGTCGCTCTCCACGATGCCGCGCGCCTCCAGGTCGGCCACGCGGGCGTCGTCCAGGCTCAGCTCGCGCAGGATCTCGCGCGTGTGCTCGCCGATGCGCGGCGGCTGCAGGCGCAGCCCCAGGTCGTGCCCGTCCATCTCGATGGGCAGGCGCGGCAGCCGGGTGCGCAGCCCGCCGGGCAGCTCCACGTCCAGCAGGCGCCCCCCGGCGTTCAGGTGCGGATCGTCGAAGAGGTCCTCGGAGCGGGCCACGGGGGCGAAGGGCACGTCGATGCGCTCCAGGATCGCCAGCAGCTCGGCCCGCGAGTGCCGGCGGCAGATCTCCGCCACCAGCGGGATCAGCGTGGGACGCTCGCGCACGCGGTCCTCGTTGGAGCCGTAGCGGGGATCGTCGCGCAGGTCGGGCCGCGCAAACTCGTCGCAGAAGCGCCGCCAGTGGTTGTCGCTGGTGATGCCCACGAACACCTGCTCGCCGTCGGCGGTCTCGAAGGGCTCGTAGACGGCCCAGGCGCCCTCGCGCGCGGGCATAGGCGGCACGGGCTTCCCGCTGGCAGTCTGCCCCGCCATGTGCTGGCCCATCAGGAAGGCGGTGGACTCGAACAGGGCGCTCTTCACGAGCTGGCCGCGGCCGGTGTGCTCCCGCTCGCGCAGGGCACAGAGGATGCCCAGCACGGCCATGGTGCCGCCGTAGATATCGATGACGGAGGTGCCCGCGCGCAGGGGCCGCCCAGGCGGCCCGGTCATGTAGGCCAGTCCGCCCATGAACTGCACCACCTCGTCCAGCGCGGGCCGGTGCTCGTAGGGGCCGCTCAGGAAGCCCTTGAGCGCGCAGTAGACCAAGCGCGGATTGACGGCGGAGAGGTGCTCGTAACCGCAGCCCAGGCGCTCCATGGTGCCGGGCGCGTAGTTCTCGATGAGGGCATCGGCGCCGCCGGCCAGCCGGTGTGCCAAGGCGCGCCCTTCGTCCGCCTTCAGGTTGAGCGCGATGCTGCGCTTGTTGCGGTTGAACGCGCCGAAGAAGCCCGCGGCGAAGCCCGGCATGCGGCGGGTGCGGTCGCCGCCCGGCGCCGGCTCCACCTTGATCACATCCGCGCCCAGGTCCGCCAGGATCATCCCGGCCGAGGGCCCCATGATGGTCTGACTGAACTCCAGCACCCGGATGCCCGCCAGGGGCAGGGGCACTCGTACCTGCTCCGCGCTCATGCTCGCTCCGCAACGCCTGTCTCGCCCCACGCCCCGCTGCAGGCGGCCGCCAGACCGCCACGTACCCGCCCGGGATGGCTCCGCGAGGCTCCCGCGGGCGCCCGGGGCAGCATAGCGCAAAGTGCCAAGCGATGCGAACCATCGGCGCCCAGCATTCGTTATAAGGATAAATGAGTGCGTTCACCCCCTATTTGTTTCACGCAACCCCCGCCGCGTACCCGACCCGGCTCCGGCAGGGTCCGAAACCCGCGCACGGCCGCACCGCGCACCCCTCGCGCCGGCGCGCCCTGCGCCGCGTGCTGGTGCTGAGCGCCGGGCTGGCCATCGTGCTCGGCGGCACCCTCGCGCCAAGCGTCGCACCCGGCCTGCACCAGGGGCGGCGTGCGCTGGCCGCGGGAGCGACCTTCGGCGTGCGCCTGGAGATCCGCGCGCCCGTGCGCGTGGTGAGCAGCGCGGCCGTCGGCCCCGCCGGCACCACCCGCCCCGACAGCCCAACCAGCGCGGCTGTGCGCGTGACGGCGACGCTGGCCACCGGAGCCGGCGGCACGCTCCAGCGGCTTCCGGCAACCCGCCCCCCGGCGCTCGGCAGCGCGACCGATGGCGGAAACACCGCGCCGGGCACGACGGTGGTCACGTTCCTGATTCAGTAGGCGCGGCGCTATCCTTTCCGCTTGACCCCTCCTGGACGGCTGCATAGGCTGCGCACATGACAACGCATGCCAAAGGACTGCTGGCGGTCTGGACGGACATCGAGCCGGCCGCGGAGGCAGAGTTCAACCAGTGGTACGACCGGGAGCACCTGCCCGAGCGCGCCGCGGTGCCGGGCTTCCTCAATGCCCGCCGCTACGGCGCCGTGCAGGCCGCGCCGCGCTACTTCGCCGCCTACGATACGGAGTCGCTGGCGGTGCTGGGGTCGCCCACCTACGTGAAGGCGCTGGGCAACCAGACGGCGTGGAGCCAGCGCATGTTCACGAACTTCCGCAACAACACGCGCATGATCGCCGCACAGCCCACGGAGCGGGGCGTGGGCATCGGCGGGGCCATGCTCACCGTGCGCCTGGCGCCGGGTGTCGGGGGAGCGGCGGCGCTGGCGGAGGGCTTGGCGCGCGTGGTGGAGACCGCGGCGGAGCTGTCGGGCATCGTGCGGATCAGCGTGGCGCTGGGCGTGGTGGCCGGGCTGGATGCCGACCCCACCCAGCCGGCGCGGCTGGCCGCCGAGCGGCCGGATGCGGTGGCGCTGCTGGTGGAGGGCACGGACGTGCCGCCGCTGCAGGCGGCCGTGGCGAGTCCGCTGAGCGAGGCCGCTCTGCTGGCCGCGGGGGCGGAGCGCATCCTGCAGCACGGCTATTACCGCATGCTGTGCACGGTGGTGGCGTAGACCCGATCCGAACCAGCGAACAGAGCAGCCGGGGGCCCTGCCCCCAACACCCCACCAGGGAGCGACGCTCCCTGGACCCTGACCACAGACGATTGCAGTGCGATGCGGGGGGTCGCCCCGCCTGTAACCCACTGGCGGGGCGCACGGCGCCCGCATACGCCTCACACCACAGCGGGGAGACGCATGGACCTGGAGCTGAAGGGGAAGACGGCGCTGGTCACCGGCGCATCCAAGGGCATCGGGCTGGGCGTGGCGGAGTCGCTGGCCGCCGAGGGCGCGCACCTGCACCTGGCTGCCCGCACGGAGGCGGCCCTGGCCGAGGCCAAGCGCCGCCTGGAGGCCCAACATGGCATATCGGTGAAGATCCATCCCGTGGACCTCAGCCAGAGCAGCGCGGCCAAGGAACTGGCGGCGGTCTGCGCCGACGTGGACATCCTCGTGAACAACGCGGGGGCGATTCCCGGTGGGGACATCGAGGCCATCAACGAAGAAATCTGGCGCGAAGCCTGGGAGCTTAAGGTGTTCGGGTACGTGAACCTGACGCGCGAGTTCCTGCGCCGCATGAAGGCCCGCGGCAGCGGCGTGATCCTCAACGTCATCGGCGTCGCGGGCGAGCGCCCGGACGCGGGCTACATCGCCGGCTCGGCCGGCAACGCCTCGCTGATCGCCTTCACGCGCGCCCTGGGCTCGCGCAGCATGGACGACGGCGTGCGCGTGCTGGCGGTGAACCCCGGTTCCACCGGCACCGACCGCATTGTGCAGCTCTTCAAGACGCGCGCGCAGGCGCAGTATGGGGACGAAAGCCGCTGGGAGGAGTACCTGCAAAAGCAGCCGGCGGGCCGCACCGCCACCGTGCGCGAAGTGGCCGATACGGTGGCCTACCTCGTCTCGCCGCGCGCCTCATACATCTCCGGCACCGTCGTTACCGTGGATGGCGGACTCGCCGGCCGCGCGGGCTGACGGCCACCGTCCGGCTTCCCGCAACATCCGACGTGGGGACCGTGGGCTCCCTTTTTCCCGGGTGCATCAGGCCTTGCGGCCGCGGGGCCAGGTTCTGTCTGGGAACGGGTTTTCAAGCGGCTGGGCCGCTTGAAGTGCACAAGAATTCCGATGCGGAGGCCGAAGGCCCCCGCGCCCCCAAATACAGACTCTGACCAAGGACGACGCGGTCTCGCCCACAAATGGGATCCAGGGAGCCCCGCTCCATGGTGGGGGTATGGGGGCAAAGCCCCCATGGCCGAAGTGCTTTTCCAAACACAGCCTACCCCGGACGGCCGTCCACGCGGGGACGCATCAGCACGGGGCCCACGCGCCAGAACCACACCCCGAACGCGAGCACCCAGCCCACGCCCGACCAGTAGCCCTGCACGGCCAGGGTCGGCAGCCAGTGCCCCAGCAGGTCCGGCAGCACCCGCGCCACGGGGACGATCTGGTAGCCCCAGAACAGTCCCGCCAGCAGGCGATCCGTGGCCAGCCCCCCGCCGGAATGGCCCAGGCTCACGCGCGTGCTGATGCCCAGCAGCAGGCCGCCGAAGCCGCCCACCGCCAGGGCATGCAGGGCGGCGTTGTGGAACAGCCCCGGCGGGGCGCCCAGCAGCACGGCCAGGCTCTCCCCCGTGCCCAGGGCGAAGGACAGCACGAACCAGCCCAGCGCCAGGTAGAGGATCAGCAGCAGCGGCGGCATATGCGCCCGCCAGAAGCGCCAGCCGGCCAGTTCCCGCCCCAAGGTCAGCAGCAGCAGACCGTCCGCCATCCACGTCCAGCCGACCAGTCCGGCATAGCCCAGCGCTGCGCGGGCGAGCAGGGCCAGGGCGAACAGCGGCAGCGCCGTGCGCGAGCGGCGCACCTCATAACCCGGCGTCACCGTGCTCGTGAAGAAGGGCACCATGCGGTAGACGACCGTCAGCACCACCAGCAGCAGGAAGGGGTACAGGCCCACCCAGCGCGCGGCACGATAGGCCCAGGTGGCGTTGGCGGCCAGCGAGACGGCCATCAGTGCCACACCCGCGGTGCCCGCCAGCACCCCGGCGGTGATGTACACCTGTTGCGTGCGGTCGCTCTGGGTGCGCCGCAGCACGCCCACGCAGGCCGACAGCACGAGGCCGTAGGCCACCAGCACCGCGAGCACGCCCGCCAGCGCCAGCCCGCGGCCCAGGAACAGCCCCAGCCAGAAGCCGTGGGTGCCGGCCATCAGCGCCAGCCACGCGGGCACGTACAGCCGGCGCGGCACGGGCTCCGTGTTCAGCCAGCGCGGAAAGGTGGTGAGCAGGAAGCCGAAGATGTAGAAGCCCAGCACGCCGTAGATCATCATGAAGGCGTGGGCTTGGGGAAAGGCCACCGTCCACACGATGGGCGGCAGGGCGCCGGTATAGAGCGCGGCCTGCTGCAGCGTCCACAGCCCCACGGCCACCACGGCATAGAGGCCGCCGCCCCACAGGAACAGGCGGTGCGGGGCCGCGGAGAAGCTCTGCCAGGTGATGCGGCGGGTGGGTGCGGCTTCAGTCATGTGGTCACAGCGGGATAGCGGGTGCACAGTGCGCAGCCGAGGGAGCGGTGCGATGTCCCAGGCGGGGCCCGGCGCATCCGCGCGGGCCTTCCCCCCGAATGCCCCGCGGCGCCGCGCGTGTCAACCCGCCCGGTGGACGTACGCGCGGGCGGGGACGCCCGCGCCACCGGTCCGCTGCTCGGCTGCACCGTGCTGAAAGCGTCCAGGGGCGTGAGCCTTGTGGTCCAAGCGCCCGGCGCTTCCACGTGCCCAGGTGGGGCGGGCCTCCCGGCCCGCCCGGCCAGCGCCGGGTCGTATACCGCGCGGGCGGGGACGCCCGCGCCACTGCACCATCGGCTGGCTGCGTGCGTACTGCGTGGGCGGGGACGACCGTGCAACCGTTTCACGGCTCGATTGGGGACGCCGACAACGTGCAGGGCCGTCAGGCGGCGCCGGCCGGCTTGGCGAGCGGCAGGGTCACCTTGTCCTCGTGCAGGTGACAGGCGGTCCAGTGGCCGGGCTGCACCTCGCGCAGGGGCGGCGCATCCACCATGCAGCGGTTGAACGCGTAGGGGCAGCGCGTGTGGAAGTGGCAGCCCGGTGGCGGATTGATGGGGCTGGGCACGTCGCCGCGCAGGATGATGCGCTTGCCGCGCTTCACGCGGGGATCGGGAATGGGCACGGCGGAGAGCAGCGCCTCGGTGTAGGGGTGCAGCGGCATGTCGAACAGCGTGCGCTTGTCCGTCATCTCCACGATCTTGCCCAGGTACATCACCGCGATGCGGTGACTGATGTGCTCCACCACGGCCAGGTCGTGCGCGATGAACAGGTACGAGAGCTGATACTCCTCCTGCAGATCGATGAGCAGGTTGATCACCTGCGCCTGGATGGAGACGTCCAGCGCGGAGACGGGCTCGTCCCCGATGATGAGGCTGGGGTTGAGCGCCAAGGCCCGCGCGATACCGATGCGCTGGCGCTGGCCGCCGGAGAACTCGTGCGGGTACTTGACCATGTGCTCCGGACGCAAGCCGACGCGATCGAACAGCGCGGCCACCCGCTCCTGCTTCTCCTTGCCCGCGGCGATGCTGTGGATCGTGAGGGGCTCGCCCACGATGGCGCCGGCGGACATGCGCGGATTCAACGAGGAGTAGGGATCCTGGAAGATGATCTGCATCTCGCGGCGGTAAGGGCGCATGTGCGACTTGTCCAGCGCCGTGATGTCCGTCCCGCGCACCTCGATCGACCCGGAGGTGGGCTCGATGAGCTTGAGCACCGTCTTCCCGGCGGTGGACTTGCCGCAGCCCGATTCCCCCACCAGCCCCAGGGTCTCGCCCTTGTTGATATGAAACGAGATGCCGTCCACCGCGTAGACGAACCCCACCGTGCGCGAGAGCACGCCGCGGCGGATGGGGAAGTGCTTCTTCAGGTCACGCACTTGCAGCAGGGGCACGTTGGGCGCGGCCTGCACCTCCGGCGTCCCCTGCACGACCGCTTCGCTCATGGGCCCTCTCCAAGCAATTTTTCCGCGTGCCAGCAGGCCACCAGGTGACCGGGCCGGATATCCTCCAACGGCGGGTAGGCCGTGCGGCACTGATCCGTGGCGTGCGGGCAGCGCGGTTCGAACAGGCAGCCGCTGGGCAGGTGGTGCAGCGAGGGCACCATGCCCTTGATCTCCTGCAATCGCTCGCGGCCCTGGCTTTCACCGCGGATGGCATCCATGCGCGGAATGGAGCCGAGCAGGCCCTTGGTGTAGGGGTGGCTGGGCATCTCGAAGAGGTCTTCCACCTGGGCCTCCTCCACCTTCTTGCCCGCGTACATGACGACCACGCGCTTGGCCACCTCGGCGATGACGCCCAGGTCGTGCGTGATCATGATGATGGCCGTGCCCAGCTTCTCCTGCAACTCCAGCATGAGGTCCAGGATCTGCGCCTGAATCGTCACGTCCAGCGCGGTGGTGGGCTCGTCCGCGACGAGCACCTTGGGATTGCAGGAGAGCGCCATGGCGATCATGACGCGCTGGCGCATGCCGCCCGAGAGCTGGTGCGGGTACTCGTGCACGCGGCGCTGGGCTTCGGGGATGTGCACCAGGCGCAGCATCTCCACGGCCTTCTCCAGCGCCTCCCGGCGGCTGAGGCCCTGGTGCAGGGTGATGGCCTCGCTGATCTGGTGCCCCACCGTAAGCACGGGATTGAGCGAGGTCATGGGCTCCTGGAAGATCATGGAGATCTCGTTGCCCCGGATGTCCTGCATCTCCGATTCGCTGCGCTTGAGCAGGTCCTGGCCCTCGAACAGGATCTCGCCCGCCACGATGCGGCCGGGCGGATCCGGGATGAGGCGCAGGATGGACAGGGCCGTGACGCTCTTGCCACAGCCGGATTCTCCCACCACGCCCAGGGTTTCCCCGTGGTTGAGGTAGTAGGAGACGCCATCCACCGCCCGCACCACGCCGTCGCGGGAGTAGAAGTAGGTCTTCAGGTCGTTGAGCTGCAGGATCGGATCGTCCCGCCGGGTCGCGGCGGCGTTGCCCTGCTCCTGCGCTGTTCGTTGGACGTCCACCATGGGCACGATATCCCATCAAGTGTTGTCGGTCCGCGCGGGTCGCGGCCCGCACGCGGCACAAGCCGCCCCCCACCATAGCGGAGCCGCGGCCCTCAGCCTAGGTACATCCGCAGGCTGGCGCAAGCCAAATGCGCTCGTCCCGCGCCCCCATGCTTCAGATGCGCAGACGCGGATCGAGGATGTCGCGCAAGGCATCGCCCAGCAGGTTCGTCGCGAACACCACGAAGCTGATCGCGAGCCCCGGGAAGATCACCAGCCACGGGGCCTTCTGTGCATACTCCGCCGCCGATTCGCTCAGCATGCGCCCCCAGGAGGGGTAGGGCTCCGGGATGCCGAGCCCCAGGAACGACAGGGCCGCCTCGGTGAGGATGGCGCTGCCGAGCTGCGCGGTGGTTAGCACGATGAACGGGGCCAGCGTGTTGGGCATCACGTGCAGGAACGCGATGCGCATCTCGCCCATGCCCATGGCCCGCGCGGCCTCCACAAACGGCAGCTCGCGGATGGCCAGCGTGCTGGAGCGGATCACCCGCGCGGCACGTGGGATGAGCGGGATCGAGATGGCCAGGATCACATTCTCCACCGACGGGCCCAGCACCGCGGACATCACCAGCGCCATCACCAGCAGGGGCAAGCCCTGCATGATGTCCATCAGGCGCTGTGCGACCAGATCCCACCACCCCATCAGGTAGCCGGAGAGCAGGCCGATCACCAGCCCGATGGTGCCCCCGATGGCCGTGGAGGAAAGCCCCACTGCCAGGGATACGCGCGAGCCGTGCACGATGCGGCTGTACATGTCGCGCCCGAGGAAGTCCGTGCCCATCAGGTGGGCCCAGCCGGGGGCCACCAGGGTTTCGTTCGCGTGCGTGGTGTAGGGATCCTGCGTGGCCACGAAGCTGGCGAAGATGGCGCAGAACACCAGCAGGATCAGCACCACGGCGCCGAACGCCCCCAGCGGCTGGTGGCGGAAGAAGTCCCAGACGGCCCGCAGCTTGCCGCCGCGTGCGGTCGACTCTTCCATTTCCTCGACAAAGGCGTTTTCCATCGGTGTCACTCCCTGCGGGCCAGGACGGCCGCGTGGCGCCGTCGGCGGCCTAGTACTGGATGCGTGGATCGAGCGCGACGTAGAGCAGATCCACCAGGAAGTTCGCGGCGACCACCACCACGGCGATCAGCATCACCAGGTTCTGCACGATCGGGTAGTCGCGCCAGAGAATCGCCTGCACGAGAAAGCGCGCCACGCCCGGGATGTTGAACACGGTCTCCGTGATCACCAGCCCGCCGATGAGGAACGCGAACTCGATGCCGATCACGGTGATGACGGGCAGCATCGCGTTCTTCAAGGCATGGTGGAAGTTCACCACGCGCTCGGTCTGGCCTTTGGCCCGCGCCGTGCGGATATAGTCCTGCCGCATCACCTCCAGCATGGACGAACGCGTGAGCCGCATGATCAACGCGGAGCTGCGGAAGCCCACCGCCAACGCGGGGATGCCGAACAGCCGCAGGTGATCCACCCAGGTCTGCGGTGCCATCACGTAGATCGGCGACAGGCCCAGGTAGGAGATCATGCCCAGGATGATCAACAACCCCAGCCAGAACGAGGGCATGGATAAGCCGCTCAGGCTGATTACGCGCAAGACATAGTCCAGCGTCGTATCCTGCTTGACCGCGCTGATGACCCCCGTGGGCACCCCCAGCAGAATGGCGATCGAAATGGCCATCACGGCCAGTTCCACCGTGATGGGGACACGCGGGCGGATCACTTGGATGGCAGGCACCTCCAGCCGGAACGACTTGCCCAGGTCCCCTTGCATCAGGCCGCCCATCCAGTGGGCGTACTGCACCACGTAGGGCTGGTCCAGCCCCAGTTCCGCCTCGATGATCTTCTTGTCCGACGGGTTCACGTAGCCCGCGGAATCGAACAGGATGTCCACGATGTTGCCCGGGGCCATGCGCAGCAGCATGAAGATCAGCACCGACATGCCGAACAGCGTCACCAGCATCATCAGTGAGCGATGGATCAGATAGGTCTTCACCGCGGCTCCCCTCTCGTGCGCGAATCCTGCGGGCGGCCCCTCGGCCCCCGTACCGGGATGCGGCCACAGCGGCCACCAGAAACGAATCAGGGATTGCGACGAGCGGACGACGCCCCCCGCAATCCCTCCCAGACGATGCCTCCGGGGCCGCGGCTGCACGGACCCCGGAGGCCATTCATGGCTGCCGGTCTACTTGTCCAGCCACACGTCCGTCAGGCGCCAGTTGTTGTACACGCTGTTGTGCGGCACATAGCCCTTGACGTACGGCCAGTGGGCAAACCAGTCCAGCCGGTGGTCCAGGATCGGCCGGGCCACATCCTCTTGCAGCTTGACGTCGATCTGGTGCACCAGCTTGAGCCGCTGCTTGAGATTGGTCATCCTGGATTCCTTCTCGAACAGCTTCATCATGTCCTGATTGCAGTAGTCCGAGTAGTTCCGCTGCGAACCGCAGGCATAGTTCTCGTAGAAGTTCGCATCCGGATCATCCGGGCCCACGCCGGTCAGGTTGACCGCCAGGGTAAAGTCCTTGCGGGCGATCTTGGCGTGCCAGTTGCCCGTTTCCACCTGCTCCAGCGTGCCATCGATGCCGACGCGCTTGAGCTGATCCAGCACCCAGGTGGCCACGTCCACGTAGATGGAGATGGCGCGGGTAGACACGGTGACCTTGAGTGGATTCTGCTCCGTGTACCCCAGCGAGGCCAGCATCTTGCGGGCCTTGGCGCGGTTCTTCTCCGCATTGCCGTAGCCGGGTAGCTTCTGTGTTTCCTTCGCGGAGAGCCCCCAGTAACCGTAGGGCTGGGGCTGGTTGGCGCCGCCCTCCACGGCCAAGCCCTGGTGCACGGTCTTGATCATCGCGGGCCGGTCCAGGGCCAGGTTCACCGCCTGACGCACCTTCACGTTGTCGAAGGGCTTGGCGTGTGAGTTGACGAGGATGTTGTCCGAGACCTGGGTGCCCACCTTGGTGAACACCATCTGCGGCACGGCCTTCTTCAGCGTCTCGTAGATGGTCTGCGTGGTCTCGCCCGGGAAGGCCATATCCACTTGGCCCGCCTGCAACGCAGCCGTGCGCGAGGGCCGGCTGCGGATGATGATCCATGTCACGCCGTCCAGGTAGGGCCGGCCCTTCATGAAGTAGTGAGGATTCTTCACGAACTCCAGCGACTGGTCACGCAGATACTGCTTGAGCATGAAGGGCCCCGTGCCCACCTCCGTCGTGCGCAGGGCATCGGGCGCGATGTGCGCCGGGTACACGGGCGAATATCCGCTGGCCAGCATGGACAGCAGCGAGCGCTGCGGCCGCTTCAGGTGGAACGTGACCTCGTAGTCCCCGTTCGTCGTGATGTCCGTGACGTTGAAGTACCACAGCTTGCGGGGATTGAGCTTCATGGTCTTGGTGGAAGCCCCCCGGATGACATCGAAGGTGTCCTTCACATCCGCGGACGTGAACGGCTTGCCGTCGTGCCACTGCACACCCTTGTGCAGCTTGAAGGTCAGGCTTTTGCCGTCCTTGCTCCAGTGCCAGCTGCTGGCCAAGTCTCCGATGATCGTGTTCGGCCCGTCCAGCGGCTTCATCGGATTGTACTGCACGAGGTTGTCGTAGGCCTCCATCATGGGTGCCACGGTGGAGACGGTGGCTTCCTGGTGGATGGAGAGGCTGGGCGGATTCCCGCGGTGAACGATGCGCAGCACGCCACCGTGCTTCGCGGCGTACACGTTCGAGGCCCCGGACAGGGCGAGTACCAAGCCGCAAGCGGCTACAAATGCAATGCTTCTCAGCTTCACTTCCCCCTCCTCCTGCCGGAAGACGGCAAGAATGCTGGTTGGCAACGGACGGCTCGCGCAGCAGGGCTACCTGCCCGCAAACATCCCATCAGGATCTGACTGACAAAAAAGGAACCGACTCCCCTTTCCCCTACCCCAAAAGCCCCTCTTGCATACCCAAATTCTCCCGCGAGCGCAAACGCGCCGCGATAGCGGCCGGCCAGGCCCGCATCCATGCCGCGTTCGGCCGGATGGCCCCCGCCAGGGCGCATTCCCTGCGGGTGCGCCGCAGCCGGCCCCGGGCCCGCGTGCGTACCGCCCGGGGCGGCGCGTTAGGGCACCCTGCCGGCCGCGCGGGGCCGGGCGAAGGCGCTCAGGCTGCCCCTCGGCCGGTGGCCATGCTAGGCTGGAGCCTGACGCGGGCGCACGGCGTCAGACACCGGCCGGATCCACGGCGGGTGGCCGCACGCAGCACAACCCCACACGCGGAGCAAATGGCCCAGCGCATGGCGGATCAACAGGAACTTTCCGAGAAAATGGCGGCCTTCGTGGGCACGCACCGGCGCATCGTGGAGGACTTCGGGCGCAGCTTGGCCAACGCGCGGCAGTTCCTGCGGCTCGCCGACCGCTCCATGGAGCGCGAGCCGGAGGAGACCGTGACCATGCTGGAGCAGATCCGCGAAATCGACCTGCTCGGTCACCTCAGCACGCAGATCGAGGAATACCGCAGCATCGCCGGATTCTTCCTGCCCGGCGAAGGCGCTGCCCCCGAGCACGACAACCCCCTGCTGGTACAGGTGGCCGAACTTCAGCAGCAGTACGAGGCCTTGCTGGAAGAGGCCGAGGGCCAGATGGAAGCCATCGAGAAGCTGCTCGGCACCCTGCAGACCCGGCACTAGGCTGTGTTTAGAAAAGCACTTCGGCCATGGGGGCTTTGCCCCCATACCCCCACCAGGGAGCGGGGCTCCCTGGACCCTATTTGTGGGCGAGACCGCGTCGTCCTTGGTCAAAGTCTGTATTTGGGGGGGCGCGGGGGCCATTGGCCCCCACACGGCCGTTCCCGCGGGGTCCGGCTGTTGAACGCCGGGTACCCGGCAGGCGCTCAGTCCGCCTCGACCAGGCGGCGCGGGTTCTTGCGCGGGGCGGTCTTGCGCTCGATCTTGGGAATGTGGGGGGCCGGCGACTCGTCAGGGTAGGGCGGGCGCATGAAGCTGCCCGCGCGGCGCTCGCGCTCGGCCTCCACCAGGGGCGCGAAGCGGCGCGCATCGCGCACGGCCGCCAGCGCGGGCGGCCGCAGGGGTGGCACCGCCACCGGCCCCGCAGCCTCCGCGTCGCGGCCGGCCTGGGCCGCGGCCCGGCTCATGCGCACGGGATCCATGCCGCCCCAGCGCTGGTAGGCGGGCCAGGGCAGCCAGCCGCGTGCGCGACGCAGCCGCTCGAGCAGCCGTTCCACCTGGTAGCTGGAATAGATCATCGCTGAGGCTCCTTGCTCGCTCGCGGCGTTCAGACCTTGATGTCCTTGTAGCGCCCGGTGCGCACGCGGCCTGTAGCGGCTGGCCGCGACTCGGGGCGCGCCGGTTCCACCGGCATCGGCTCGCGCGGCGGGGCCGGCGGGCGGGGCTTGGGCGGCAGCATGGCCCGCGAGGGCCGGCGCTGCAAGGCCCGCCGCCGCGCGTGCTCGCGCTGGGCGTAGGTTTCGTGTCCGCCGCTGCGGCTGGTGACTCGGGTTGTCATCGCATACTCCGGGGCCGGGGAACGGCCGGACGCCGTGGCTCAAGACCGTTCACGGGTTGGCCGTTCACTTCTTGAGGTTCACCGCGCCGCCCTTGGGGCGCGTGCGCTCCAGGTACTGCTTGAGGCGCGTCTCCTGGTCGAAGTCCCGCAGCTCCTGCCGCAGGCGTGCCTGCTCTTGCTCGATGCGCAGCTCCAGCGTGCGCTCGTTCTCCAGCACGGACTGCACCACCTCCCGCATCTCCTCCACCACCGGGTCGACCTCGACGGGCAGCGCGGGGTGCAAGTCCAGCGCTTCGTCCAGCAGCCGGATCTCGCCGATAAGCTCGTCCTTGCGCCGCAGCAGGGGCGTCAACCCGTCCAGGTCCACCAGCAGCAACGAGCGCTGCGTGACGGAGAGCATGTCGCGCAACAGGCTCAGCTTCTGCTCCAGCAGGGTCAGCACCGTCTGGGTTTCGATCATCGTGCGCCCGCTCCATGCCGGGGTTCACTTGCCGATGCAGAACTCGGCGAAGATTCGGTTCAGCAGATCGTCCGGCGTGGTGGCGCCCACGATCTCGCCCAGGGCCATCAACACGCGCTCCAGGTCCACCGCCAGCAGCTCGTCGCCCAGCCCCCCCTCCAGTGCCGCCAGCGCGCCGCGCACGGCCTCGGCGGCCTGGCGCGCGGCCTGCTCCTGGCGCAGGTTGGTGAGGAGGGCGTCCTCCAACACGGGCCGCTCGTCCTGCAGCGCCCAGCCGCGGATGGCCGCCTCCAGCTCCGGCAGACCCGCGCCCGTGAGGGCGGAGAGTCCCAGCCAGGGGCGCCCCTCCAGTCGCCCGACCCAGGCCGGCGACGCGCCATCCAGCTTGTCCCGCTTGTTTACCACCACCAGTGAGGCCTGGGGCGGGGCCTCGGCCAGCAGCGCTTCGTCGTCCGCGGTGAGGGGCGCCGCGCCGTCCAGCACCAGCAGCACCAGGTCCGCCTGGGCGATGGCGCGGCGGGCGCGCTGGATGCCCTCGCGCTCCACCACGTCCTCCGTGTGGCGGATGCCGGCGGTATCCACCAGGCGCACCATCAGGCCGCCCACCTCCGCGGCCTCCTCCAGCGTGTCACGCGTGGTGCCCGGCACCTCCGTCACGATGGCGCGGTTCTCGCGCAGCAGCGCGTTGAGCAGGCTGGACTTGCCCACGTTGGGGCGGCCCACGATGGCCACGGCCAGCCCCTCGCGCACGATGCGGCCCTGCCCCGCGCGGGCCAGCAGCGCGTCCAGGCGCTCGCGCACGTGCCCCAGGCGCTCCGTGATCTCACCGCGGTGCGCGAAGACGACGTCCTCCTCCGGGAAGTCGATGCCCGCCGCCACCAGCGCCGCCACCTGCTGCACGTCGCCTTGCAGCGCGGCGATGGCCTCGTGCAGGCGCCCGCGCAACTGGTTGGCGGAGACCTGCAGGCCCAGCGCGGAGCGCGTCCGCACCAGGTCGCCCACGGCCTCGGCCTGGGTCAGGTCGATGCGGCCGTGGAGGAACGCGCGCAGGGTGAACTCCCCCGGATGCGCCATGCGCGCCCCACCGCGCGTGGCCAGCTCCAGCACGGTGCGCAGCACCAGCGTGCCCCCGTGGCCGTGTACCTCCACCACGTCCTCCCGCGTGTAGGAGTGCGGCGCGCGCATCACCACGGCCAGCACCTCGTCCACCGGGTGACCCTCCGCCATCACCCAGCCGTAGCGCAGCAGGTGCGAGCGGGAGCCGGCCAGCGGCTCGCCGTGCGCGGGCCGGAAGAAGCCGTCCACGATCGCCACGGCCCGCGGCCCGCTGAGGCGCACGATGCCCACGCCGCCGACGCCCAGGGGCGTGGCGATGGCCACGATCGTCTCCTCGCTGCGCAGGGCCATGGGCGTCGTGTCAAGGTGCGGTCCCACGGCTGCGTGGCCGCGGGCGAGGCCGGTCATATCCAACGCCCCGGTCAGGCCGTGCGGGTCACGCCGCCCTTGCGCGGACCGGGCTGCAATCATCGGATATCGTTCTTGAATATGTCCCGATAGCGGGAACCGTACAAGTCGATGACCACGCCCGGGTCCTGATCGCGCATGTTCGAGACGACGAGCTTCTGGAAGATCAGGTTCGTCTTGATGAGGTCGATCGCCTGGCGCCGGATGGCCTCGTCGAAGTCGTCGCAGTTGCGCGTGGCCCGCGCCAGCAGCACGGCATCCTGGCTGGCGTGATACGCATCGGACAGCGCGGAATCGATGCGCTGGCGATAATGCAGCGCCAGCTTGTCCTTGGCCTGCTCGTAGTACGACGCAGCCAGTTCCAGCCGCCGCTCGCCGCAGGCGTAGGTGGTGTAGCGCTGCGTGGGGGCGCAGCCCGCGATGACGACGCCGACCAGCAACGCGACGGTGCCCAGCAGGGCGGCCCGTCCGGTGCGATGGGGGTTCGGCTTGTTCATGGTCGTGCTCCTTGGCAATGCAATGGGGCGCTCGTGCGGCCGTGCCGCGGTTCCTGCTTCCCGGCGCGGCTAGGTGAGCAGCTTGATCACCTGTCCGGGCAACTGATTGGCCTCGTGCACGGCGGCGGCCCCGGTCTGCGTGAGCAGCTTGTTCTTGGTGAACGTCGTCAGCTCCTGTGCCACGTCCACGTCGCGGATGGCCGATTCGGCCGCCATCAGGTTCTCCGCGGTCACGCGCAGGTTGGCGATGTTGCTCTCCAGCCCGTTGCGCTGGAAGGCGCCCAGCTTGCCGCGCGTCAGCGTGAGCTGGTCGATGGCGCCGTCGATCATCTTGATGCTGTCCTGCGCGCCGCGCTGGGTGTCCACGCGGATGTCGTTCAGGTTCGCGAAGCCGCTGGGGTTCTCCACGTTCCGCGCCAGAAAGCCGGGCGTCATGTTGGGCAGGGCCACGGAGATCCGCTGCCCGGGGTTGGGGCCCACCTGGAAGTCCACCGCGTTGTTGGCGACGTTCACGTAGCCCACCTGGCCCGTCTCCGGCTCACGCTCATAGATCGGCGCGCCCGTGCGGTCCTGGCCCACCTCCACCCGCGCCCCGGCATAGCGCACCGTCAGGCCGTCCGTGTTCTCGTTGCCGGCCAGCCCGCTCAGGAGCTGCCCGCGGCCCTGGGCCGCCTCGCCGTCGATGGTGCCCGCGATGTCCTGCCCCGGCACGGCGGCCTGCAGCGTGTTGGCATCCTCGGAGAGCACGCCGGCCACGGAGCTGCCGCCCTGGAAGGTGTGCTCCGAGCCGTATTGCTGGTGCCGCACGGAGATCGTGTCGTCCGGCGTCAGCTTCAGGTCCAGCGCCAGCCCCTCATCCGCTGTGGCCCGGCGCAGGCGCCCGAAGAAGCTCTGGGCGGTGTCGCCGGGCTGCCCGGTCACCTGCACCGTGCGCCCGCCCTCGAACAGGGTCACGGTGAGGCCGGGCACGTTGTCCTCGTCCAGGCTGGTGTCGCCCTCCAGGTGGGCGCGCGTGGCCACCTGGTCGATCTGCACCGGGTAGCCGGGCACCGGCGAGCTCTTGGTGCGCACCGTGCCGGAAATCAGCGTCAGGCCAGGGCCGATGGCCTCGCCCGTCACGCTCGCGCTGCCGTCCAGCAGCTTGCGGTTGCCGAACTGGGTGTTCTGGGCGATGCGGTTGATGGTCTCCAGCGCGTCCTGGATCTCCGCCTGGTTGGCCACCAGGGTGGCGTCGTCGCTGCCGCCCGCGTTGGCCGCCTGCAGCGCGAGCTGGCGCATGCGGATGAGCAGGTTGTTCGTCTCCGTGAGCGACGCCTCGGTGGTCTGCACCATGGCCGTGGCCAGTTCCGCGTTCTCGATGGCCTGGTGGATGCCCACGATCTGGCCGCGCATCTGCTCGGAGATGACCAGCCCTGCCGGATTGTCCGCGCCGCGGTTGATCTTGAAGCCCGAAGACAGCCGCTCCAGCGAATCGGCCAGCTTGCGGTCCGTATCCTGCAGGTGCCGCACGCTGCGCAGGGCAGCGATGTTCGTGTTGATTCGCAGGGTCATTGCATCCTCATCCAAAGCTTGTGTGTGGCCGATCCTTCCGCCCGAGCCCCACACCGCGGGGCTCCGCACGTCCAGGTGCGGCCCGGGGCTCGATCCCCGGGAGCGTGGCCGCGATCCGGCGGACACGCGGTTGGTCGTCGGCAGTTCCACGGCCCCGATCGTCGGGCGCCGCGGTCCTGTGCCTCCTGCATCCCGCTTCGCTGCGTGCGGCACGCCGCCCTATCGGGAAGCCCGCCGCCCTCGGGCAGCCCCTCCCGGCCGCCCGTGCTGCGCCTGCATCGCCCGATGCCGCTCAGTTCCAGCGCGGCCCGGGGTGCGTCGTCTCGTCGTCGTCCAGCAGCTCCAGCAGGGAGCCCTGGGGCGGATGGGCCTGCGCGCTCAGCGCCGTGCGCGCCTCCCGCACGATGGCCAGGCTGAGCGCCTGCACGGCGTGCAGGGCCGCGTCCGGTGCGTGGAGATCCGGCACGGAGGCGGCCACGTTCTGCGACTGCACCCGCAGCCGCCCCAGCGCCTCGGTCAGCGTGCCGTGCGCCAGCTTGCGCAACGCCTCCAGTCCGGTCTCCACCTCCGCGCGCGCCTGCGCCACCATCAGCAGCGCATCGCGCAGCGCCACGCTGCCGGTCACCCGCACGTCCGCCAGCGCCGCGAAGCCACTGGCATTGGCCACGCCGCGGGCCAGGTGCTGCGGCCGCACGGAATCGAGGCGCAGGTTGATCTGCTCGGCCGGCGCCCCGCCCAGGCGGAACACCAGGGCCTGCTGCGCCACCACCACGCGCCCGGCGAACACGCGCGGCTTCAGCACGGAGGGCCGGCTGTGCCGCAGACGGCCCGTGGCGCCCGTGAAGGGCAGCCCCGTGTAGCGCACCACCAGCCCATCGGTGGTTGGATTGCCGAAGCACCCCGTCAGGGTCTGTCCATCGCCCCACGCCGGCTCTCCATTCATCGTACCGGCGATGTCGCGGCCGTTGGAAACGACCCGCGGGGCGCCCTGTGGCGTGGAGAGCACGCCGGGCAGCGAGCTGCCCACGGCGAAGCGGTACGCCGAACCGAACAGCCGGTGCTGCACCAGCAGCCGCCCGTCGCCCGTTGCCTCCACGGCCAGCGCCAGGCCGGCCTCCCGCGCGGCGGCCTGCAGCGCCGCCGCCACGTCGCGCGGGGTCTGCCCGCGCTGCGTGACCAGCCGCGCGGCCCGGCCGCCCTCGCGCAGGGAGAGCCGCACGCCCTCCGCGATGCGATCCACGGTGAGCGCCCGCTCGCCCAGCACGGTGGCCCGCACGGGTTCCTCGCTCAGCAGCACCTCGTAGCCGTGCGGTGGCGAGCTGCGGGTGTGCGGCCCCGCGCCCACGAACTCCAGGCCGTCGCCCACGGCCACCCCCGAGCAGCCCAGGCTGCCGTCCAGCAGGCGCCGGGGGCCGAAGCACGTCGTCTCGGCCACCTCCTCCAGTACCGCGAGGGCTTCGGCCACCCAGGCCTGCGGCTTCTGCTCGGGCAGCGGTGCCGCGCCCCGGGCCACGGCACGCAACCGGGCCTCCAACGAGGCGAGCTGCTCCGTCACCCGCACCAGGCCCTGCTCCGCGCCCGTGGCGATGGCCAGCGCGTCCTCCGCCTGCTGCACGGCGCCGTTGAGCGCCGCGAACTCCGCGCGGAGCTGCTCCGAGGCGCGGTGGCGCCGCTCCACGTGATCCGCCTGGTGGCGCGGCGGCGATTCGTGCTGGTCCTGGCCGCGCTGCTGGCGTTCGCCGAGCAGCCGCCGGTCGGCCAGCGGGCCTTGCCCCAACCCGTTGATTCTCAGTGCCATGGTCGCTTCCTCCCTGGGTCATGCGCCGTCCCTGGCGGTCTATACGGCTATACGGTCGAACTGCGTCCTGTTGCGCGCCCAGTGCTCCGTCGGGCATCGCTTTTCGGGTTTGCGGAGGAGGAAGGCGCTGCCTCCCTCCTCCTCACCTCCTCCCTCCCGCAGGGGCTACCGGCCCCTGCACCCCACTTTCAGATCAATCATTGGTGCGGCTGCAATCCAGCCGCGCCAATCCATCAGGGGGGCGCGGGGGGACTGGTTCCCCCGCAGCCGTTGTTTCTCACAGCCCTTCTAGTCGAGCAGCTTCAGCACGGTGCGCGGAAGCTGGATGGCCTGTGCCAGCATGGCCGTGGACGACTCCACCATGATCTTGTCGCGGGTGAACTCCGCGATCTCCGACGCGAAGTCCACGTCGCGAATGGTGGATTCCGCGCTGATCAGGTTCTCGGCCGTGATGCGGAGCTGCGCCAGGTTGGTCTCCAGCGTGTTCTTCTGGAAGGCCCCCAGCTCGGCCCGCGTGCGGGTCACCTCATTCACGGCCTGGTCCACGAGGCGCTGGGTGTCCTGCGCCTTCTGCGGCGTGAGCACGTTCACGTCGCGCAGGCTTTTGAAGGCGCTCTTGTTGATGACGCCGCGGCCCATCGTGCGGGTGTTGGTGCTGTTGAGCGACACGGAGACCGTCTGGCCCACGTTGCCGCCCACCTGGAACACGAGCGAGTTCTGGAACACGGCCACGCGCCCGGCGGATTCCGCGCTGTCGCTGGAATCCGCGTCCGTGAGCACGTTGCCCTGGTAACGCACCTGCAGGCCCTCCACGGGCGTGCCTTCGCCCCCCGTGAGGATCTGCCCGCGGCCGAAGGCCACGTAGCCGCCGATAGTGCCCTGGATATCCTGGCCGGGCGTGGCCAGCTCCAGCTTGCCGCCCTCGGCGGAGAGCACGCCGGGCGTGCTGGAAGCGACCGAGAAGTTGTGCTCGCTGCCGTACTTGTTGTGCTGCAGCATGAGCTTGCCGTCCTCCACCCGCAGGTCGACGTCCAGCCCGATCTTCTCGATCTCGCCGCGCAGCTTGCCGATGGTCTGGCTCACCGTATCGCCCGGCGTGGCCTTGAACGAGACGGTGCGGCCGCCCTCGGCGATGGTCAGCTCCTCGCCCTGGTTGATGAGGTCCTGCGTCAGCGCCGTGCTGCCCTCCACGTGGGCGCGGCTGCCCAGGCGCTGCACGCGCACGTTGTAGCCCTCCACGGGCGAGGACTGCGTGTGCGGGCTGGCGCCCACGTACTCCAGCCCCTTGCCGTTGGCCACGCCGTTGGCGCCCTGACTGCCGTCCAGCAGGCGCTTCTGGCCGAACTGCGTGTTGAAGGTCATGCGGTCGATGGTGTCCAGTGCGTTGTTGATCTCGAACTGGTCGGCCTGCAGCATGACCTCGTCATTGGCCCCCTCGTTGGCGGCGTGTACGGCGAGCTGGCGGATCTTGATGAGCAGGCCGCTGATCTCGTTGAGCGCGCCCTCGGACGTCTGCACCATCCCGACGGCCGTCTCCGAGTTGTCGATGGCCTGCTTGACCCCGGAAATCTGGGCCCGCATCTGCTCGGAGATGATGAGCGCCGCCGCGCCGTCGGATGCCCGGTTCACCTTGGAGCCGGAGGACAGCTTCTCCAGGGCCTTGAGCATCCGGTCCTGGTTCTCAATCAGGTTGCGATTCGTATTGATCGCCGCCGGATTGCTGTTGATTCGCAAAGGCATGGACGACCTCCTTGGTATCGTCGCGTGCAGCGCCCTTCCAAGACGTGGCACGATTCCCTGGGGCCCTAGCGCCCCGACCGCACCGGCATTTGCGCCAGCGGGCCCCACCACGGGCGCGACACAGCACGCCCGTTCGTGCAACCGATCCTCCCATCGGCCGCTGCCGCGAGGGCGCGGGGGGCGCGGACTGCCGCCCGATCCCTGCGCTCCCGCCCAATCGCCTGGCCCCCGGCACCCCCTGACGCAGGGCGGACGGGGACACCCATCCCTGGCGCGGAGCCCGCCCGGCTGGAGTCCCCCCTGCCTCCACCCCACTGGGAGGGGAAGCGCGGACGACGCCCCGGCACCGGACACGGAGGGCGTACCCCCGCACCCGTCGGGTCCCACGCATCGGTCGCGGCGGCCCCCGCGGCGCCTCGGCGCCGATGGGCACACCACCGCACGATTCGGTCCCGGCCGTTGCGCGCAGCCCTGCGGCTGCACCCCGGCCGATCCGGGCCGGCCCACGGACGCACTGCTGCGCCCGCATGGCCACCCGGACTGCTGCCCGGTGCGGCGCGCTCCCGGGTACACCACCGCACCCGAAGCGCCCGCTGTCTCTGGCGGGGCAGGCCCCGCCCTCCGCCCGTGCACCGCGCCCCGGCTTGGCCGGGTGTGGGTGCACACCGCGAAGAAGCGGCGGGAGCTGCCGCCGTCGCACTGCGGAGGGCCGGAGCGCCCAGCTCCGGCCGCCTGCACTGCGGCCACGGATGGCTGCCTTGGCACTGCACGCGCGCCCGGCGGGGAAAAAACCTCCCGCGGGCAGCCGGTGCGGCCGCCAACCGCACCGGCTCCCGCGCGGGAGATTACCGGGTTTGCGTCTACCGACTGCCCGGGCGCTGCGGACGCCCGGGCAGCCTCCAGGCCACGGTGATGCCGGCCGTATGACGGCTTTGTGGGCCGCCGCGCTTCAAGCGCGCTTGGCCGGCGTCATCGCACCGGGGAACGGCGGAGGCACCCCGCGTGGGGGAATCCGCCGCTCGCCGCTGCGGTCCCGCGCCGCGACCGCCCGCACCCGCGACTGCGGGGCGGACGAACCGCGGCGGGGGGCAGGCGGGCCTAGTGCAGCAGATCCAGCACCGTGCGCGGGATCTGGTTGGCCTGGGCCAGCATGGCCGTGGCGGACTCGAACATGATCTTGTTGCGCGTGTACTCGGCAACGGCCTTCGCCATGTCCGTGTCGCGGATCACCGATTCCGCGTTGGTCAGCTCCTCCACGTTCACCCGCAACTGGCGCAGGTTGGCCTCCAGGCTGTTCTTCTGGAAGGCCCCCAGCCGGGCCCGCGAGGTGGTCACCTCGTTGAGGGCGCGATCCACCAGGCGCTGGGTATCGATGGCCCCCTGGGCCGTGCGCAGGTCCGCATCGCGCAGGCTGGTGTAGCCACTGTCGTTGCGCACCCCGCGGCCCAGCACCCGGGTGTTCACGTTCACCAGGGAGACCGCGACGGTCTGGCCCACGTTGGCGCCGACCTGGAACACCAGGGAGTTCTGGAACACGGCCACGCGGCCGGCGGCGGTGCTCGGGTCGTCATCGCCCGGGTCGCTCACCTTGTTGCCGCTATAGCGGACGGAGAGGCCCTCCACCTTCGTGCCTTCCACCCCGGTGAGCACCTGGCCCTTGCCGATGGCCGCCTCGCCACCGATGGTGCCCACGATGTCCTTGCCGGCCACGGCGCCTTCCATCGTGCGGCTCTCCTTGGAGAGCACGCCCGCGGTGGAGGACGACACGGAGAAGCCGTGATCGCTGCCGTAGTCCCGGTGCACGATGGACAGCGTGTTGTCCTGGTTGAGGGTCAGGTCCACGTTCAGGCCGGACTTCGAGATCTCGTTCTTCAGCAGACCAACGGCCTGGCGCACCGTCTCGCCCTTCTTGCTGGTGAAGGAGACGGTCTTCCCACCCTCGGCGATGGTGAATTCCTCGCCCTTGTCGATCATCTCCTGCGTCAGCGCCGTGGTGCCCTCGATGTGGGCGCGGCTGCCGAGCTGGGTCACGCGCACGTCGTAACCCTGGATGGGCGAGGCCTTGGTTTCCGGGGAGGCCGCGATGAACTCCACGCCCTCGCCGATGCCCACGCCGTTGGCGCCCGTGCTGCCGTCCAGCAGCTTCTTCACGCCGAACTGGGCGTTGGTGCTGATGCGGTCGATGGAGTTGAGGGCGTTGTTCAGCTCAAGTTGATCGGCCTCCAGCATGTTCTGGTCGTTCGCGCCCTCGTTGGCGGCGTGTACGGCCAGTTGGCGGATCGTGGTGAGCAGGTTGGTCACCTCCGTCATCGCCGCCTCGGTGGTCTGCACCATGGTCACGCCCGTCTCGGCGTTGTCCACGGCCTGGTTGAGGCCGGCGATCTGCGAGCGCATCTGCTCGGAGATGATGAGGGCCGCGGGGCCGTCTGCCGCGCGGTTAATGCGCATCCCGGAGGACAAGTGCTCCAGGGATTTGCGAAGCGCAGTGCCGTTCTGCACGAGCTGTCGGGCACTGTTGATCGCCGCAATGTTGTGGTTGATTCGCAGAACCATGACTACCTCCTTGTGGCATCAAGCTGCCGGGTCCTTGGCCGGGTTCGGCGATCCAACCCTCCCGGAGGATCACCGCTTCGACGGACACCGCCCCTGCGGGAACACGAGGTCCCCGGACGGCGGGTACACCACCGCTATTCCCCAGCACTGCTGCAATGGCCCGCTGCCGCCGCGGGGGCCGGGACTGCGCCGCCGCGGGCGAACACGGGGATCTCGCCGCTGCCGTCCCGTGGGCACACCACCGCACGGAACGCACCGGCATCAGACGGGTCTCCCGCCCCACCTGGGGCCCCGGGTGGAGGACTGCCCACACGGGGTCCCGAAACGGAGTCGGGGCCCGCTACCCTCCCGCCGCTGGATACACGGGGACCTCACCGGGTCCCCGGCTCCACACACCGGCGGAAATCTCGTCATCCCGCGCCCGGCCGGGCCGCGGCAGCCTGGCTGCTCACGGCCACGCGGCGGGCGCGCACGTCAATCGTTGGCGCCTGGGGCGCCGCTCCGGATCAGCCGCGGCCCTCGCGGCGCAGGGCGATCCGGCACTGGTTGCCGCGGGCGGAGCGGTGCCCTGCGCTGCCACACGCCGGACGGACGGGGGCGCCTGGATGCTGCTGCGCGCCGCCGCTGCCGGTGGGCAGACCGGGTCCCCAACGGGCCACACCCGGGCCCACCGGCCCGCGGATTCGGCCTCCTGGAGGCTCCGCCTTTCCGTTCATCGTCCTGCCTCCTCCAGGCGGGTACACCACCGCCTGGATTGGTCCCGCGGGGAGGTTTCGCGTGCCCCGGGTACACCACCGCACGGATAGGTGCGGCTGGAGCCGGGGACGCCCCGTCGCTCCCTGCGCCTGGCCACGACTCCCCGCGGATGCTCCACGGGTGCCTGGCCCCCGCCCGCGGGAACACGAGGTCCCCGCGTGCGCTCGGTCTTTCTGCCGGCCCCCAGCGTCGGCGGCGTCCGGACGCACTGCTGCACCCGGATGGCCGCCCCTGGGGCCGGTAGGGCGCGCCTTGGGTGGAGGTCGCCCCTCGTCCGGGGCGGCCGCACGGTACACCACCGCACCGGTTCGCCCGTCGTGAGGAGACGCCTCCCTGCCTGCGTCACGCCCTCGGTCTGGTTCGCCCCGGCACTGGGCCGGAGCCCTGCGCGCCCGGCCGCCGCGGGTGCCCTCCGGCGGCGCGCATCCCCTGGACGGGGACCCGACACCGCGCGTAGACCACCGCACGGAAGCGCCCGTGGCGCTCGGGAACTCCCCCCGCAAGGGGAGCCCTGAATCCTCCGGTACACGGAGTGGGGCGGCCTGTGGCCTGCCCCGGCCCGGCACCGCGTAGTCTGTCTGCCCAGGCGCATGGCCCGGACCCGGCGTCTCCGTACCGCGGATGGACGAGGTCCCGTTCCCGCAGCCGGCCTTGCTCCGCCACACAGGGCGGCGGGGGCGCACACCGGGCAGCGCCCCCTGGCTTCATCTCCAGCTCCGCCTGCTGCGGTCGGTCGGCGGGTGTATACCTGCACCCGGTCGGCCCCCGTGGCGATGCCCTCAGCGGAGCACCGCCTGGCGGGGCGGAGCCTGGGTCCCTCGCCGGCGCCCAGCGGGCGCCAGTGGAGACCGGCATTCGTTCGTGGCGCGGCGGCTCCCCTTCAGCGGGGAACGTCCACACCGGGTCCGCGCACCGGGCAGCTCACCCGGCCGCGGTAACTCGTCTGGCCGCCGTCAACGCGACGGCGGACGGTTGTCTCTGGCGGCTCCGGCCCCTGTACCGGGGCGGGCCTGCCACCCTGCATGCGCCCTGGCGCGGCGACCGTTCGGCCGTCCGCTGCCGGGCCCGTTCCTGGTGCCCAGTGGTGCGGAGCACACACCGGGGTGCGGCGAACCGCCCGGCGGCGCGATGCCCAGCGGACGGCACAGCCGGCCGCGTCGGGTCACACACCCCGGCGGACGCACCTGGCGCCCGGGTCCGGGGGCCGGCGAGCCATACGGCCCACGGCATTGCACCCGGTCTGGCGCATAGTCTCGTGCACAGCTCGGCGCAGCGTTCCGTGCGCAACTCTGCCCGCGACCGCGCGCACAGCCCGGCGGGCGTCGCAGCTCCGCCGCAGCGGAGGGGTCAGCCCGGGCCCAAACCAGCCGACCCGATGGCCGACCCCGCATGCGACCCAGCGGACGCCCGTGGGGCGGATGCCGTCCCTGCAGCGGCCTGTGTCCATCGCACGGCGCGCACTGACGCCGCGGCGCGGGGCCTGCCCCTGCGCAGGGCGCGTCCGCCGCAGACCGACGCCCCCTGGGGGGCGGGCACGGCTCCTGCCGCAGGCTGGGCGTGCGCATGCGACTTCCCACAACGCTTCCCGCCACGGCGGACGCGAAGCGCTCTGGGAAGTGGCCCCGCGCCCCGGCCGCCGGATCCGTCGCAAGACGGCACACGGCGGCCCTGGGCGGGGCCTGCCCCTGCGCAGGGGCGATGCGCCCCGGGCGCCCATCGCTGGGTGCCCGGGGTTGAATGGACGTGGGACCCCTAGGGGGTCTGAGGGACTCCATGGTGCCTCCCTGACTTCAGTGAACCCACGCAACCACGCCTTCCCGCCCCCCGGCTGCAGGGGCGGGAAGGAAACCGCCGCCCCTACTTCAGGAGCGACATCACGATTTCCGGCGTCTGGTTGGCCTGAGCCAGCATGGCCGTCGACGACTTCATCATGATCTGGTTGCGGGTGAACTCCGTGATCTCCTTGGCCATGTCCGCATCGCGGATGACGGATTCGGAGTTCGTGAGCTCTTCCACGTTGACGCGGAGCTGCCGCAGGTTGGCTTCCAGGGTGTTCTTCTGGAAGGCACCCATGACGCCACGCGTCCGGTTCACCTCGTTCAGGGCCGCATCGAGCAGACGCTGCGCGTCCTGTGCGCCCTGAGGCGTGCGCACGTCGATCTGGCGCAGGTTCTTGAAGTCGCTCTCGTTGAGAATGCCCTGACCCAGCACACGGGTGTTGGTGTTCAGGAGCGAGATGGCTTCCGTCTGTCCGACGTTCGGGCCGACCTGGTAGATCAGCGAGTTCTGGTAGACCGCCACCTTACCCACCGGTTCGGCCTCCGGATCGTCCGAATCCACCCTCGTGCCCGTGTAGCGCACGGCCAGCCCTTCCACGCGCGTGCCTTCGGCACCGGTGAGCACCTGGCCTTTGCCGGTGGCCACTTCGCCACCGATGGTGCCCTTGATGTCCTTGCCACGCGCCTGGTCCATCACACGCGATTGCGCCGACAGCACACCGGCCGTCGAGGAAGACGCGGCGATGGTGTACTTGCTGCCGTACTCGTTGTGACGCAGCGTGAACGTGCCGTCGTCCTTCTTCTCGAAGGTCACGTCCATGCCGTTCTTCTTCATCTCGGCATTCAACTTGCCGAAGACTTGGTTCACCGAGTCGCCCTTGGTGGTCGTGAACCGCACGGTGCGGCCACCTTCGGCGATGGTGAATTCCTCGCCCTTGTCGATCATCTCCTGCGTCAGCGCCGTGGTGCCCTGGATGGTGGCACGCGTGGCGAGCTGCGTGACGCGCAGGTCATAGCCCTGCACGGGCGACGTGCGGGTGTGCACGCTGGCGTTTACGAACTGCACGCCTTCGCCGATGCCGACGCCGTTGGCACCCGTGCTGCCGTCAAGCAGCTTCTTGGTGCCGAACTGGGCGTTGTTGGTGATGCGGTCGATCGTGTCGAGGGACTGCGAAACCTCGAGTTGGTCGGCAGCCAGCATGTCGGGAGAGTTGGCGCCCTCGTTGGCGGCGTGGATCGCCAAACCCCGCATGTTGGTCAGCAGGTTGTTTACCTCCACCAGAGAGGCTTCCGCCGTCTGGATCATGGAGATGGCCGTTTCCGAGTTGTCCACGGCCTGGTTCAAGCCAGAGACCTGCGAGCGCAATTGCTCGGAGATCATCAACTGGGCCGGCCCATCGGCTGCCCGGTTGATTTTCATGCCGGACGACAGTTTTTCCAGGGACTTGCCCATCGCACGGTCATTGATCAGCAACTGACGATGACTGTTGATGGCCTGGATATTGTGGTTGATTCGCAAACTCACGGTATACCTCCTTGTAAAAACAAGAGATCCTCCTTGACCCGGGAGATAAGGCAGCGTCCAACCTGGACACGCCCGACCGGAGGCCCTGCTCCTTCCAAATCCTTGGAAGGATGGCCTCTCTTGGTCCGCCGCCCCCGATGCGGGCAGGCGGCAACCTCCCTACCTCGCGCCCAAACCTCCTTCCTTTGAGGAGCCGCAGAGCGGCGCGAGGCGACTCATAAATGGGGAAGCTGGCTTCCCCGACGTCAGATGGCGGCGGTGGTTACTCCACCAAAAGCGGGCTCCCGCCCAATGAGCGGGCAACGGCCCGCCCCCTGCCCACCATCTGCCGCTTGCCGCCAACGGGTGGTCTGGCGCAGGGGTGACAAGTCCCTGCGACCGCCCGCGGGCGATTCCGTTTCCCAAATAGCCGGCCGCCGGCACCAGGCACGGATGCCCCCGCCCCTGGCACCGGGACGGCCGCTTGGGAGCTATCCCTTGCACGTCTCGTTGCTTCCGATGCATGACTGCTCCTTCACCTGCTCCGGGCCATCACGGGACGAACCCGGGCGCTGGTCGGAACCTTCCACCCCATGGAAGGCCCTGCAGAGCGCACACTGCTGCCCTGCTTGGCGACGCGCGGGGCTAAACCCCCGCACGTTGGTGTGGCCGGTTCCATCCCGCCACATGAAGCTCCACCGCCTGCTCCCGGACGGATTGGTGCCCCTGGAGGGACGGGGTCCGCCCCTGGTTGCACCACCGCCTGGAAGCGCACGGCGGAAGCGACGCGTACGGCGACCGTCCGGGCCGGGGATGAACCCACCACCCCCTGGCTGGAGCAATGCACCGCATCGGACGGGTCCCGGGCCTGTGGGGGGTCGAGGTCCCTGTCCGCGTCGCCGGGTGGCACCGCTGCACGCTTCGCAACGGTGACCGGCGGCGCTGTGGGGGCCGCGGCCCGCCCTGGGAACACCAGGACCCATCAGCTCGTGGCGGCTCGTGGCCGCCTGCTCAACCCGGGTACACTGGGTCCCCGGATTCAGCGGGCAGACACCCGCACTCCACTGCGCCTCCTCGCGGGCCGGTGGGTAGACCACCGCCCGTGTCCTCCGTCGTGGCGATACCGCTGCCCTGGACGCACCGGCCCCCGACGGCTGCCGGCTCCGCCCGGGCGCGACCCCACTGTGGGGGCACCCGCAGGCTGCACCACGACACCCTCAGGCGAGACAACGCCCTCCAGTGCACGCGACCCGTGCGAGCGGCCGACCACGCCGTGTCCGTGCCGGCGACGCGGGTCTCCCGGAGGAAACACGGCGCCCTGCCGGCGCAGGCCCGCCTGGGCCCGGACCGTCCCTGGTCCCGATCTGTCTGCCTGGTGGGTCCTTCCATGACCCTGCTGCGGAGCACGCCGCATCCTGCCCACGGGCCAGGCGGTGCTCGCACCACCCCATGCCCGGGCCGCCGGAGCTGCCACCGCCTGAACGAGGTCCCGCCTCCGCACAGCATGCGGGTGGTCTGGGCCCCTCCCGGCCTCCACGAGGGAGACGCGATCGGGACACCGGTGCCGACCCGCGTGTCAGCGGGAACGTGCACCCCGTCCTGGGGTTGCCTCCGTCACGACCGGCCCCTTGCGGGACGAATGCGCTGCCCTGACCGGCCCACCATGAGTGTGAAGGCTTCCCTGCACGGGAAGCCGGCACCCCGGCTGCCTGTCCGGCTGCACCCGCCCGTCGGCCTCCCTGGCCGGGGCCATCGTGCTCCTACGGTCGATCCATGACCGTCTGGTCAGACCGGGCGATGTTGCTGCCCGGCCTCACCAGGTGGCCTGGCTGGCGCCGGGTGCCATCCTGCACCCGGCCCGCGGCCGTCCGACCTCCCTGGCCGTCCGTGACCCGTCACGACGCCGTCGTCGTGGGGCCGCCGCGGATGCTCCCGCCGCTTCCAGCGGCCTGCTGCCGGCTCGTGGCCCAAGCCGAGTGCGAGGCCGGCTGCCTGCCGGCCTGCCACGAAGCACTGGGCTGCCGGGCGGGCATCCCGCCGCGCCGCAGCCGCCTGCCGTGCCCGCGCATCGCGCACGGGCCGCTGCCGCCGCCTTCCCGGCAGCGTCCTGCCTCGCGCCTGTCCGGCGCGTCCTGCCTGTCCTGCCGTTCCAGCCACTGGCCTGCGCCACACTCAGCGCGCGACGGCCAGCTCGTGCTGCATCAGTTCCTTGAGCTGCAGCGCCATGCGCTCGGCCTGTGCGGCCGTCACGCGCTCATCGGCGGCCGGCAGCTCGCGCAGGGGACTGCTGCGGCGCAGGCAAGCCAGCGCCTGGTTCTGGTAGCGCTTGATCCAGCCCTGCACGCGCTCGCGCCAGTCCTCCACGTCGAAGGCCACGGCCAGCATCAGGTGCAGTCCATCGCGCAGCTCCTGCCACGTGTCGAAGCGCACGTCCGCCAGACTGCGGTAGTCGCTGGGCGTTTCCATCCATCGCCCCAGCGCGCGCGAGTCCATCACGGGCAGCGCCAGGCACACCGGGGCGTTGTCCGCCCCCGCGCCATCCTGGAAGCGCAGGCCGTTCTGCACCACGTAGCAGCGCGCGTGGCGGCCCTCATCCAGCCGGCCGCCCTGCCACATCACGGCCAGCTCGGATGTCTGCTCGTTGTCCAGGTAGCCCACCAGCATGCGGCCGATGCCAAAGGCCTGCTCGCCGGCCAGCGTGCCCTGGATGTCCCGTCCCTTGCGGCTCCATTCCACCTTGCCGGGCCGCTTGGAGAGCAGCGGCGTGCGGAAGCTGCAGCCCTTGAACTTGTATTGCGAGCCGTACTGGTTGTGCCGCACGATCAGGCGCCGCTGGGCGGTCAGCCCGATCTGCACGTCCATGCCGGCCGTGCGGGTCTCCTCGCGCAGCGCCTTCAGCAGCCCGGCCACCGTCTCGCCGGGCGTGATGCGGTGGCGCACGAAGTGCTCGCCCTCGGCGAGGAAGATCTCCTCCTCCGCGCGCACCCAGTCCTCCTCCAGCGGCACGCCTCCCAGGATCACCGCCCGGCTCGGCAGCGCCTCGATGGCCACGCGGTAGCCCTCCGGCGGCGAAGAGCGCGTGTTGGCGCCGCCCCGGATGAAGTCCACCCCCACGCCGATGCCCACCACGCCGGACTGTCCGTCCAGCAGGCCCCGGCCGTGAAACCGGCACTGGCGCACGATCTCGTCGATCTGCTTGAGCCGCGTCCATACCGTCTCGCTGATCTCGTAGGCCGGTGGGCGGCGCTTGTCCGCCGCTGTCCAGGCATCGCTCACCGTGGCGATGCCGTCTTCCATCAAGCTGTCGATGCCGTTCAGTCCTTCCAGCGTCCGCTGGAGCAGAGACACCATCGTCTCCAGGTTCTTCAGGGCTTGGTCGGTGCTCAGCCAGCCGCTCTCGAACTGCAGCCAGCCGCCCGGCCGGGGGACCCGCGTCCATCGCGCGGTTGCCGGCACCATCGGCCCTCGGCTCTGCAGTGCAGCGCCGGCCCCCTGGGCCCTGGGCAATGTCCCCGTCGGTCCCATCGTTCACCTCCGTCGTTGGAGGATCGCTGGCGTGCTCCTTGCTTGTCTGTCGTTGCGACTGTGGTTGATTCGCAGACGACCGACATCGCAGCGCTCCGGTCGATGACAAGACCGGGCGATCCTCCTTGATGGTGCGGGCGGCCTCCCCCGCCCGCATTCTTTTTGCCGCAGCCCGTCGCACGCAGCACCGTGTCCCTCCGGGTGGAGGGGGAGTCGGTTCACTGGCGCTGCGCCTCCCCGGTCTGCGCTGACTGCCTCCTCATCGATGCTACGGCCCGCCGCGTGCGGCGCCCGGTGCGGTTGCGTGCCGGCCACTGTGGCCGCCGGGCGCGTCCCGCCGTCGTTGCCGTTCCGTGCGCGAGTGCCGCCGCGCCACGGGCCGTTGTTGCCTCCTGCTATGGGTTGCCACTCTCCTCTTCGGGTCCTCGGCTCCGGCCACTGCCCGGCGCCGTTGCGGTCGATTGCGCCGCGCCTCCTCACCCGGCGGCGGTGCGCTGCTACCGCCGGGCTGTGGAGGGCCCGTCCAGAGCTCCCTACGAGTTCTGGATCAGGCCGAGCACGTTCTTGCTGATCTGGTTGGCGTGGCCGAGCATCGCCATACCGGATTGCATGATCACCTGGTTGCGGGTGAACTGGCTGACCTCTTCGGCCATGTCCGCATCGCGGATGACCGATTCGGCACTGGTCAGTTCCTCGCGGGACACGTTCAAGCTGCGGATGTTGGCTTCCATCGCGTTCTTCTGGATGGCACCCAACGAGCCCCGCACGACGGTGATGTCGTCGATGGCCTTGTCCACCAGCCGCATCGTGTCCTCGGCGCCTTGCGGCGTCCGCACATCCACCTCGGACAGGTTCTTGAAGTTGCTCGCGTTCGGCACGTTGAGCGCGACCGTCCGGGTGTTGACGCTGTTCAGCGCCACCTTCACCTTCTGACCGGCGTTGGGGCCGATCTGGAACACCAGCGAGCCCTGGTTCACCTTCACCGAGCCCACCGGCTTGGTGGCGTCCTGAGGCGTCTGGCCCGTGTAGAGCACCTGCAGCCCATCGGCGGCGGTGCCCGGAGCAGCCGTCAGGATGCGCCCTTTGCCCGTGGCCAGCTGGCCGTTGATGCTGCCCGCCACGTCGTTGCCGTTGTGCACCACCACCGGCGCATTGGCTTTTTCCGAGACGACGTTCGCCATATCGGACACGACCGTGAACTCCTCGTCCTTGCCGTACTTGCGGTGCGTGAACACCAGGCGGTTGTCGTCCGTCTTGGACACGTCCAGATCCAGCCCGTCCAGATCCAGCGCGTTCTGCAGGCGGCGCTGCACCACGTTGATGTCCTCACCCTTCTTCGTGGCAAGGCTCGTCACCCGGCCGTGCTCCTCGAAGCTCAGCTGCACGCCTTTGTCGATCAGTTCCTTGGTGATCGGCATGGTGGTGAAGCTGGCCCGCGTGGCCGCCTGGCGAACGCGGATGTCGTATCCCGTCGCCGGCGAAGGCCGCGTTTCCGGCGTGGCCTTGACGAACACCAGGCCCGCCCCGGCCGCCAGACCGTTCACGCCGTTGCTGCCGTCCAGGAGCTTCTTCTTCCCGAACTGCGCGAACTGCGCGATGCGGTCGATGGATTCGAGGGAGTTTTTGACCTCGAACTGGTCGGCTGCCAGCATGTTCGGGTCGTTGGCGCCCTCGTTGGCCGCGTGGATGGCACGCTGGCGGATCCCCACCAGCAGCCGGTTCACCTCGTCCAGCGAAGCCTCCGTGGTTTGCACCATGGAGACACCCGTGTGCGCGTTGTCGATCGCCTGCACGATGGAGGCGATCTGCGCCCGCATCTGCTCGGAAATCATCAACTGGGCGGGGGCATCCGCCGCGCGGACGATCTTTTCACCCGAAGACAAGTGCTCCATGCTCGTTTTCAACCGATGGTCGACGTCGAGCAGGCGGCGGTGGGTGTTGATCGCCTGGGTGTTGTGGTTAATGACCAGAGCTCCCATTTCTACCTCCTTGTATGGAAACCCACGCGAGAGTCCTTTCCCGCGCGTGTTGCTCCTCCCTGGCCGGCCCGGATATGGTGCCGTACAGGAGTTAGAATACGCCGTTATGAAGAAACGTATGTTTCTTCATCCAATGACGCACGACACCCTTCCCCGCGGAGGGATCCCGAACACGGGGTCCCCACGGGGTGCAATCGCACGCGCTACCGACACCGTTGCCGCGCCCCCCGCCTGCCGCTGCGCAGGTCGGAGGGTTTGCAGCCGCCCCTGGGGGTGGCCGCGGTCTGCGGGCGCCACGCCGGATGGATCGCTCCAGCGGCGGCGACGCCGTCAATCCGTCAGTGCGCCGGCGTCACAGCCGGCCGGCGCTCCATGCCGGCCGCGCGAGCGGCCTGGCATGGCTGCTGCATCTCCCGGAGCAGGGCTTGGTGCGCGCGGCGACCGCCATGCCGCTCAAGGCGGCAGGCAATTGGCGCCGGCACTCCCGGGGGCACGTGCCTCCAGGCAGCGCCCAGCTCCCGAACCACGGTCATGACAGAGGCGACCATGCGCCACAGCCGTCACATCCGCAGTGCCATCCCGGCAGGCTGCCGGAGGCCCTGCGCTGCCCACCGGGCGCAATCCACCCGGCAGGGCCCGCACGGCACACGCGCAGCCCGCATGACGTCCATCGTAGCCTGGCGCACGGATCCGGCCGGAGACCCCTCTGCCCGCACTGTGGGCAGAATGCTCCGCCTGCACCGTGCCGCCACGATGCACGCCTTCCTGTATTCCGGGACTCCCCGCCGGCCACAGACCCAACGGGCCGCGGACGGTCAGGACGCTTCGCGCTAGTCGCGCGTCCCGGCTTCTTGCCGCGCCGTCCCGCCCTCAGGGGCAAGGCGGCTCAGCCAGCAGCCGAAAACCAGCCATTCCATCGTGGGCAGCGGGGCCGAGCCTGATCCGCACCGGCTCCGTACCCCGCGTTCCTAACGTCGGGCCTCCATGGCCCTTCCTCTGCCCTGCCCCAGTGCCGGTAGATCGCCACCGCATGGTGCCGTCGGCGATCGGCCCCTCCCGGGCAGCTTCAGGTGCGAACGTTCACCCGCCGGGACCCCGTGGCGGTATCGCCCGCCTGCTGCTGCGAGCGGCTGGGCCCGATCTGCGCCCAGCCTTCGCGCAGGGTGGTCATGAGCTTGATGCACTCCGCCACGATGGTCTTGTCCTTGGTGAGGTTGGCCTCCACCAGGCGGTTGAAGACGTACACGTACAACCGCTGCAGGTTGTAGCCCACCTCGCCGGCCTTCTCCGGCTTCAGGGTGGCCAGCAGCTCGGCCAGCACCTCGCGGGCGCGCACCAGGTAGTTGTGCGCCGCCTCGATGTCGTTGGACTCGATCCGCGTGGTGGCCTTGCGCATGAAGTGAATGGAACCGTCGTACAGCATCATGATGAGCTGACGCTGGTCGGCCGTCTCCACCCGGGTGCGCTCATAGGCGCCATATGGACTTGCCTGCGGCATCTGGGTTCATCTCCCTGCGCATATGCCCCGGATCCCTTCCGGAGGCGGTGTTGGTACGAGGCGCGGCTCCGCTAGAAGCGGATGTTGATGTTCTTGGTGGCCCGCGCGGGTGCCGGCTCGGGCTGGCTCACCGCACCTTCGTCCGGATCGCCCTTCATGCCCTGCCAGCCCACCTTCAGCTCCTTCAACAGGCCAATCACCATCCCGACCCGTTCCACGTCGTTGTTCAGATTGGCCTCGATCAGCTCATTGAACATGTACGTGTACAGGCGCTGCAGATTGCGGGCGATCTCGCCCCCGGCATCGACGTTCAGCGATGCCAGCAGCTCGGCGATGATGCTCTTGCCGCGGAGCAGGTTGCGGTGCGCCTCATACGTGTCGCCCCTATTCATCTTGTCGGTCGCAAGCGTGAGGAACTTGATCGCACCGTCGTAGAGCATGACGATCAGCTTGCGCTGGTCGAGCGTGCTCACCGCGGCCTTCTTGTAGGCCTGTGAATATCTCCCGTAGCCGTTCACCGTTCGCGCTCCTCTGGTCGCTGCGCCGCTAGGCGCTCATCCGTTCAAACCCGCGCCGTCGCCGGCGGGAATTGCCATTACTTGCCCGGCAGCCCCGGCAACGCACCGCCGCCACCCATGTTGGCAAACTGGCTGGCCATGTAGGCCTGCTGCTCCTTCAGGCTGGACATCTGCGACTCCAGCCGGTTGAAGCGGTCCTGCAGGCGGCTGCGCTTGGCGTTGATGCGGTCCTGCATGCGCTTGAGCTGTGCGTCCAGATCGCCCACCTGATCCCGCAGGCTCTTGGTGATGCGATGCATGTCGCCCGTGAGCGGATTCACGATCCGGTTCAGGTACGTGCTGGCGCGGGCGGCGATGCCCCGCGTCACCTTGATCGCCGCCTCGGGTCCGCTCGGGTTGAGCTGGCTCTCGTTCAGCTTCACGAAGAGCCGCAGCCCGGCGGCCGGTCCGCTCTTGGCCGGTGCGCTCAGCAACTGGCCCGTGCCCTGGGCGGCCTTGCCGTCGATCGAGCCCTTCACGTCCGTGCCCACCTCGGTGCTGCCCGTCATCAGCCCCGGGCCCATCTGGCCGGATTCGCCCGCCGGCACGAAGTTGACGGAACTGGTCTTGCCGAAGCGGCCCGAGAGAATCTTCAGCCGGTGGCCCTCCTCCACCACCCGCACGCGCGCCTGGCCCACCACCTTGTCGTTGGTGATGGCGTCCTGCAGCATGCGGGCATACTCGCCGAGGGAGTACCGGCCCGGTTGCAGCTTCAGCTCTTCGGACTGCCGCCCGTTCACGTTGACCATGAAGTGGCTGTTGGCCGGCGTCAGCACGATCGGCTCCTGCAGCGGCGGGGTCTCGTAGGAGCCCTGGGTCGCTGGAGATTCGATATTCACCGGATAGCCGTCCGTGCTGACGTGCGTCTCGTCCGTCATGCCCACAAAGGCCACGTTCGAGTTGGTCGTGGTGCCCTTGTTGCGGAAGAGATCCGCCACCACCCCGAAGTCCTTCTGGATTTGCTCCTGCAGCTTGCTCTCGTCCAGCTTCAGCATGCCCTTTTCGTCAAAGGCGATGCCGAGCGACATCAGCATGTTGTGGCTCTTGGGCAGCCCGGCCACCGGGTCGATCAGCAGGCTGTTGAGCGTGTTCTGGATGTTGGCCAGGTCCGAGTTCCCCAGCAGGGGCCCGGAGACGTCCGTGTCCTTGTCGTACTTGGTCAGGGCCGCAATGACGGTGGACAGCTCGTTGAACTGATCCACGAAGCTCTTCACGGTCTTGAAAGCGGCCTCGGTATCGCCCCGCACGGTGATGGTGACGGGCTTGTCGCTCGTCGTGACGAGGTTCAGGTGCACGCCCTCGATCACGTTGTCCAACTCGTTGGTGGGGCTCGTGACCTCCAGCCCGCCGCCCAGCTCCGTGGCGCCGAAGTGGATCAGCGCATCCTGCGGCGGCTGGATGGTGGACGTGCGCGTGCGCACCGTGAACGAGTCGTCCTTGAACAGCCGCCCCGTTCCGAACGCCACCGTGAGCCCATCGGTGAAGGGCAGCGGCTGGCCCGGCTTGTAGTTCTCGCCCACCGTCAGCTCGCCCTTGTGGCCCTTGGCATCGTCCCACTCGATCTTCAGATCCTTCGTGGTGCCGATGGCCCCGTCGCGCTTGACCGTGAACGTGTAGACCTTGCCCTCATCGCCGGTGTACTGGCCACCGATGGCCACCCGCGCCGTGCTGACGCGCGGCCCGGCCTCGCCCGGCGGCAGCTCGGGCATGAAGCCCTGTGGCCCTTTCTTCTCGGCCCCGGGCGTCGTCCAGTTGGTCACGTCCGTGATGGTCGACGGAATGACGCGGTCCTTGTCCGGCAGCCACCAGCGCCCGGAGGACTCTTCGGGCGTGACGTGGAAGGTGGCCGTCTGGCCCATGTTCAGCACGCCGGGCTTGAGGGTCATGGTGACGCCCTCGGTCAGCCCCAGTGGGCTGCCGGGCTCGTAGCCCTGGCCCACGTCCAGGATGCCGTGCTGACCCTCCTCGTTCTTCCATTCCACCTTCAGGTCGCGCGAGGTGCCGATCTGCCCGCTGCCCACCACCGTCAGCGTGAAGTCCTGATCCTCCGATCCGGTGTACGTGCCGTCGATGACCGGCGCCCCGTGGGCCTCGGACTGCTGGCGCTGCCAAGCCGTGGGCGTGCTGACGGCCGCCTTGCGGTCGGCGGGGGGCACCCACCACACCAGGTTGGAGCGCTCGGCGCGGGCGTTGAACGAGAAGCTGTCGTTCACGATGACATCGCCCTCGCTGAAGATCAGCGCGAGTCCGTCCACGAACTCGATGGGCTTGCCCGGCGCGTAGTGCAGCGCATCCAGATTGATGGTGCCGCTGCGGCCGTGCTCGTCCTGCCAGCGCAGTTGCAGTTGCTTGTCGCCGCCCACGGTGCCGCTCTGCACGGCCGTGAAGGTGAACTTGTTGTCGTGATCGCCGTTGTATTCGCCGATCACCTGCGCAATCGCCGTGGAAGCACCGGCCGGACGGGCCCCAGGTGCCTTTTCCGCCTTCTTGGCCTCGCCCACGCCCTTCCAGGGGGAGGGGGCCTCCACCTGGTTCTGGAAGTTGGGCGTGGTGCCGCCCTTGAGCTGCACCTTCAGATCGATGCGGCCCTCGGAACCGGTCTTCTGGCTGGTCAGCACCAGCTGATAAGGCGCCTTGCGGTTGCCGGTCTTGATGATGGTCGCGTTGACTTCCTTGGTGGCCGTGTTGATCGCGTCCTTCAGGCCCGTCAGCGTGTTGTTGCTCTCGTCGATCACCACCGTGATGGGGTTGCCCTTACCCACGGTGATGATGAACTTGCCCGTGCCGATCTGCGTTTCCTGCTTCTCGTAGCCCTGGGAGGCAATCTGGTGATTGAGCGCCAGGCGATCCACCACCAGGGTGTTCTTGCCCGGCTTGGCGCCCAACGTGGCCGTGGCCGTCACCACCTTGTCGTTGCTGGATTCGACGATCTTGCCGTCCCAGACGCTCGCGCTCTTGAGCTTCTGCACCGTGTCGTGGATCTGCTTCAGGCTCTGGTTGACCAGATTGAAGGCCTGCAGTTCTTTCTCGGTGGTGGCTTTCTGCTCCTGGATCGGTTTCAGCCGGCGGCTCTCCACCCGCATGATCTTTTCCAGGATGCGCTCCGTGTTCAGCCCGGATCCCAGCCCCGGCAGGCGCTGCGCCTCGGCCGCGGTCTCTTGCGGCTTGTCGCTGCCAGGCTTGCGGCCCTGCACCTGCAGTGCCTGAAGCTCCTCCTTCAGACCCTGCTGCTGCAGCTGCTGCTGCTGCGCCTGTCGGCTGGCTCGCAAGTTGTTGTTGATCTCGGTCATGGCCTGGCATCCATGGAACTGGGCAACGAGTGCAGATGAGGGCTCGGCAGCATTTGCCTAGCGGTTTTCACTGCCCTGAAATGACTCCGCATTTATCGGAGCCCAACCAGGGCGCAGCCCCGTTCCATTAGCGTTCAAGAAGCATTCCAACTCCGGGAGGCCGCTGCCTCCCGCTCAAGCCGCGAAAATGGCTGCTCCACCCGGCATTACTGGCCGTTGTTGGTGAGCAGTTGCAGCACCGTCTTCGGCGTCTGGTTGGCCTGGGCCAGCATGGCCATGCCGGACGCCAGCATGATCTGATTGCGTGTGAACTTGCTCACCTCCGCGGCCATGTCCGCATCGCGCAGGCTGGACTCGGCGGAGGTCAGGTTCTCCTCGGCCACGCGCAGGGAGTTCGTGTTGCTCTGCAGGGTGTTCTTCTGGAACGCCCCCAGATCGGCCCGCAACGAGGAGATCTGCGTGATCGCCTTGTCGATGAGCAGCATGGAATCCTGCGCACCCTGCGAGGTGGTCACGTTGATGTCCTTCAGGCTCTGGAAGCCGCTCGCATTGTCCAGGCCCCGGGCCAGCCGGTTCGTCTTGGCGTCGATCAGCGAGATCTTGACCTGCTGCCCGCGCGTGGGGCCCACCTGGAACGACAGCGAGTTCTGCGAGATGTGCACGAACCCGTCGGGGTTGCGCACGACGTCCGCCGGCGCTTCCCAGGTGAACACGACGTGCTCGCCATCCTCCTTCTTGGAGATCAGGCGCGCGCCGGGCACCGGCGGATTGTCCGCCGAGACCTTCTTGATCGCCGGGTTGGGCACGACCTCCGGCCCATTGGCGATGAACTTGGGCAGGCGCTGCTTGATGTCGCGCACCGAATCGAAGCGCACCACCAGGCCTTCCACGTCCGTGGATTCCGCGCCGTGCAGGAACTCGCCCATGCCCACGCCGATCTTGCCGTCGATGGTGCCCTCCACGTCGCGGCCCGGAATGGCCTCCTCGAAGCGGTTGGGCTCCACGGCCAGCACCCCCGGCACCGTGCCGCCCACGAAGAACGTGGGCTTGCTGCCGAACTCCCGGTGCCGCACCTCCAGCACCTCGCCCTTCACGCCCGGCACGTGGGTGAGGAACACGTCCACGTTCAGGCCGTTGGCGTTGGCCTTGCGCTGCAGGTTCTCGGCAATGGTGTGGCGGATGTTGCGCTCCACCAGGTCGCGGTTGAACTTCTCCGGGTTGCGGTCCATCTCCGCCAGAATCTTGCGGATGACGTCGCCGTCCTCCCGGCTGTCCAGGTCGAAGGCGATGTTCTTGCCACCCTCGGAGATCATGAGCTTGAAGCCCTTGACCAGCCGGCTCATGTCGGTCGGCCGCAGGTCTTCCAGCGTGATGGCGCGCGTGCCCACCTTTTCCGCACGCGTGGCAGGCCGGGTGATGTCCACCGGATAGCCATCCGCCGGCGAGCTCTTCGTCAGCGGCGAGGCGCTCACGAAGTGCAGGCCATCGCCCACGGACACGCCGTTCGCGCCGTTGCTGCCGTCCAGCAGCGTGCGCGTGCCGAACTGGCTGGTGCGCGCGATGCGGTCCACGGTCTGCAGCGCGTTCTCGATCTCGAACTGGTCCGCGGCCAGCATCTTTTCGTCGTTGGCCCCTTCGTTGGCCGCGTGAATGGCCAACTGGCGCATGGAGACCAGCAGCCGCGCCACCTCGTTGAGGGACGCTTCCGCCGTCTGCACCATGGAAATGGACGCTTCAGAGTTCTGGATCGCCTGGCCGATGGAGGCAATCTGTCCGCGCATCTGCTCGGAGATCACCAGACTGGCCGGGCCATCGGCGGCGCGATTGATCTTCTGCCCCGACGACAGGACTTCCAGGCTCTTGGAGAGCCCTTCGTCCGTCTTGTTCAGGTTGCGCAGGGCATTCAACGCCGCGATGTTGTGATTGATCCGCAACGCCATGGGTCTCTCCTTCCTTGTTCGACCGGTTGCCTTTTCGTCGGATCAACGCCGTAGCAAATCCGGGGGAGCGGCGGCGGGCCTCCCTGCCCGCTCGGGTCTGCTCCCCTACAATTGACTTGTCGGCATTCCTGGCGATTTCTTGAGTCCACCGCCTGCGAATGCCCGGCGACCCGGCCAGCGGCACCCCTGTGCCGCACCCACCGGTGCCGCTATGCTTGTATGGGGTATCGGCGGGCCTGCCGAAACCTTGAGCGGGGAATTGCAGCGCACCGCCGCACGCACCACGCCACATTCGAGCCGCGCGGGGCCCGCGCCGCTCTTACGGGTAGAGCCCCCCAGCGCCCTGCGCCGCCTTTGACGCGAGGGCCGGAAAGGGGATAATGCAGGGGACAGGCACACCACCCGGCATTCGGCTCTGCACAGCCGCCATCCGCCGCCGATTCCGAACCCCCGCCTGGTACCGATGAATCCGCTGAGAGAAGGCCTGACCCAGGAGCGCGTCCCCGAGCCACACGTCATGGTGATCTTCGGGGCCTCGGGCGACCTGTGTAAGCGCAAGCTGCTGCCCGCCCTGTACTCGCTGGTGCGAGAGCGCATGCTGCCGGCCAAGTTCGCCGTGATGGGCGTGGCGCGCAACAAGTACAGCGTGGACGAGTTCCGCGACCACATGCGGGACGGCTGCGACCGCTATGCGCGCCGCAAACCGGTGGATGAGAACGTGTGGCAGGACTTCTCGCGGGGCCTGTACTACAAGTCCGCGGAGTTCGACGACCTGGACGCCTACAAGCAGCTCAAGAAGGAGCTGGAGGAGATCGACGCGGAGCTGGGCACGCCGGCCAACCGGCTGTTCTACCTCTCCACGCCGCCCTCCGTGTTCCCCATGATCGTGGAGAACCTGGGCAAGGCGGGGCTCGTCTCCCGCGCCCACCAGCCCTGGTCACGCATCATCGTGGAGAAGCCCTTCGGGCGCGATCTGGAATCGGCGCGCAAGCTGAACCGGGAGCTGAAGCAGGTCTTCCGCGAGGCGCAGATATACCGCATCGATCACTACCTGGGGAAGGAGACGGTGCAGAACATGCTCACGTTCCGCTTCGCGAACGGGCTGTTCGAGCCGATCTGGAACCAGTACCACGTGCACCATGTGCAGATTACCTCGGCCGAGTCGCTGGGGGTGGAGGGCCGCGGCTCGTACTTCGAGGAAGCGGGCATCCTGCGGGACATGGTGCAGAACCACATCTTCCAGCTGCTGTGCCTGGTGGGCATGGAGGCACCCATCTCCATGGATGCCAACGCCATCCGCGACGAGAAGGTAAAGTTCCTCAAGTCGCTGCGGCCGCTGCCCACGGACGAGCTGGACGACTACGTGGTGCGCGGGCAATACGTCGCCGGCCACGTGCTGGGCGAATCCGTGCCGGGCTACCGCGAGGAGCCGGGCGTCTCGCCGGACTCCACCACGGAGACCTTTGTGGCGCTGCGCCTGCTGACGGACAGCTGGCGCTGGGCCAACGTGCCGTTCTTCGTGCGGGCCGCCAAGCGCATGCCCAAGAAGGCCACGGACATCTCGATCACCTTCCGCAACGCGCCCACGGCCCTGTTCCGCAACGGCGACGGGGCCAACGACGTCTCCAACGTGCTCACCATCCGCATTCAGCCGGACGAGGGCATCTCGCTGCACTTCGGCTCCAAGGTGCCCGGGCCCACCATGGACGTGGCGCCGGTGAACATGGAGTTCCGCTACGGCACGTCCTTCGGCAAGGAGCCGCCCGAGGCCTACGAGCGCCTGCTGCTGGACGCCATGCTGGGCGACCCCACCCTGTTCATCCGCGATGACGAAACCGAGGCCTCCTGGGCGTTCATCTCGCACATCCACCAAGCCTGGGCGGAGCGCAAGGAGCGCAGCATCCCCGTATACCCGGCCGGCACCTGGGGGCCGCCGGAGGCCGACGCGCTGGCGGCCCGCCGCTCCGCCGAGTGGAGGAAGCCGTGAGCCTCGTCGTGGACAGCCGCGAGATCGCCAACCACCAGCTCGTGCGCTACTCGGAGAGCGAGCCCGTGCCGCTGCCCGGCGTGCAGGATATGCTCAGCGCGCTCTGGCGGCTGGCCTCCGAGCAGGTGCAGGAGGAAGGCGACGCCGCGCTGGCCCGCGCCTGCCTGTGGAACCTGGTGGCCTTCCACAGCAATCCCAAGCTGCCCCGGGGCAATTCCGCCGGGGAGGCGATGCGCATCGAGACCCTGCTGCAGGACGTGAGCGCCTCCGTGCCCGCGCGGGTGATCCATCTGGAGGAATGGCGCAACGAAGCCGCGCCCGAGCCGGGCAAGGAGGTGGAGGCCTGGGTGACCACCCACTGCCTGCACACGGGCACGGGGCCGCACCTGCTGTGCTGCGAGCAGATCAACCTGGCCGGCTACGGGGAGCGGGGCCACTCGCACTTCCCGGCGCTGGTGCGCGCGCTGCTGGTGCCGGACATCCCGGTGGGCCTGCTGTGGCTGGACAACGTGCCGCGCCGGGGCCGCCTGCTGGGGCAGCTCCTGCAGATGGCCGACCGCATGATCATCGACAGCCAGCGCGCGCAGGATACCGACTCGCTGCTGGCCGTGAACGACCTGCAGCGCGCCTCGCCGGGCAAGGTAGCCGACCTGGGGTGGCTTCGCCTCAATCCGCTGCGGCACCTGATCGCGGACTTCTTCGATCCCCCCGGCCGTGCCGAGCAACTGGCGACCCTGGATCGCATCCTGATGGAGATCAGCCCGGAGGGCCGCACCACCGGCTACCTGCTGCTGGGCTGGCTGCTCTCCCGCTGCGGCTACCACGACGTGCAGGCGGTGGACCTGGGCGACCGCAAGGACGCCTTCCGCTGGCACGTCAAGCGCGCCGACGGCAAGCTGTTTCCCCTGGACATTCAGGTCAGTGACGGAGACGGTGGGCTGGACGGCATCTTCTGCATTCAGTTGGAGGCAGGCGGCGACACGTTCGCACTGCGCGACGTGGACCCGGAGCACATGTCCGTGGCTGGGCCGGACCGCTCGCTGCCCAGCGTGCCGCTGCGCGAGGCAACCGAGCCGGAGCTGGTGGCCGATGCGCTGGGTGCCGGCCTGCACAACGGCGTGTACGCCGAGGCCCTGGCCATGGCTGCCGTCCTGGCGGAAACCGAGCAGTGGACCCAATGACGCACTAGGCTCGCCCCATGACTCTCTACATATCCGTCTCCCCGGACCCCGCCGGCCTGGCCGAGCGCAGCGTGGACGTGCTGGAGGTGCTGGGTGCCAAGGCCATCGAGCAGTACGGCCGCTTCATCCTCTCGCTGGCCGGCGGCTCCACGCCCCGTGACGTGTATGCGTACTGGGCGGCGCACACCCAACTGGACTGGAGCAAGGTGGTGCTGGTGTTCGGCGACGAGCGCTGCGTGCCGCCGGACGATGAGCAGTCCAACTACCACATGGTCGCCGAGAGTCTGCTGGCCGGCCTGCCCACCCAGCCGGAGATCATCCGCATGGAGGGCGAGGCCGAAGACCCCGTGCAGGCCGCACGCAACTATGACTATGCGCTGCACGAGCTGCTGGGCCCCGGGGGCTTCATGCACGTCGCGCTGATGGGCATCGGGCTGGACGGCCACACGGCCTCGCTCTTCCCCAACATGGGTGCCCTGCGCGAGGGCGGAAGCTGGTGCGTCAGCACGCCTTCTCCCGACGGCACCCTGCAGCGCCTGTCGCTGACGGTGCCGGCCCTGCGCAACACCCGCAAGCTGATGTTCCTGGCCACAGGCGCGGACAAGGCCGACGTGGTGCACCGCGTGCTGGAGGGCCCGCTGGACCCCGAGGCCACGCCTGCGCAGTTCTTCCTGCGCGACGAGCGGCTCAACGTGAACCTGCTGCTGGACGAAGCCGCCGCCGCCAAGCTGGCCCGCCGCGAATAGCCGCCGGGCGGCTGCTGCCTTCACACCAAGTTGCCTTCAAAGCGGACTGATAGGCCACGCGCCTGAGGAGCCCCGCGGAGCGGGGCGTCTCGAAGGCCGCCGCCGGCGTCCCCGCGCCCTTCGAGACGCGCTTCGCGCTCTTCAGGAACGCGGGGGCTGGTCGCAGTTCGAGTACGAATTGGCGTCAGGGCGCGAGCTTGTTGTACAGCCACGCCACCAGCGCGCCACAGACGGCGCCATCCACGAAGGCCCAGATCAGGCCGATGATGCTGCCCACCGGCGTGATGTGGTAGCCCAGGTAGACGCGCTCCAGCAGCATCGGCGGGCCGCCCGCCCCGCCCGTGAGCAGGATCCACCACGTCATCACGAACACCCCCAGGCCCCACAGGATCCCGAAGGTCAGCGCCAATGCCTTGATGTCGAGCTTCATGCGGAATCTCCCTTGCTGTGGCGCCCCGCGGGTTCCGCGGAGGTGCGACCCGGCCGGGCGCTCGTCTCCGCGTCCCTTTTACACCTGGCGGCGCTTCAAGGCCAATGTGTGGCGCGCAGATCGGCCAGCAGGCGTTCGGCATCCAGCGGCGCGACGGAGCAGCCCGCCTCCCCCGAGGCCGCGCCGTAGAGCACGCGCTCGCCGTCAAGGATGGTGGGAGAGGTATAGGCGCGAAGCGGATGGCCGGCCGGCAGGTCGTCCCGGCGCACCTCGCGGAAGGGTCGCCCGGCGCGCTGCAGCACCTGGCGCGCGCGGGGCGCATTGGGGCAGCCCTCGAAGGTGATGAGCGTCAGCTCGCTCATTCCGATGCCTCCATTGCGTTTGCCGCGCGCCGCGCCTGACGCAGCCGCAGCCAGCCCAGCGCCGCCACGAGCAGCGAGGCCACCAGCAGGGGCCACAGGACGCGGTCCAGCCAAGCCACGGCCCCACCTAAACCCAGCGCCGCCAGTGCCACGACGGCCAGCGGCGTGAAGCAGCACAGGGCCGAAACGATGGCCCCCACGATACCGACCTGAATGAGGCGACGGGGGTTCATGGCGGCCCTCTTGTGTGGATGGTGGGGCCGACGATCGGTCCCCGCGGAACATCGTGCGCCGCCCCGCCGCTGCCCGCCGTAACGTCTCTTACCGCGTTCCGGCAGGCGGCGACACCCGGCGGGCCTTCCGGGCCAAGCGGTGGCGCGCCGATGTGGGCACGGGAAGGCCGCTGCCCGCGGCTCTGCGGGGCATGCGCGAACTTCTCCCCCGCCGCGCCGCTCCTTGCTTTAGAGGCGTTCCGTACTACAATGATCCGCACACGCACCAACCGCGAGGCGCACCATGGCGAAGAGCGACGTGGCAATGGTCGGGCTGGGGGTAATGGGGGCCAATCTCCTGTTGAACCTGGAGGAGAAGGGCTTTTCCGGTGTCGGCTACGACGTCAACGCCGAGCAGGTGCAGCGCTTCCTGGGCGGCCCGGGCAAAGGCAAGCGCGTGCAGGGTGCCAAGGACTGGCGGGAGCTGGCGGCGCAGATCGAGCGGCCGCGCAAGGTGTTCGTGATGGTGCCCGCCGGCAAGCCGGTGGAATCGGTGCTGGAGGCCCTGAGCGGCGTGCTGGAAAAGGGTGACGTGATCGTGGAGTGCGGCAATTCGTACTACCGCGACACCAACCGCCGCGAGGCGGCCATGGCCGCCAAGGGCTTCCACTTCACGGGCATGGGTGTGAGCGGCGGCGAGGAAGGCGCGCGCCACGGCCCCAGCATGATGCCCGGCGGTCCGCGTGACGGTTACGACAATCTGGCGCCCTACCTGGAGAAGATCGCCGCGCAGACCGACGACGGGCCCTGCGTGACCTACATGGGGCCGCAGGGGGCCGGGCACTACGTGAAGATGGTGCACAACGGCATCGAGTACGGCGACATGCAGCTCATCGCCGAGGCCTACGACCTGCTGCACCGCCTGGGCGGGCTGGACAACGCGGAGCTGGCGGAGGTGTTCGGCGAGTGGAACGGCACCGAACTGGAGTCGTTCCTGATCGAGATCAGCGCCCGCGTGTTCCGGCAGCGGGACGAGGAGACGGGCCAGCCGCTGATCGACATCATCAAGGACGCCGCGGGGATGAAGGGCACGGGCACCTGGACCGTGCAGGACGCCATGGAGCGCGGCGTGGCCATCCCCACCATCACCGCCGCGGTGGACGCGCGCATGCTCTCCGCCATCCGCGACGAGCGCCTCGCGGCCAGCCGGCAGCTACCCGGCCCGGCCAAGCCGCCCGCGGGCATGGACAAGCGCGAGCTGATCGACGCGGTGCGCGCGGCGCTCTACTGCGCCAAGACCTGCAGCTACGCCCAGGGCATGGCCCTGCTCAGCCGCGCCTCGCAGGAGTTCGACTGGAGCCTGCCCCTGGGCGAGATCGCCCGCATCTGGAAGAACGGCTGCATCATCCGCGCGAAGTTCCTGCGCACCATCCAGGAGGCCTTCGCCCGCGACCCGGGCCTGACCAACCTGCTGCTCGATCCGTTCTTCAAGGAGGCCATCGCCGAGCGGCAGGCCGCCTGGCGCAAGGTGGTCTCCCTGGGCCAGACCGCCGGCATTCCGCTGCCCGCCATGGGCGGCTCGCTGGCCTACTACGATGCCTACCGCACCGCGCGCCTGCCCCAGAACCTCGTGCAGGGCCAGCGCGACCTGTTCGGCGCCCACACCTACGAGCGCCTGGACAAGGAAGGCCACTTCCACACGCACTGGGACTAAGGGGGCGCAACAAGGGCTGCCTCGCGCCACTCGGAATGACCCTGCAAAGCATATGTCCCGGCGCCTTGTCATGCCGAGCGCAGCGAGGCATCTGCTTTTCCGCATGGCCGCCCACGGTTGCGTGGTCGTCGTATGGACTGCTGCCGTGCCCGTCTGTTGCACGTCGGCACCAGCGCTCGCGCGTCGCAGCTTGAGCGGCCGCAACAGCAGATTCCTCCCTGCGGTCGGAATGACACCGGTGCGTAATCGCGTCGGCAATTTGTCATGCCGAGCGCAGCGAGGCATCTGCTTTCCTCCACCCTCTCCCCCTACGCCCCGCCCGGCCGCTGGCGCACGGCGTCCGGGAAGTCGC
>Ga0102953_1000079_pt1 | contig 61157 bp, 53 predicted proteins | sample SalPon2A_C_D2_MG_FD_78509 | JGI IMG/M metagenome (GOLD analysis project Ga0102953, IMG submission 78509) | Soil microbial communities from South San Francisco under conditions of wetland restoration - Salt Pond MetaG R2A_C_D2_MG | ecosystem: Environmental > Terrestrial > Soil > Wetlands | place...
ACGAGGACCTCTCCCGCACGCTCCGGGCGATCCGCGCGGCATGGCCCCGCCTGAACCCGTCCCGCATGTTCAGCGAGGGCCTGCGCAACCTCTTCGCGGAGCCCGAGGCCCACGACCCGGAGTTCATCCGCCTGGTCGTCGAGCAGGTGGAGCAGGTCGAGGGCCTGCCGTGGGATCGCGACCTGGGCGAGGCGCGGGTGGGTCTGGCGCTCGACGACGCCGTCGCGCGCGTGTCCTCGGCATTCGAGCTGGGCGTCGGGACGGGCACCTTGACGCTGCTGGGCCCGGCGCGCATGCGCTACCCGGCCGCGATGATGGTGGCGCGCGGCGTCAGCGAGGTGCTGTCGCGCGGCCTCCAGGGAGCCTGAATGACGGTCACCGTCCTCCTCTTCGCGGACCTCCGGCGCCAGGCGGGCTCGAACCGGCTGCAGCTCGAGCTGCCCGATGCGGCCACCGTCCGCTCGGCGGCCGGCCGGATCGAGGAGCGGCTCGGAGACGGCCGGCTGCGCGGTGCCATGTGCGCCGTGAACGAGCGCTACGCCGATCCCGCGACGCCGCTCGCGGACGGGGACGTGGTGGCGTTCCTGCCTCCCGTATCCGGCGGCTGAGCGTGAGAACCGTCGCCGCCCAGGAGGACAGCTTCGTCGTCGGCGCCGCGCCCATCGACGTGGGCGCGTTGCAGCGTGCGGCCGCGGGGCCCGGCTGGGGCGCGACCGTCACGTTCCTGGGGAGCGTTCGCTCGCCGAACGCCGGCACCGAGGTCGACCACATCGACTACGAGGGGTACGAGGGCATGATGCTGGCCGAGATGCGCAGGATCGCCAGCGAGTTGCGCGGGCGCTACGCGCTGGGTCGCGTGCTGGTGGCGCATCGCCTGGGCCGGCTCGGTCCGGGGGAGGTCAGCCTGGCGGCCGTCGTCGCGTCGGAACACCGCGCCGAGGCGTTCGCCGCGCTCGGCGACCTCGTCGAAGCGCTCAAGGCCCGCCTGCCGGTCTGGAAGTACGAGGTGGGCGCCGCCGGCGAGGGCTTCGTCGCCGGTCGCAACGACGCGGGACCCACCCTCTAGGCGCTCGCCAGAGCGCACGGGAATGCCCATCCCAACGGAATATTTCACAGGGCCGACGTCACCGTTCCGCCTATGCTTGGAGCACTGCCGGAGGGCCCTACGGGAGCCCGGTGCAGCCCGGGAAGGCTGGGTATGATTGGCGCACATGTGGATCAGCGGCACTAGCACGCGAGGGTGGGAGGCGGCCGGTGCCAAGTGAGGTGTACCTGCGCACGCGGGACGCGCTGGCGAGCCTGGTGTCGGAGCGCGCGGCGACGCGGGTGCTGGACGCGGCGCTGCGCCACGGCTCGGTCAACGCCGAGAGCCTCGACGAGGCCGCCGTGCGCAAGCTGCTCCTGGGACCGGTTCAGCGCGAGCTCGAGGGCATCCTGCCCCGGGCGGGGCTGGGCCGCACCCTGCGTCGGCTCGCCCGCCAGGTGGCCGACGGCGGCCCGAGGACGTCCCATCCCTCGCCGGTCGCGGCCCCCTCGCCGCGCCCCAGCGAGGCTCCCGCCGAGCTGCACCCCGTGAAACGCTCGTCGGTATACCTGCCCGACGTCCCCATCCCCGACGATGCCGCCGTGCCACGCGGGCGAGGCGCGCGCGAGGGGAGCGCACCGGAACGGCACGGAGCGGAACAGCAGGGAGCGGAACGGCTCGGAGCGGAACATCACGGAGCGGAACGGCACGCGATGGAACGGAATGTGTCCGAAAGGCGGAACGGGTCGATGGGGGACGTCGCCGCGGAGGCCGCACCCGGCGTCGCGGCGGTGGCCGCCGGCGGCGCGCGCAACGCTCGGCACGGTGCCGCTGCGCCCGAAGCCGCGTCGCGCTCCGTCCGAGCCCGCTCCGGACGGAGCGCGACGACGGCGGCCGAGCCGACCGTCGTCCCCAAGGCGCTCCCGCCGGAGGCCCTCGACCGCCTCACGGTCCGGTTCGCCGAGATCGAGGGGGTCACGCAGGTGATCGGGCTGCGAGACCGCAACGACCCGCCGCAGGTGCGCGGCGAGGGCCTGGACCCGGAGGCCCTGGCGCCGTTGGCGCGCTCGGCGATCCGGCTTCTGGGCCGGCACGGACCGCTCCGGTCGCTGGTGCTCGAGCACCGTGGCGGCCTGCTCTTCATCTTCCCTCTCGGCCGCGACGCCGTCGCGGTCCTTGCCGGAACCGACGTCAACATGGGTGCTGTGTTCGCAGCGCGGGCCGCGCTGGAGGAGGCACAATGAACAGGGGCAAACGTACGTTCGTGGCCGGCGTGCTGGCGCTGGTGCTGGGACTCGCCGTCGTGGCGAACGCCCAGCAGACCGACACCACCTTGCAGCGCTACGACCTCGCCATGCAGAACCTCGACCAGGCGGTGGCCGCCGTCCCCGGGGACAGCGCCCAGGCGCGCAACGACCTCGACCACGCCGTCAACGCGCTCTTGACGCTCTCCCACGACACCACCAGCGCCACGCTGGTGAAGGCCATGGAGGGGCTGTTCGACCGTGCCCGCGCCGCCGTCTCCAACCAGAGTCGAACCGACATCGCCGTCCAGACCGCCGTTCTGGCGGGCGGCTTCCAACGGCTGGTGATGGACTCGGCCTTCAAGGCCGCGGTGGCGGGCGACATGACCACCGCCAAGGCGCGGCTGGCGCACATCGGCGCCGACATGCAGCTCGACCAGGGTGCCCTCGACGCCATCCGGGCCGCGGACACGCCCTCGGCCCTGCGCCTGAGCACCGAGCAGGGCGTGGCCCGGCTCATCTCCGAGGACATGTCGGTCGCCCGCCGCCTGCTCCCCGCCGACCGGGGGGTCGCCTATCAGACGCTCGCGGAGGGCTACGGCGCTTCGCTGCTCATCCAGGACTCGCCGCGGCTGAAGGGCGGTTTCAACCAGAACTTCGTCGACGCCGCCAGGTCGCTCGTAGCCAAGGACGACCCGGCCTTCGAGAGCGCGCTCCAGGGCATCACCGCTTCCGCCGGCCAGCTCGCGGCGGCCGACAGGCAGGCGCTGACGAGCGCCGGCGCCACACAGCCTGCGACGGCGTCCGGCGGCGCAGCGCCTTCGGCGCTGCCCTCGGTGTCTCCCGCGACGGGCGCCGGCAGCGCCTCCGGCAGCACCCAGGCCGAGACGCAACCGGGATCGGCGGCGACGCCCGCCACGAGCGCCGGCACCGGCGGCGCCGAGGCGGCCGGCCGGCCGGCCCCCGCCAACGCCGCGGAGTTCGCGGCGCAGCAGCGTCAGCAGCAGCTCGACGCGCTCACGAGCGAGATCACCAAGGCCGGCATGGCCGGCCCCGCCGCGCAGCGCCTGGCCAGCAGCTACCTCGACGCCGGCGCCACCAGCCTGCAAGACGCCACCGGGGCCATCTTCGCGTCAACCGCCCGCGCCGGTGCGTCGTTGATGGCCGGCGACGTCACCGGCGCCCGCGACCGCGTGGAGGCGGCATCGCGCCAGTACACCAGCCTGCTCTCGCCGATCGTCGCCTTCAAGCAGCCGAAGGTCGACGCCGACACGCGGGCGGCCTTCGACCGCACCGCTTCGCTGGTGGGGCTGCGCCTGCAGGACATCGACAACCTCACCGCCCAGGTCGACGGCGCCGCGCGCGTGATCGCCGGGCAGCCGCAGGCGGGCAACCTGGCCCTGAACCGCAGCCTCGACGCCTGGTGGGCGGGCTGGCCGCGGCTGCTGGTGCTGCTCGTGTTCGGCATCCTGGTGTTCGTGCCGCTGTACCTGCTCAACATGGCCTTCGGAGGCGGCAACCGGAACTGGCAGCTTATCGGGGTGGCGCTCTTCCTGCTGCTGCTGCCGGTGGTCTACGAGGCGCTCGCCGCCCTCGGGAGCATGCTCGCGACCTGGACCGGCAGCGACGCCTTCGAGGTGTTGAGCGGATACTCGATGTTCCAGAGCACCATCGGCCAGGTCGTGTGGGCCGGCCTCATCGTGCTCGCCATCCTCTTCGCCATCCTCGGCCTCTACGGCATCTGCGTGCAATTCGGCCTGCTCGGACGGAGCAAGCGCCCTGGCGACGCCGGCACCACCATGACCGCCACCGCCACCTCCACCAGCACGCAGGAGCGGGCCGAAGCGATGGTGGATTGGGACGAGGAGTTCTGAGGCCCGGTGACGCCGCGGCGTGGGCGCGCCCGCCTTGACCTCGAGGTCGGACGCCGGACGGGGCGCCCTTCGACATGAGTAATCAGGTCTATCAGACCACCGTCGAGGAGCTCGAGGCGATCCTGTCGCCGCGCGTCGTGTCGCGCTCTCTCCAGGAGGGCCTGCGGCAGCTCGGACGCTCGCCGGATACGGTCGACTTCTCCGCCGTCGAGAAGATCCTCAAGGCGCAGATCTACCGTCAACTCCAGGTCACCATGCCGGTGACGCAGGCCAAGGAGACCATCGAAGGCATCCTGGGGCGCCTGCAGGACGTGAACGGGGATGCGAACGGCGCCCACGGCGCTTCGGCGGACTCCGGGCTGGCCCGTCAGGGCGAGCGGCTGGAGCAGCTCAGCGCGGCGTTGCGGCCGTTCAACCTCTACTTCGAGTGGCCGGAGGTACAGAAGCTCCGCGCGCAGATCCAGCTTCTCGAGACCGAGCAGGAAGCCGAGCGCGAGGCCGCATCGCTCGTCGACGACGCGGAGTCGCAGCTGCGCATCGTCCAGCAGAAGCTGGAGGACCAGCTCGTCATCCAGGCCCGAGAGCTGGGAGAGCTGACCGAGGCGCTGGACCATGTCCGCTCGCTCGGTGGGCCGAAGATCCGCCGCCTCGAGAACCTCGTCAACCAGATCGGCTCCGCCCAGCAGGGGCGCCAGCTGGCGCCCGCCGAGATCGAGCGGGCGCGCCGTCTGGCGCGCGACCTTCGCAAGCTCGCCGAGTCCAGCGTCTACACCGAGGAGATGGACGGCGAGGGGGGAACCCAGGCAGCGCCCACGGCCGAGCCCCAGACGCACGAAGCGGACGCCGGCGAGGACGGGCTGCTCGATGTGGAAGGCGAAGAGGAGGACCTGCTCTCGATCGACACCGCCGACCTCGCGCCGGAGGTGAGCGCGAAGCTGCTGCTGCTCGACCTCGAGGACGAGCGCCACGACCTCGAGCAGCTCGCCGCCGAGAGCAGGGGGCTGCTGGAGTACCAGCCGTCCCTGGGCGAGCGCTTCGACGCGTTGCGGGCCAGGCTGGATGCCGACGGCTCCATCGCCGAGGAGCTCGAAGCCCTGCGCACGACCCTGGCCGAAGCGTTCGAGTCCCACCGTCACGCGCTGCACAGCGAGCTCGACGGCATCGAGCGGTCGCTCGACGACATCCGCCCGGACGTCGACACCTCCGAGTTGGGTCAGGCGCTGCGGGTCGCCCTGGGCATCCTCGAGACCACCCTACCCAGCCAGGCCGACATCCAGCACGTCCGCAACCTGCACAGGCTGGCGCTCGAGCAGGTGGACGCCGTGCGCCGAGCGGAGGACGAGGCTCGGGCGCGGCAGGAGGCGCAGCTCGCCGACCAGGCCTCCCTGCTGGAGCGACTGGAGACGACCCTCGAGCGCTACCGGGAGCAGGACGGCGCTCCCGAGTACCACACCCTGGCGTCCCAGGTGGAGGCGCTGCGCTCCGCGCACGAGCAACAGACCCTCGACCCCGAGATCACCGACGGCGTGCGCCGGGCGGAGGCGAGCCTCGAGTCGCGCATGGCGCAGGTCGCCGACGAACAGGTCGATCGCCAGCGGGCGACGCTCCACAATCTGCTGGCGCACGTCAAGGCGCTACCCGCCTTGGACACCGTCGCGGCCCGCATCAGCAGCGTGGTCGCCGAGATCGAGCGGCAGCTCAAGGCCCTGGAGACGGGCACGCTCGACGACGCCCAGCTCAACGCCACCGCCGCCCTGGTGGACACGCTCAGGGACGAGGTCACCGCCACCTTGCGGCGGCGCCTGGAGGCGCTCGCCGAGCAGGCGGGGGAGCTGCCCAGCCCTCCCCTGCTGGAGCGCATCCGCGCGGCCAACGACGGACTCGAGAGCGGCACCTACCCGGACCTGGCCGCGTTGCGGGCCGCCATCAAGCAGGAGCGCGAGGCCGAGCGCAGCGACCAGATCGGCGCGCTCCACCGCCTGGAGAGCGAGGCCGCGCGCTTCGCCGGCATGGAGGGGCCCACCCTCGCCGCGCTCCAGGCGCAACTCGCGTCGGCCCGCGAGCGGATCGACGAGGGCCTTCTGGCCCCCGGCCTGCCCCAGGCCTGGAGCCTGCTGGAACGCCTCCAGGCGGAGGCGGAGCAGCGCCTGCACAACGTCTTCCCCCGGCTCGACGCCGCCCTCGCGGCCTTCCGGCCGGTCGAGAAGCTGAACAGCGACGACGTGGCGACCGTGCGCCGCATCCTGCGCCATCTGGATTCCCAGCGGGACGCGTTCGAACGCGTCTCCGTGGGACTCCAGCTCCAGCTCGAGGCCTCCCTCTCGGAGGCCGAGGCGCTGCTGGAGAAGCTCGGCGAGGAGTACGAGGCCACGCGCGTGATCGCCGACCAGCTCGTGAGCGCCAACGTGCTCGACGACGTGCTCGGGTTCCTCGGCGAGGAGGGCGACAAGGGCGCCCCCGATCCCGGCCAGGAGGATCCCGGCCGCGCCGGCTTCGACGCGCTGCTGGAGCCGTACCTGGCCGCAGACGAGGTGAGCGCCGTCGCCCTGCTGGGGGAGGGGGGCATGCTCCTGGGCGGACGCCTGCCCTTCGATGCCGCGCCGGCGGTCTCCCTGGTCACCGCTCTGCGCAGCGCGGCCGATCTCGGCGCGAGCGCGCTGGGCGCCTCGGCGGCGCGGATCGTCACGCTCGAGTACGACGGCGCGGCGCTGCTCGCCGCCTGGCCGACGTCCGAGCACGTCCTGTTGCTCCGTCTGCGCTCGAGCTCCGAGGTCGCCCTGCTGTCGGCGCGCCTCCGGCGCGACCTGGGCGGCCTGGCCGAGGCGCTCGGCGGCGGAACCGGCGGCGCCCAAGGTGGACCTGCGCTCGCTTGAGGACACCCGCGAGCTGGCCCGGCTGCTGCTCCGGCGCGCGCCGGCAGGCTCGCTCGTGGTCCTCACGGGGCCCCTCGGGGCCGGCAAGACCACCCTCACCCGGTTCATCGCCGAAGCCCTCGGCAGCGAGGCGGCCGTCACCAGCCCCACCTACACGTTGGTCCACGAGTACCCCACGCCCCAAGGGGTGCTGATCCACATCGACGCCTACCGCCTGCCCGACGCCGGCGCGCTCGAGCAGCTGGGCCTCGACGAGACGCTGGAGCGCGCCCGGCTGGTGGTGGTGGAGTGGGGCGGGGCGCTGCTGCGCTCACGTCCGGACGCCCTCTGGCTCGACATCGCCCGCGACGGCAACGCCCGCGCTGCCACGCTCCGCGACGCCACCGGCCGTCCCATAGGATGGGGGGCGTGAGCCGCCCCTTCCTCGGCATCGACTGCGCCACGCGCTACCTCAGCTTGGCCCTATGGGACGAAGGCCGCGGGGAGCTTGCGAGCTTCGCCGAGGACGTCGGCCGCGGGCACGCCGCCCGCATCGTCACGGAGCTGGACGCGCTCTTCGCCCGCGCCGGCGTGCCCCGCGGCGGCCTGGCCGGCGTCGGGGTCGGCATCGGGCCCGGGTCCTACACGGGCGTGCGCGTCGCGGTCTCGACCGCCCGCGGCCTCGGACGAGCGTGGGGCGTGCCCGTGGCGGGCGCCTCCACCCTCGCCGCCGTCGCGGCCGCCGCGCTCGCCCCCGGCGAGACCGGGGCAGCCGTCCTGGACGCCCGGCGCGGCAACGTCTACGCGGCGCTCTACCGGCGCCCCGCCGACCCGGCCGACCTGCGCATGGAGACGTTGGCGCCCCCCGCCAAGCTGCCCCGTGATGCCCTCGCCGCACGTTTCGGCCCCGTGCGCGTCGTCGAGGACGCTCCCCCGCTGGCCGCGGCCGTTGCCGCAGCCGCGCGCGAGGGCGCGCGGGCCGAGCCGGTCTACCTGTGAGGCACCGGCTCGGCCCCACGCCCGGCGGCCGCCGGCACCGGGGTACGCGTCAGCGGCCCAAGGTATAGTGTTGCGTCGTTGCGGACCATCCCCACGAGGGCCACTCGGGTTGGAGAGAAGATGTTCTTCAGGTTGGGACAGGAGATCGGTATCGATCTAGGGACGGCCACCGTCCTGATCTACGTCAAGGGCAAGGGCATCACCCTTCGCGAGCCCTCCGTCATCGCCATGGTGCGCGACACCGGCGAGGTGAAGGCGGTGGGTGACGAGGCCTACAGGATGCTCGGCCGGACCCCCGGCAACATCGTCGCCGTCCGCCCCATGCGTGACGGCGTCATTGCTGACTACGACCTGACCGAGAAGATGCTCAAGGCCTTCGTGCGCAAGGTCATCACCGGCACCGGGCGCCTGTTCAAGCCGCACATCATGGTCTGCGTGCCGTCGGGCGTGACCGAGGTCGAGCGGCGCGCGGTGTTGCAGGCGACCCGCGAGGTCGGCGCGCGCAAGGCGTTCCTGATCGAGGAGCCTCTGGCCGCCGCCATCGGCGCCGGCGTCGCCATCGCCGAGCCCACCGGCTCGATGATCGTCGACATCGGCGGCGGAACCACCGACATCGCCATCATCAGCCTGGGCGGCATCGTCGTCTCCGAGAGCCTCCGCATCGCCGGCAACGAGTTCGACGAGGCCATCATCCGCCACATCCGCCACAAGGAGAACCTCCTCATCGGGGACCGCACGGCGGAGAACGTCAAGATGAAGGTCGGGGCGGCGGTGGTGCGCAACCAGGAGGACGTCCGCGAGCTCGATGTGCGCGGCCGCGACCTCATCAACGGTCTGCCCAAGACGATCAAGGTCTCCACCGAAGACATCGTGGAGGCGCTGCGCGAGCCCATCCAGAAGATCGCCGACGGGGTCCGGCGGGTGCTCGAGCTGGCTCCGCCGGAGCTCGTCTCGGACGTGATCGACCGCGGCATCATCATGACGGGCGGCGGCTCGCTGCTGAGGAACTTCGACGAGCTGCTGCGTCAGACCACGGGCATCCCCGTGGTGGTCGCAGACAACGCCACCGACTCGGTGGCGCTCGGCACCGGCCAGGCGCTCGACATGATCCACGTGCTCCGCGACGCGCTCATCTCCGACAACTTCCTGCGCCGCTAGCGATGGCCGTCCCCCTCGCGGGCCCCACGGTGGTCGCCCGCCCCGCTCGGACGCGAGCGCCGCTCCTGCTCCGACTCGCGGGCCCGCTGCTCGGCGGGGCCGTGCTGGCCCTGCTGCTGGCCGGGGCCACCGCGCTGGCCGTTACGCCCCCCGACGCCGCCCCCGATATGCCGCTCGGCGACGTCGCCGATGGCATGAAGGGGTTCGGCATCACCGCCGGTCCCGGGAACGCGCTGGTGCAGTTCCCCGTCACCGTGCTCTCCGTCCAGGAGGACGCCGGCCCGGGCTTCCCGCTGGTGCTGATCCGTGCCACCGGCGACTTCATCGATGCCGGGGGCGGGGTGGCCGCCGGCATGAGCGGCACGCCCGTCTACCTCTCCACCGACGGCGGCCCCCGGCTGCTCGGCGCCATCGGCTACGTCTTCCCGTCCGCCGATCACCACCTTGCGCTCGTGACGCCGATCGCGACCATGCGCGCCGCCACGGGCGGGGAGGGCGCCGCCGCGGGTCCGGGACCGGTCGCCGTGGCGGGTCTCGGCAGGGCCCTGCCGGCGGCGACTCCGGTGCTGCTCTCGGGCCTGTCGCCGCGCGCGGCGGACGTGCTCACCCCGCTGTTCCGCGACGAACGCCTCACCCCCTTCCCCGCGCAGGCGTCGGGCACGTTGCCAACAGGGGCCTCGCCGCCGTACACGCTGCAACCCGGGGCCGCCATCAGCGTGGAGCTGGCCCGCGGGGACGTCACCATCGGCGCGGTCGGCACCGTCACGGCCATCGACGGGAAGCGCATCCTGGCCTTCGGGCACCCGCTCCTGGGACTGGGACAGGTGGCGCTGCCGCTGGCGCCCGCGTTCGTCACCGCCATCGTGCCCAGCTCGGTCGTGCCCTTCAAGCTCGCGAACAGCGGCCAGGAGCCGCTCGCCACGGTGTCGCAGGATCGCCCCGCGGCCATCGCCGCGACGCTCGGCGACGGGCCGGACATGATCCCCGTCACCCTCACGGTGGACGCCCCCGCCGCGAGCACCACCTACCACGAGGAGGTGGCGGCCGACGCCAGGCTGTACCCGCAGCTCCTCGCGGCCGCCGGTCTGCAGCTCTTCGATCGCAGCCTCGCCGAGACGACCGCCGGCTACGCCCAGATCGGCTGGGAGATCGACCTCGCCGGCGGGGACCGGCTCAACATGGTCGAGCAGGCCGACGACCCCTCCGATATCGCCACGGCCGCCGCGAAGCTCCTCGCGGCCCCGCTGAAGACCCTGGCGGACAACGCCTTCCGCGCGCCGGGCGTGACGGCCGTGAAGGCCAACGTGCACCTCAGCGCCAGCCGCAACACCGCCGAGATCGTCGATGTCGTCGCCGAGAACCCCGACGTCGAGGCGGGAACGTCGCTGGTGGCCCACGTACGGCTGCAGCCGTACCGGCAGGAGCCGGTCGTGAAGACGCTGAGCGTCGCCATCCCGGAAGACCTGTCCGGCAGCGTCACGCTCACCTTCCGCGGCGGGGACGTCACACCCAAGAGTCAGAACGCGGAGCCGCCCGCCAAGAACCTGCCGCGGTCCTTCCCGGAGCTGCTCGACGCGCTCCGCCAGAGACCGCAGGCGAGCGAGCTGGTGGTGGAGGTGCCCGACGCGGACGGCAACCCGAAGCGCCTCGAACGGCTGTCGCTTCCCTTCGTCGTGACCGGCACCCAGACCCTCGAGATCACGGTCGGGGACGGGAAGGGGAGCACCAGGCCCCCGACGCCGGCGGGCAAGTCGGGGAACGCTGAGGACGCCTCCCCTTCCCCGGAGCCGCCCCCCCTGAACCAGCCCCCCGGCGGCACCCCCCCTACGCCGCCCGGAGGCCCGGCACCGAACGGAGACGGCTCGTGAGCGCCGTCGCGACGCTCGCGCCGACCGGAGCCGCTCCGGAGCCGGAAAGGAGCGCAACCCCATGACGCCGCCTGAGACCTCCGTTCGCAGCCTCGCCGAGCACCTCGGCGGCGACCTCACGGGGCCGGACGCGGCCGTCACGGCCCTCACCGCCGCCGAGGATGCGGCTGCCGGCTGCGCCGTGGTGGTCGGCGACGCCGGCGGCCTACGCACGGCGCTGGCCGGGCGGCCCGCCGTCGTGGTGGTGCCGGCCGACCTGCCGCTCCCGGCCGACCCCGGTTGCGCCGTCATCCGAGTCGCCGACGCGCGCTACGCCCTGGCGGTGGCGAGCGCGCTCTTCGACGGCCGCCCCGTGCCCGGGCCCGGCATCCACCCGACCGCCGTGGTGGCACGCAGCGCCTCGGTCGGGGAAGGCGCCTCCGTCGGCCCCTACAGCGTCATCGAGGACAACGTCGTGATCGGCGCGGGCAGCATCGTCGGGCCCAACTGCAGCATCGGCGCCGGTACGCGCCTGGGCGAAGGCTGCCGCCTCTTCGCGGGAGTCCACGTCTACGACGGCATCATCATCGGAGACCGTGTCCGTTTGCATAGCGGCTGCGTGTTGGGCGCGGACGGCTTCGGCTACGCGGTCGGGCCGGGAAGCGCCGGCGCGCAGGGTGTGCGCAAGATCCACCACCTCGGACGCGTGATCGTGGCAGACGATGTCGAGATCGGCGCCAACACCGCCGTGGACCGCGGCACCCTGCGCCCGACCCGCATCGGCGCGCGCACGAAGATCGACAACCTGTGCCAGATCGGGCACAACGTGAGCGTCGGCGAGGATTGCCTGATCGCGGGCGTGACCGGGGTGGCGGGCAGCGCCACCATCGAGGACCGCGTGGTGCTGGGGGGATACGTCGCCGTAGCCGACCACGTCACCATCCATGCCGGCGCCCGCGTGGCCGGCCGCAGCGGCGTGACCAAGGACGTCCCCGCCGGCGAGACGTGGGCCGGCTTCCCGGCCCAGCCCTACCGTCGTTGGGTCCGGGGGCTCTACCTCCAGGGCAGGCTCGAGCGCCTCTGGCAAGCGTTCAAGGGGCGCGATGACGACGCTTGAGGGGATCGGCGTTCACACCGGCGGGCGCTGCCGGGTGACGCTCCACCGGGTGGAGGGGCCGGTTCGCTTCCGGCGCAACGCTCAGGACATCCCCGCAACGCTCGACGCGGTCGTGGACAGCAGGCGCGCCACCACCCTGGGGGCGGGAGGGGAGCGCGTGGGCGTGGTCGAGCATCTGCTCGCCGCCCTCGCCGTGCGTGGCTTCTGGTCGGGGGTCCTGGTGGAGGCCAGCGCGGAGGAGCTGCCCATCCTCGACGGCTCGGCACGCGACTGGTACGCCCTCGCCGGCGAGCTCCCGGAACGGCCCGCCGTGCCGGCGCCGCTGCGTCCCGAAGGGCCGCTGACGCTGCGCATGGATGAGGCCCGCGCCGAGCTCCGGCCGGGGCCCGCAGAGCTCTGCTGCGGTATCGCCTTCACGCACCCGGCCATCGGCGAGCAGCGCTGGTGCGGCGGCCCCGAGCGTTACGACGAGTTGATCGAGGCCCGCACGTTCGGCTTCCTCGCCGAGCTGGAGTCGTTGATTTCACAGGGCCTCGCTTCCGGCGCCAACCTGGAAAATGCTATCGTCTTCGGGGAGGAGGGCCCGCTGGTACCCTTGCGCGCTGAAGACGAGCCGGTTCGCCACAAGGCCCTCGACGCTCTGGGGGATCTCTTCCTATTGGCAAGGCCGCTCGACGCGCGGGTCGCATTCTGGCGCGCTTCTCACGCCGTCCATATCGCCTTCATGAGAGAGCTGCTCGAATCCCTCCCCCGGTCAGGATCCGGAAGATGAGGAACTTGCGCGTCGCCGTCGTCGGAGCCGGCGTCATGGGCCGTTACCACGCCAACAACTACGCCGCCTTGCGAGGGGTCGACCTGGTCGCCGTGGCGGACCCCGAGCCGCAACGGAGGGCCGAGGCGCTGAGCTCGTTCGACTGCCGCGCCTACCGCTCGGTGGAGGAGATGCTCGCCGCGGAATCGATCGATGCGGCCAGCGTGGCCGTTCCCACGAGCCTGCACTTCGCCGTGACCAAGCGCCTGCTCGAAGCCGGCGTGCACGTCCTGGTGGAGAAGCCGGTAGCCACCGAGGTGGCGCAGGCGAAAGAGCTCGCCGCGCTCTCGAAGCGGCTCGGGCTGGTGCTGCAGGTCGGCCACATCACCCGCTTCTACCGGGCGGTCCAGCTCCTCGGCGAGCGCGTCACCGAGCCCTACCTCATCGAGGCCAGGCGCATGGTGCCCTACGCGCGGGTGAAGGACGTCGGCGTGGTGCTCGACCTCATGATCCACGATCTCGACATCGTGCTGAGACTCATCCCCGGCGAGCCGGTGGAGCTGTCCGTGGTCGGCCGGGCGCTGAACGGCACGGCGCTCGAGGACGTCGCCGCGGCCCAGATCACCTTCGATGGCGGGTGCATCGCGCGCTTCCTGGCGAGCCGCGTGGCGCCGGACGCGGAGCGCAGCCTGGTCATCTCGGAGCCGCATCAGACGTTGCGCCTCGACTTCGCCAAGGAGCCGTACACCGAGATCGCCATCTACCGGCAGCCCACCGCCTCTTCGGAGACGGGCCACGTCCAGCTCGACCGCCACGTGGTGCACGAAGACAACCCCCTGCGCTCGGAGCTCGAGCACTTCCTCGCGCGAATCCGCTCCGACGCCCCGCCCATCGGCACCCTGGACGACGACCTGCGCTCGCTGGCGCTGGCCACCCGCCTGCTCGCGGGCGTCGCATCCGAGCAACGGGCGGTGCTGGCGTAGCTGCGGACGGCCGTACGGGTGGCATCCACGAGGCGCGACCAGGACACGCGAATTCCGGCTGCGATAGACTACGCCCATGAGCGTGGACGTGCGTGCCATCCTGCCCCATCGCTACCCCTTCCTCATGGTGGACGCCTTCGTATCCCAGGAAGGTGACGCCTTCGAGTGCGTGAAGAACGTCAGCAGCGGCGAGCCCTACTTCCAGGGGCACTTTCCCGGCGAGCCGGTCATGCCGGGGGTGCTCATCCTGGAGGCGCTGGCGCAGGCCGCGGCCGTGGGGCTCAGCGTGCGCGAAGGCGCGGCGGAGAACGGTGCCGCGGGTTACCTCGCGGCCGTGGAGGGGGCCAAGTTCCGGCGCAAGGTGGTCCCCGGCGACCGGCTGCGCCTCACCGGCGAGATCCTCCTGTTCCGGCGCGGGCTCTGCAAGGTCGCGGCGAAGGCGCTGGTGGGGGACGAGGTCGCCGCCGAGGCCACGCTCTCCTTCGTCTACGCCCGTTGAGTGCGTCCGTCGCGATGATCCCATGAGCGTACCCACCGCCACCGTCCACGCGGCCGCGTCCGTGCACCGCGACGCGCGCCTCGCGCGCGGCGTTGTGGTGGGCCCGGGGGTCGTGATCGAAGCCGACGTCGAGATCGGCGAGGGCACCCAGGTACTGGCCGGAAGCGTGCTCCACGCCGGGGCGCGCCTGGGGGCGGGCTGCCGGATCGGCCCCTACGCGGTGGTGGCCGGCCTGCCGATGGACAGCCACTTCCAGGGCGAGCCCACGCTCGCCGTCATCGAGGACGGCGTCACCCTGCGCGAGTTCGTCACCGTACACCGCGCCACCGGAGAAGGCGCGGAGACGCGCGTGGGAACCGGCAGCCTGGTGATGAGCTACGTCCACGTCTCCCACAACAGCCGTATCGAGCATCACGTGGTGCTCACCTCCGCCGCCCAGCTCGGCGGACACACTCACGTCGGCCATCACGCCGTGGTGGGCTCGGGCGCCCTCCTCCACCAGTTCGGCAGCGTGGGCGAGTACGCCATGTTCGGGGCCGCCAGCGCCGCCAACATGGACATCCTCCCCTTCACCATGGCGCGCGGCAACCCCGCCAGGCACTACCGCCTCAACCGGGTCGGGCTGGGCCGCAACGGCATCGACGGCGAGCGCTACGCCGCCCTGGAGCAAGCCGTCCGCGCCTTCCGGCGCCGCGACCGGCAGCGCCTCGACGCGCTGGCCGAGGAGAGTGCCGACGTCCGCCGCATGCTCGAGTTCCAGGCCGCCTCGAGGCGGGGCGTGGCGCGCTTCGCGGGCGGAGCCTGAGCGTGGCGGTCGATGCCGTTCTGGTCGCCAACGGCCCGGGCGAGCTCTACACATGGGCGCGTCCCGTGCTGCAGGAGCTCAGGCGCCGCCGCCCGGACCTGAGGGTGGCCGTCACCCTCATCCCCTGCCAGTTCGCCAGCGGCCACGAGACCGAGATCGCCCGCAGCTTCGGCGCCGACGTGGTCACGTCGCCGAGCGAGTACCTTCGTTCGGCCGCCACCGGCGGGCTTCCGCCCGGGCTGGAAGCGGGGCCCAACGGCGGCTTCGTGCTCAGCCTGGGAGGGAACGCCGGCATGGCCGTCCGCCTGGCCCGCCGATCGGAGCGCCCCGCGTATCGCTATAGCTTCGAGCCGGCCTTCCACAAGCGCCTTCGCATGCTCTTCGTTCCGGACGACCGCACGCTGCGGCGGGCCGTGCGCGGCGGCGCCCCCTCGGCCCGGGCGCGCGTGGTGGGCAACCTGGTGGCCGACGCCGTCCGCCTCGACGCCCCCGCGGCGGACCCGGGCCGACCGCACGTCGTGCTCTTCCCCGGCAGCCGCGACGCCTTCTCCGTGCACCTCATCCCGCTGTTCATCGCCGTGGTCGACCGCCTCGCGGCGGCCCTCCCCGGCGCCCGCTTCGTATGGCCGGTGAGCGGCATGCTCACCGCCGACACGGTGGCGGCCGGCATCGCGGGGCGCGAGCGCGCCACGCTGGGTGGCGTGGCGGGCAACCGTGAAGGCGACACCGTCGTCACCCCCTCCGGAGCCGCCATCGAGATGGTGCCGGAGAGCGAGCGTTACGCCCACATGCGCGCCGCCGACCTGGCCGTCACCATCCCCGGCACCAACACCATGGAGCTGGGCGTCATCGGCGTGCCGGCCGTGGTCCTGTTGCCCCTGAACCGGCCCGAGGTGATCCCGCTGGAGGGCGCGGGGCACTGGCTGGGGCTGGTCCCCGTCGTGGGCCGCTATCTGAAGCGCTACGCCGTCCGCCTGTGGGTCGAGGGCCTGTCCACGCCGGTCTCGCTTCCCAACCGCTTCACAGGGGAGGACCTGATGCTGGAGCTCACCGGCCGGCTCGACCCGGACGCGGTGGCCGAGCGCACGCTCGGGCTCCTGCGCGACGAGGCCGACATGGCGCGCCGGCGGGACCGGCTCCTGGGGACCATGCCCGCGCCCGGCGCCGCCTCGGCCTTGCTCGACGCCATCTTCGAGGATCTCGGGTGGGCGCTCACGGCGCCCGCGGTGGTCCCGTGAGCCGGGGCGCCGCTGGCCGCGGCACTCCGGCTCACGCACGCGACTTGCCGTCGTTGCTCCTGCCGACGACGGCGTCGGCGCTCGTCGGCGTAGCCGCCGCCCTCGTCGGTGCCGTCTTCCGGGTGGCCGTCATCCCGCTGTTCGTCACCCCCGTCTTCGACCGGGTGATCAACCACGATGACTACACGCGGCTGCCGATCATCCTCGCCACCGCAGGGGCGGTGGCCGTGACCGGCGCGCTGGCCCTGTGGGCGCAGGACGCCATGCTGGGCCGGGCGGCCGCCGACATCGTAGCTGCGTGGCGACGTGGCCTCTACCGGCGCCTGTTGGCGAGGCCGCCCGGCACGCTGCCGGGGACCTCCGGCGGCCTGGCGAGCCGGGTGCTCACCGACCTCAAGGAGATCGAGACCTACTACCACTTCGGGATGGGCACGCTGGTGGCGGAGTCGGCCACGATCCTCGCCATCCTCGCCTATTTGCTCTCCACCAACGCCACGGCATCGCTGCTGCTGCTGGGATTCGGCGCGCCCACGCTGCTCGCCCTGCGCTGGGTCGGGAAGGGCCTGGAGAACGTCGCCGAGCGCTCCCAGGTCGGCACCGAGGCGTTGGGCCGAAACCTGCAGGAGGGACTGCGCCACCACGAGACCGTGCGGGCGTTCAACGCCGACGCGCTGCTGCTCGAGCGCTTCGAGACGGAGAACGTGCGCACGGCGCGCGCGATGTCGCAGCGCAGCCTCATCAGCGGCGCGCAGATCCCCATCACCCAGATCCTGCTGTTCGCCGCCGTGGGGCTCCTCGTCGTGCTGCTCGCCGGCGCCGTGAGCCGCGGCGGCATGACGTCCGGGCAACTCGTGTCGTTCGTGACGCTGGTCGCCCTCCTGTCCACGCCCACGCAGCTGCTCCCGCGCGGCTACGCCCTCCACCGCGAGGCCCGCGCCGCCGCCCGTCGGCTTCACGCACTGGCGGCCGAACACACCCGACCCGCCGCCTGGAAGGCTTCGTGCGGCCCCGCGCCCCGCGGACGCGGCCTGGAGACCCGAGACGTGGCGTTCGCCTACGAAGGTGGTGCCAACGTTCTGACCGGGGTCGACCTGGCCCTTCCCGAGACCGGCCTCATCGCCGTCACCGGCGAGAGCGGCAGCGGCAAGACCACCCTGCTGAGGCTTCTGCTGGGGTTTCTCGTGCCGGACGTCGGGTGTATCTGGCTCGACGGCGAGGCGCTGTCAACGCTCCCGGAGCACGAACTGCGTTCACGCATCAGCTACGTGCCTCAGGGTCACGAGGTGCTCTCCGGCCCGCTGCTGGACAGCCTGCTCATGGGCCGTGAGCTCGACGAGGAGCGCGTGTGGCACGCTCTCGAAGCCGCCGGCCTGGCCGAGTTCGTACGCGAGTTGCCAAAGGCACTGGCGCACGAGCTGGCGGAGGACGGCGCCGGCTTCTCGGGCGGGCAGCGTCAGCGTCTGGCCATGGCGCGGGCCCTGCTCACCGAGCCCCGGGTGCTGCTGCTCGACGAACCGACCTCCAGTCTCGACGAGTCGAGCGAGGCCGCGCTGGTCGCCATGTTGCGGGAGCAGGCCGGACGCCGCCTGGTGATCGCCGCGGCGCACCGTCCGGCCCTGGTCCACGCCGCCGACAGCGTGCTGAGACTGCAGGGGGGCGGCATCGTGGCCGCCTCACATGCCTAGAGCCGGCAGCGGACGCTCCGCGAGCACCTGGATGCGCCCGCCCGCACCGGGCGCGTGAGCCCAGTTGGAAGCGGGCGGCCGGCAGCGCTACGGGAGGGAGCAAGGCGCACCAGCACGAAATCCGCCGAGGGTGGCCCGTCACGCGCGGCGTCTGGGCCCCGCCGTCACGGCGCCAGGGCCCGGAGCGCTCCCGCCGGCCCGGCTCCGAATGCGACGTCCCGACCGGCGCCGCGCATGGCCTCTTCCAGAGCGGCCGCCAGCGTGATCACGTCGAAGCGGTCGCAGTAGCCGAGCACGCTGGGACGCAGCAGAAACGGCTTGGCCGCGTCCTGGCCCGCCCCGATGCGGATGCCCGCCGTCCCCAGGCGCGCGATCAGGTCCGGCGCTCCAACCCCTTCCGGCGTCCGCAGGGCGGCCACGGCAGGGCTCGGCCGCTCCGCGAAGCGCGCCAGCCCGACGGCCTCGCCCGCCTGGAGCAGCGCCTCGTTGAGCCGTTCCCGGCGGCGCCAGACGGCGTCCATGCCCTCCTCGAGCAGCATCCCCAGGGCGATGTCGAGGCCGGCAACCAGGCTGACCGCCGGCGTGGCCGCCGTCTGGCCTTCCCGCTGCCGCGCGCGCTCGCGGCGGAGGTCGAGGTAGTAGCTGGGCGCCAGCGCCCCCCGCGCCGCCAGGGCGTCGCTGCGTTCCCAGGCGCGCGGCGACAGGTACGCGAACGCCAGCCCGGGCGGGACCATCACGCCCTTCTGGGAGCCGGCGAACACGGCGTCGAGCCCCCACTCCCGCGGGCGCAGCTCGGCGGCGGCGAGGCTCGTCACGGCGTCGACCAGCACGAGCGCGTCCGGAGCCTCCTCGCCGACGGCCCGCGCGATGGCCTCGACGTCGTGCAGCACGCCGGTCGACGTCTCGGAGTGGGTGGTGGTGACGGCTTCGACGGGGCCGGCCTCGCGCAATGCCTGCCGCACGCGGTCCGGATCGAGCGCGCGGCCCCAATCGGCCCGGAGCTCCACGACACGGAAGCCGAAGCGTCGGGACATCTGCGCCCAGCGCTCGCCGAACTTGCCCGCGCTCAGGCTCAGCACGGTGCCGCCGGCCGGCACCGCGGCCAGCAGCCCCGCCTCGAACCCGGCGGTGCCGCTGCCGGTCACGACGAACACGTCCTCCCCGGGCACCATCGCCACCTCGGCGAGCCTCTCCCGCACGCGTTGGAACAGGGCCCGGAACTCGGGGCTGCGGTGGTGCACGACGGGCCGGGCCAACGCCTCCAGCACGGCCGGCGGCACCTCCACCGGCCCCGGCGCCAGCAGGCGCGATTTGAGCCCCGCCACGCTCAACGCCCCACCGCTACAGCCTCACCAGGCGAAGGCTGCGGATCACGTCGCCCAGGTTCAGGAGCACGTCCACGACCTGGTCTCCGGGGACCTGGTCGAGGGTGAGCACGAACATCGCCAACCCGTCCTCGCTCGTGCGCGAGAGCTGCATGCTGTTGATGTTCACCCCGGCGTCCCCGAGGATGGTTCCGACCCGCCCGACGGCGCCCGGCCGGTCGTAGTTGGTGCACACCAGCATGGTGCCCTCGGGCCGGATCTCGATCGGGTAGTCGTCGATCGACACGATGCGCGGCTGCTCGGCGAGGACCGTGCCCCCCACGCTGGTGCTCCCCTCGGACGTCACCGCCGTCACGAGCACGTGCGTGGTGTAGCCCCGGCTTCGCGACGCGGTGGCGCGGGAGACGCGGATATCGCGGTCCCGAGCGATCGACGGCGCGTTTATGTAGTTCGGCGGGACGTCCAGGAAGGGTTCCAGGAAGCCCTTGGTCACCGCCGTCGCAACCGGATCGGGGTCGATCGGGAAGGACCCGGCGAACTCGACCTCCAGCTCCCTCACCCGCCCGCGTGCCAGCTGCGCGGCCGTGCGGCCGAGCACCTCGCCGAGCGCCAGGTGCCGGCCCAGGGCGCTCATCACCTCGGGGGCGAGCGCGGGTGCGTTGACCACCCCGCGCGAGTAGTCGCCGTTCAGGGCCAGCACCGTGCGCTCCAGGATCTCGGTGCCGATGCGCGCCTGCGCCTCGGCCGTGTTGGCGCCCAGATGCGCGCTCAGGACCACGTCCTCGCGCCGGAACAGCGGCTTCTCCGGATCGGGAGGCTCCGAGACGTAGACGTCGAGTCCGGCGCCGAAGAGCTTGCCGGCCTCGAGCGCCGCCAGCAGCGCGTCCTCCTGGACGATGCCGCCGCGCGCCGCGTTGACGACGACCGCCCCGTCCGGCAGGCGCCCCAGCTCGTCCGCGCCGATCATGCCCTCGGTCTCCTCGGTCAGCGGCGTGTGCACGGTCAGGAAGTCCGAGCGCGACAGCATGGCGTGGAGGTCGTCGAACAGCTCGACCTTGAGCTCCTCGGCACGGCGGCGCGTGATGTACGGATCGAACGCCATGACGCTCATGCCCATGCCCTGGGCGCGCCTGGCCACGAGCGAGCCGATACGTCCCAGGCCGACGATGCCCAGCCGGCTCCCCTTGAGCTCCCGTCCGAGGAACTTGCGGTCCCAGGTCCCCGCGCGGATGAGGCGGTCGGCGCGGGCGATGCCGCGGGCGGCATTGAGCATGAGCGCGATGGCCAGCTCCGCGGCCGACACGTTGTTGGCCTCGGGGGCGTTGACGACCAGGATCCCGCTCCGGCTGGCCGACTCCAGGTCGATGTTGTCCACACCCACGCCGCCGCGACCGATCACGCGCAGCCGGCTGCCGGCGCGGATCAGCTCGTCGTCGACCTTGGTGCGGCTGCGGGTGATGATCGCATCGAACTCCGCAACGATGCGCAGCAGCTCGTCGCGACCGATGCCGGCGCGGTCCACCACCTCGGTGTCGGGGTAGCCGGTGTCACCCAGCTGAATGTTGTCGGTGACAAGGATTCTCGCCATACCGGGGAAGGATAGCACGCGCCGGCACGGACCGGGCGCTGTCAGTTCCCCGCGTCCGGGGCGCTCACGAACCCCGTGATCTCCCAGCCTGGCGGCACATCGAAGGAGTCGACGCCGAGCACGTCCATGTACAGGCTGCCCTTCACCCGTAGGAGCGTGGGCACACCCTGCAGCGCGGCCTGCAGCGCTTCGCGGCCCGCCCTGCCGAGCGACCCCGGGGCGGGATAGAAGACGAGGTCGATCCGCCCCTCCTGGCCGGCGGCCAGCGGCACCGGCCGCATGTCCTGCCGGGCCATGGGCTCCCCCGCCAGGGTGAGGTCGAGGTCCTTGCCGTAGAGGAAGTACCCGATATCGCCGGGGTTGGTCGCCTTGACCACCACCGGGACGACAGGCACGTCCGGGCGCAGCAAGAACACGCGGCTCCCGGCCTCGTCCAGGCTCAGGCGCGGCGGGGCGACGGTCTGCCGGGCGAACGCCGCGCCCGCCAGCAGCAGCGTCTTGCGCGTCTCGAAGGCGTAGCTCGAGGACGTGAAACGTTCGGTGCCCTCGACGCGGAACGGGAGGGGGGTGTCGGCGAAGGCGCGCGCGACGGCGCGCAGCAACCCTTCCCTGCCGCTGAGATCGGCTCGGACCTGGAAGCTGAGCGGGGCCTCGCCCTGGGCGGCCAGGCCGAGCTTCGGCTCGAGCGTGCCGGTGGCGACGCGGTCACCGTGCAATACCACCTGGTACGTCACCGACTCGAGCGACACCGGGAACGCGTTGGGGTTGTGCACCATCGTGCTCACCGTCATCGCCAGGCCCGCGCCGGCGCCCGGCGGGTCGAAGCGATCGATGCGCGTCTGCGTGGGGATCACCTCGAAGACCGGCGGCTTGATCTCGCCGAGCGGCCGGGCGCTCTTGATGGCCGTGCCGGGAGCGCAGGCGACCAGCATCGCGAGCGAGGCGATCGCGGCCAGGGCATGTGGCCGCGGACCGCCACGGCGGAAGGACCGTCGGTACCGCACGCCCGCAGTCTAGCAGACCACCGGAACGGTCGCCATGTGAGAAAGCGCCCTCGCAGACGGCGTCAAGGGCGCCTCCGAGGCCACGCGCGCCCTCCCCCGGCACCGCCTGCGCGGGCGCCTCGCGGCGCGAACGGCAACAGCACCGCGCTGGCGAACAGACACGCGCCCCCGTAGGCCGCGGTGGGAACGACGTCGAGATCGATGCCCGCCCGCCTGAGCGCCAGCGACAGCAGCAGGAAGGGCCCCAGGATGTAGACGGCGCCAAGCGCCGCCGGCAGCAACGCGGCGACCAGCCCCCGCCCCTCGACGAAGCGCCGGCCCGCCCACGTCGCCGCGATCGCCAGCAGCGCGCCTGCGGCGACGAAGGCGAGCACGCCCCAGCCGGAGAGGCCGCGCGTCAACCCCTGGATGCTCACATAGCCCGCGTGGAGGCCCCAAGGCAGCAGCAACGCCGCGGTCAGCAAGGGGCCGAAGCGACGCCTGCCGAGGAGCAGACGGAGCGCCAGCCCGACCGCCAGGCCCGCGACCACCAGCCAGCCGCCGAGGCGGCCGACAACGCTCATGCTGTGCCTCGTTCGCTCACACGACCTCCCGGAACACGACCGCACCGCTGCGACGCTTCAGCTCCTCGCGCAGCCGGCCGGCCCACGGCGCTTCGAGGGCCGGGTCCTCCTCCAGCACGCGCTTGGCGAGCGCACGCGCCTGCTCGATGATCTCCCCGTCGGTGGCGAGGTCCCCGACCGTGAGGTCGGGCAGGCCGGACTGCCGGGTGCCGCGCAGCTCCCCGGGGCCGCGCAACTCCAGGTCGTACGCCGCGATCTTGAAGCCGTCGGCGTTCTTGGCGACGATCTCGAGGCGCTTCTGCGTCTTGCGGCTCCTCTCGCCCGCGATCAGCACGCAGCTGCTCTCCGCCTCGCCGCGCCCTACCCTGCCGCGCAGCTGGTGCAGCTGGGACAGTCCGAACCGCTCCGCGTTCTCCACGATCATCATGCTGGCGTTGGGGATGTCCACGCCGACCTCGATGACCGTCGTCGACACCAGCAGGTCGAAGGCGTGCGCACGGAACCGCTCCATGACCGCGTCCTTCTCCGCCGCCGGCAGGCGCCCGTGGAGCATCTCGATGCGGCAGGCCGACGGGAGGATCTGCCGCAGGTCCTCGACCATCCTGGTGACGGACACGATCTCGTCGAGCGCCTCGCTCTCCTCCACCAGCGGCGTCACGACGTAGACCTGCCGTCCCCGCTCGACCTGGCGCCAGGCGTCGTGGTAGATCTCACGGCGGCGGGCGGCGTTCACGAGGCGCGTCGTCACCGGCTTGCGGCCGGGTGGAAGGGCGTCGATGACGCTGAGCTCCAGGTCCCCGTAGTACGTCAGCGCCAGCGACCGGGGGATGGGGGTCGCGCTCATGACCAGCACGTCGGGCACCAGCCCCTGGAGCAACCTCCGGCGCTGCTCTACGCCGAACCGGTGCTCCTCGTCGACGATCGCCAACCCCAGATCGGCGAACCGCACGCCGTCCTGGATGAGGGCGTGCGTGCCGACCGCGAGCTGCGCCTCCCCGGAGGCGAGACGGGCACGCGCTTCGCGCCGCTCCCGAACGCCCATCGCGCCGGTGAGCAGCTCGCTGCGCACCCCCAGCGGGAAGAGGTACCCCTGCAGGTTGAGGAAGTGCTGGCGCGCCAGCACCTCCGTGGGCGCCATGAGCGCCGCCTGTGCCCCGCTGTTGACGGCGACGTAGATCGCCGCCGCAGCGACGGCGGTCTTGCCCGAGCCGACGTCGCCCTGCAGCAGCCTGGCCATCTGGCGCGGCTGCCGCATGTCCGCCAGGATCTCGCCGAGGGCACGCTCCTGCGCCTCCGTCAGATCGAAGGGGAGGCTGGCCCGGAAGGCGTCCACGTCCTCCGGCCGGACGGCGAACGCCCGCCCGGTCAACGAGGGATCGCGGCTGCGCAGCACCGCCAGCTCGAGGAACAGGAAGTCGTCGAACTTGAGCCGTCTGAGCGCGTCCTTCAGCGCCTCCTCACCGGGCGGGAAGTGCGCGTCGCGCAAGGCCCGGTCCAGCGGCACGAGGCCGTGGCGTTCCGAGAGCGAGCGCGGCAGGTAATCGGGAAACGGGGGCAGGGCGGCGAGCAGGCGGTGCGTGGCACGGCGCTGGTACGCCTGGCTGAGGCCCTGCGTCCCTCGGTAGATGCCCACGATGCGCCCGAAGGACAGGGACGCCCCCTCGTCGTCGACCTCGAAGCCGGAGACGTGGATCTCCAGGCTGCGTCCCCGCCGCTTCGCGCGACCGCCGAGGATCAGGCGCTGACCCGGGAAGAGCTGGCCCTCCACCCAGGGCTGGTTGAACCATATCGCCGTGGCCCTCTGCCCCGCGGCGTCCTCCAGGACGGCCCGCAGGACGTGCATGCCACGCCGGCTGCGCATGCCCTTGCGGCTCAGCACGCTGCCGGTGACGGTGGCCACCTGACCCTCCTGGAGCGCGGCGAAGCGCGGCAGGGCCCTGCGGTCCTCGTAACGCCTCGGCAGCGCCCACAGGAGGTCGCGGTAGGTCCGGATCCCCACGTCGGCGAGCTTCTTGGGTGCCTGCGCGCCGACATCGACCAGGCGCGCCGAGAGCGGCGTGTCGAGCTCTGCGGCCGGCAACGTGGCGCCCGGATCGGCGGCGGCCGCAGGGGAGGCGCCCGGCGGAACGTGTGCCCGGGCCTCGGGGGGTCCCCTCTCGGTCCGCGCCCCGGCGGCAAGGTCGGGACGTCCGTCCCGTCGCCCCGCCTTCGGGGGGGGCGCGGGCGGAGGCGCGCCGTCCGACGTAGCGGGCGCACCGGGCTGCGAAGCGTCCAGCAACGCCAGCGCCTGCTCCAGGCGCCGACGCCGCTCCTCGGCCGAGAGGCCGCCGTAGCCGCGCAGCAGCTCGCCGACGCCTGCGAACGGCCGCGCCAACCCCTCTGCGAGCCGCTCCAGGCCGCCCACCACGACGTCGTCGCGGCATCCGCCCTTGAGCTCCTGGGTCAGCGGTCGCCGCAGGCGCTCACGCATCTCGGAAACCCGCGCCACGGCGTCAGTCTACCGTCGCCGGCGGGCAATTCGTCCTTGGTCCGTTCCGCGCGGGCGCGCTAGAATCGTGCACGCGCCACTGGAGCCGGAGAGCCGGGTACGGGGGCTTCGGCAGAGCCAGGGAAGCGGGTGTCGGGCGGGAGCCGCCAGAGGGGTTGGCTCCTACGTCGGTGGGCGGACGGCGACGTCCGCCAGGGAGGTGACGCTCGCCAATCGCATCGGTCCCAGCAGCAGACGCGCTCCGCGGACGAGCAACACACCTTTAGGAGAAGGGATACATCCATGAAGAGACTCCTGGCTCTTGTAGCCGCTCTGGGTCTTCTCGCCGGCATGGCGCAGGCGCAGGGCAAGCTCGAGATCTTCTCCTGGTGGGCGGGTGACGAAGGTCCCGCCCTCGAGGCCTTGATCAAGCTCTACGAACAGCAGCACCCCGGCGTCGACGTCATCAACGCCACCGTAACCGGCGGCTCGGGCGTCAACGCGCGCGCCGTGCTCAAGACCCGCATGCTCGGCGGCGACCCGCCCGACAGCTTCCAGGTGCACGCCGGCCAGGAGCTCATCGGGACCTGGGTCGCCGCCGACCGCATGGCGGATCTCACCTCCTTGTTCCAGCAGCAGGGGTGGACCGAGGTCTTCCCCCAGAACCTGATCGACCTGATCAGCACCGACAGCGGCATCTGGAGCGTTCCGGTCAACATCCACCGCGCGAACGTGCTGTGGTACGTCCCGGCCAACCTGGAGAAGTGGGGGGTCACCGCGCCTACGAGCTGGGAGGAGTTCCTGGTGCAGTGCCCCAATCTGCAGGCGCAGGGCGTGACGCCGCTCGTCGTCGGTGAGAACTGGACCCAGCAGCACCTGTGGGAGTCGGTCGCCATCGCGACGCTGGGCGCCCAGGGTTGGAACGACCTGTGGTCGGGGGCCATCAAGTTCACCGACCCGCAGGCCGTCAAGGTGTGGGACACCTTCGGCAAGGTGATGGCGTGCACCAACGACGACGCCTCCGGGCTCTCCTGGCAGCAGGCCACCGACCGCGTGGTCCAGGGCCAGGCCGCCTACAACGTGATGGGCGACTGGGCCGCCGGCTACATGACGACGACCCTCAAGCTCGAGCCCGGCACCGGCTTCGGCTGGGAGGCCGCGCCCGGCACGCAAGGCGTCTTCGACATGCTGGCCGACTCGTTCGGGCTGCCCAAGGGCGCCCCCGATCCGCAGAACACCATGGACTGGCTGACGCTGCTCGGCTCCAAGCAGGGGCAGGACACCTTCAACCCCTTGAAGGGCTCGATCAGTCCGCGCCTCGACTCCGACCTGAGCCTCTACAACGCCTACTCGCAGTCGGCCGCCAAGGACTGGCAGTCGAACACCATCGTCGGCAGCCTCGTGCACGGCGCCGTCGCCAAGGAAGCGTTCATGAGCCAGTTCGCGGACGTCATGAGCATCTACACCAGCTCGAGCAACAGCGAGCAGGCGGCCAACGCCGCCCAGGCCATCGCCAACCAGGTGGGCCTGTACCGCTGAGGCCGACCTGTACGCGTTGGGGATCCGGCCGACCGGGTCCCCAACGCACCCTCCGGCCGCCACACGCGCCCGCTCGTGCCGGCCTTCGCGTCGATCGGCGGACGGTGCCTGCATGAAGCTCACCCGAGACCGTCTCATCGCCATCGTGATGTTGCTGCCGTCCGTCGTGCTGCTGGCTATCTTCGTCTACGGCTTCATCGGCCGTACCTTCTACGTGTCCATGACCGACTGGGGCCAGGACCCCGCGCAGGCGCTCGCCCTCAAGCCCGAGCTCCACTGGGTGGGCCTCAAGAACTACCTCGACCTGTTCACGAACTTCATCGAGACGCGCTTCCGGCAGGACCTGGTCAACACCTTCTTCTTCACCATCCTGTTCCTGGCGGGCTGTCTGGGCCTCGGCCTCGGCCTGGCCGTCCTCCTCGACCGCGACGTCAAGGGGGAGGGGCTGTTCCGCACCATCTTCCTCTACCCGTTCGCGCTGGCGTTCATCGTCACCGGGACGATCTGGCGCTGGATGTTGCAGCCCCAGGGCGGCGTCAACATGCTGCCCACGCTGGTCGGCCTGCCGAAGTTGCAGTTCCGCTGGCTGACGGCCCGCACGCAGGTGCTGCAGTTCGACTGGAACCACCTGCCGTTCGCCCTGGGGCTGGTGGTGGCGGCCGTGCTGGCGCTACTGGCCTGGCGGGCCTTCCGACGCGGCGGCGGGCTGGCGGGCAGCGTGTTCGGGCTGGCGGCCTCGCTGACCTTCCTCTGGGCCTTCACCCTGGGCCGGAACGCCCAACCGCTGCCGTACCCCGAGCGGCACGGCTTCAATCTCGCCTTCATCGGCATCATCATCGCCGCCGTGTGGCAGATGTCGGGATACACCATGGCGCTGTACCTGGCGGGCCTCCGCGGCATCCCCGAGGAGCTGCGCGAGGCCGCGCGCGTCGACGGCGCCAGCGAGTGGCAGCTCTACCGCCACGTCATCCTGCCGCTGCTCGGGCCGATCACGCTCTCGGCCATGATCATCCTGGGCCACATCAGCCTCAAGATCTTCGACCTGGTGTTCGCCATGGCGGGGCCGGACCATCCCGCCACCGACGTGCCGGCGCTGCTGATGTACCTGCGCAGCTTCCGCGCCAACCAGTTCGCCCAGGGCGCGGCCATCGCGGTGGTGCTGCTGATCATGGTGGCGGCGGTGATCATCCCCTACCTCTACAGCAGCCTGCGCGGGGAGGTACGGCGATGAGCGCCGAGGCCCTCACCCGGCGTCCGCAGCGACAACCCCGGCGCGCCCGCTTCCGCTGGCTCACCTACCTGCTGCTGGTCCTCGCCGCCGCGTTCTTCCTGCTGCCGTTGTACCTGGTGCTGGTGACCAGCCTCAAAGTCCCTGCCGAGATCAACCTCGCCACCACCTGGCAGCTCCCAACCCACTGGAACTGGGGGAGCTACGCCACCGCCTGGCAGGCGTTCGCGCCGAAGTTGCGCAACAGCCTCGTCCTGGCGGTGGTCGCCACCGCGGTGTCGGCCCTGATGGGCTCGATGAACGGCTACATCTTGTCGAAGTGGCGCTTCCCGGGGGCGAACGTCGTCTTCCCGCTGATGCTCTTCGGCATGTTCATCCCCTACCAATCGATCCTCATCCCGCTCTTCCAGTTCCTGCGCAACATCGGCTTGTACGGCTCGATCTGGGGGCTCATCCTCACCCACGTCGTGTACGGGCTCCCCATCACCACGCTGATCTTCCGCAACTTCTACGCGGAGATCCCGGACGAGATGGTGGAGGCGGCGCGCATCGACGGCGCCGACTTCTTCGGAATCTACAGCCGCATCATCTTCCCGCTATCGATCTCCGGCTTCGTCGTGGTGGTCATCTGGCAGTTCACCCAGATCTGGAACGAGTTCCTGTTCGCGGTCACGCTCACCCGCCAGAGCAGCCAGCCGATCACCGTGGCGCTGGCGCAGCTCGCCGGCGGCGAGGCCGTCAACTGGAACCTGCCGATGGCCGGGGCCGTGCTCGCCGCGCTCCCCACGCTGATCATCTACGTCGTGCTGGGCCGATACTTCATCCGCGGTCTTCTGGCCGGGTCGGTCAAGGGCTGAGGGAGCGGGCGTGGCGCGGCCGGCAGAGCCGTGGCAACGCCCGGAAGCGACGACGGGCGGGGGCGGCGGCGTGCCGCCGGCCCCGCCCCTGCGGTCGTCCGAATGTCAGACCCGCTCGAGGCTCGCGTCCACGCGCACCGGCCGGGTCACCGTGTCGAGGATCGGCGACAGCGAGCGCGCGGCCTCCAGGACCTCCTGAAGCACCGCCTCGTCGGCGTCCGATCGCACGCGGAAGGCCAGCTTGACGTCCGCCAGGCCCGGCGGGACCTGCCGCAGCCCGAAGAACCCGTTGAGATCGATGTCCCCTTCGAGGTCGATCTCCAGCGAGTCGATCTCGATGCCGCGCGCCGTGGCCTGCACTGCGAACGTGCCCGCCATGCAGGAGCCCAGTGCGGCCAGGCAGGTCTCGATGGCGGTCGGGCCGGTGTCGTTCCCCAGCAGCTCCGGCGGATGGTCGCCGCGCAAGGTGAACCGCCGCGGCATCGCCTCGCCGAGCTGCTCGATCTCGCGCACCGACACGTCGAGGCCGAAGCCTCCGTCCCAGCTGACCCGGCTGCGCCAGGTGAGCCGCCCCGAGGCCGGGTCCCGCTCGACCGCTTCTACCGCGGCCGTCATCGCCTCCACGTCCCAACCGTTCAACTGCGTCGACATATTCCGCCTCCTTCGCTTGCACGGGTTCGCCTGCATGGCCATGCGTTCGCGGACGTCCTCGGGTCACGACGATAGGCTTCCGCTAGACTGCGTCCAAGCCCCGTTTCCGGCACGACCGGTCGCTTTGCGCCAAGCAGGAGGTGTGCGCCATGCCCCCCGACCCCCGGCCGCTGCGCGTCGCCCTGGTGGCGACGCCCGACACCCAGGTCGGCCCGTTGAGCGGGCTCTTCGAGACGCTCAACGCCTTTCCCCTGCTCGCCAGCTTCGAGGCCGGCCTGCCGGAACGCCCCTTCGACGTGGAGGTCGTCGCGCCGGGACCGGAACCGGTGCGCGCGGCCAGCGGCCTCTCCATCGGCATGCACCGCGCCCATGACGAGGTGCCCCGCGTCGACATCGCGATCGTGCCGCTCATGCTCGTCGAGGGGCCCGACTGGGTGCCTGGCAGGTACCCGGGGCTGGTCGCGTGGCTCCGGCGGCAGCACCGCCAGGGGGCGCTCATGGCGTCGGCTTGCACGGGCGTCCTGCTGCTGGCCGAGACCGGCCTGCTGGCATCGCGCGAGGCCACCATCCATTGGGCGTTCGCGCCGACCTTCCATCGCAACTTCCCCGACGTCCGGCTCCGGACCGAGCAGGTGCTGATCACCTCCGGCGAGCGGCAAGAGTTCGTCATGACCGGCGGCGTGATGTCATGGCATGACCTGGCCCTGCACCTGATCGCGCGGTACGTCGGCCCGACGGCGGCGCACGTCGCCGGACGCATGTTGATGCTGGAATGGCACGGTGACGGCCAGACGCCGTACATGGAGTTCGTGCCGCGCCTGGACCACGGCGACGCCCGCGTCGCCGAGTGTCAGCGATGGCTCGAGGCGAACGCCGCCCTGCCCGCCCCGGTCGAACGCATGGTCCGCAGCGCCGGCATGCCGCGCCGGACCCTCGAGCGCCGCTTCCGGAGCGCGACCGGCCACGCGCCGGTGGCCTACGTCCAACAGCTCCGCGTCGCGGAGGCGAGGCGGCGGCTCGAACGCAGCGACGAACCGGTCGAACGGATCGCCCTGGCTGTCGGTTACGAGAACACCAGCTACTTCCGCCGGCTCTTCAAGCGTCTCACCGGGCTCCCGCCCGGCGCCTACCGCAGGCGCTTCGGGATGCGGGACCTGTGAGACGCGCGAACCCGTCCACCCGCTTGCGACCACATGCGCCAGCGGGTATTCTCATTCACGACCTCACGCCTACAGGGGAGACATGATGAAACGAGTTGCAGCCATCCTGACGAGCCTGGCACTCACCGCGATGCTGGGTGCCGCTTTCGCCGCCGACCTCGGCGGACGCACCATCACCGTCGGCTCCGATACCACCTACCCGCCGTTCGAGACGGTCAACGACAGCGGCGATATCGTAGGCTTCGACGTCGACCTGATGAACGCCATCTGCAAGATCGAGAACTGCGTAGCCAAGTTCCAGACCACCAACTGGGACGGCATCCTGCCGGCAGTCAACAACGGCGAGTTCGACATGATCGCCTCGGGCATGACCATCACCGCCGAGCGCGCGAAGCAGGTCGACTTCTCCCAGCCCTACAAGAGCGTCGACCAGGCGATCGCCGTGCGCACCCAGGACTCCGGGCTCACGCTCGACGACTTCACCCAGGACGGCAGCAAGCTGGTTCTCGGCTCGCAGACGGGCACCACCAACGCCATCCTCGCCGAGAAGCTGGTCGGACGTAACCGTATGCAGCTCTACAACGACTTCAACCAGGCCGTGCAGGCGCTCCTCAACGGCGACGTCAACGGCGTCGTCCTCGACGACGTGGCCGCCGACGCCTTCGCGCAGCAGTACGCCGGCCAGCTCGTCGTGGACATCCGCGGGGTGAAGTCGGGCGACGAGATCGGATTCGCCGTCCCCAACGGCGACCCGCAGGGCCTGCTGCCGGCGCTGAACGACGGCCTCGACCAGCTCACCAAGAACGGCACGCTCGATCAGCTCCAGGCCAAGTGGTTCTGAGCACGAGGGCGTAGCGCAACGGTGACACGCCAGACGCGGCGCGACGCGCCCACGTGCGCACGTCGCGCCGCGTCGCTCTGCCGCGCCGGCCGGGCCCCCCCCACCACGCCATGAGCCGTCCCCCCGGCGCGCCGCGCACGCGCAACCCCCTCAAGCGCATCCGGCCCAGCTACCTGATCCTGCTGCTCCTGGTGCCGGCGGTGGTGTACTTCTTCGTCACGACGGAGAGCTACCAGCGCGCGCTCTCCTTCCTCGCCCCCGGCCTCTACGTCACCGTGGTGGCGACCGTGCTGGCCTACATCGCGGCCTGCATCCTGGGGATGATCCTGGCCGCGCTCGCCAGCCTCAACATCGGCGAGCGCACCGTGCTGCGCTTCGCCGTCGCCGGCGCGGTCCTGCTCGTGGCAGCGGTCGTGATCTTCACCCGCCCCAAGGTCGAGTACGCGCTGGTGGGGCACACCGGCGGCAAGGTGGCCATCGTTCAGGGCACGCCGAGCGGGCCGGCGAGCAGCGTCAAGAACGGCGCCTTCCCCGGCGCCGAGGGCGTCATGCCAGTGCGCGCGGCCATCGACGCCGGCGCCGCCGTGAAGCTCCTCCAGGACGACACCGTCCAGGCGGCATTCGTCCCCGCGGCGGACGCGCCGCCGGGGTCCAACGTGCTGTGGACCACGCACTTCCTGGCGCCGAAGCTGATGCAACCCGCGATGGCGCTGCTGGTGTTCGGCGTGGCCGTCCTGCTCCTCACCTTCGGGGCGTCGCAGAGCGGGCGCCACCCCCTCAACATCTTCGCCGAGCTCTACATCGACGCCCTGCGCGGCATCCCCATGCTGGTGATCATCCTCTACGTCGGCTTCCCGCTGCAGGGCGCCATCCGCGACGCCACCGGCGGGTTGATCAACATGTCACGCCTGACGCGCGGCGTGGTGGGCATCGCGCTCGGCTATGCCGCCTACCTGGCGGAGATCTTCCGTGCCGGCATCGAAGCCATCCCCCACGGCCAGACCGAAGCCGCCCGCAGCCTGGGCCTGAACGGCTGGCAGACGGCACGCTACGTGATCCTGCCCCAGGCGCTGCGCATCGTGGTGCCGCCCCTGGGCAACGAGTTCATCGCCATGCTCAAGGACACCTCGTTGCTGTCGGTCCTCTCGGTCCGCGACATCACCCAGCGGGCGCGCGAGTTCCAGGCCGCCACGTTCCAGGTGTTCCCCCCGTTCAACACCGTGGCGCTGCTCTACATCGGGCTCACGCTCGCCGCCTCGAGCATGGTGAAGTGGCTCGAGCGGCGGACCAGCTGGACGCGCTGAGCCGGCCGGCGGGCTCCGCTCCCGCCTGCTGGGCCGGTATGCTTGATCCGATGCAGGACAGCGGCGCGCCGAACGGAGCGATGCCCGGCGGGTCCATACCGGACGGGCCGGTGGCCACCATCGACCTGCGTGCGCTGGAGCACAACCTCGAACGCCTGAGGACCCGGCTCGGCGCCGGGACGGGGATCCTGGCGGCCGTGAAGGCCGATGCCTACGGTCACGGCGCGGCCGCCGCGGCACGGCGCCTCCAGGGTCGGGGGGTGCGCTGGTTCGGCGTCGCAACCGCCGACGAGGCGCTCGCCCTGCGAAGCGCCGGCATCGAGGGCGACATCCTGCTCTTCGGCCCCGTCTATGCGGCCAACGCCATCCGGCGGCTGGCGGACGCGAACGTGGCCCTGACGCTCGCCGACGAGGTGGGCCTGAGCGCCCTGCGCAACGCCGGGGCCCGGGTGCGCGTGCACCTCAAGGTCGACACCGGCATGGGCCGGCTGGGGTTGCCGGGTCCGCGCGCGGCCGAGCTCGCACGCGCGGCCGACCGGGCCGCCGAGGTCACGTTGGAGGGGGTGTGGACCCACCTGGCCCGCGCCGATGAGCCGGGGCGGGCGCCGACGCTGGCGCAGCTCGAGCGCTTCGAGCGCCTGCTTGCCGACCTGCACCGGGACGGCATCGACCCCGGCCTGCGGCACGCCGCCAACTCCGCCGCCACCATCGCCTTCCCGGAGGCGCACTTCGACCTGGTGCGGCCCGGCATCGCACTGTACGGCTACCATTCGGGCGACGCCGTGGCCGCGCTCGAGCGCGATCTGCGTCCGGTGATGCGCCTGCAGGCGCCGGTCACCTTCGTCAAGCGCGTGCGGGCGGGCACGCCGATCTCGTACGGCGGCACCTGGGCGACGGAGCGGGACACCACCATCGCCACCGTCCGCGCCGGCTACGCCGACGGCTACCCGCGTCTGCTCTCCAGCAAGGGCGTCGCGGCGCTGCATGACCGCCAGGTGCCCGTGGCGGGGCGGGTGTGCATGGACCAGCTCATGCTCGACGTGGGCGACCTCGAGGTCCACCCGGGCGACACGGTCACGCTGTGGGGGCCGCCCGGCCCCGGTGCGGAGAGCCTCGCACGCGGCATCGGCACCATCGCCTACGAGCTGCTCACGCGCGTCTCCCCCAGGGTGCCGCGCCGCTACCTGGGCTGAGCCGCCGCCCCGGTCCGCGCCCGCCCGTCGGGGCGCGGCGTCCTACCCCGCCGCGTCCGCGGCCGGCGCCAGCCGGAGCGTACGGGCGTAGATGAGCACCGCCGGCACCAGCAGCGCCGCGCACGCCGCGAAGGCCCAGGGCATCCCGGCCTTCAGCGCCAGCAGGCCCAGCAGCGGACCGCCGGCGATCTGCCCCAAGGCGTCCACCTGGTTGGCGAAGGAGAACAGCGTGGCGCGTACCTGCGAGGTCGCGCTCTGGTTCAGCCAGGCCCGGCCGAGCGGCGCGTTGACGCGCCGGATCATGATCGCCAGGAAGTAGAACCCCAACGCGGTGCGGCCGTCGCCGGCGACGCCGAACCCCAGCACCGAGACGGACAGCACCGCGGTCAGCACCATCAACGTCCGGGCGGTAGCCGCGTGACTGGCCGCGTCGACACGGCGCCTCGCCACCTCCGTGGCGATGAGGCTGAGCAGCATGGCCGCGGCGGCGACGGCGCCGAAGAAGCCCGCCGTGCCCAGACTGTCGACGACGCGCAGCGGGTGCTGCAGCAACCGCGCCTGCCAGAGCCGGTCGAAGACCTCCGAAGCGGCGCCCGCCAGCAGCGCGATCAACAGGATCCAGCGCACCACCGGTCGCCCCCGCGCCACCCGCACGCCCGCAACCAGGGTCCGCCGCAGGCGCGCGAAGCCGCCGCCCAGGGCGGCCGCCGCGACCTCGCCTCCGCCGTCGCTGGCCCGACGCTCGGGCCGGAAGCCCGTCTCGGCCATGGCGACGGCGAGCGTTCCCGTCAACAGGACGAAGCCCAGCCCGGCGGCAAGGAGCGGCCAGGCCAGGCCCAGACGCCCCAGCAGCGTAGCCAGGCCGATCCCCAGCAGCGACGCCACCTGCCCCACCTGGGCGGCCCGCATGAACGCGCCCGCGGCGCGCTGCTCCCCGATCTCGTCGGTGACCCAGGCGTCCACCGCGCCGCTCTCGAAGGTGCTGCCCAAGCCCCACAGAAGCTGGGCCGCGAGGATGGTGCCGAAGAGCGGCAAGGCGCCCTCCAGCAGGTACCCCGCGCCGGTGAGCGCCAGGCCCACCAACACGGAGAGCCGGCGGCTGACGGCGTCGGCGAGGACGCCCGTCGGCACCTCGAAGAGGAAGACCGCCGCCTCCAACGCCGTCCCCACCAGGACGAGCTGGAGCGCGTCGAGATGGGCGACCTCGATGCGGTAGACGTTCGCCAGGGTGCCGTAGGAGGCGAAGAACAGGGCGCTTCCGCCGGCGTACAGGAGGTAAGCGGTGAGGGCGGGGAGCGCCCCCCGGCGGCGCGGGCCGTCGTGCAAGGCTCAGGCCTCGGCCTCGTTCACCGTCTCTTCGGTCGTCGAGGATGTCTCCCGCCACGCCAGCACGGTGATGACGCGCCGCTCGTCGGCCAGCTCCACGATGAAGCGCACGCCCTGGTGCTGCAGCGACTCCCCGACGTGCGGGATGTGGCCGAACTCGTCGATCAGGAAGCCGGCGAGGGTGTCGTACTCGCCGTCGTCCTCGAAGGTGATCTGCAGATCCTCCGCCACGTTCTCCAGGTTCGTCGATCCCTGGATGCGGTAGTGACCGTCCTCGAGGAGGACGATGTCCTCTTCCTCCTCCTCGTCGGTCTCGTCGTAGATCTCGCCGGTGATCTCCTCGATGATGTCCTCCAGCGTGACCACCCCGGCCGTGCCGCCGAACTCGTCCACCACGATGGCCATGTGGCTCTTGCGGATGCGCATGTCGCGCAGCAGGTTGAGGATGGACAGCGTCTCGGGGACGTACTGTGGCGGGGTCATCAGGTCCGCCACGCGCGTGGTCTCCAGCGCGTCCGGCCGGCCCAGGTACGGGAGCAGGTCGCGAGCGTAGACGAAGCCACGGATGTTGTCGATGGACTCGCCGTACACCGGCAGGCGGCTGTAGCCGTGCTCGGTGGTGAGGCGAAGCAGCTCCATCATGCTGCCCTCCTCGTGGATGGCCACCACGTCCACGCGGGGCGTCATCACCTCGCGCACGACCGTCTCCTCGAGATCGATGATCCCCTTGATCATCTCCTCCTCCTGCGCCTCGATGACGCCGGACTCCTCGGCGCTACGCAGCATCAGGCGGAGCTCGTTCTCGGTCAGCAAGGGGTTTCCGGTCGGCTCGAGCCGGAACAGCCTCAGCACGTTGCCCGTGATCCAGGCGAAGGCGAGGCCGATCGGGTAGAGCACGATCGACAGCACGTACACCGGACGGATGACGGCGCGCGAGAACCCCACCGGGTGGTGCACCGCGATCGACTTGGGGGTGATCTCGCCGAAGATGAGCACCAGCAAGGTGGTGATGCCGGTGGCGTAGCCCACGGCCGCGGCGCTGTTGACGCCGTGGCTCTGAGCCGTCTGGAGGGCGATCTGGGTGATGAGGGAGGCGGCGGCGATGTTGACGAGGTTGTTGCCGATCAGCAGCGTGGTGATGAACCGGGTCGGTTGGCGCTCGAGCAGCGCGAACGCGCCGGTCGGGTCCTCCCCGTCCTCGCGGATCTGACGGATCTTCCACTCGCCCAGGGCGGTGAGCGCGGTCTCGGAGCCCGACATCAGCCCGGAGAGCAGCAGCAGCACCGCTAGGAGCACGATCTGCCACACGCCCACACCGTCGCCGCGCGCTGCCGGCGTCTGTGCGATGACCACGCTGAGGAGGGGAAGGGCGAGAACCAAGAAGCCGAGACGGAGGAAACGGGTAGATCGGTCCGCTGGATTGTCTTCCATCAGCAAGAGGGATTGTAGCATAGCGCCCCTGACGGGCCTGAGGCGCGTCACACCGAGGTCCGCGGCCGCGTGAGGGGCTGCCCTGCGCCCTGCACGCGCTCGCGCCGATCCGTGGCACGCGCTCGGGCCGCCGGCTGCACGCCCTCTCGGACGGACCCGTTGCAGCGGACGACGGGCGCGCCGCCGCCGCCCGGTACCCTGCCCCGCCCGGATATACTCGGGGCCAATGCGCGGGCGGAGCCATGGCCACCATCGTCGTTGAGGGACCGATCGGCGTCGGCAAGACCAGCCTCGCCCGCTACCTCGGCGCCGAGCTGGGCGCGCGGGTGCTGCTCGAGGTCGTGGAGGAGAACCCCTTCCTCGCCGGCTTCTACGACGACCCCGAGCGGTACGCCTTCCAGGCGCAGGTGTTCTTCCTTCTGTCGCGGTTCCGGCAGCACATGGCCCTGGCCCAGGAGGCGCTCTTCCAGCGCGACACGGTAAGCGACTACCTGTTCGAGAAGGACTTCATCTTCGCCGCGCTGAACCTGGCGGGCGCCGAGTGGGAGCTCTACCGGCAGCTCTACGAGCAGCTTCGGGCCCGCGTCACGCCGCCCGACCTGGTGGTGTACCTGCGCGCCGACCCGGAGCTGCTTCTGGAGCGCATCGCCAAGCGCGGCAGGCCCTTCGAGCGCACCATCCGCCCCGACTACCTCGCGCGCATCACCGCCGCCTACGACGCCCATTTCCGGCGCGTTCCCTACCCCGTCCACGTCGTTGACGCCGCCGGCGTCGATTACGTGGAGAGCGAGGCGGACCGCGAGGCGCTGGTGGCCCGCATCGTCCACGAGGCGCGGGCCGCCTGATGGCGGCCGAAGGATACGCCGCGGGCCTCTACGTGGCGGTAGCGGGCAACATCGGCGCGGGCAAGTCGAGCCTGACGCGCATCCTCTCCGAGCACTATCACCTCGAGCCGGTCTTCGAGGCCGTCGACGACAACCCCTACCTCGAGGACTTCTACCGCGATATGCGACGCTACGCCTTCCACTCGCAGATGTTCTTCCTGGCCACCCGGCTCAAGCAACACCTCCGCCAGGTGAACCCCGGCCGGCGCGTCATCCAGGACCGCACCGTCTACGAGGACGCGGCGGTGTTCGAGCGCAACCTCCACCTCGAGGGGGTGCTCGACGACCGCGACCACCTGAGCTACCGGACCATGTACGAGGCGGTGAGCGCGGCCCTGCGCCCGCCCGACCTGCTCATCTACCTGCGCGCCGGCCTGCCGACGTTGCGCCGTCACATCCGGCAACGCGGCCGCGGGTACGAGGCGGGCATCGAGGACGCCTACCTGTCGCGCCTCAACACGCTCTACGAGGCGTGGCTGGGCGCGTACGAGCTGTCGCCGGTGGTGATGGTCCCCGCCGACGATCTCGACTTCGTCAACCGCCCGCGCGACCGCAGCGAGACGCTGGCGATCATCGAGAAGGGCGGCCTGGCGGCGCCGCTGGTGGGCTGAGCGTGCGCCTGTCCGAGCTGCTGGAAGCCTCCCTGGGCGTGCGGCCGCCGGGCCGTGAGGACCCCGAGATCACGAGCGTGGTGCAACGGCACGATCGCGTACGGCCGGGTGCGCTGTTCGTGGCCCGGCGGGGAGGTCGCTTCGACGCCCATGCGTTCATGGAGGAGGCGGTCGCCGCCGGCGCGGTCGCGGTGGTCGGCGAGGTCGAGATCCCCTCGCCGCTGCCCTGGCGGGGCGCACCGTACGTCCGCGTGCGCGACGCGCGCGAGGCCCTCCCGCTGCTCGCGGCCGCGTTCCACGGCCGGCCCGGCGAGAGCCTCACCGTCCTTGGCGTCACCGGTACCGACGGCAAGACCACCACCGCGACGATCCTCCATCACCTCGTCAGCGCCCGCGCGCCGGCGGCGCTCATCAGCACTGCGGGTATCGTCCTCGGAGCAGAGCGGGTACCGCTGGAGGGGCACTTCACCACGCCCGAGGCGACCGAGGTGCAGGCGCTGCTGGCGCGCTGCCGCGACGAGGGCCTGCGCGACGTGGTGCTGGAATCGAGCTCGCACGGCTTCTCGCTGCACCGTCTGGACGCAATCCCCTACGCGGTGGGCGTGTGGACCAACCTCAGCCCCGAGCACCTGGACCACCACGGTGATCTCCACGGCTACCGCGAGGCCAAGGCCACGCTCTTCCGCCGCGCGCTGGTGAGCGTGCTCAACCGCGACGAGCCCGACTTCGCGTTCTTCGCGGCCGCCGCCCGCCGTGTGGTGAGCTACGGCGAGCACGCCGCCGCCGACGTGCGGCTGGAGGCGCTCGAGAGCTCGCCTGCAGGGCTCACCTTCGCCGTGGTGGCGGGCGGGGAGCGCATCCCCGTCGAGCTTCCCGTGCCCGGCCGGTTCAACGCCTGGAACGCGCTGGCGGCCCTGACGGCGGCGCGCGAGATCGGCCTGCCGCTGGCGCTGACGGGCCCGCGCCTGGCGGACTTCCCCGGCGTGCCGGGGCGCATGCAGCCGGTGCAGCGGCAGCCGTTCGCGGTCATCGTCGACTTCGCCCACACGCCGCCGGCCCTCGCCAAGGCCCTGGAGGCGGTGGCCCCGGACCCGCCGGGCAGGTTGCTGGTGGTGATCGGCTCGGCCGGCGAGCGCGACCCCGGCAAGCGCGCGCCGCTCGGGGAGGTGGCTGCCCGCCACGCCCATCGCGCCTTCTTCACCGAGGAGGACGCGCGCTCGGAGGACCCCCACGCCATCCTCGCGTCGATGGCCGAAGGCGCGCGACGCGCCGGAGCCCGCGAGGGGGAGGGCTACACCCTGGTGCCGGACCGACGCGAGGCCATCCGGCGGGCGCTGGGCGAGGCACGGCCCGGCGACGTGGTGCTGCTGGCCGGCAAGGGGCACGAGACCAGCCTGGAGCGCGCCGACGAGACGTTGCCGTGGGACGAGGTGGCGGAGGCGCGACGCTGGCTGTGAGGCGCGACGCCGGCCGTGAGGGGGGCGCCCCGGCGGACGCCCCGCCGACCGCGCGTCGTAGCATGGGCCCATGCCTGCCGCGTTCCCGCGCCCCGTGGACATCATCCTGGAGAAGCGCAACGGCGCCGAGCACGCCCCCGAACGACTCGAGGCCTTCCTCCGCGGGTACCTGCAGGGCGAGGTGCCCGACTACCAGGTGTCCGCCTGGCTGATGGCCGTCTGCTGGCACGGCATGACCGATCGCGAGACGGCCGCCCTCACGCGCATCCTGGCGACGTCCGGCGACGCTCTGGACCTCTCCGGACTGCCCCACACGGTCGACAAGCACTCCACCGGGGGCGTCGGCGACAAGACCAGCCTGGTGCTGGCGCCCCTGCTGGCTGCCGCGGGCGCCACCGTGGCCAAGATGAGCGGTCGGAGTCTGGGCCACACCGGCGGCACCGTCGACAAGCTCGAGAGCATCCCCGGCTTCGCCAGCAGCCTCTCGCGGGAGGCCTTCCTGCGCCAGGCCCGCGACGTGGGCATCGTTGTGACGGGGCAGTCGAAGCAGCTGGCGCCGGCCGACGGCCTGCTCTACGCGCTACGTGACGCCACCGGCACGGTGCGCTCCCTGCCCCTCATCGCCAGCAGCATCATGAGCAAGAAGCTGGCCGGAGGGGCAGGGTCGATCGTGCTGGACGTGAAGGTGGGCAGCGGAGCCTTCATGGCCACGCCGTCCGAGGCCCGTGCGCTCGCCGAGACCATGACCGCCATCGGCCGGCACGCCGGCCGCAACGTGCGCGCCGTGCTGAGCAGCATGGCCCAGCCTCTGGGGTACGCCGTGGGCAACGCCCTCGAAGTGCGGGAGGCGCTCGGCTGCCTCGAAGGCGAAGGACCAAGCGACCTGCTGGAGCTCTGCCTCGTCCTGGCCGGACAGGTGCTGGACGCTACGGGCCTGCCCACGTCCGCGGCGGAGCTGCGCGAGCTGATCGGCGGCGGCCAGGCGCTCGAGCGCTTCCATCGCTGGATCGCCGCCCAGGGCGGCGACGTGCGTGCGCTCGCGCACCTCGACCTGGCCCCCGGCCGGGACGTGGTGCGTGCCGGCGCGAACGGTGTCCTGGCCGAGGTGGACGCGCTCACCGTGGGACGGGCGGCCCACGCGCTGGGTGCGGGCCGGAGCCGCAAGGACGAGGCGATCGACCCGGGCGTGGGCGTGGTGCTCCACGCCAAGGTCGGGGCCGACGTCGCGGCCGGCGACGCGCTGGCCACCCTCTACCACCGGCACGGCAAGGGGCTGGAGGAAGCCAGGCAGCTCATGGAGCGCGCCGTGCGGTTGGCCGATACCGCGCCCGCCACGCCGCTCGTGCTGGAGACCGCGCTGAGCTGAGGCGGCCCACGCCGGCGCCGCCGCACACGTAGACTGGGCCATGTTCACCCGGGAGCAACTCGACCGTTACGCCCGGCACATCATCCTTCCGGGCGTGGGCGCCGCCGGGCAGCGCCGCCTGCTCGACGCGCGCGTGCTGGTGGTCGGCGCCGGCGGGCTGGGCTCGCCCGTCCTGCTCTACCTCGCCGCCGCCGGGGTGGGGACCATCCACCTGGTCGACGACGAGCAGGTGGAGGCAAGCAACCTGCAGCGCCAGGTCGTGCACGGGCAGTCGGGCGTCGGCAGCGCCAAGACGGCCTCGGCGGCGGCGAGGCTGGCGGACCTCAACCCGGACGTGACGCTCGTGGGGCACACCGAGCGGCTGACGCGGGGCAACGCCCGCGCGCTGGTAGGCGGCGTCGACCTCGTGATCGACGGCAGTGACAACTTCCCCACCCGCTATCTGGTCAACGATGCCTGCGTGCTCGAAGGCAGGCCGCTCGTCTACGGCGCGCTGTCCCAGTTCGAAGGCCAGGTGAGCGTGTTCGCCGCCGTCCGCGGGAGCGAGCGCGGCCCCTGCTACCGCTGCCTGTTCCCGCAGCCGCCCGAGCCCGGGAGCGTCCCGAGCTGCGCGGAGGCGGGCGTCTTCGGCGTCCTCCCGGGCATCGTCGGGAGCCTCATGGCCAACGAGGCGCTCAAGCTGCTGCTCGGCCTCGGCGAGCCGCTCGTGGGGACGTTGCTGCATGTCGACGCGGCCGGCGCCGAGGCGCGGCGCTTCGAGCTCGCGCGCGATCCCGGCTGCCCCGTGTGCGGAGACCACCCCAGCGTCACCGAGCTCGTCGACTACGAGCTCTTCTGCGGTCTGCCCTGAGAGCCCGCGCGGCGCAGGGCGCTCCCTGGCCCGGGGGGCCGGCGTTCGGAGCTCCTTGACACCGGCAAATCGGCAGGGCTACACTAGCTTTTGCTGCGCCGCGGGGTGGAGCAGTCTGGTAGCTCGTCGGGCTCATAACCCGAAGGTCGTTGGTTCAAATCCAACCCCCGCAACCACGGCACCGAAGGGGCCCCTCGGGGCCCCTTCCCCTTTGGCGTCCCGATGCCACATTGATTAGCATGGAGACGGCGAGGCGCGCCCGCTCGTTGCCGGCCCGCCGGCGCGGCGCGCTCCTCGCGGGAATGGAGAGACGGGCACCGTGACGGACCTGAACTCTGATCACCTCGAAGCCGACCCCATCGAACCCGAGGACCCCCAGTCCGAACGTCCGGGCAGGGACGCCGCGCCCGGCGACCCGCCGGGCGCGGGGCTCCCGGGCAGCGGCGAGGAAGGCTCCGGGGAGGGCGGGGAGCCCACGCGCTCGGGCTTCGTCGCCATCCTCGGCAAACCGAACGTCGGCAAGTCGACCCTGCTGAACACCCTCCTGGGCGTGAAGGTGGCGCCCATCACGCCCAAGCCCCAGACCACCCGGCGCGGCGTGCGCGGCATCTACACGCAGGAGGAACGCCAGCTCGTCTTCGTGGACACGCCGGGCTTCCACTTGAAGGGCCACTCGCCGCTCGACGAGTTCATGCGCCGCGAGATCCGCGATGCGGCCGCCGACGTGGATGTGGCGCTGTGGGTCGTCGATCTGCGCCACCCGCCCACGCGCGAGGACCGCGAGGTCGCGCGCCTCGTCGAGGGCCTGCCGCCCACCACGCGGGTGATGCTGATCGGGAACAAGGTCGACGCGGCCAAGTACGGCGAGGAGGCGCTCTCGCTCTACAAGGAGCTGTGCCCGCACGCCGAGCGCGTGCTGGCCATCTCCGCGCTGAACGACCCGAAGGCCGTCTACGCCCTGCGTGAGGACCTCATGGGGGACCTGGAGGAGGCTCCGTTCTTCTTCCCCGCCAACATCCGCAGCGACCAGACGCGTGAGCAGTGGGCGGGTGAGCTCATCCGCGAGAGCGCCATGCTCCACCTTCGCCAGGAGATCCCCTACGCCGTGGCGGTGCTGGTGGTGGACTGGCGCGATCCCGAGCCCGGCGCCGACGAGCCTGCGGTCATCACCGCCGAGATCTGGGTGGAGAAGGTCGGCCACCGCCGCATCGTCATCGGCCAGGGCGGACAGATGATCCGCGACATCGGGCGCACCGCCCGCAAGCAGCTCGAGATCTTCCTCGAGCAGCGCGTGTTCCTCGAGCTCGAGGTCGTGGTCCGCCGCGACTGGCGCGAGGACCGCGAGGCGCTCCGCGAGCTCGGCTACCAGGCCTGAGGCCGGACGCCGGAGCGAACCGTGGGCATCGCCGCGCGCTGGCGCCGCATCGATCGCCTCCCGCCGCGCCGCGGCCGCGACGCCATGCCCGGTGTCTACGAGCTGGCCGACGCCGAGCGTCGCATCATCTACGTGGGTCAGTCGGCCACCGACGTCCCCAACCGGCTGCGGCAGCACCTCGGCGCGCACGGCTGCGTCGCGGAGCGTGTGGCGTTCTGGCGCTACCGCTACAGCCGCGTGCCGCAGGCGGAGGAAGCGGCCCTTCTGGACGAGCACAAGCGACGCCATGGTGCGTTGCCCGCCTGCAACCGGCAGACGCCGCAGACGCGCGACGCCCGGCGCCGGACCCTCGAGCGCTTCTCCGGCGAGTGAGACTTCTCACCCTTCTCCCCTTGCGAACATCGAGAAAGTGCGATAGCCATCGCACGCCTGTGAAGATACCTACTTGTGAGCGAAGTTCCATTGTGCTATAAACGGCGCAGGCGAGGAGACCGTCCTGATCTTCTCAATCTCGTTTTGGAGGGTTTGCATGCGCAGAGTCTTGATTACACTCGTGGCCGTTTCGGTCCTCGGGGTTGGCGCCGCCTTCGCACAGAGCAGCATGGCGGCCTCCTACAACACCACCCAGTGGGCTGGGGTTGCACTCGGGTATCCGTTCTCGGTCTACTACGGCGTCAACAACGCGATCGGTAACAACATCGACGTTCGCGGCCGGCTCACCTACGGCTTCTGGAACATCGGCGTTGGCGCCGATATCCTCTACGACGCCATGACACTTCAGGACACCCCCCTGACGATCTACGTCGGCGGAGGCCCCAACTTCAACTACGGCTTCTATGGTGTCGGGATCGGCATCGGGCTGAGCGCGGTCGGCGGCGTGGAATACCGCTTCTCCGATCAACTCGGCGCGTTCGCGGAGCTCGGCGCCGGCTACACGTTCTACCTGCAGACCCCCGCGATCAGCTACTTCGGTCTGGGCTTCGGCCCTCGCGGTGCCCTCGGGGTGAACTACCACTTCTGAGCAAGGCTTGAACGCATACGCCCCCAGGCCGGATCTTTCGCGGCCTGGGGGCGTTCTCGTTCCGGAAGCGTCACCGGAGCGTTCCCGTCCCGGCCGTCGAGCCTGGACGCTCCCCCTGGCGTAGTGCGGGCGGCGCTCAGTCCACCAGGTACAGCAGGTCCTGGATCGCCCCCGGCAGCGCCTGGGCCTTCAGGCCGCGCTTCTTGATGCTGAACCCCGGCGGGTAGCGCGTGGCCTCCACGTTGAACGGGAGCTGCTTGAGCTTGCGCCGGTCGAAGTCGAGCTCGTCGAGACCCTCGGCGAAGCTCAGCTGGACGTCGGTCATGTGCTCCTTGATGGTGACCACGCCCTTGCTGCCGGCCAGCAGGCGCAGGCGCACCAGCTCCACGAAGGCCTTGACCTCGTCGGGGAACGGGCCGTAGGCCTCACGCATCTCCTTGGCGATGCGGCTCACCTCGGCCAGGCTGCCGGTCTCCGAGAAGCGCCCGTAGTAGTTGATGCGCACGTCGTCGTTCCCGATGTAAGCGGGGCTCAGGCGGGCGTCGAGGTTGAGGTCCACGCTGACCGGCGGCACCTCCTCGCGGGCAGACACGCCCTTGAGCTTGGCGATCTCCTCCGCCAGCAGCTCGGTGTACACCTCGATCGACACCGCGGCGATGTTGCCGTGCTGCTCGGGGCCGAGCAGGTTGCCCACGCCGCGGATCTCCATGTCCTTCTCGGCCAGCAGGTGCCCGGAGCCCAGGTCGTTGAGCTCGGCGATGGCGTACAGGCGCCGCTGCGCCTGATCGGTGAGCTTGCCGGGATAGAGCAGGTATGCCCAGGCTTCCGTCTCGCGCCGGCCCACGCGGCCGCGGAGCTGGTAGAGCTGGGCAAGCCCGAGCCTGTCGGCGCGTTCGATGACCAGGGTGTTGGCGCCGGAGATGTCGAGCCCCGACTCCACGATGGTGGTGGAGAGCAGCACGTCGTAGGCGCCCTCCTCGAAGCCCAGCATGATGTCCTCGAGGTCGCCCGACTCCATCTGGCCGTGCGCCACCCCGACGCGTGCTTCCGGGACGAGCTGCGACAGCGTGCGCGCGCGCAGGCTGATGGCGCCGACGCGATCGAAGATGTAGAAGACCTTGCCGCCGCGCTCGAGCTCGAAGAGCACCGCTTCCCGCACCGTCAGCGGGTCGTAGGGCTGCAGCACCGTCTGGATGGGCTTGCGACCCTCCGGCGGGGTCATGATCTGCGATACGTCGCGCAGCCCCACCAGGCTCATGTAGAGCGTCCTGGGGATGGGCGTGGCCGACAGCGACAGCACGTCGAGGTTGGCCTTCATGCCCTTGAGCTTCTCCTTCTGCCCGACGCCGAAGCGGTGCTCCTCATCGATGACCAGCAGCCCGAGCCGCTTGTAGCGGAGGCTCTCGTTGAGCAGCCGGTGGGTGCCGATGACGATGTCGACGCTGCCCTCGTGCAGCCCCGAGAAGATGGCGCGCGCATCCTTGTCCGAGGTGTAGCGCGAGAGCATCTCCACACGTACGGGCAGCCCCTCGAAGCGCTCGCGGAAGGTGTCGTAGTGCTGCTTGGCGAGCACCGTCGTGGGGACCAGCATGGCAGCCTGCGCGCCGTTGCCCACGGCCCGGTGGGCGGCGCGGATGGCGATCTCGGTCTTGCCGAAGCCCACGTCCCCGGAGATGAGCCGGTCCATGGGGACCTCGCGTTCCATGTCCGCCAGGGTCTCCTCCACCGCCGTCGCCTGGTCGGGCGTGAGCGTGAACGGGCAGTTCGCGCGGATGAGCTCGTCCCAGTCCGGCATCGGCGGATAGGCCGTGCCCTCGCTCACCTGCCGGGCAGCGTAGGTCTTGATGAGCTCGGCGGCGAGCTCGACAGCGCTCACCCGTGCGCGCTCACGCGCCCGCGCCCACTCGTTGGTGCCCAGCGTGGAGAGCCGCGGCGGGTCGTCGGTGGTGCCGGGGTGCCGCCTCAGCAAGGGAAGCTGCTCCACCGGGAGGTAGAGCTTGCCCTCGCCTCCGTACTGCAGCAGCAGGTAGTCGCGGGTCACGCCGACCACCTGCCTCGCCTCCAGTCCCAGGAAGCGGCCGATGCCGTGGTCGGGGTGGATCAGGTAGTCCCCGACGGTGAGCTGGGCCGCGTCGTGGACGCGCTTTCCGGGGAGCTTCCGGAGCCGCCGGCCGCCCTGGTATCCGTAGAGCAGCTCCTCGCTGAGCACGACCTCCTTGCGCTCCGGGTCGCGGTAGCCGCCCTGAGCGCCCGGGCCCAGGACCAGCGAGACCTCCCCCGGGCGCGCCCCCACGCGACCGTGCCAGGCGGCGTCCAGGTGGTCGATGACCTTCTCGCGCAGGTAGCGCCCCGTGCGCTCGAACTTGAGCAGCACATGCACGCTGTAACCGTCGCGGATCCAGGTCTCGACGTCGGCCGACACGTCGCGCAGCTTGCCCCGGTAGTACCCGAGCGGCTGCATCGCCACCTGCGACGCTTCCAGCTCCAGCGGATCGCGCCCGAAGGACACCACCCGCCGCTCCGCCAGGAGCGCCCACAGGCGTTCCAGCGCCGTGTCGTCATCGAGCGCGCCGGCGTACAGCTCCGGTCCGTCCAGGAAGACGGTCCCCGGCAACTGCTCGAGCATGCTGGACGTCCACGCGTCGCGCTCCATCTCCGCCACCGAGCGCGGCGTCAACGTCACGGCATCGACTTCGACGCCGTTGCGCCGGATCGCGTCCAGCTCGTCCCCGAAGAAGGAGAGGTGCAGCGCCTCCGCGGCGTCCTCGGCGTTGGGGTAGAGCACGATGCTGTCGCCCCGGACCACGAAACCGGGCATGCCGTCCCGCTCGAAACCGAACCGGAGGAGACGCTCGAGCAGCGCGTCGCGCGGGTAGCGGCCGCCCAGCGTCAACTCCATGGCGAGCACCCCGGGATCGCTCGGGAACGCGCTCAGCGCCCGTTCCAGCGTCAGCACGACCTTGTCGCCGCACGCCGCCCAGTCGGGGATGCCGGGGTTCAATGCGGCGGGCGCGCCGAAGAGGTGCGCGTCGGCGAACAGCGGCAGGCGCTCCTCGGTGGTGATCAGGAGCGCGGGCCCTTCGCTGCGGGCGAAGAGCGCCAGGCGCGCCACGCTCGGCTGACCGAGGACACGTCCGGTGAGGGCTGAGCTGGGGGTGGCAACGTCCATGCGTCTCTCCCGTGCGCCCGCGTCGGCGCAACCCATCGATGATACCGGGGAAGCCCGCCGCGCCGGGGGCTCCGGGGACACGCGCCGCCCGGCCCCGGACGCGGCTCGGCGCGCTCGCGCACGCACTACACGGGGCGGTCGGTCCCCCCCTGGGGGGCTCCGCGCCCCCGCCCGCGCCAACGCTGGGGGCCGGGCGCGCGTACGCGTTACTCGGGGTGATCGAGGGCGGCCGCGTACGCCTCGTTGCGGGGCACCCCCAGCGCCTCCAGCGCCGAGCGGAGCCGGGCGCCGCGCACGCCCGCACCGGCCAGCGCCGCCGCCGTCTCGGCGGCCGGGGCGCGCTCCGGTGCCGCTTCCGCCGGGGCGATCACGACCACCACCTCGCCTTTCACGCCCTGTTCCGCGATGCGGGCGGCGAGCTCGTGCAGGCTGCCGCGCAAGGTGGTCTCGAAGCGTTTGGTCAGCTCCCTGCTCACGCTCGCGGGCCGGTCGGGGCCGCAGGCCTCGGCGAGCTGCGCGAGGGTCGCCCCGAGCCGAACAGGGGCCTCGTACAACACGCTGGTGGCCGTCGAGGAGGCGATGGCTTGCAGGCGCCGCTGGCGATCGGAGCCCTTGCGCGGCAGGAACCCTTCGAAGGTGAACCGTGCCGTCGGCAGGCAGGACAGCACCAGCGCCGGCACGAAGGCGGTGGCCCCGGGAAGCACCTCGACCGCCACGCCCATGGCGACCGCCCGCTTCACCAGCTCGGCGCCCGGATCGCTGATGCCGGGCGTGCCGGCATCGGTCACGAACGCCAGGTGCTCGTAGCGCTGCAGCAGGGCGGGCGCGCGCGCGTCCATGGTGTGGGCGTCCAACCGCTCCAGGCGTGCGCGGATACCGAAGTGAGCGAGCAAGAACCCGCTGCGGCGGGTGTCCTCGGCGGCGACGGCGTCGGCCGCGCGCAGCACCTCCAGGGCGCGCGCCGTGATGTCTCCCAGGTTGCCGATGGGGGTGGGAACCAGGCTGAGCCTGCTCACACCTGGGAGCCGCCGGCGCGCGAGTACACGGGCTTCAGCACCCGGCCGCGGCTGCGTCGGCGGGTGTTGCGCCTGAGCGCCGACCGGAGGGTCGCCCGGATGAACTCGGCTTCGCCGATGGTGACGGTCACGACAGCACCTTCCGGCAAACGCACGCCCTCGTCGAGCAGCACCTGTCCGCCGCCCGCTACGACACGTCCCCTATAGGCCCGCACGGCTCTCCTCCTCCGCGTCGACCAGGCGCAGCCCGGCCCGCAATCCCTGAGGCGGGGTGTCCACCAGCCCGGCCGCCTGCGTGCGGGGTGCCGCCGGCGGCGACCCGGCCGAGCGCTGCGCAAGGACGCTCGGCCGACGGGCGGAGCTCCGGCGCCACGCCAGCACGACCGCCCGCACCGCCAACGCCAGGGCCAGCACCAGAGCGACCACCAGCGACGCGGCGACGCTGACGCCTCTCGCCAACCCCAGGGCCTCGCCGCCCTGAACCAGCAGCGGCAACGTGAACGCCGTGGCTGCCAGCACCGCCAGCACCGCCACGAAGTTCATCGCGGGTCACGCCCATGCGTCATGCCTTGCGCCACGCGCCCAGGGTAGCAGGTCGCGCATGGCGCCGCCCCGGGGGACGCCGGCCGGGCCGCCCGTCGGCACGCCCGGACGGGCCGGCGATCGTGCCTCCCTGCGGATGCTGGCGTGGTGGCCTATAATACCCCCAGTGGGTAACGTTCCCGCGCGCGGACGTGAGGGCACACCTTGGAGCGCGGGGGGCCGGATCAGGCCGTAGGGCCGTTTGGAGCAGGATGAACATCAGCGACGAAGAGAAGCGCAAGATACTCAACCGCCTCAGGCGCCTCGAGGGCCAGGTGCGCGGACTCCAGAGGATGATCGACGAGGACCGCGAGTGTCACGACGTGCTGACCCTCCTGGCGGGCGTGCGCAAGGCTCTGGACGCCACCGGCGATGTGATCCTGGAGCGGTTCCTCGACTCCTGCCAGGCGGACTTCCGCGAGGGCCGCGGGGACATCCAGGAGCTGGTCAGCGCGGTGCGCTTGGCGCGGGGCTGAGCGCTTCGCGCGCCCCGCAGTCGACGCCCGTCAGCGTCCGGCCGCGGTCTGGTAGACGTAGCGCACCAGCCGCGTGTTCGGGTAGTAGTACCCCAGGATCTGCGTGTAGTCGTAGCCCCGCTCCGCGAGGGCGCGCGCGCCGTCCTGGCTCATCCCCACGCCGTGGCCCCATCCCTCGCCCAGGACCGTCAGCGCGCCCGTCACCGAGAAGCGCATCGATTTGAGCCCCCACAGCGGCGCCAGGGTCGCGAGTTGGGCCCGGTTGAGGCTCACGCTTCCATCCGAGCCGGCGACCTCGAGACCGTCGACCCGGCCCGAGGGGCTGCGCGTGAGCACCCTCAGGCGGCTGACGCTCCCCACGTTCAGGCCGAGGCGGGCCAGCCCGGCGCCCGCCAGGGAGGGGGCGATGCGGACCTGCCAGCGGTCCGGACCCGTGGCGCCGGTGGCGTCCGGGCGGGCCACCAGGTACGGGATGGGCGTGCCCCAGACCTCGCCGCTCGAGGCGGTGACGCCCCCCGAGTCGGCGTGGTAGTAGGTGCGGGCGACGGCGCCGTCGTAGGTCACGACGATGCCGGCGGTGCCTTGCACGGCCGCGTCGGAGCGCGCGTTCTCGGCGTCGAGCCCGCGGTAGACCTGGCAGCGCACGTCGGCGCACAGGTCGTAGCCGCCGTGGCTCCCGACGAGGCTCAGCGCGTAGCTGCGTGCGGCGACGGCCTGCGCCTTCAGCGCCGCCATCGGCCAGCTCGCCGACATCTCGGCCGGCACCACGCCGCGGAGGTAGCTCTCGATGTCGAGCGCGTTGACGACCTCGATGCCGGACGCCGAGGCGCTCAGCGTGATGCTGCCTCGGTACCGGCGGCCCCGGAACGCCAGCGGCGCCCCGTGTCCGGTGATGGTGAGGCGCGTCCCGAGGGCATGGCCGTCGGTAACCAGACGCCCGTCGGCCAGCGTCACGGGCCAGGCCAGGCCGGTCGGGCTGGAGAAGGCGTGGCCGTCGTCGGTGCGGCCGCTGTGCGCCCCCTGCGCCGTCACGGTGGCGCTCGGCACCACGGCCAGCAGCACTCGCACGGTGGACCCGGCGTGTGCCGCGCAGGACGCGCCGGCGAGCGCCAGGGCGATCGCCATGGCGCCGAGCATGCGGCCGATAGGGGTGGCGGCGGGGCTCAGCATGTCCGCGCCAGTATGACGGGCCGGCGCCGCCGCCGACATCGGGAAATCGCACAGGCGGCGCCCGCCGCCCGGGAAGCGCGTAGCGCCCCGGGCGAGCGTGCCAAGATGGGTGCACCATGTTCCGTGACGGGCTCTTGGAAGGGAAGGTCATCGTCGTCACCGGTGGAGGCACCGGCCTCGGGCGCAGCATGAGCAAGCGCTTCCTCGAGCTCGGCGCGCGGGTGGCGATCGCCAGCAGGCGGCGCGAGGTGCTCGAGGAGGCGGCGGCGGCGCTGACCGCGGAGACGGGGGGCGAGACGCTGGCCGTCCCCGTCGACGTGCGCGACCCCGAGGCCGTTGGCGGGATGTTCGATGCGGTCGAGGAGCGCTTCGGGCAGGCCGATGCGCTGGTGAACAACGCGGCCGGCAACTTCATCTCCCCCACCGAGCGGCTGAGCCACCGCGCCTTCGACGCCGTGATGGGGATCGTGCTCCACGGCTCGGTCTACTGCACGTTGGAGCTGGGCAAGCGCCTCATCGCTCGCGGCCGTGGCGGGGCCGTCCTCAACATCGCCACCACCTACGCCGAGAGCGGCTCCGGATACGTCGTGCCGTCGGCCGTCGCGAAGGCGGGGGTGGTGTCGCTCACGCGTTCGCTCGCCGGCGAGTGGGGGAAGTACGGGATCCGCCTGAACGCCGTCGCTCCCGGTCCCTTCCCCACCGAAGGCGCCTGGAGCCGCCTCATGCCCACGCAGCAGATCGAGGACCTCTTCCGGAAGCGGATCCCGTTGGGGCGGGTGGGCCGCCACGAGGAGCTCGCCGATCTCGCGAGCTACCTGCTCTCCGACCGGGCCGCCTTCATCTCCGGCGACCTGATCTACATCGACGGCGGCGAGCACGCCTACGGCGGAGGGGAGTTCAACGTCCTCGACGCCGTGGATCAGGACGTCTGGGACGCCTTGGAGCGGGGCAGGAAGGGCCGCAACGGCTAGCGCCCGGTCCCGGGGCCGGCGGCTCCCCTGAACGGCCGGGCAGCAGGCCTTAGAGCTCGTTCTCGGCAGGCACACGCAGGCGGAACAGGCCGGTGGCGTCCTCGAACTGGAGCTTCACGGTGTAGTCGCCCTTGCCGCCCTTGAAGCTCTGATCGATGGCGACGACCTCGCCGGCCTGGTAGGTGCGGTCGAACATGGTGTCGTCCGGCCCCGCCTGCGCCCCGGATTGGAAGCTCTCCGGCCGCTGGAAGATCACCTTCACCTCGACGCTGCCGCGGCGGACCTTGCCGGAGATGCGTACCGGCAGCGCGTCGGTGTTGAAGGTCTGGCGGGTCGCCTCGCCCGAGGCCGTCTTCTTGTACACGAACACCGGGGTGTGCGAGGGCACTCCCAGGTACCAGCCGGTTGTCTCGCCCACGGCGAAGAACACGATTGTGAGGATGACGATCCAGGCGATGAGACCACGCATGGCCAGAGTATACGAAGGCGCGCCGCGCCCCCGGGACAGAATTCCCACGGGGCGCGGCGCGGCGGTGGGAGCGCGCTCTAGGCGCGCGCTCCCTTCGCTTGCTTGCTGTGGATGTTGCGCAGCACCGTATGCAGGATGCCGCCGTTGCGGAAGTAGTCGATCTCGACGGCGGTGTCCAGGCGCGAGAGCACGGTGAAGGTGCGGGCCTTCCCGTCCTCACCGGTGACCTCGACCTCCAACTCCTGCCTGGGCTCGAGCGCGTCGTCGATCCGGATGGTGAAGGCCTCGCGCCCCGTGAGCCCCAGGCTGGCGGCGTCCTCACCCTCCGCGAACTGAAGCGGCAGGACGCCCATGCCCACGAGGTTCGAGCGATGGATGCGCTCGTAGCTCTTGGCGATCACCGCCCGTACGCCCAGCAGGTAGGTGCCCTTGGCCGCCCAGTCGCGGCTCGAGCCCATGCCGTAGTCGATCCCCGCCAGCACGATGGTCGGCACGCCCTCGTCCTTGTAGTGCAGCGACGCCTGGTAGATGCTGGTGACCTCGCCGGTGAGCACGTCGGTGGTGTAGCCGCCTTCGGTGCCGGGCGCCATCTCGTTCTTGAGCCGGATGTTCCCGAACGTGCCGCGCGTCATGACGCGGTCGTTGCCGCGCCTCGAGCCGTAGGAGTTGAAGTCCGTCTTCTCCACGCCGTGCTCCACCAGGTAGGCGCCGGCCGGGCTGTCCAGGGGGATCGCGCCCGCGGGCGAGATGTGGTCGGTGGTGACGGAGTCCCCCACCTTGACCAGCACGCGCGCGCGCTCGATCGACCCGATCGGCTCCGGCTCCGCGCTCATGTCGATGAAGAACGGCGGTTCCTGGATGTAGGTCGACTGCTCGTCCCAGTCGAAGAGCGTGCCGCCCTTGACGGGGATGTCGTTCCAGGCGTCGTTCGACTTCTCGATGCCCGCGTACATGCGTCGGAAGACCTCGGGGTTCATCGCCGCCTCGAGGTGGGAGGTCACGTCCTGGAGCGTGGGCCACAGGTCCTTGAGGTACACCGGTCGTCCGCTCTCGTCCTCGCCCAGCGGCTCGTTCACGAGGTCGATGTCGACGGTTCCCGCGAGGGCGTAGGCGACCACCAGCGGGGGGCTCGCCAGGTAGTTGGCCTTGACGTGCGGGTTGATGCGCCCCTCGAAGTTGCGGTTCCCCGAGAGCACGCTCGCGGCGACGATGTCCCCCTGCTCGATGGCGTTCGCGACGACCTCCGGCAGCGGCCCGGAGTTCCCGATGCAGGTCGTGCAGCCGTAGCCCACCAGGTAGAAGCCGACCTGCTCGAGGTAGGGCATCAACCCCGTCTCCGTGAGGTACTCCGTCACCACCTTGGAGCCCGGAGCCAGGCTCGTCTTGACCCACGGCCTGGCCTTCAGGCCCCGCTCCGAAGCATTCTTGGCGACCAGCCCGGCGGCCAGCATCACCGAGGGGTTGCTGGTGTTGGTGCAGGAGGTGATGGCGGCGATGACCACGTCGCCGTGGTGCAGGTCATGCTCGACGCCCTTGAAGGAGAGGTGGCTGCTGGCCGCCTGCGCCTCGGCGTCCAGGCCGAAGCCGCGTTCCTCGAATGGCTTGCCCAGCGCGTCCTCGAACTCGCCCTTCATGTCGGAGAGCAGGATACGGTCCTGCGGGCGCTTGGGGCCGGCCAGGCTGGGCTCGACCGTGGCGAGATCGAGCTCCAACGTGTCGAGGTAGCGGGGGTCGTCGATATCGTCGGTGCGGAACAGGCCGTTGGCGCGGGCGTAGCGCTCGACCAGCTCGACCTCGTCGTCGAGGCGACCGGTCTGCCTGAGGTAGCGAAGCGACTCGGCGTCGACCGGGAAGAAGCCCATGGTGGCGCCATACTCCGGCGCCATGTTGGCGATGGTGGCGCGGTCGGGCACCGTCATGGCGGAGAGGCCGGGCCCGAAGAACTCGACGAACTTGCCCACCACGCCCTTCTTGCGGAGCATCTGCGTGACGACCAGCACCAGGTCCGTGGCGGTAGCGCCCTCGGGCAGGCGCCCGGTGAGCTTGAAGCCGACCACCTGCGGGATGACCATGTAGTACGGCTGGCCGAGCATCACCGCCTCGGCCTCGATGCCGCCGACGCCCCAGCCGACGACGCCCAGGCCGTTGATCATGGTGGTGTGGCTGTCGGTGCCGACCAGCGAGTCCGGGTACACGACGGTGCTGCCGTCCTCTTCCCGGTGCTGTACGCCCTTGGCGAGGTACTCCAGGTTGACCTGGTGGACGATGCCCGACGCGGGCGGCACCACGCTGAAGTTCCGGAAGGCGGCCTGGCCCCAACGCAGGAACTCGTAGCGCTCGCGGTTGCGGTGGAACTCGATCTCCGCGTTGTGCAGCAGCGCCAACGGATCGGCGTACTCGTCGACCTGCACGCTGTGGTCGATGACGAGGTCGACGGGCACCTGGGGATTGATGAGCTCCGGATCGCCGCCCATGCGCTCCATGGCGCTTCGCAGCGCGGCCAGGTCGACCACGGCGGGCACGCCCGTGAAGTCCTGCAGGATCACGCGCGCGGGCTTGAAGGGGATCTCGGCCTGAAGCGGGTTGCGGGGGTCGTAGGCGGCCAGGTTGCGGACGTCGTCCGCGGTGACGGTGTAGCCGTCCTCGTTGCGTAGCAGCGACTCCAGCAGCACCTTGATCGAGAACGGCAGCCGCGAGACGTCGCCCAGTCCCAGCTCCTGGAGCTTGCTCAGCCGGTAGTAGGTTGCCTCGCCCGAGCCCGTGTCGAAGCGGTCACGGGCGGAGAACGAGTTCTTGGCATTCATGTCAGCCATGCTCACTCCTTCTTCTCGCGAGGGCGGCGGCGCCGGGCATGTCAGGGAACGTCCCGCCACCCGTGTCGGTCCTGGACGTAGCCGCGCAGCGGGGCTCGGGAGCGAGCCCGCACGGGCTCTGGCACTCCAGTCTAGCCGCTCCCGCGCGGCCCCCGGGTCGGCGGGGTCCTCCGGTCCCTGCTGCGGACCCGCGGCGCGGGCCCGTCGGGCGACGGTCGCGGGGACGCGCCCGCCGCCGCCCGCTCGCCACCCAGTCTCGGCGTATGCTACGTGACATGAAAGAGAACGATTCACGCAGCGGTGGCGGCGCCCCGCCCGCCCCGCGCGGGGGCCGCGCCCCGGCAGCGGCCCCCGACTACCGCGTCGTTCGCGAGCGCGAGGCCGCCTCCCTGCTCATGAACCCGACCACGCTGCGCCAGCTCGCCCCCTTCCTGGGGCGCGACCGCACCGTCTCGCAGGCCGCGAGGGAGCTCGACCAGCTGCCCAACACCGTGCTGAAGCGGGTCCAGCGCTTCCTGCGGGCAGGGCTGTTGGAGGTGGCACGGGAGGTTCCGCGCCGCGGCAGACCCGTCAAGCTCTATCGCACCGTCGCCGCGCTGTTCTTCGTCCCCTTCGAGGCCACCGCGGCGGAGTCCCTGGAGGCCGCGCTCGCCGAGAGGGACGCCTACTGGGAGCGCCTGCTGCGCCGGAACGTCGTGCGCGCGCGCATGGAGGCGCTCGGCACGTGGGGGACCCGCGTCTACCGCGACGAGCGCGGCCGGCTCCAGGTGCAGACCGCGGTCACCCCCGAAGCGGACGCGACCACGCTGGACGCCGACGCGCCGGCCGTGTTGTCCTCCTGGCGCGACAGCGTCATGCTCGATTTCGAGGACGCCAAGGCGCTGCAGCGCGAGATGTACGCGCTGCTGTTGCGCTACGAGCAGAAGCAGGGGGCGCAACGCTACATCGTCCGCCTGGCGCTCGCCCCGGTCGGGCGGCGGTGACGGCGCGCCCGGCCGGCCGGGCGCGACCCTTTAGGATGAGCGCGTGAGAGAGCACCACGATCCGCATCGGAGGGCCCCCGTACTGGCGCTCGTCACCGTCGCCGTGGCCCTGACGGTGGCGGGATGCGCCCCGAGGGCACAGCCACCCATCGCCAAGGACGGCCCGGCCGGCCAGCTGCAGCGCACCGCCGAGATCGTCTACCACCGCATGGCGATCGGCTACCTGGAGACCGGCAAGTACACCACCAACGTGCTGGTGGACGTGGACCTGCCGGCCGGCGCCAAGTGGACGCTGCTGAGCTACGCGCAGGACGGCTCCTCCTACCGCCTGCGGATCACCTCGACCCGGGTCGAGGGCATGGCCTGGGAGGTATCCCCGTCGGGCGCGACCCGCGTCGCCAGCCCGTAGGCGGGCGCCGCGGAGCAACGCGAAGGCGGCGGGCCGGGGATTCCCCGGCCCGCCGCCGCAGCCCTGTCCTACGGGCTCAGTTCGTCTGCAGGTAGGGTTGCAGACGCGCTTGATAGGCGCTCTTCGGCTGCGCGCCGATCATGGTCTCCACCGGCTCGCCGTCCTTGAACAGGATCACCGTGGGGATGCTCATCACGCGGTACTGCATCGCCACCTGCTGGTTGTCGTCGACGTTGAGCTTGCCGACCTTGAGCTTGCCCTCGTAGGTGCCGGCGAGCTCCTCCACCACCGGACCCACCAACCGGCAAGGACCGCACCAGGGGGCCCAGAAATCCACCAGCACGAGACCGTCACCGGTCTCGGTCCGGAAGTTGTCGTCCGTGAACTCGTGCGTGTCGGCCATGAATCCTCCAAGGGCAGCGCGGGTTGCCGTCTGCTCGTTCGGTCGCTGCAGTCAATCTACGGTCGCCGCCACGGCGACCGATGTCAGGTACTAGACACGGGCCACACCATCAGCGCATCGGCCGGGTCACCGCGCACGACGCGCGGCGGCGTCAACCCGAGCGCGCGGTAGCCGCCCTTGACGGCGGCCCGCACCAGCGCACGCGGGTTCGCCTTGCCGCCGTGCAGCTCCCGCGAGAACGCTACCTCCTCGGTGACGGCCAGCGACGGGCTCGAGCCGCGCGAGTCGGTGCCGAAGGCGACGTCCACCCCGAAGCGCGCGTAGAGCTCCCACGGGAACCGCCCGCACGCGAGCGCCTCGTTCGAGCGGGGGCAGTGGACCACCGCGCAGTCCGCACGTTGCACCGTGCGCACGTCCTCCTCGTCGACCTGCACCATGTGCACCAGCGTGGGGCGCGCCCGGAGCACGCCGAGATCGGCCAGATAGCCGACCGGGCTCAGGCCGCTTGCGCGCCACGACACGCCGAAGCCGCCGAGGAGCTCGGCCAGCCTCCCGTCCCCGCGGCGGTGCAACGTCACCTCGTCCGGGCTCTCCGCCACGTGGATCTGCATCGGCAGGCTCTCCTGCAGCGCCAACGCCGCCAGGCGCCGCAGCAGCGGCGCGCTCACGGAGTGCGGCGTGTGCGGGCTGACACCCACTCGCACGCCGCCGGGCCGCTCCAGCTCGCGGAACGCCGCCAGCTGCCTGCGCGCGTCCTCGAACAGCCGCTCGGCGTCCGCCGGGTCGGGCCCGATGACCTCCCAGTAGGCCACGCCGGAGAGCTCCGGGTGGGCCAGCAGGTAGCGCATGACCTCCGCGTCGGTGACGATGTCGCCGATCACGCGCACGCCCCCCTCCAGCACCTCCGTGGCGCCTTGCCGCGCGGCCGGCACGCCGCCGCCGCCCTCGCGGCGGTGCCGGATGACGGCCAGGACGAACGCCTCGTACGCGCCGGCGCTGTAGGGCATGGTGCTCAGGTCGAGGTGGGTGTGGGCGTTGACCGGAGGCGGGGACACCGCGAAGCCGGCGTCGGCCTCGTCGGCGTCCGGATACCCCTCGCGCGCGCGCGCCAGGGCCTCCACGGCGATCACCTGCCTGCGGCTGCCGTCGTCCTGGACGACCACCGCACCGTTCTCACGGGGCGTGCCCAGGCCGTTGTAGACCACCTCCGCCCGCAAGATGGTGCGTCGGAGCACGGGCCCGACGCTCAGCCGGGCGCCGAAGCGCCCGCGCCCGCCCGACCGCGCCCACCGGCTCCCTCGGCGGGCGCGGGGTCGCCCTCCCCCGGAGGCGCCAACATGGCGCCCACGTCGGGGAAACGCAGGATCCCGTAGAGGCTGTCGCGCTGGGCCGGCCGATACCCGGCATCGACGATCTGCCTGACGATCTCGCGCTCGGGCGTGGAGCGGTGGCGGGCGCCCGCCTGGGACACCACGTTCTCCTCCAGCATGGTGCTACCGAAGTCGTTGCAGCCGAACGACAGGGCCGTCTGCGCGACCTTGTACCCCATGGTGGGCCAGGAGGCCTGGAAGTTGGGGACGTTGTCGAGCAACAGCCTGCTGACGGCGACGTTCTGCAGGTACTCGTGGGCGCCGGCGCCGGGTGCGCTGCCCTCGATGCGGACCCCCCGGGTCTGCAGGGTCCAGGAGATGAACGCGGAGAATCCGTTGCCGTGCTCGGCAAGGGCGCGGTCCTGCTGCTCGCGGATGCGCATCATGCTCTCGACGCGTTGCGCCGGGGTCTCGCCGAAGCCGATCACCATGGTGGCGGTCGTGTAGAGGCCGAGGCCCTGGGCGTCGCCCATGATGGCGATCCACTCGTCTGCGGAGATGCGTCCGGGCGCCACGTGAGGCGCGTGCCGGACGTCATCGACCAGGATCTCGCCGCCGCCCCCGGGAAGGCCGTCCAGGCCGGCGGTCTGGAGCTCAGCCAGCACCTCCCTGGGGGTCATGCCGGTGAGCCCGGCGAGCCCCTTGATCTCCTCGGGGCTGAACGCCTCGACCCGGATCGCCGGATGACGCTCCTTGAGGTGCCGCATGAGGTCCACATACCACTCGAACGGGAGGTAGCGGTTCACCCCGCCCTGCATCAGGATGCGGGTGCCGCCGACCTCCTCGAGCTCGCGCACCTTCTCGGAGATCGCGTCGTAGCTCAGGGTGTAGGCGTCGTCCTGGCGACGGGTGCGGTAGAAGCCGCAGAAGCTGCACGCGACCGAGCAGACGTTGGAGTAGTTGATGTTGCGGTCGATCAGGTAGGTGACGACCTCCGGATCGGTGCGCACGCGGCGCACGGCGTCGGCCGCGGAGGCCAGGGCGAACAGCGGAGCTTCGTAGAGACCGGCGGCCTCGTCGGCCGTGAGACGCCGTCCGCTGGCCGCCTCCTCGAGTAGATCCATGAGCCCGAGCATAGCACCGCCGCCCGCCTGCCCCCGGAGCCGTCCCTACCGGCACCGAGCGCGCGCCGAGCGAAGCTGTGTACTTGTTTACCGTTGGGGGATAAAATGACACAAATGGCTTCCAAGACGGCCCCCGACCATGCCAGTCCCTGGCGCCCGATCTTCGAGAACGTCCGCAGCGCGGTCGGCCACAGGCGAGACGCCGACGGCGTGCTCGGCAGCATCAACTGGCTCCGCAAGGAGATGGAACGGCGGGGCGCGAACCCGAACGTCGTCCGCAACATCATCTACCGCGACAAGGGCAAGATCGCCGACAAGCGCGTGCTGTTCGAGATCCTGAGCGAGTTGTGGGTCGCCAGCGGTCGACCCCCGCTACGCTCGCCCGAGCTCGAGGTGCTTCTCTCCCCCGGCAGCTCCGCCGAGCAGGAGGTGCTGCAGCTCCTCGGCAGGGAGAAGCGGCGGGCGTACCGGGCCTTCGTGAGCGGCGTGCGCGGGGGGGAGACCCCCCGCATGCTGGTGACCGGGAGGCCGGGCTCCGGCAAGACTCTGCTGGCGGACTACATCCAGCATGCGCTGGAGATCCCGCCGCGGCCCGCGGAGCGCATCGTGCGCCTGGAGTTCGCCTCCAGCGATCTGGCCAGTGCGGTCACGCGCATGGCCCTCGCGCTGGGGGTGGCGCCCGACCTGGTGGAAGCGAAGCTGCTGCGCATCGGCAGCTCGAGCGCCTACGCGGTACAGGCCGACGCGCAGGCGGAGATCGCGCGTCTGATCATCGACGCCGCCCGCCAGCTCGGCGGCGGTCTGGTGTTCCTGGTCCACGTCTCGCAGTCGCTCTCCCGGCAAGAGGACAGCCTCGGCATGGTCCCCCTCAGGCTCAACACGCCCGAGGTCCCGCGCGTGACCGCGTCGGAGTGGTTGTGGCTCTCGCTGTTCGAACCGCTCGGCCGCCTGCCCAACACCGCCGTGCTGGTGAGCATGGCCGACATCCCGGCGCGCGCCCTCCAGAGGCTCGGCGCCTTCGAGGGTCCGGTCAAGCTGACGCCTCCGACGACCGCGGAGGCGCGTCGCTTCGTCAAGGTGCGCCTGCCGAACCTGGCGGCCTCGCAGCAGGAGGACATCGTGCAGCGGGCCGGACGCTCGTTCGAGGAGCTCCGGACCCTGACGCTGCTCGCCGAGGTTCGGGAGCCGCGGGGCGAGGAGGCGCTGCGGGGCAACGAGCTCTCCATCGAACAGCTCGGCAAGCTCGTCGACGCCTCCGGCGACGCCCGGCTGCGGGACTTCCTGGCCGCGCTGGCGGTGCTCTCGATCCCGGAGTTCCCCACCTTCGAGGCCGAGCGCCTGGTGGCCTTGCGCAGCCACGGCGAAGGCGAGCTCACCACCTTCGAGCTGGCCTTCCTCGACCAGGTCCCGGGGGCGGACGGACATCTCCGCTGCTTCTCGCGGCAGCTCGCGCGGGCCCTGCGTCAACGCCTGACCGAGTCCGATCCGTCGCGCTACCGCGCCCTCAACAGCGCCGCGGCGCAGACGTACCGCCAGGCTGCCTTCGCGGCGCCCGCCGAGGAACAGGCCTCCCGCTTCCTCCACCACATCTTCGAGGCGCGCGACTGGGAGGCCATGACCGCCTGGCTCGCGCGGCACAGCATCCAGCAGTCGCTCGCGCGCCGCATCTGGGCCGCGGCGGAGACGGAGCTGGTCGGGACCCCCGGCTTCCAGGCCATCGCCAAGCAGGTGGCCGCGCATTACGTGAAGCTCGGCAGCTACGACCACGTCGATGCGCGGGCCGCCTTCGAGGCGCTGGCCCGCTCCGAGGACGACGAGGCGCGCGCCTGGACGACCGTCAAGCGGGCCGAGGGCGAGGTGCTCAAAGGTCGCTTCGAGCCCGCCGAGCGCCTGCTCGAGGCCGCGCCGGACGCCGCAGCGCCGCTGCTGCGGGCCGAGACCGCGCTGATGCGGGCCAGCATCGCCCGCTGGCGCAGCGAGCTCGACGAGGCCGCCCGGCTCGTCGACGAAGAGGCGCGCGCGGAGCTCGACAGGGTCGTGGAGGACGACAGCGAGACCAGATTGGCGCGTGCCAAGGTGTCCGTGTGGGCGGGCCTCATCGCCAAGGACCGTGGCGATCTCGAGGGGGCGCTCGAGCACTTCGCC
>Ga0102953_1000080_pt1 | contig 60816 bp, 87 predicted proteins | sample SalPon2A_C_D2_MG_FD_78509 | JGI IMG/M metagenome (GOLD analysis project Ga0102953, IMG submission 78509) | Soil microbial communities from South San Francisco under conditions of wetland restoration - Salt Pond MetaG R2A_C_D2_MG | ecosystem: Environmental > Terrestrial > Soil > Wetlands | place...
CAGGACGCGCGCGAGGCCCTCGAGGCGATGGCCGAGATGCTGCGCGAGACCGACGAGGCGCACGCCGAACCGGCGATGGGAGGGTACTGATGGTCTCGCTCAAGATCATTCTGGACGGAGATGGCTCTTTTCCAGAGCTGCAGCAAAAGCGGATCCACACCACCCAGGAAGAGATCACCGTGACCGCGCTCGGTGGCGGCATGGCCAGCGGAAAGCCGTCGGTGGCGCTCGTGATCCCGCTTCCCGACGGATCTGTCATGTTCGCCGAGACGAGCTTGGCGCTGTTTCTCAGTGCGGCGGAAGTGCTCAAGGCGAAGTGGGGGGATCCCAGATGAGCCCTATCGAGAGCGTCGTCGCAGAAATGAACCGCGCCACCTGGGCGGGCGAGCACAGCCGCGCCGCTGGTCTCTGGTTCGCGCTCGTCAAGCCTGGCTCGTTTCGCGTGGCCACGCGCAGGATCCGCAGGAGGTACGGCCGGTGGTAATCGAACCCGAAGGCCCCCAGGTCCGCAGCACGCTACCCGCGCAACCGTGGACCGCGCGCCTGATCGCGTGGCTCCGTGCGCTCGGGCGAAGGTGCGACCGCTGCGGCCTCCGGGGCGCGGTGCAGTACGGAGAAGAGATGCTCTGCGCCACCTGCAGGCGCGACCACGAGGTCGAGCCGACGAGCGGAGGCGGACGGTGACTCGCGGCTTCTCGCTCCGCACAAGCGGCCGCACGAACCCGAGCGAAGCGACCCAGCGCCAGGCGGCTACGCTGCGCGCGAAGGCGCGGGAGATTCGGCGCCAGGTCGAGCATCACGTCGAGGAGGCGCGGCGACTGACCGTGCAAGCCGAGCAGATCGAGCGGAGCGCGCGCGAACTCGACGGAGGCAGCTAGTGGGCCTCGATTGCGCGCTCCGCATCGGTGAGCACCCGGTGCTCAGCATGTCTCGGTGGCTGCGCGTCAACTGCGCCTACGCGAGCGTCACTCTGTACCGCGACCCGAGCGCGAACCTGGCGGGGCTCCTCGAGCACATGGCGAGCGTCGTCGGCGCTGCGTGTGCGGCTCCCAACAATCTTTCAGCGACCCGCCTTGGTGGCGGGAGCTGTTGAGCAACGACAACAGAAAGGGTAGGGGAACAATGGCACAATTCAAGATCCCGTTTGGGAAGGCAAAAGGGCAGACGCTCGACGCGGCGAGCGAGGCGGACATCCGCTGGGTGGCGGGCAAGATCAAAGAGAAGCTCGACGCGGACCCTAACAAGCCGTACGCGGACAAGGACCGTCGATTCCTCGATGCGGTCAACGCCGAGCTGCAGCGTCGGCGCAACGGTGGGGGGGCTCCGGCACAGGCGATACAGCGACAGGCGCCCAGCGTCGCGCTAGTCGAATCTTACATCGACCCGGCGAAGGCCACGGCCGCGCTGCAACAGGCGACGCAGCATTTCCATCTCGTGACGCCTGCCACCTCGGTCGGCAACCTGCCGGACGGGTGCGAGGTCCAGTTGAGCATGGTGCAGATCTCTCAGGACGATCCGCATCTCTACACAGTGGGCGACAAGGTCGCCCTCGACAAGTACCACTTGATCGCAATCCTCAACGCGGCCGCGGGCAGCATCGACTACCTGCGTCGCGTCGACAACGGGAGTCACCCACACTATTGCGCGTGCGAGGCGCAGGTCAGCTATCGCATGTTCGACGGTTCGCTCATCCGGCGGCCCGGCAACGCCGAGATGGACGTACGCGCTCCGGATGGCCAGCGCTACGTCGAGATCGTCGAGAAAGCAAAGAACGCGACCCCGCCGCGCGACCCGTCGCGCCAGTTGCTCGAACTGCGGAAGTTCCTGCTGCCGCAGACCGAGAGCCGCGCGCTCAATCGAGCGATCGCCAACATGGGCGTGCGGCGCTCCTACGAGCGGGGCGAGCTTTCGAGGCCCTTCATGGTCGCACGAGTCATGTTCACCGGGAGGAGCGAGGATCCCGAGGCCCGTAAGCAGTTCCGCGCCGCGATCGCTCAGAGCTTCCTCGGAGCGACTGCCGGGATGTACGGTCCGCCGCAGCAGCTCCCGCCGGCAACGACACACACTCCAGCGCCGCCGCTTTCGGCGCCCCCCTTCCGAGACACCGATGGTTCTGACGAGCCGTACGAGTACGAGTACGACGATCCGGCGCCGGCGACCGCTGCAGCCACTCCAGCGCAGCAGGCTCCGCAGCAGGCTGCGGCACCCCCCCCGCAGCAACCGCCCGCCGGCGCCGGCGACGCGTGGGAGGGAGATGTCGACGAACAGGGGCGACTGCTGTGATCCGTGTGCGCTGCAGATGGCCCGAGCAGCCGAGCGACGAGGAGCGGTGGCCCAGCATGTTCGCGACGCTGCCGCGCTCGGGTGAGTTCGTCGAGAGCAACACAGGTCGCCGGCTCCGCGTCGTGCGGGTGACGCACCTCAGCGTGACGCGGTCCACCGAGGCGGGAGAAATGCTCCCGCCGTTCATCGAATTGGAGCTTGGACAATGAAGCGATGCCCCAAGTGTGGCGTACCGAAGTCGCCTGCAGGATTCTACTCCGACCGCTCCCGCAAGGACGGACTCAGCAACCGTTGCAAGCCATGCGTCCTTGCTGATCGAGCAGCATACCGGGCCGAGAACCGTGAGCAGCTAAAAGCGCAGGCTCATAGCGATCGGCGACGCACCCCGGAGCGGGGATGTTGGCACATGATGCTAGACAGGTGCTACGACGAGAAGAACTCGGCGTTCCACCTGTACGGCGGGCGCGGCATTACAGTCTGCTCTCGCTGGCGCAAAAGCTTCGAGGCTTTTCAGCGGGACATGGGGCCGCGTCCGTCGCGGCGACACTCCGTCGACCGCATCAACACGGATGGCAACTACGAGCCGGGCAACTGCAGGTGGGCAACGCCGAAGGAGCAGGCTCGCAACATGCGGTCGAACCGCATCCTAACCGCATTCGGAAAATCACTTTGCGTCGCCGCCTGGGCCGAGGAGACCGGAATCCCTGTCGGGGTCTTGCGAGACCGCATTGGTAAGCTGGGCTGGGAGACTGAGCGGGCGCTGTCCACTCCGGCACGAAGGAGGGCGGCAGCATGAGACTCGCGCTCATCTCCGATCAACACTTCGACGCGTCGTCCCGCTGGGAAGAGATGCTGCGAATCGCGGGCTGGATCGCCGGCGACATTGCCCAGAGGGAGGTTGACCTCGTTGTGCTCGGCGGGGATCTGTTCGAGCGCCGGCCCGTCCCGCTCGAAACGAAAGCCGCCGCGCAATGGCTCATCTCCCTGGCGGAGACCTCCCCTGTCGTGGGTGTGTACGGAAACCACGACGTACCGGAGTCGCTCGCCGTGATGAACCGACTTGAGGCGCGGCACCCTATCACGATCTACGACCGTCCAGCCGTACACTACGCGGCCGGCGCCGCGATCGCATGCTTGCCGTGGCCTCGCAAGGCCCACCTACTCGCCGCCGTTGGGGCCAACGCGGACGCGGACGCCGTGGCGCACGGCGCTCTGCAGACGGTGTTGCTCGGGCTCGGCGATGAACTGGAGCGCTTCGAAGGCCCGCGCCTTTTCGTCGGCCACGTGATGATGCGCGGTTCGAAGGTATCCACCGGGCAGCCGCTCGCACCGGGGGCGGACTTCGAGATTGGTCTCGAAGACCTGGCGCTCGCCCGCGCGTATTTCTACGGGCTCGGTCACATTCACATGGGGCCCGGTAACGAGTGGAAGGTCGGTGATGCTCCGGCTGTCTTTCCTGGTAGCCCCAGGCGCACCAGCTACGGAGAGACGGAGCCCAAGGGATACGTGATCGCGGAAGTCGACGAGCACGGTCCCATCGGATGGGAGCGCATCGAAACACCGTGCACCCCGATGTGTCTGCTCGAGTACCATTGGGATGGCGAGGGTTTCTGGGGCAGCGATGTGCCGGCCGCGTTGGTCGAGCCCGGTGCCGAGGTCCGATATCGATACAGTGTTGCGTCGGAGCACCGGGAGTCAGCGAAGGCCGCCGCGCTGCAGCTTCGCGATGACCTGATCCGCGATTGCGGGGTCGCTTCGGTCAAGATAGAGGAGAGGGTAACGGCCACCAAACGAGCGCGCGCCCCCGAGCTCGCGCAGGCGGCGACGCTGCCCGACAAATTGCAGGCGCTGTGGCGCAGTCGCAACGACGTGCCCGACGACGAGCGGGCCGCACGATTGATCGGCAAGGTTCACACACTCGAGGAGCAGAATGTCTAGAACGACGCACACCTACGCGAAGCTGGAAGTCACCGAGGCGACGTGGCAGGAGATTGCCGACAAGCTGCGGGCCGCGGGATACGATCATGCCTTCCACGACGGTGTGATCGACATGCATGGAATCGGGCTGCAGCAGCTCGAGCGCCATCCGGAGCAGCTCTCCGAGGTATCGTACCGACTGGGTACCGAGCAGACGCTTCGCAAGCTCGCGAAGCTGGTCGACAACGCGACGCCGCCGGGCCTCGGGTTCGTCCTGGTGCTGGCGACGTTCGGCGAGCCAGATGAGTCGCACCAGCACATGGCTTACATGTCGAGCATCCAACGCGACACCGCGTCCAGGATGCTGCGCGAGCTCCTCGGTAAGTGGGAGCAGGAAGGCACCGTGCGATGAGACTCGAATCCCTCCGCATCCGTGGTCTCGGTCCCTTCCGCGACGAACAGCAAGTCGACCTCACCCATCTCGGCGACGCCCGCGTGGTAGCCGTCTGTGGATCCAACGGTGCCGGCAAGAGTACCCTCAACGAGCTGTTTCCCGGAGCGCTCTATCGCCAGTGCCCGACGCGCGGCTCGCTCCAATCGCTCGCCACCGAGCGCGAGTCTTTCGTCGAGGTCCGGATCGTCAACGGGGCGCCGTACACCGTGCGGCAAACGTGTGACGCCGTGTCCGGCAAAGGCGAGAGCCTGGTCATGGACGGCGACGGAACGGCTCTCGTTGAAAGCGGGAAACGCAAGGACTTTGACGCCTGGGCGACGAAGCACCTACCGCCGCCCGAGGTGTTCCTCGCGTCGCAGTTCGCGTCGCAGGGTTCGGGGGGCGTGCTCGCGATGAAGCCTGGCGAAAGAAAAGCCGTCCTGCTTCGCGCCCTGGGCGTAGAGCGACTCGAATCCCTCGCCGAACGCGCGCGCACCCGCAAGAGCTCAGCGAGCGCCCAGCTCGACACCCTCGTCGCCCGGCTCAACGACGAGCGCGAGCGGGGAGGCGACGTCGCCGCTCTCGATGCCGAGCTGCAGGGCGTGCGGTCCTCGCTGCAAGCGGCCGAGCAGGAGCTCGCCGGCGCTCGCCAGGCGCTCGAGGATTCCCGCGCCGCAAAGGCCGCCTACGACGCCGCTATGGCTGAGCGTGGGCGGGTGGCGGAGCAGCGGGCGCAGATCGGGCGCACCATGGCGACGCTCAAGGAAAAGAACGCCGACGGCGAGACCCGCATCCGGAACAACCGGGGGCTCGTCGACAGGGCCGCGGAGATTCGGGCGGCGGTCGAGCGAGTCAAGGAGCTCGATGCGGTGATCGCCGACGCCCAGGTCGCGTATCAGCGGGCAGTTGGCGAGGAGCGGTCCACCCGCGACGCCGTCGAGCGCCTCCGGGCAGAGGCCGCGGCAGCCCAGAAGCGGGTCACAGACGCGTCAGAGCGCGCTGAGCGGGCCGAGAAGCGCCTCGCCGACCGGGAGCGCATCGATGCCGCGGCGGCGTCCATCGACGGGCTACGAGAGCAGCTGGCGACCGCGCAGGCCAACGAGAGCGAGGCCGAGAACGTCCTTGAGCAACGGCGGTCGAAGCGTATCGCCGGCGCCGAGGACCGGATCGAGGCGCTCCGCGAAGGCCTCACCGAGATCGCCTATCCGACCGACATTGCTCTATTGCAGGACGTAGCGGTCGAGACACTCGCCAAAGACGACGAGGCGATCGAGCTAGCGCGGACCTTGCCGGGTGACATCGCCGCCGCCGAGCAGGAGCTCAAGGCAGCGCGGGACCGTCGAGCCGTGGCACTGCGCGCGCTCGGTGACGCCGAGAAACTTGCGGCTCGCGCCGCTGACCTCGAGTCGGCCGAGCAGGAGATCGCCGAGGCTCGACAGGCGGCGCACGATGCGGGGCAGGAGATCGGTCGCGCGCTCGCTGAGGCCCAGGGACTTTCGCAAGTGGCGGACGGCCACGCTGACGCCGCGCGCAAGCGCATGGCCCAGATCAACGCCGCGGGCGCGGAGCGCGAGCAGGCGGAGCGCATCGCCAAAGACGCCGAGCCCCTCGCGCGCGCCGAGGCGCGTATCGCCGAGCTCGAGGCACGCGCCACCGAACTACGCGCCGAGCTCGAGCAGGCGCGAACAGACTTGGCGGCCATGCCGGAACCCTCGGAAGCCCTCCCCGAACCCGCCGGCGTGGCCGCCGCTTTATCTCGCGCCGAGGGTCTCGAGCGGAGTAATCGCGAGGCACACGCTCGCGTGACCGTGCTCGAGCAAAGCCTCGGAGGCGCCCGCGCCTCCGCTGCTCGCGTCGAGGAGCTCGAAGGGCAGCGGTCGACGCTCTCCGAGGAGCTCGCCGACTGGACGCGCCTCGCGGCCGACCTGGGGCGGGACGGACTCCAGGCGTTGGAAATAGACTGTGCGGGTCCAGAGATCAGCGAGACGGCCAACACGTTGCTGCATGGGTGCTTCGGAACTCGGTTCACCGTGAGCCTCGACACGACCAAGCTTTCGGCGGACGGAAAAAAGCAGCTCGAGGGGTGCGAGATCACGGTGCTCGACACCCTCCGCGGCCGCGAGGGGCCGGCGGAGCGGCTCTCCGGGGGCGAGCGGGTCATCGTGTCGGAGGCTCTCTCGCTCGCTCTGACCGTCGTCGCGTGCCGGCGTGCCGGTGTCGAGCGTCCCACCCTGGTGCGAGACGAGAGCGGTGCTGCCCTCGACCCCGAGAACGGGCGCGCCTACGTGACGATGCTGCGGCGGGCGGCCGACATGGTCGGGGCGGATCGCGTGTTGTTCGTCAGTCACTCAGCAGAACTCCAGGAGCTGGCGGACGCGCGGATCGAGATCGCCGACGGGAAGGTCACGTTGACTCAATGACCCCCGATCACCATCGCCTGCTGCGCTACGTCGCCCGCTACCGCCTCGCCTACGGCCGCGGGCCTACTCAACGGGAGATCGCTGCGCATCTGGGCTGCACCAGACAGCGAGTCCAGGGGCTCGTCGCGACGATGCGTAACCGCGGTCTCGTCCGGAGCCGGTGGCGCGGACAGCGGAGCGTGGAGATTGTGGGCGGGGAAACGATGGTGCAGTGACGATAACCCGAGCCTACAAGACAGAGCTGCGTCCCACGACCGAGCAGCGCGAGTCGCTCGCGAAGCACGTGCGGGCACAGCGTGTCGCCCACAATTGGGCGATCCAGCGCTGGCACGAGCTCGCCGGAGCACGCGCGTTCTGCGACCACTCGACCGACTTCGCCGGCGCCGCGGGGCTGTACGCGCGGCTCCAGCGCTCCGCGACGCCTGGCCGCCCCGCGCTGTGGGTCGCGGCCTGGGCGCACGAGAGCGGCGCCGAGTGGGCCGCGCTGCTGGTCGACCGACCATAGCTCGCCACCGCCGCGCCCTCTCACCAGCCCCGGTCGACGAATTTGGGGGTGAGTTCGGTCAGGCGGTTAGGCATTGGTGACCTCCCCACCGCGCACAAACCCGTGCCAGCACCGCGCGTTGATCGACGGCGCCAGCGTGAGGTCCGCGTACCCGGTCCCGCTGACGGCCCAGCGTGCTGCCGGCTTGTTCGACGCAGGCACGCCGCGATCACGGAACCACACAAGCAGCGTGTGGGCGCGGCAACTGGGACATGTGAAATAGATCCCCTGCGCCTGGTCGAGACTCTGGACGTCCTGCCATCCGTCTCCGTAAGCGACAGCGAACTGCGGCTCGAGTTCCGCGAGCTTGGTCATGGCTTCGGCGGCTCGCTATCGATCCGCTCAAGCTCGGCGGAGTTCTCCTGTGCCTTGATCTCGCAGACCTCGGTGTCGTCGTCCCAGTCGTCTAGCTCGATGTCGGCGGCGGATCCGAATTCTCTCCGCGCCTCCTCCCGAGCAATCGCAGGAAGCGATCGGAGTCCCTCGCTCGCGCCTTCACTTCGTCCGACCAGCGCTCGCGCCATTTGGCCGAGTCGCGCCAGAGGACGCCAACCGCGAGCAGCAGCAGGCCGCCCAGAGACGTTCCCACCGTGATCGCTGTCTCGAGTGGGATCATTGTCGGTTCGTTCACTGGACACCTTGCCCTCCCTATTCGGCCGCGCCGTTCGAAGCGCCGACGCCTTCAAGCGCCTCGAGCCTCTTCTCGATCGCGCCGATGCGCCGATCCTGATGGTCCCGTCTGCTAGCCTCACGCTGGTAGTACTCGGTCATACGCGTGTACAACGACTGCACCGCCTCGGGCACGCGCTCCAGTCGAGCCAACCGCTCGGCGACATCCTCGAGCAGGTGGAATACGTCCGACATGCTCGGGGGCGCGGGGCGGTCTGTTTCGGTCTTGGTGTCGTGGTCGTCGCTCACGCTTCCGTCTCCTCGTTGGTGGTCGCGTATGCCATGGCCGCGTCAGCCTCGACCTGGGCGTCGAGGAGCTTCTCAATCGAGTAGTAGGCGAAGGCCGCCTCGCGTGCGCGCGTGCGGATCGCGAAGATGCCCGGCCCGACGACGGCGCCGCCGCGGCCCTGGTTGCCGTCGATGGTCTCGATTTCGTGCGGATCGAGCCCGGCTCCAGTCACGCGGCGCACGAGTGCGTGGTGCCAATTGCGCTCGTAGATCACCACGTCGCCAGGGCGAGGCGAGAGCGTCCGTGGCAGGTGCTGCTCGGCGAACCCGAAGCCGACGCGCCAGTTGATGCCACAGGACGAGAGCACTGTGCGCAGCGTCGAAAGCGCGAACGCGCCGCACCAGTGCTTTGGGAACGGAGGCCCCCCCACGCCGATCGAGCGCCACATGTCGGCCACGTCGGGATCGGGTAGCAGTGAACGCCGGAGCGCCTCGGCGAGAACGCGCTCTCGGTAGGCGTCCTTGGCGTCGAACACGCCGCCTATCCCTGGCTCCTCGGAGAAATTGTCGGTCGTCATCAGTGCCCCGTTCCGCGGCTGTAGAACCTCAAGAAGAGATACAAGAGGGCCCCGCCAGCCACCTGGCGAGCGCCTCGAGCCGTCCTGCGAGCCACTCGCAGAACAGTCCCCAGAGAAATTCGATGGCGTCGCGTTTCGTCCACTGGCTCACTGCGTGCAGCTCTCAATCCACTCTAGGATCGGCCCCGGGATGTAGGTATAGACGCCCGGCCATCCCTCGCGATCGCATCCCCGCCCGAACGATGTGATCCCGATCTGCTCCCAGCGCGGAGGAAGCGTGATGCCGTTCCACGCGAGCAGCGGGCCCCCGCTATCACCTTGGCACGAGTCCCCTGTGCCTTGCCCTCCGGCGCACACCATGCGCGGAGTGAACTCCGGGTAGCGCCCCTGGCATTGCACGTCGGTCCAGGTCATGGGCACGTTGACGAACAGCAGGTGCTGCGTTGTCTGCCCTCCCTCGGAAGTGCGGCCCCACCCGGCTACCGTCGCGTCGTTGGTCTGTTTTCCTGTGGCGAGCCGCACGGTCGGCACACCAGCATCGGACGAGAGCCGAACGACGCTTACGTCCCAGTCGTGCGGCGTCACGTCGTACAGCGGATGGATTCGCGTCTCGATGGTCCGGACCGCTCGGGCGTCTCCGAGGTAGGTGGATCCGACGAGCACGTAGTCGCCCGGGTCGACCAGGCAATGTGCAGCCGTGAGGACCCATCGATCTTTGTAGACGGATCCCGTGCAGTACTGCTGCCGCAACGGAGTAGTCAGCGCTGCGGCGAACGGGAATGATCGCTCACCCGTCTGCGGAGCCGGCGTGCCCTGGACGATCCGAGTCTTGCGCTTGCCGGACCCGCGATCCTTCGGAGTCACGAACTGGCACGGTTTGATCGGATGCGCGTCCGCGCTTGCCTCCGGGGCTGGCTCGTTGCCCGAGTCCTCGGTCGCAGTCGGAGCGGGGCCGATCGGTGGCGGAGCTTCCGGCGGCTGGAACTGCGAGCAGCACGGGCCGACCATCGCCACGATCGTGGCAATGAGCGCGCTCAGAGAGATGGACATCACGACCTTTCCGCCACGAGAGAGCGACAGCACGGTCGGCGGTTTCCCTGGAGGGGTTCCGTTGGTGACCATCATTCCCCACTCGATGCGCGCGCGTCGCGCTCGATGGCGCGCTCCTCACCCTTCAGCAAAGCGTCGACGATCGGCTTCACCCACGGACGGATCTGCTCGAAACTGTTACAGAAAGCGGTCTGCGCCTGCGCGATGTCGATCTTCTTCTTCTCCGCGTAGGATCGTGCGCACGCCTGCTGTGCGAGAAACTCGGCGGTGTCTCCTGGGTTTTGCAGCGCGGTTTGCACGGCTGGGTTTTGCGCAAGCGCGGAGCCGCAACCGGTGGTGGACAGCGCCAACCCGACCGAGATCATCGCGAGTAGCGCAGTCGGCGATACGCCGCTGCGGACCAGCTCTCCGGTCGCGACGAACACCGCAACCTCGATACCCACACGTGTTAACTCGGTGATGGCGTCAACCTGACCATCGGTCAACGCGACGTCGAAGACGCGCAGCAGCGCAATGACAGCGGAAACCAACGAGAGGAACAGAACGGCGAAACGGACGGGCTCTTTTCGGATCCAGGACATGCCGGCGAGGCTACGGATCCTCGGTTGCCTCGGCGAAAAGCCGGCCCGTCAGAGGTCGGGGGTCGGCTGCACGATCCCCTTGTCGGCCGTGCTCTTCTGTCCACTCTGCTCGACGAGCTCCAGCTCGTATTGCAGCGGCGTGGTGATGATCGCTGTATCCGCCTGAGGCAAGGTCAGCAACGCGTGCGCCGCGTCCACGACGGTGATCCCGTTGCCGATGTCGCGGTTCAGCACCTCGACTCCGTTGTCGAGGCGCTTCGCTCGCCACACGAGTGACTGCGCCACGGTCAGGTCTACCGGAGGCGTGCGCGAGGCGAACGCGAGATCGAAATAGCAGTCGTCTCCCTGGTCCACGCGCATCGCTCAATGCCTCCTGGTGATGGTGGCCCGCGCTCCCGGTCGACGCGAAATGATCGCGGTCGCGCCGGGCCTACGGGTGATGATGGCCCTCGCAGCGACGGGCAGGATTACCGCTCCGATGGTGCTCCCAGCCGTGGGCTCCGGCGTTATTGGGCCGGGCACGAGGGCGAGAATGCTCTCGGCTGTCGGAGCAACCACGAGGGACTGCAGCGCCAGAGCGAGCACCGATGGCGCCGTGGGCTCGGGAATGAGCGGCGAAAACTCCAGCCCGAGCGCTTCGACCGTCGAGGGAGCTGTCGGATCGCCGGTGAGTGGACCCGGCACCAGGGCGAGCGCGGCCTCTGCCACCTCGTCTGCTGCGCAGGGACCGGTCACCATCGAGACCACGCCCGGCGCCGTAGGCTCTGGCGCCAGCGCGTCGAATTGGATCTCGGGCCCGACCACTGTCGACGGAGCAGTAGGTTCGGGTGTGAGAGCACCCGGCACGAGGGCGACGATGCTCTCGGTGGTCTCCTCGGGCACGAGCGCTCCCGGAGCCACACCGAGCACCGACGCCGCCACCTCGTCTGCGGCGAACGCCTGAGGCTTGAGCGGCAATAGCGAGGCTGCCACAGGATCGGCCGCAACTGGGCCGCAGACGGCCGACAGGACGCTCGGGGCCGTCGGATCGCCCGTCAGCCCGCCGAACGTGAGCGAGCCGCTCTCGATGGTGGACGGGGCGGTTTCTTCGGGGGTGAGCGGTCCGGGCACGAGGCTCACGGCAGACTCGAGGGTTCCATCGGGCGAGAGCGGCCCGGGCACCGCGTGGGCAACGGCTGGCGCAATGGTCTCGGCGAGCAGTGGCCCGAGCGCAGCGGCAACAGTCGACGGAGCGGTTGCCTCCGCCGTAGTCGGGCCCGGTACCGCGGCAATGGTCGACGGCGCGGTGCTCTCCGGAGTGAGCGGATCGAACGTCAGGCCCGAGACGATCGACGACGGCGCGGTCGGTTCCGGCGTGAGCGGACCCGCCACGAGCGCCGCCACAGACGGCCCGGTAGCCTCGGGGACGAGCGACCCCGGTACCGCCGACATGACGCTCGGTGCAGTGGCTTCCGGTGTGAGCGCCCCGAGATTGATCGCAGGGACGATCGAAGACGGCGCCGTGGCCTCAGGGGTGAGGGGACCGGGTACGAGGGCGACCGCGCTTTCGGCGGTTGGATCCTCGGCCAGCGCACCCGGAACGGCGTAGACAACGGAGGGAGCGGTCGCCTCAGGGGTGAGCGCGTCGAAGACCAGATCGGCCACACCGCTCGCGGCATCGATCGACGCGCGCCATGTCGACCAGTACCAGTTACCGCACGATCCGGTGGTCGAGGAGAGAGTGCCCGTGTCCTGGTCCAGATCGCGCAAGTGCGTGTTGGCGTTCGAATGCGTGAAGTTGATCGATTCACGCAACGTCGACGAGTCGCCCGGCGCACCGAGGGTATCATCGCCCACGATGAACTCGACGACCTTCGATCCGTCCGCCGCTACGTCGATGGCCTGCAGGGTGTATGTGGTTCCGAGGCCGTTGTTCTTGTCCCAGTCGCCGAGCGCTCCTGAGTCGTATGCGACGACGACCAGGGTGTCGATGAACGAGTTGACGAACGTGAAGTCCAGGTTCGATGGCGCGCTAGCGGCCGAGGCATAGACGGCGGCGAACACGTGGTACCCTCGGCCCCCGCTCCCACCCGGGCCGTCCTGCTGGTCTGTGACCAACGACCAGTTGCCATCCGGTAGGGTGACGTTCCCTTGATTGTCCGTGAACGTATCCGCATGGAATAGGTGCGCGAAGATGGGCCCATCATCCGAAAGCGTCGGCGTCGGGATCGTCAGGCTCGCATCGAATATCGAATAGAGCTGGTTCGAGTCGTTGTACGCGACGGCCACTGAAGGAACCCCTCAGATCACGTCCTGGATAACGAGCTTTCCGTTGCCGTCGACGGAAACAAGCGCGTCTCTGCTCTGGATTGTTCCGTTGACGTCCGAGTATACAACCGCATTGAACACACCCGGCGCAACCATGCCGCGCATCAGCAGCCCGGTCGTTGTCGTGTTCGGATCTTCGATCTCCGCCAGCTGGGCTGCACGCATTTTTGCCGCCGCATCCGGAGCGCGCATCTGCCCGGTGAAGAGCGGATAGAGCTCCGTATGGCGTGCGTCGGGGCCGGCGTTCTCTTGTGGCGTGCCCTCTCGATCGACGTAAAAGAAGATGACTTTCCGATTCCACATCGGCGGATTGTCTACCGCTAGGACGGTGACCTCGTAGCAATGCGATGCGCCGACATCGGCTTCAGTCTTGCGCCGTGGAGTGGTGCTCACGGATGCGTAGAACGCGCCGAGCTGGGCGAGCAGCTCCGCCTTGGTCACGCCGCCGAGGCTCCGAGCTTCAAGATCCCGTCGGCGCCCCATGTGACCGGCTGGTCTTCGCCGTTGGGCGTGACCGGTAGTCCCTGGGCATTCCTCAGCAGCCCGACCAAGCGACTCGACGCCTCGGCCACGCCGTCATCGATGTAGATCAGCAGCCCCTCGGACTGATCGCCCGCAAACGCCGGAAACGTGATGCCACCATCGGAGCTATCGAATACACCGTTCGCGAACGTCTTGTTTCCGATGAGCTGCGGAGTGCCCACCCGGGCGCCGGCTGGCACGTCGTCGAGGAAGTCGTGCGCCGCGCTGTAGGTGTAGTCATCCATGTCCACAGCGACACAGTAGACGTTCTCGGTGACCAGGTCAGAGTCCGCGGGGCGCTCGAAGATGGCCTGAGCGAAGAGCGGATACCAAATCGCATTCGCCGGACTGGCCACGTAGGTTGTCGCGCACAAAGGCACCGGCGTCCAGACGATGGGCTGGTCGGGGCCGGAGCCCGTGAGCGGGAACACGCTAGCATTGCCCAGATGCAGCAGAAGACGGCTCGTGGACGGGCTGCCCGTGTCGATGTACACGACCGCCTGTGTCGCGGTGTTGGTATCGAGGTCGGCGCCGTCGTAGTCAGGCACGACCGCATCGAAGATGCCCCCCGTGAAGTCCTTCGAGCCCAGCACCGGGTGGTTCGCTTGGGAGCCGATCGCTCCGCTGAGGTCAGAATAGAACTGGTCCGCCGCGTTGTAAGCGTACGCGCTCGTTAGGAGCACCAGCTTGACGGTCCCAGCGACGAGGTCCGAGTTGGCGTCACGGGCGAGGATCGACTGCAGACCGAGCGGGTACCAGCGGGAGGCCATGCGGCGACGCTATGGCTCCCGCCGGAGCTCGGCGAAAAAGGGGACTACTCGGCGAGCGCCCGGAGGTCGTCGAACAGGGCCTCGAGAGCGTCCTGTTTCTCCTTGGGCAGCTGATCGACGTAGGCGGAAAGTGACGAGTCTCCGAGTCGTTCGGTGAACTGCAGGCGGTCGGGCTGCTTCTCGAGAAGCTCCTTCTCTATCGTCCGTTTGGCGTTCTTCGGATCCGGAAGCTTGACCTTGACGGGCTTGTCCGGTTGCACGCGCATCTTGAACTGAATCATCGCTTCGATCTCCTCGTGGGACGCTTCGACTTGCGCGACGCGCGCGCCTTTGGTTTCGGAGCCTCCTCGGGCGAGTAGTCCGCGGGGCGCTCCGTGGCCGGCTCGTCGATTGCTGAGACGTACGGCTCGAGAAGCCGCCCGTAGGGCTGCTCTCCGACCTTCTTTTTCTTCTCGACGTCGATGAGATCCATCGACGGGTATCCGCAAGTGGGTTCGTTTGCCGCTTCCTTCAGCATGGCGTGGTCGCCAGGGTGAAATCGCCACCAATCGCCGCCGCGGAGCAGCTCCTGCTCGATGCGATTGGCAGCCCGCCACCCGGCAGGGCTCTTCACGAATCGATCGTCGCGAGAGACCAGGTAGGCGACGAAAGCCTCGTGCGTGTAGAGCGGTACAGTCACCGGCTTGCCGTTTTCGCCCGGACGGCTCGTCATGATGGGTTGTTTGCGCTGGACGTAGAGGTACTCGCTCATGGTGATCTTTCCTCAGCTCGCCGTGGTGCTGTTGTTGAACGGGCCCCAGGTGGCCAGCGCGCTCAGTAGATTCGCGAGCGCGCTCTCCGGATTGTCCCGCGCCCCGGTGATCGTCTGCTTCGCGACAGTGGATGCGCCGTACCAAGACGACCCGGTATCGTCCCAGGCGAAGATCTCCGAGTTGTCGCCCGATATCAGGCGACCCTTGCCTCCCTGGGAGCTTCCGGATCCAGGACCGACGTCGATGGACCCGCCTGTGCTCGATGCCCCCGTGCAGTTTTGTGCCCTCAGCGTGAGCTTCTGCCCGGTGATCCCGCCACCTGCTGAGTTTGCTCCCTGGCCAACGAACGGAGTGGACACAGACACGTCGAACCTGAGCGCCCCGACGCCCACGGTAACGTCGTTGCCGCCGTTGATAAACAGATACGGCACGCCGGACGGGTTTCCGATGTAGAAGTCCTCACCATCTGCCCCAATTCGGAACCACTCCGTTGAGTCCGTCTGGTCCCAGACGGACCATGAGGCCAACTGTTCAGCCCCGTTATTTTCGGTCGCTCGAACGATCGGACCTGTCAGATCGCCTGCACCTACCACCCGCAAACCGCCATGCCATGATAGCACCCCCGAATCCGAGTAAAGGTACCCTCCACCGGTCGGGTCGCCCGTCGGTGACGTCGTGACGTTGGCGATGAACATGCCGCCGTGCATGCCCTGCCAGTTCGGGGCGCTCTGCGTCGCGAGAGCGATATTGCCCCGGCCACCCGTGCCGCCGCCGAGACCGCCTCCGATGAGCACGTGCCCGCCGTCTCGCTCCGTAGCGGTACCTGTGTTGGCGTTTCCGCCAAATAGGCGCAGATTTCCCCCGGTGACGAGCGTCCCGGACGCATTGACTCCTTGGGCGCGCATCGTCAGCGTGTCGCCCGTATCGTTTGCTGTGATGGAGTCGTCGTGTACGATGCTCGGGTTCGAAGTTCCGCGAAACCACTTGACCAGAGTCACGCCCGTCAACTGGAACTCTGCGGCCGATGTCACCCTGACGTCATTGCTCCCGACGATGAGTCGAGAGGACGTAGGATGCGATAGCGCAGCCAACGAACTGGTGACTTGCATTCCGGATGTGGCCGAGCCGGCTCGATACACGAATACGTCGCCAGTCTGAGCATTGACGGTCAGATCTCCCGTGGCTGCCTCGAGCAGCAGATCCGCGTCGCGCGTCAGGAACGTCGTGCCTCCGAACAGGAGCGCCGTGAGGCTCGAGTTGGCGGTGAAAACGTTGTTCCCTCCGAACCCGACGACGGTCTGCGACGAGGACGCGCGGAACACGTCCTGCGCGTTGTGCTGCACGAAGATCGTCCCAGCGGCTGGTACGCCGATCGTTGTGTTATTTCCAGCGGTGACGAAACGAGTGCTGCCCTGCCTTTGCAGCGTGAGCTCGCCCACGTGCGCGTTGAGCAAGAACCCGGTCGCGTCCATCTCGGCGAAGATGGTGCCGTCCCAGCTGAGGCGGTATTGGCTCGCGTCGTAACGGGAGGTCTCGTCCGCCCCAAAGAATTCTGAGTGATGCGTCGTTCCGGCGACGATCCAGTTGTCGTCGTTCGGGTCGCGCAGGATCGTGTTTGCAGCGGTGGCGACAAGGATGTCGATTCCCTGGCGCTGCGCGTGCAGGTCTCCCTGGAAGTCGACGACCTGGCCCGCGTCAACGTCCAGGTCTGCCGGACCCGTATTGTTGGCGATGGCCATCACCTGCGGCAGCCCTTGCGCCGCAATGGAGGAGTCGACGTAGGCCTTCGTCGCGGCGTGTGTGCCAAGTGTGGGCGTTCCCGAGAGCCCCGCGAGCACGCCAGCGGCGAATATCAGCCCGCTTCCCTTGCCGGCTTTTCCGCTCGTCCCGCTGAATGCGACCAGCTCGCCGTCTACCACCCCACCGGCAGGACCGAAGAAGTCGCCACCTCCGCCGCCTCCGGGCGAATCCACGAGAGCGTTGAACGGCTCGGCCCACCCGTCGTCGCTGAACTGCGTCCGTTCGGTGGCGACGATCTTTCGCACGCCGCCGACATTGGGCACCGCGATCATCCGCTCGTGGATTAACGATGGGTCGTCGATGAGCTGGCCCTTGGGGCCGATCGACTTGCCGCCATTGAGCACGCAGCGCACGATGTACGAATGCGCCCCGGACGCAGGCGCAGCGCTGGTGACTTCTGACGCGGGCGTAGCGGCCTGCACCGATTGCCCCGTCGAGCCTGCACCGTTGTCGAGCGTGAGCTCTGGTGCGCCATCGGAGGCGCGTGGGGGGTTCTTGGCGAAGTCCGGTTGCGACGGGTCGAACCCTGCAGCCGAAAACACCTGGAACAGGACCTTGGAGATCCCCACGCTCGGAGAGCGCAGCTTGAAAGCGAGCGCCTCGGAGAGCGTCGCGACGTACCCCTGATCTGATCCGTCGGCGTTGATGTCGAAGAGGGGTGAAGGCACGCGCTATTCCTGGATTCGGTCTCCGAGTACCTGCACGAGCAGGATCCCGACCCAGCGGTTGTGCCAGCACTCCCGCAGCGTGACCAAATGCTCGCCCCCTTCGCGTGGCCGAAACGTGAGCGTTTTGGGCACACGCCGGAAGATGCGTTCCTGGAAGTTTCCCTGCGTGGGGGCCGCGACGGTCATCACGAGCGGGGGCACGACCCCCTGCGGCAGGGTGGCCGAGTAGTCCACGTTGATGAGGATCGAGTCGAAGGCCTTCGGGCTCTCGCTGGTATCGTCCAGGGTGAGCCGGATCCGGTCCTCCCCCACGTAGCTCGGCTCGATGAGCTCGACGATGGCGGTCACGGCGGGTCCTGAGCGTCGATATGCATCCGGATGGCGCCGCCCCCAGGCCGCGAGAACCGCAGCGTGTAGTGTCCCGGTGTGTCGGGCGTGAACCGCTGCACGCTGGACTGCCCCGCCGGGCTCGTAGCGACCGGCCTGGCCGACGAGGCGAACTCCATGAACTCGAGCGGATCCCACGTCGGAGCGCCGCCGAGCGCCGAGTCGAGAGGCGCCCAGCCGAGCCCCCGCACGTAGGCCTGCACCTCGACCTCGACTCCGACGGTGGCGACCTCACGGATGAACGGGTGGCCGTCGACTGGGTTCAGGCGAGATGGCCTGGTCCCACTTGCCGGGTCATCCCACGGGACGACCGAGATCCCAGAGGCGAAGCGCGCGTCGAAGTTGGGCACCGGACCTACGCTCCGATCTGCGTGACGTCGATGTTCACGCCGATGGATCTGACCGCGAACTTGTTCGCGATCGCGTTGGTCCCGAACTCGCCGGCGAACTTGAGGTAGAAAACGTCCTCCTCGTTGAACGCGATCGAGAGCCCCGTCTGCTCGATCACATGCACACCGTCGTAGGCGCCCGGCGAAGCACTTGGATCCACCACGTTGAACAGCTGAGTCCACGACGCGATCTGAGCGTTGTGGTGGTAGGCGATGAGTCTCGGCATGGTGGACGGCAGCCCGCCTGCATGCGCCGAGCCCGCGTCCTTGTCGCCGATCACCGAGGCAAAGATCCGGGTAATCGTTCCCATGGCGGGCCGGTTCACGATCGCGAGGCCAACGCCGCCGGTGCCTGCGATGGAGGTCTGCACCATCCACCCGGTGCCACCTCCGCTGAAGCCGTCGAGATCGAAATAGTCGAGTTCGTTGCGGAATGGGGCGAGCGGCTGTTTGTACGTGAGCGATCGGGTACTGAGCGCGGGCCAGTTGGCGCCGGTCCAGCCGATGCTGGAGTTGCTGAAGTCAATCGGGTTCGAAAACGTCCACTTGGCGCCCGAGACGCTCAGTGGGTTCGCCGTGACGTGCGCGCCGCCGCCCACAGCGTCGAGAGCGTTGGCGTGGTCGATGTCGAGCGCGTTCATCTGAGCGCTTGTGAGCTCCTCGAAAAGCGCCCAGCCCAGTGGGTTCACCCGCGTGAAGCTCACGTTACCCGCTTTCCGGCACGCACGCGCTCCACGATGCTGTCGAGCGGGTAGTAGTGCCCCATCGGATCACGAGCCATCCAGCGGGACCACCCCGTCCTGTCGGTGCGATCGCGCATCGTCACGGGGCGGCGCTTCGGGTCGATGACACGCACCCGGTCGCGGGTCAGGACGTACCCGCGGGAGTGGAGCTGCGCGATGCATCGCTCGAGCTGGCGTCGATCCTGCTGCTCGTGCCCGAACATCGCGAGCGCCCCAACGATCCCGTCCACCGTGAGCCCGTTGGGCGCCTGGGCCACCACGTTGTAGACGCTCATCGCGATCGTGCTGTCCGGGAACTTGTGGGGCAGGGGTGCGGTCATGTGCCAAACCCCGTGATGTCCATCGGGGACAGGTCGAGAATAAAGCCCACGCTCGAGATGACGCGAAACTCCGTCCAGCTCGAGAGCACGTCGGCGAGGTAGTCCTTGACCAGATCGATGATGCGCGCGTCGTCGGCCGTGGGCACACCACCGGTCGCGCTGAGGTCGAACAGGACCACGACGTCGAAACTCGTCGAGTAGTTTGGTGTGATCGTCGACCTGCGTCCGCCTCCGTACGGCTCGAGCCCGTCGAGATCCTCGAACGCGCGCCCCTCGTAGGTCGTTTCGACCTGGTCCCATGGGATATCCAGGATCGACAGCCGAGGGTCGATCGCCGTGAGCTCGTCGCTGAGGGCCGGCATGCTGGCCGGAACCTCGAACGTGTAGCGTCTCGTCGCCTCCGCTCGGCGCTCCTCGTCGTTCGCCCCCTGCGGCACCGGAATGCCGAGCAGCCACTCGTAGTAGGGGAGCAGGCTCGTCGCACGGTTCGGAAACGCCTCGACTAGCGCGCGATCGCTGAACGCCTCGAGGGCGGCCATCGCTCGGGCCCTCGCTTGTCGCCACAGCGCGTCGATCGATTCCTCCTCGTCGATCGCGACGCCGCCGATCCCGGGCGCCTTACGCAGAAAGTCGTAGTGCTTCTCGACGAGCGTGCGGCCCCCGCCGAACTGGAGGGGCCAAGGGTTGTGCCAACCGAATCCCCCCACGGATCACCAAATCGCCACGAAGAACGGCGCGTCCACGAGAGCCCAGTCGGTGCTACTGCCAACGACCCAGGACAGCGTTTGGACCGTGATCCGGATCAAGCCTGCAGGCGGAGCTAGGTTGATGGCGTGCCACGCCTGGTGCAGTGTGTTCAGCGGGGGAGCGACAGGGATGGCATCGGCGAACCGGGCACCGATGACGAGCGGCTGCAGATCTCCGTTCTCGTCCGGATACTCCGCCTGATAGTCGACCGTGTACACTCCGACCCCGGAGCGAGCCACGATCGGCGGCGTGTAGGGGGACGTTTGGATGTCGTCGGGGTTCCAGCTTTCTCCGCGCGCGGCGATCGCGACGTCGGGCCCGGCGACAATATCGGTAGCGAGCCACGCCCGCGCTCCGGCGGCGCTCGCTCCCGCCACCTGGTGAAAGAGCAGGTGGCCAATGCTCGCGTCGAGATCTCGCTCAGGATCACGAACCGGGCGCGTATTGACAGGCTTGGGGCCGAAGTCGGAGCGGGAGCTGCGAACAGGGAATCCGGACATGGGTGCCTCAGGTCAGGTGATAGACGCCCAGCTTGCCGAGCGTGAGCATGTTGGGGCCGTCGATCGGATCGGCCGGAATACTCGGAGTCTCGAGCGAGATGGACGCGAGGTAGGCGCCGGCGAGCGCCGAGCCGAGCCCGTCGCCGATCCAGCTCACGATTGGGTGCCCTGCGCGTGAGCGCCACTCGTCGCCCGGCTCTGGCCGTCTGAACGCTTGCCCCCCGCGGGACGTCGCCCCGAGGTCGAGGATCTCGCCCGGACCCAGCGAGTCGAAGTAGTCCTGCGCGGCCTGGGCGACGACGTTGCGGCGCGCCATGTCGGGACTGATGATGTCGTTGACGGCGATGGGGGGCTGTGGCCCATTGGCAAGCACAACGTCGAAGTCCCCCGCACCGCCCGCTCCGCCAACGCGCGTAACAGATCCGACCTTGAGCTGTTTCCACGCGCCTGCCGCTTCGTCCCACACCATCAATGACGGTTGCGACCCTCCGGAAAGCGACGCGACGTTTCCAGGCAGTCCGGTATCGGCGCTCACCCTGAAGTTCTGCTGGTCCGTCACCGTCGTTACGACCGCACTCGACGTGACGAATCCTGGCCATGGCTCCCGATCAGCCCACCCGGCGAGGCTCGACGTTGGCAGCGCGAGCCGCACCGCGAGGTCCGAAGGCTCTGGGCTCACCGTCGTAACCACCACTCGAACACGCGGCGGGATAACGGGCGACCCTGGCGGCACGAGATATCCCGTGACTGCGGTGAGCGCCGTGAGTCCGGCGATACGAGCGAGTGGACCGGGCACGTTTGCTCGTTTCTGCGTGATCGCCACGAGGAATGAGCCGGATCCGAAAGTGCACGGGTAGACGAACGCTTCCTCGACGGCGTTAGACGCCTGACGCGCGAACGCGCGCACTTGGGCGGGGTTGCCGATGCCGGGCTTCTTCTTCACGCGGGCGTGCACACGATCGGAGAACTCCGCGTCGGTCTCGGCGCCTGTGCCACCGGTGAACTGGGCTGCTGCGGTCGCCTTCGGCTGTGCGCCTGCTGGCGGGTTCGACCACGTGAGCTCCGTTCCGGCGTCGATGTTGGTCGACTCGCCGGTATCGATGCACTTCAGCGTGAGCGTCGCGACGCCTTGCGCGTCCGCCTGTCCGCCCACGAGTACCTGAAAGCGGTTTCCCGCTTGGTCGGTAGCCACATGAGCGAGCGGGTCCGGGACCGTAGTGGACCCCAGGAACGTCGTGCCGGGCGTCGCTGCAGCCGTAACCAGGCCGCTACCGCCCGTGCCAGGGAGCGGCGTTTCTTCCCACAGATTGCCATGCAAGTCGCGCAGGGCGCGCGAGCTGGCCCGGTCCAGACGAAACTGATTGGCCGTGTACTCGGCGCGGCGCTGGATCGCCATGCCTTCCAGGTCGATCGCGTCCGCCTCCCGATAGAAGCGCGAGCCGGGCGCCGTAATCCGTCGGATCGTGTCCTCGGTGATCGTCTGGCCGGTGCCGGGGTCGATCTTGCCGCGGAGTCCGATCCGGAAGTAGCGCAGCATGTCCTCGCGCAGCTGGCCACGCGCGAACACCACGAACTGCCGCTCAGTCGGACGCGTCACAAGCCCGGGATCCTCTGCTCGAGGTCCTGCCCGGTGCGGAGGTTGCGGAACCGGATCCCGGCCACCGCGTGATCGTCGCGTCCGGTGTCCCTCGGCTCGAGGACCACGCCCGTGAGGCGCACGTCGCCGGCGTCGAGCAGGTGGCGCACGGCCTCCTCGGCGAGCGATAGCGCCGTGGCCTCGTCCAGCTCATCCTGGTGGCGCAGGGTCCGGAACGAGTGCCCGTGGTTGCGGGCGACGGCGCCGGTGTTCCGCTCGACCGTAAAGGTCAGCTGCACCGCGGCATCGGTGGGCTCGGCGCTATCGATCAGGCTCGCGTAGTCTCCCGTGGCCGGATCGATCAGGTCCGCGAGGATTACGGGCGGCTCCTGCGAGGGGACGTGCGGGTTTGGGAGATACGCCGATGCGGGGGACGTTCCGCCAGGCGGGACGGGCATGCGGGCGACGGTATGTCCACAGGATCGCTACTGCGAATTTGGCCCCCTTGGCACACTTGGCGCCGACGCAGTACGTTTCGGCTGCAGTGCATAAGAAAGCCATTCTTATGGCGGCCGCGCTGGTCGCCTGCGGTGAGGACTTTAGCGGTGGGTCGCCCGATGCGAGCCACCCGCTCACCCCCACGGGTGATGCCGCAGATGCGCAGGCCCGGGCGACCGGCGGCGTGCGCTCGGATGCGGGCGTGGCGGCGACTGGCGGGCGCGCAGACGCAGCGATATCCGCGGGGGGAGCGGAGCCCATCGCATCCGGCGGCGCGCATACGGGCGGAACATCGAGCGGTGGACGGGCAACGGGAGGTCAGGGAGGCAGCGTCCCGGACGCGGGAAGCGACGCGGCGCCAGGAGCGGGGGGTATTCGGGAACTGGATTCAGGTGATGGCGGGACTATCGCGAGCGGGGGTGCCGACGTCGGCGCTGGCGGCAATTCGTCGGGCGGTGCGGAGACGGGCGGCGAAGGAAGCGGCGGTGAGTCGAGTAGTTGCGCTGGTCCGCTTCCAGGCGGCAATGGAATCTGCGACGACGAGTGCCCGGTCGAACCTCCGACGTCCGGCAACGGTGGAACCTACTGTGAGATCCTGGACCATTGCGACGCAGAGACGGCTATCGACTGGCCTACCGGATCACCGGACTATGACTGGGCGGACGTGCTACCTACGACCAGCAGCCGCCACGTAGGCGCCGTCTTTCTGCCGTCCGGATTGTGTGCCCGCTACACCTCCTCGGGGAGCCGCACATTCATCCACAACGAGGACGGGGAACCGAGATTGGCTGACTGCAACGCCGCCGGAGAGGGCGAGTCGTGCATCGTCGTGACTTCGAGCGACGAGATCGTGGCCGGCCAATTCCTCTCGCCACGGTGCTCGAGCAACCGGCCCGAGGCTACCCGCTGCGAGTGGATCCTCGTGGTGACGCCGGCGGGAGCGCCCAGGGGCTGGGTGATGGCGGAGTCGCGGCCGTTGCGGAGTGACGGGAGCTGTCCCCTCAGCTGCCCATGACGTCATGAGTTCATGAACTCATGGCGCCGCGACGATCTGCTTCGCGGCAACGGGTGCGGAGCCGATCTGCCGCTCCACATCCGCCTGGGCGAGCGCGAGCAGCTTGTCGTCGGGGTCGCGCATCTTCTCGGCTTCGACCATCTCGGTCTGGTGCATGGCGTCAACAGCGTCGTTGATGGCCTCAGCGTCCTCGCTCTGGTCGGCCCAAAGGCGCTCGAGCGTGTGGGCGTGGCTGACATACCTGGGCAGAATGGACGCCGCGGTGCGGATCCGGTCCGGAAGCCCGAACACCTGGGCTGACACCCCCACGAACGCCGAGACGAGTCCCACCGCGATGGCCACGTTCGTGCTTTCCATCGCCTTGACCGCCGTGATGACTCCAGCCGACGCCAGCAGCGCCGCCGTCACTCGCAGGGACGTGTCGATGGCCTCATAGCGCCGGATCAAGCGCTGGTAGTACCGGACGTTCATTCGGGCGGTCAGAGCGCTGTGCCAAAGCACTTCGCGCGGTGTGGCCGTCCGGTCGGTATGCAGCATGACCGCAGTCTATCACCCTTTCTTCGGAGGGGCAGGGTTCGGGGGCGGGCGTGGCGGCGCAGGGGCGAAGGGTTTGCCTGGTTGGTATGCGTCTGGTAGCGGCACCCATGGCGGATTGCGCAGCGGTATCACGGGCGGTGGGGGCTTCGGGGGCGGCTTCTTCGGGTCGCTCATCTGCGGCGTGACGGGTAACCCGGCTCGGGGCAAGCTGCCATACCGTTCGTCCGCACAGTGTGTACGTGGCACCCACAAACGCTACGTCGCCGCATCCAACGGACAGAACAAGCTGGGAGGCGTGGGCAAGGGTGGGGGCCCGACGGACGGCAGAGCTGGAGCGGCAAGGGAGAACCCCAGCGCCGGGACGCCGGGCAGCGATGGCAGCTGGGGCGGCGTGGGCAAGGGTGGGGGCCCGACGGACGGCAGAGCTGGAGCGGCAAGGGAGAACCCCAGCGCCGGGACGCCGGGCAGCGATGGCAGCTGGGGAGCGCTCGGAAGCGCCGGGAGACCTAGCGGAGGGAGCGCGGGCGGTGTCAGTTGGAACTCGAGCGACGGAAACGAGCACAGCGACATGTCACTTCACGCTCGTCTTCGTGGCGGCCATCGCGGTCTTGGTGGCCGCCTGTGCGGCGACGAACGTGTTGACGACGCCCAGGTTCACTCCTGGGCTTGCTGCTAGCTTTGCGTCCAGCGCTGTGGCGAGGGTTATGAGCACCTGCTCGAGTGCCGAGAGGTATGTGGTGACGCTCGGAGCAATCGCCGCCGGCAGCGCCCCAACCGGATCTCCGATCGTAGCCCCACCATTGATCACTGTATTGCCGTTCACGACGACCCCAGAGTCGCCGACCTCGAGGTAGGCGTCGCCGGCCTTGTTCTTCACGATCGCCGAGCCTGCAGCGTTGAGCATCACGCCATGCCCATCGGCGTGCAGGACCGAGATGCTCTCGTTGCCAGCGGTCGGATCGATCGTGATAACATGCGCCTTCTGCGGCACGCCCTGACTGTCGAGTGCATACGGCACATAGAAAGTCTGGAGCGTCGTTCCCTCGGGCGTCTCCGTCATCGAGTGAAAGCCGCCCCCGTAGTGCACCCACGCGAACTCGCCCTCTTTGGGGTTGGGGAACTTCTCCTGCAGCCGGCGATCGCGGTAGGCGATGTGCGCGTAACCGTCGCCGCGCCGCGCTGCGATCGACTCGGTGTGCGCTTCGCCCTCGGGAGGCTTCGGGCGCCCAATCATCCCAAGCGCCGAAAACATCTCCTGGCCTATGTCCTCGCCGCCCAGTCCCTCGGAGCCGAGCAACACTGCCCGCGTCGCGTCCGACACGGCGGAGCTTACGACCTTGAGGAATGCGAACACGTCGTCGAACACGTCGTCGAACACGTCACAGCCTCCACGAGCCGGGCGGTACGATGGTCAGCGAGGACTTGGCGCCCATGTGGGGGTCGAGCCGCAGCTGAGTCGCCTCCACGTAGTAGCGGCCAACGGCGCCGCCATGGGTCTCGACGAGGATGTCGCACACGGTGTCGGGAGCGTACGGGATGAACTCCCTCCCGTCGCGAAAGCTGAGCCCGTCGGCCTCGATCTGCCACGAGTCGAGCGACCTCGAGCGCTGCCCCATCTCTCGTCGAGCTCGGCGCGCGGCCAGCTCCTCGGTGCGGATCGACTCGTCGATGATCAGGACCGGGCGGATGAAACCGAGATTCGTTAGATCCTCGTTCGCCTCGACCGACTGGAACTGAGCCTTGCTGAACTCGGTGCCTCCACCCTGGCCGAACACGCCGAGCAGTGTCGCGGCCGTGCCGATGTCCTGCGTTCGGTTCACCGAGAGCACGTTGTTCTGAGCGCCCTCACCGCGAAGCAATCGCAAGTAGTAGAGCGGATCCTGTTCATCGTCGGGCTCTCCGACAACGATCTTACCGTCCGGACCATCCCAATGCATGAAGCCATGGCGGCGCAGGTGACGGTCGACGGCCGCGTGCACCGTTTCTGGCGCCCGCACTCGTGCCTGATCGACCTTGATCGGTTCCAGGTCAGTCGGTGAGCGCCCGCCCTTGGTTGCCCTGCCTGTGATGAGATCGCGAGCCACGTCCGCCTCGAAAACGAAGTCGCTCTCCGTTGCGCCGATCGTGCGATAGACCGCGAGAATGAAGTCTTTGATGCTCGTCTCCTCGACGCGCACCGCGGGGTCGGCGCTCACGACCATCGCCTCACTTAGGAACGTGCGGACGATAAACTGCACGACCGAGGCTCGAAATGCGTCTGCCGGCGACTGCCGCGTGTGCACCTTGCCGCCCAGGCGGGGCTTGTCGTTGACATAGACCTTGAAGCGGCTCCCGAGCCTCGTGAGCTCCTCGAGGGCGTTGTAGGTCCCGGCGTCGCCGACCTCAAAGCTCGCATGGCTCCCGCCGATCATCGTGTTGCGGAGCTCGAACGACGTCCACGCATCGAACACGCTGCCGTTTTGGTCGACGGCCTCGAGCGTAACGCGGTCGACTGGAACGGGCATCAGGCGTACACCCGGATCGTGTCGCCCTGCCGAAGGTCGAGAGGGTCCTCCACGCGCGCGGAGTTGAGCTCCAGCAGTTGCATCGGGTCCTGTTTCAGGTCCGCCGCGATCGAAAACAGATCGGTGTCCTCCTGCACCGTATAGGTGCGCGTGCGGGGTCGCGACGAGTAGCGCTCTTCCTCGGCGCGCCCGATCATGTCCTCGAGCTCGACGAGCTGGCGCGTGACCGTGGCGCCTGCGGGGTCCGAGAACGGCATGTTGGACGGCGGCGGTACGGGCTCGGGCGGGACCCTTGGTTCGGTATGCGCCTTGTGGATGCGCTCGATCGCCCGCTTGTCCCGTCGCTGCTGCGATTGAATGTCCTCGAGGGTCGTGAACGGCGAGTTCATCAGCGCCGTGAGCTCCTCGGCGAAGTCGCTGAGGTTCGAGAGGTTCTCGTCCCACGCTCCGACTGACTGCGCGCTGAACTGCGTCTGTTGCGTGAGCCGGATCACGCTCGCGCGCACGCTCGGATCGGTGAACGAGCTGGCGTCGACGTTGTCCTCGGAGTCCTCGACGAACAGGAGCTCGAGCATGGCCGTGTCGACCGGGTCGGCACCGTCCACCCGGGAGTAGGTTCCGACCTTGCACCGCCGCTTGCCTACGGTCGGGATGACCGCGTCTCCGGTCTCCTGGGACCGTATTGCTCGCATGAGCTTGTTCAGCTCGGTGGGGTACAGCACGACGTCATCGGGCAACCCCTGCTCGGTCAGGTTGTTGTTGTAACAAGCCTTGACCCGCCACCGACGTGCGCGTTGTCCGGTATGATCCAGCTTCGCTCCGTCGCGGTAGGGGCGCTCGTGTTCCACGAGACGGCTGCCGCCTTCCTCGCGCACCTCCTCGACAAGGAGGTAGCAGGTCTCACCCCCGTCCGGCGTGAACGTGCAGATGTCGTATTGCTCGGCGACTGGTTCCGGGCTGTCCTCGTTGGGTCCTTCCGCTGCGCCTCGTGCCGTGGCCATCGTCTACGCTCCGCCGGTCCCTCCAGAGGGCGTCGGCGTTCTTGCGGCCATTGGACCACGGGTCGCCGGCGGTGCCGAACCGCCGCCTCCGCCCATGGCGTCACGCAGCTCGTGGGCGTTCACCATGCGCACGCGCAGCTCGCCGTCGCGGATGTGACGCGCCATGCGCTGCCCTAGGGCCTCCCCGAGGCGCTCGGGGTTCTTGATAGCCATCTCGCGGGGTTCCGAAGGAGCTCCACCGACAGTCTCCCTGCCACGTTCAGATTCTTTAGTCTTGAGGCCCTCGATCTCCGATTCGAGCTTCTCCACGAGTTCGGCTAGTCGCGCTTCCTGCTGCTTGGCGATCTCGCGCCCCGTTTGCTGCTTATCTGTTACGCCCAACGTCTGGGACAGGTCGCTCAACCCTTGGAGCATGTCGCCAAAGAGACCGGTGTCCTGCGACGATTGCAGCGATTGGATCTCGCGCCGGAGGCTGTCGATCGCCTGCTGCTTCTGCTCGGCCGTGCCGACATTTCCCTGCACGCGAAACGCACGCATCTCGGTCCTGCCAGCCTGCTCCAGCTTTGACCCGCGAGTCGCCTCTTTCTCGATTGTCTCGATGAGGGACGTGGTCGCGCCGAATACTGCTGCGAACTCCCCGATCAGCGCTCCGGCGATAAGTCCTCGGTTCGCCGCAGGCGCGCCGGCCTTTCCTGGGGCTCCCATCGCTCCTGGCGCACCCTTCGCCCCCGTCACGGCAGCGCCCGCAGCGGCGCTAGTCGCTGCCTCGGTACCCGCCCTGCGAGCGGCTATGGCCTCTCCAGCCGCGCCCAGTGCGAACGATGTTCCGGCGCGACCACCGACTGCCACCGCCCCGGATAGCACCGGATGGTCGACAATGAAGTCGAGCGCCGATGCCGCGGCCTCCGCCAGCGCCGGCAGGTTGTCCGACAGCTTGTTCAGCGCCGAGATCATCTGAGGCTTCTGGAACGACAGCTCGAGCTTGTTGAGCGAGTCCCGTAGCTTGAGGCCAGGGTCGTCCCGCAGGCGGTCGTTGAACCTCTTCTGTAGGGTCTCCGCATCCTCGAGCGTCTTGCCAAACGCGAACATCCTCGCGTCGAACGCGTCGAGCCCCTTGCGTGCCGCCTCCGCCGGCGTCTCCCCGGCCTCGCGTGCCTTCGCAAATGCCTCCTCGAAGGGCTTGACGAGATTATCGATCGTGCGCCGCGCCTCGGGTGAGCGGATCGACTGCTGTAGCGCCTCGATGCCCTTTGGCCCCTTCGCCAGGATGTCGCGGAACAAGTCGAGTCCCTGCTTGTCCACATCGATCTTGAGCCGCGACTTTTTCAAGAGTCCTTGGATTGCGCGCACCTGTGACGTGCCGCTCTTGAGTACCTCGCCGAGTCGCTTCATGCCCGGGACGAGGGACTCACCGAGTTCGTTGTCGAGCTCCTTCGCCAGCCCGAGCAGCTGAACGAAACCCTTGCCGCCCTTGAAGCCGAGCGCCTCGGCCTCAGTGGCAAGCAACGCGAACTTGCCTTGGAGGTCCTCAACCTTGAGCCCGCCTCCGGCGAGCTTCTCGGTGATACCTGGCAGCACCTCGTTGTTGAATTCCTCGGCCGTCACCCCGAACTTGCGGAAGGCCAACTGACCGGCATCGCCCAGGGCGAGCATGTCCGAGCCCGTCACTTGGGACTGCTTGCCAATCGCCTTGATGATTCCGAGCGAGTACTCGGCATTGCCGGTGGACTCGAACACTCGCTCGGCGGTCTGTAGGAGCTCCTCCTGACTCTTCTTGGTGTCGTCAGTGGCATCGCGGAGCTGCATCTGCACCTCGCGCCAGTCCATGGTCTTACCCGTGGAAAGCTCCACGCGCTGCGTGAACTGCTGGATCTGCGAGTTAAGGTCGACGGCCCCCTTAATCGACGCACCGAACGCGAACGCCCCTCCGAACGTGAGTGCGCTCTTGAGCATGCCACCCATGCGCGAGCCCAGTGCTGAGAAGTCTTTAGTCATCCGACTAAGACCCGCGTTCAGCGGTGAGAACGAGCGCGCGGCCTTGCGCGCCTCCTGCTCGGTCTGGTCACCGATGCGCTTGATCGCCGTCGTGTAGTTTCCGCCGTCCAGGTCGAGCTTGACGGAGGCGACTTTCGTTACTGCCATCGGCCTCTACCTCCGTCGCTTCGTCCCGAGAATGTCCGCTAGCTGCTCTCCGGAGAGGATGCCGAGTTGGATATCCAGCGCTGCTGCACCCACGAGGGAGCGAGCGGAGAGGCACAGGCTGCCCTTGCCGAAAGCGCTATGCAGCTGGCCTGCCCGAAGCCAGGCATACCGGCTAAAGGGCTCGGCTCACCTCGGCGCGCCACCTCGAGAATCGTCTCCCACGCCTCGTCCGCGTTCAGAGAACCGAACCGGCCGTCGACCACGTCGATCAAGAGCTCGTGGCGGTTCCACGTCTCCGAGAGCTCGGCGAGCAGGTACCGCTCAAACAGGTCCTTGCCGTGCTGCATGTGCTGAATAAACGGCGGCTTCGGGTCGCGGATGATGTGCGCCAACATCTCGAACTTCTCGAGCTCGGCTACCAGGTCCTTGTCTCTGTCGAGATCGAGGTTCAGATTGCCCGCCCACTCCCGCGAGTCGACGCGTGCTCGGAATCGGCGCGGGTTGTCGATCACCTTGAGGGCGACATCGACGGCTTCGATGCTGCCGTCCTTCTTGCGACGCCGGATCTGGTGAGGGAAGTGCAGGGCCCCCTCGTGCTCGAGCACGCCGAGACCGTCCCACAACACACCCAGGAGCTGCTCGGTCGCCTTGTCGATGCGTTCGTCTGCCACGATGCCCCCTAGTTGGGCACCTTCTTGCCGACGAAAGTGAACGAGCCCTTCGTTGCGTCATCGATCGAACCGTTGATCTGCACTTCCTGGAATGCCCCGTTGTACGTCCACACCTCGCCGTGTGGGATCTTGACGCGCAGCTGCTTGAGCTGCCGCTTCTCGACCATCCGCACATAGTCGCGCTCGAGGCCGTCCTCACCGATGACGAAGTTCGCTGAAACCGCAGACTCGCCGGGTCCGAAGGTAATGCCACCCTGTGGATTCCGCAGCGTATGGACCTGTTTCGCTCCGTTGTTGGTGCGGGCGTTGAAGTCCGTGACTTGTCCCAGATCGCCACTGCCCATGGCGATGTAGGACTTCGGAAAGAATACCTGCTCGGTGTTGGCCACGGGTGCGCTACTCCTTGCTCACCACCGCGCCGATCTTGGCGAGCGGCTTGATGATCTTCAGCGGAACGAAGACGTTTAGCTGACTCTCATCGGTCGAATCGATCTCGACGATGAGTTCGCCGCTCGCGATCGTCTCCTCGAGGCGAGCCCGTTGGACGATCCCGTTGTCGGCGTGCAGATGCATTCGAGAATGCACCCAGGCCCGCGCGTCCTTTTCTTCGACGACCCCCGGGGGCAGGTCGTTGTCGCCAGGCGGAAGGTCGGGAGTGATGCTCGCGTTCGGGAACTCCTGAGGCATGGCGGTGCGGATGTCGTCGCCGACGAACTGCGCACCGTACGTGTCGGACATGTGGTGCGCGCGGAAGTCCGGATTGCCACTGAAGAGAGAGTGCGTGGTGATCGGCTTGACCAGGAACGGACGGTTGGTGCGTCGCGCGAGACCCACGACGCTCACTCCGTTGTTCAACAGGTCCTCGACCTCAGGTCCGGTGAGCTTGTCGGCGGCGATGTTCTTGGGGCCAACCAACGTCAGGTATTCGTTGCCGATGCGGTTGTAGTTCGCCCTCTGAGCCAGGCCCGCCAGGGTGTCGCCAGCTTCCTCGCCCGCGAGTTCGCATGGCAATGATTGGAAGGCCTGCCCATAGATGTACTCGAACACAGGAGAGTTTCGGTTGATGGCTCCCGCCTTGACGTTCGCGATGCTGCCAGTGTGCCCGACGAGACCAACCTGCAGGAGCGCGTCGAGCCCCGAGTCGAGCCCCTCGATGTGTACGCGCATTCTGTCGGCGTTGCTCGAGCTCGTGGCGTCCGAAGCGTCGGCATTGGACAGACCGCCGACGATGATCGTGTACTGCTCGGTATTCACGAGTGCGAGCACGTTGGTGAAGTCGGGCTCGATGGTGCCGCCAGCGAGAGCGGTACCACCGGCGGCAATCACACCGCCGGTACCCCCAACCGTGAACGCCATGCCGGTCGTGATGTCGTTGCCCCAGGGACCGGCAGATCGTGCGTCGAGGTCCAGATCCCCGGCGCCGGCTCCGGCCGAAGCGATAACAGGCAAGCCCTGCCCTGACTTCTGGTTGACCAGCGACACGGCCCGATCGCGGGCGACAGTGGGGGACTCGCCCGGATTCCAGGGGACGTCGACGTAGATGCCCTTGACATCGATCGTGACGACGCTCGACGCCGTGGGCGCCGTCGTAAACACGTGCGTAATGCTCGCCGCCGCACCGGCTCCGACCGCGGGTGCGACGATATCGACCGAAGCCAGCGGGTACTTCTTGAAGAGCCCCTTGGCGGTCAGATGACCTTGCCCATCGACACCATGGGAGATCGCAGCGTCGTCGGGCCCGAAGATTTGACGCACCACCGTGTCCGGAGTGATGTCGCCGTCCGCCGTGTTCTTCGGAGCGATGATCAGCGCGCGATTGACGGCCGCCCCGGGTCCGCTCACACCGCCAAGCAAGTCGATGGTGAGAAAGAACCCCGGCGTTTTCACCGAGGAAGCGACGGCCTTAGCTACCATCGGTCAGCTCCTCGTTGACGGCCGGCGCCTCACCGCTCACGGGCGCGGTCGGAGCAGCCGTCTCCGCCTGCTTCGTCGCTGCCGCATCGGCCTTCCGCTCGGCCTCCGCCTCGTCTTTTCGGCGCCGGACCTCCGCTCCGCGTTTCCGCTCGGCGTCCTCCTGCGCCTTCAGGAAGGCCCGGTAGTCGGCCTCGGTGCGCTGGATCAGGGATCCTGCTCTCAGCGCCCGGCCGTACTCCCGGCCATATTGCGCCATCTCCTCGCGGGTGATCGCGACCACCTCGTCGGGGCGATAGCGAATGGTCCGCCCGTTCTTGTCGGACGGATCCCGCTCCGCGGCGATCATGGTCCCGGGACCGAATCGCGTCACCGGCACGGGGTTTTTCGGGTCGAGACTGACGAACAGGGCGAAGCGCGACAGGTCCACGAGGGACAGCGCTACGGCATCAGGAAAGTAACGTCGATTTTCTGGCCCTCTGGCAGCGGGCCCTCGGCCTCGAGGATGTCCACGTAGCGGGACCGGAGCCATGGGGCGAACGTGCGGGCGTCCTGACGGCAGAGTGCGATTGCGGAGCGCAGGGTCACCGCGTACACGTAGGCGCTCGGACCCCTCGTGAAGCGTGCGCGCTCGAGCACTTCGACCGAGCCGGACGATGCGAGCAGCTCGCCGTCGAGGTTGCGCCCGACGTCGGTGAGCGACTCACTCACCGCGACCATGAGGTCGAGACCCTCTCGCCGGCGCCGGGGATCGGCGTCGGTGCGGCTCGTGATGATGTAGGCGGCGAACTGCTCAAAGTTGAGCGTCACGCCGCTCTGCACTCGGGACGAGCCCCGAGACATCCCAGTCGTGCGCCCCTCGACTGGAGTCGAGCGAAACCAGATGAGCAGCACCGCCGGGAATCGCCCAAGCTTTGCGTCAAAGAAGTCCTTGGCCTGGGTACCAGTCTCGAGGTCCTCGAAGAACCGCACCTCTTTGATCCAGCCCTCGGCGCCACCCGTGAAGTCGGCCGTCACGGTCACGGTTGGCTCAAGCCCGGCCACATCCGGGTACCACCGCAGGACGTCGCCTGCCTTGAGGTTTGCCCACTTGCCGCCGACGTTCGAGACGAGCGTCACCTGCGTCCCTGCGCTCGTTACCGTCCACTCGCCGCCCTCGTTGTGCGGGAGCTCGGTGGCCGGGTCTGCGTCGGTCTTGAACGGCCAGTGATACATGGCCGCTCCGTCTCGCACCGGCACCAGGTAGGTGTTTCGCGGCACGACCACGTCCGCCCCGGTCGCCTTCGCCGTGACGGCCCCGGTGCCCCTAGTGCCCGTGAGCGGGTGCAGTTGCGCCATGTAGGCGTTCGCCAGGTCCTCGATGGTGTTCATGCGCCGATCACGTCCTGCAGCAGCATCTCCGCCACGCTGTCGGTGAAGCCCTCGAAGTCGATAGCGGTGAAGTCACGCAGGGGGATCTTCGTCCGAGGTTCTTTGCTCACATGATAGATGGAGTAAGGCACGTCGGTGCCCGCAGCGGCCTCCGAGGGCCCGCTCGACGGTTGGATCGAATTGAATAGGACCGCGGTGTCGCGAAGGATGGTGTAGGGCTCGGTCCCGCGGCGCGACGACTTGGTCGAGTCGGCCAAGTCCTCCCACCTCTTTCCGCCGGCGACCGCGCCCTCCTCGAGGAACACCTCCTCGATCTGGGCGACGAGCTCCTCGGCAATCGACGGCGTGAAGTGAGCGAGGTTCTGCCCGCGCGCCTCGAGCTGGCGGACCACCTCGACGAGATCCGACGCGTCGTAGCTGACGCCGGCGAGGTCGGCCATCAGAACCCGCCCGGGCCAGGCTTTCCCGAGGCCCTGTCGGCCGCACTGGCGGCGAACACGAAAGGAGGGTCGGCGGCGTCGATGCCGGCGCCCACACGCTTGTTCTTCACGCCCACCGCGGCTTCGGAAGGGATCCGTAGGTCCGCCTTCTGCATTGCCTTGAGGCGCTGGATCGCCCGTTCGCGCACCTGGTGAAAGCGCCCCTGTCCCTGGTCGTTCAGCCATTCGCTGCGCCGCTCGCCGGCGTACCCCATCGCGATCGCGGCGGCAGTCCGGCGCAGCGTCTGGTCGGCGACGAGCTGGTCGAGGTCATCGTCGGTGTACCCCTTGCCCTTGAGGTGGGCGCGCACGTCAGCGTCCGCATCGGCGAGCACTTCGGCGACGATGCTGGCATCCGCAACACCGTCGCCGTCGTCGTCGAAGAATTGCAGCCACTGGTCCGCCGAAAAGCGAGCCTTGACCGCGTCCTCGTCAACGAAGCCCGCCATGGGATTACGCCGAGCGCTGCGCCCTGGGCGGTGGCTTGACCGAGATCAGCCCACGCCGCCCAAGCGTGCGCAGCCGGTCGCGTGAGAGCAGTCCCTTCGGCACCCGCTGCCCGATTCCTAGGTGGATCCGGCGACCGCTCTTTTGCACCATGATCGGGTCGCGCACGTACAGCGTCTTGCCGTTCGCCGTTTCCTCCCACTTTGGCGGCGGCTCCTCGACCTTGTCCGGCACATCCGGATCGCCGAGAGCAGCGATTGCCTCCTCGAGCTCCTCGGGTGAGTCATCGGATGCATCGTCGACGTTGTCGAAGTCGACGTCATCGAGACTCGCCGTGTGAGCCTGGGCCTGCTCTTGCGCCTTTCCGGTTCGCTTACCGCGCTTATTGTTGGTTGCCATGTTTCTTGCCTTTCTAGAAGGCCGTGGCAACCCGCGCGAACGACTCGGCCGGCGCTACGGCCAGTGACCCAATCAGGTCTTGACGTTCTTGATCAGCCCGCCGCACACGTCGCTGATCATCTTCACGTCTTCGGCGTGGCCCGCTACGAGCATGGTGCTGCCCTCGAGACCTTCCTCCTCGACCTGATATTCGCGACTGGTGTAGCCGGTGCCGCTCTCACCGCGACGGCGGAACGTCTGAATCGTACGCACCGACATTGGGTTTCCGTCCGCACCAGGCGGGTTGCAGGTGAGCACCACGTCATCACCGAGAACGAAGTCGAGCAGTCCCGTGCTCTCGTTCAGCTGCTTCTCTGGCGTGACGTGGAACGGAGGGAATCCCGGGATGACGAAGTCGAGCTGCATCTGGGCGCCCGCTCCCTTGACGGCCTGCGCCTGCGGCGCGTTGTCGCCGAGCATCTGCCGCATGTGGTCGCGCACCGACGGGTGCCGCAAGAAGATGTGCGCCCCCACGGGTGCCATCCAAATGTCCGTGACGGGCTGCGCGGAGGCCTCGATCCGCGTCTCCAGGTCGAGGATCGGGTCGCTGTTCAGCGGGTCATCCCACGCCGTCGCAAGCGTCACGCGGTTGGCTGCGTTCCAGCTGGCGGTGTTCCGCAAGATCGTCCACACCCGGGACTCACGGTCGAGACCGAGGCCACGCGCTACGATCTGCCCGCTTGCCTGCTTGAGGTCGTAGTTTGCCTGCGCCGCCGTCACCTTGGGGATCAAGCTGCCGAGCTGGCGCTCGAGCACCGTGTAGTCGAGCAGCGTGGACTCCGGGTCGATCTGCCGCACCCGGCTGCGCCGGGACCCTTCGACGTTCACGGTCTTGAACATGTTGTTCAGGCCGAAAAACCGGAACTTGTCGGTGTCCTTGTCAACCAGGAAGACGGGCGCCACCTCGTCGGCCCGCAGCCCGAAGGGAGAGAACCCGGCGATATAGGTGTCCAGCTCCTCCTGGATCGTGACGTCCGAGGGAGACAGCGCCAGGGTGATGGTCTCGCCCGCGCGCCCGATGCCGGGCTGGTCCGCCGCGAGCATCACGCTCATGGTGGCTGCCTGTGCGATTCGTCGAAGTTTCATGGTGCGTTGCTCCCTATGCTGCTCTCTGGACTAGGCTCCGTGTTGCTGGCCTGGTGCGACGAGGGTTGCCTCGATGAGGTCGCCGGCGACTCCGCCGGTCGTTTCGGAGATGGCGCCGACGCACTGGAGATCGGCGGAGACTGGGATTGCGCGACCGGTCCCGTCGGAAGTGAGTTTGATCCCCTCGGCCGCCACGGCGGCGCCGATCTCGAGGATCACGGTACCCAGGCTCCTGGCGATGTCGCCGTTGGCCCCGTCCGCGATGTTCTCGAGTGAGACGCCCTGGATGACATCCGTCGCAGCTGCCGCCAGCTGGACAGCGTCAGGCCCGTTGCCCGGGTCGTTCTTGATGAACCGGTGCGGGGGTACGGCGACGCCGCTGCGGTTGCGGCCAGGGACGATATGGGGCGTGTCTTGTCTCAGTTTCGGCATTGCCTTCGCTCCTGGGTGACCTGGGTGATTCCCCCGCCGCTAGGCGGACAGTTGCGTGTTGCTCGTGAACACCACGCCGCTCTCTCGGAGCGCGCGCAGCTCTCGGAAAGCGTCGTCGCGACCGAGCCCCTGGTTTTGGCTGCAGAGGTAGGACACGGCCCGCTCGGTGTCGTTGCGGCCCGCGTGCTTGCTGACGTCGACCACCTTGCCGCCGCCGGTGGCTCGGTTCGCGTCGTTGCCGAGCGCGAGCGTTCGCGTCTCGGAAGCCGCCGGTGGCGTGAACTGCGCGCCATCGGGGCCGGCAACGAGCTGCGTGAGCAGGTGAGCGTGCTTCGCCTCGGGCACGCCGTAGTGCGTGAGGAACGCCTTGCGACCGGTTTCCCTGGCATTCGCGAGCAGCTTGCCCCGGTCGGCCACACCCTCGGGCACCTTCGCGGACTCCTCCCGGATGAGCACAGCGCGATGCGAGGACAACGCGACGGAAGCCGACTTGTCGAAGCCCTTGGAGGTCAGCGCGGCGTTGACGTCCATCTCGGCCTGCGCCTCGTCGACCTTGGTCTGTTGCGCCAGGGCGGCGTCGAGCTCCGCCTTGACCGAGTCAAGCTTGCTCGCCGCGTCTCGCAGTTGGGCCACGTTCTCGAGGGCGGCCGGGGCGTCCTTCACACCCAGAGCACCGAGGATGCTCTGCAGGTCACCGCCGGCGGATGCCAACTCCTGCACAGCGCTCTCGACGTCCGCATCCTCCTGCAGCATCCGGACTGAAAGCGTCACGCGGCTTTTGGTGAGGATTGCGGCCAGTTTCTTTCCGAGGTCACTGAGTCCCATGGCTTCTCCGGGTGGTGCTTTCGACTGCGTCGACTGATCGCCCTCTGCCAGCCCCCCGGCAGCCTTGCGAATTTCCGCGCCTAGCTCTTCGAGGGTCGAAGTGACGGGCAGACCGAAGGTCGTACGCAGGGCGGCGATGAGGTCGTCGACCTCGAGACCCTGCGGGGGGATGCCAGCTCCGCTCGCCCAGCCGAGCACCTTCTCGACCTCGGCCATTGTGGCGGCCGTGTCGGCGGTCGCCGGCAAGCCGAGCAGCTCGCGCGTCTGCTCCAGCGCCTTCTCGGTGGATCCGGCGGGGTAGCCATAGAACTGGGAGAGCCCCCTGAGCCCCATCCGGGCAGCGGCGATCGGAATGGGCGTCAGCTCAGTGAGGAACGGCTGATTGGTGAACGCGATGCTGGTGATCTTCGGGCCAATATCGTTGCCGGAGACCCCATCGATGGCCTTTGGGTTGAAGGCGATCGAGACGTACTGATACTCCTCGTCGGCGATCTGCTGACGGACCTTCTTTCCGAGCTTCGTAAGCGCCCAGAGCTGCGCTTTGCCGTCGCTACTCTGGCGCACCTCGAGGTCGCGAGCCCACGCTGGGGCAGGCGTTCCGCTCTCGGGAATCGCCCCGAGGAACGCAGCCATTTCGCTGGCGTGCTCGTAGTCATACGGCACGACGGGAGATGAGCCGTGGCCGTCGTCGCCGAGCTTGAAGCGCGCATCCGCCTTGAAGTTGCGGACCATGGTGGCGAACACATCCGCGTTGAGCGCGAAGGGACCGGACTTGTGGCCTCGATACTCGCCCTCGGTGGCCACGTGGATCCACTTGACCTCGGGCACCTCGGCGCCGACCGAGGCCTCCTCGAGGCGGATCGACGCGGCAAGCAGGAACGGGCGAAGCATGGCCTAGACCCTCGGCGGCCAGTTCCAATGGCCGGGCTTCGGTTCGGGCGAGTAGGGGACCAGGCGATTGAAAAACTGCCCGGTGGGGTTGAGCACGCAGAGCCCGACCCTGCCCTCGCTATCGCCCTCGACCTCGGTAATGATCGCGGCGCGCGGTTCTGGCAGATACTCGCCGCCGGGCGTTCCGTAGCTCTGGTAGTGGACGATGCGTCCGATGCTCGGAGTCATCAGCCCACCGTCCCGGCGCGCTTGAGCAACCAGTCCGTGCCGTCGAACTGAACCTCGGCGAAGCCGACGAGGGAGGCGGGGAGCACGACGATCGTCCCGCTACCAGTCCCCCCGTTGGTGAGGGTCAGGGTGAACGCCTCGGCGTCCACGCGAGTGATCGTGATGGTGTCGCCGGCCTTGGCGCCAGTCGGCTGCACGACCGGCGCGCGGTTCGCGGTCAAGGTCGCGGCAGGGAGGCGCCGCCAGCGGCCCTGGCTCACGAGGATATCGTTCGCGTTGTCGCCCAGGTCGGCACCTGGGTCCTTGATTTCCGCCTGCAGGCGGGCGAGTAGCTGAGCGCTCATGGCCGGCGACGCTACGGACGCCGCCGGTGCCTCGCGAATATCAGGACTGTTCGACGACGATCGTGGAGCTACGCGAGAAGTAGGCCGGGAGGGCCTCGAAGAAGCGCTTGCCGTCGTCTGGACCGACCAACCCACGCCTATCACGCACGACGCGCTGCTCGAGCATTCTGCGCAGCTGACCGGAGCCCCGCTCCCACTTGATGGAGACCCTGTCTCCCTTCAGTTCGAGCGTTGCCTCGAGGCGGCGATCCGAGCCGTCCTGGTTCTGCGATGAGATGGTGAGTGTCACTTGATCAGCTTGTCGATGGTTTGGAGCTCTGCCGAGTCTATCAGCTCACCCGGAGCGCTGAACGACAGCTCGATTGTATGAGCGATGTCAGGGTCTTCCACCTTCTCGAGGACATCCCGAGTGAGCCTACCCGTCTGCTGCAGGTGACGGGCCCGTACCAGGGCGGCCCGCCGAGCTGGCTTGGGTATGCCCCGGCGCTCCAGGATGCGATTCAGATCCTTGAGCTTCAGACCTCGCACGCGCTTGAGGATGTCGCTGTCTAGCCCGACCAGGTCGGCGCCGGGAACGCTCCGAAACCCCTCCGGGAACTGGAGCGGGAAAGCGAGCCCGTTGTCGATGGCAATGCAGCGCCCATCCGGCCGGATCATGGCATTACCCAGGTGGCGATCGCAGTTGGCGGAAATGAAGTCGAGCGCCGTGGTGCGGTTGGCCGTCTTGGCCTCGGCGACGGTGCCAAGTGGTGATTTCAGGAACGTCTTCGCGTCGCTGGCGAACTCCTGAAAGCTGCCGACGCCCATGCCGGAGCCAGATAGGTCCGCGGCGATGGTCGTCGGCACAACCGTCGCTCCCCCCAGCGCGCGATCCAGGTCATAGGCCGCTGCCTCGCGCTTGTAGAACCCTCCCTCCTCCCACGTGTCACCCAAGCCCGTCTCGCCGGAGGCGGGCTTGTAAACTGCCCTGATCGTCTTTCCGTCGGCTGTCTCCAGCTCGACCAGCTGGGTCTGATTGATGCCGCCTCGGAGCCGCTGCTGCGCCCCTCGCACTTTCGCCGACTCCATCTGCTGCGCCAGGCCTGGGGCGGGACGCTTGGGAGCTGGGCGGTTGCGCGGTCTTCTCGGCGGTGGGATGCGTGCGGGAGGGCTTGGCTGTTGAGCGACTGAACTGGCTGGACGACTCGGTACGCTGAACGACCTACGGCCACCGCCGCTCCACCCCGGATCGGGCAGGGGTGTCGGCATGTCCTCACCGCGTACGATCGTGAGCCCCTTTCGCATGCGCAGCGACCGCACGCGGCATCTGCAATTAAATCCACTGGGCGGATAGGCTCGCCGCCACCAAGGGTCGTCTGCTCGCAGTACCTTGCGATGGGCGCCCTTGTGCGTGACGCGGCTCCGACTGTCGGCGACCGAGATCCACTGCCACAGCGGCCGCAGCGCGAGCACCTGGGGCTGGGTTTGCTGCTGGTAGCGCCCGCCGTTGTAGGCCGACATGGCGCCAGTCCTGAACACGGTCTCGACGTGACTCGGGTTGCGCGGAGTCCACCCGGCGGACTCGAGGCGCTCGTTGACCGCCTTGCGGAAGTCCCGCAGCTCCGCCCCCTTCGCGACCTGGCGCACGAGCTCCCGCTTGACGGTGTCGACCACGCGCTTGCTCGCGGCGCCGGCGACCGTGAAGGCCTGCGTCCGGGCCTCGTCGGTCATCGCGTCGAACACGTCGCGCGTGACGGGTGAGCGCCGCTCGAAGCTCGCGATAGCGTCGTCGATCCCCCGGTGAGTGAACCTCGGCTGCGTATCGAGCAGGATCGGGTGATAGCGTGCTGACACGTACGCACCGAACCGGGCCGGAGCGACGAGGTCGTCCTCCTCGGCCTCGTAGTCCGCATCGAGGGCACCGAGCATGCCCCCGTGCAGGCTCGCGTCGCCGAAGGCCTGGGCGAACGCGTCGCGGTCGAACCGCTTCGCCGCGCGGTCTATCGCGCGCTTGATGGCCGCCGGATCGTCGAGGTCCTCGATTGCCTCGAGCAGCTCATCGACCCACGAGCGAACAGCCCGGGTTGCCTTGCGCACCCCGCGCTCGACGATGGCGTCAGGGGAGCCGAACACCGTGTCGGGCTGGGCTGCGAGCAGGATCCGCCCGCCGCAGTCAGAGCACGACGCGGCCGGCATCGTCCATCGCCCGCCACGGGGCGCCCGCCTTGGCCCTCACGACGCCGCAGTCGCGGCACTTGCGCTTGCGCCCATGCCCGCAGCTGTCTGCCTTCGAGCTGTTGAGCGCGCTGGCGACCTCCGCTCGCTCCTCGATGTCGGGCGGGGGCTCCGCCGGCATCTGCCGCGAGTCGCCGATCGCCTTCCAGGCCACCGCCCACTTCGGCTCGCCGGTGGCCTCGTCGAGCTCCACGTCGCGCGATCGCTCCACTCCGCACATGGGGCAGCGGTTGGGCCGGCCGTGCTCGCACCGCTCGATCCCGAGCTCGGTCATCTTGCGGGCGAGGTCCCGCGCCTCCTCGGGCGTGTTCGGCTCGGGATCGCCCGTGGGGGGCATCTGCGAGGGGGGCTCCTCGATGCCCGGGAGGGACTGCTGTGCGGGTCCTGGTGGCGCTGGCGTGCCTTCGGGCAGGTTCACCTCGGCGGTGGGCTCGGGGCGGAGCTCTCCCGGCTGCGGAGCCTTGCCGGGCGGGTAGACGACCGCGATTCTCGGAGCCGGAGCCGGTTGTCCCATGGGCGCCTCGGGGTGCACTTGCACGAGGATCGCCTCTCCCTCGTTCGGCGGGCGGAAGCCCGAGCGCTCTCGGGCGTCATCGACGCCGACCGCGAGCCCGATACTCGCCGCCTTCTCGATCGTGTCGAGTTCTTCCTTTGGATCCTTGCGCTGCTCAGGCTCGATGAAAAACCGGGGGGCGTTGATGAGCTCGTGCGGGCCGCGGTTCACGGCGATGATCGCGTCGACGAGGTAGTCCTCGATGCTCTCCGCGCAGTCGGCGCCGTCGCCCTCGATTATGAGGTCCTCCTCGGTCTTGTGCACCTCGGATTGGTTCGAGCCGAGGCCCGCCGGCTGGGCGTCGGTGGTGCTGGTGGAGCCGAGTACGAGCTTGGAGATCGTGAGCTCCGCGTGCTCGATGGTGTCCTTGTGCACCTCGCCCTTTGCGTCAGGCGAGACCACCGTGGCTCTGAGCCCGCGAGCGAGTCGCGCCGTGTTCGTCGCTCCGAGCGCCTGCAGCGCGTCGAACGACTCCTCGAGGTCCTCGTCGTTTGGGTTCTCCTGGTCCTGCTCGAGGATGCGCCAGGGCTTGCCGAACAGCTCCATCAGGATCAGCCGCTCGCGAACGCCGAACCGGCTGAAGAAAGTCCAGTACAGGATCCGCGGGCAGAGCCCCTCGCGCTCAGGGTAGTCGCTGAAGAGACGCGGCTTCCGCACAACGAACTTGAAGGGGACTCCGCGCTCGATGGGATAGCCGGCGGTGTCCGAGAAGTCTCCACCCCACTGGTCCGCATCAACGATGCGCAAGTCGCGCTGTTGCCCGAACGAGAGCCGCCGAGGATGCATCCAGTGGAGGTCCACCGCCCGGTAGGGCCACGGGCCGCCGACGAACTGCCACTCGACCTCGAGCGCCGAGCGGCCGTCGAAGCTGGCCCATGCCAGATCTCGGAGCCGCGAGCGAAAGCGCTTGAGCCCCCGCATCTGGCTCTCGACCTCGCGTTGGTAGTCGCGGGCCTTGTCTCGATCGACGCCGGCGCCGCTGGCCGGTTCGGTGCGCCAGGGGAGGGAGGTCACCCGGTTGAGGCGCTTCTGCAGCACCGAGTTCGCGTGGCCGCTGAGGCTGATCGACTCGCGCCCGAGGTCCGCCATGGGGCGCATGAACCCGTTGTTCGCCGACCGGATCGTGTAGTCGATGCGGCTGAGGTCGAGGCTCCGGCCGTAGTGGGTCCGGTAGTTCTCGATGCGCTTCAGGTGCGAGTGCTGCACCGTCACGAGCGCCTGCCGGTCGAGCGCCTGCGGGTGCTTCGGGGGGAGTGCGGTCAGGGTGCGGGCCTGCGTGTCGCGGCGCTGGATCGTCTCGAGCTGCGTTCGTCGCCGCGGGATGTATCGGTGCACCCGGCGACGCTATGGCGCACGCTACTGTGCGCCGAAGAACTGGCGCACGCGGCGCACGAGCGCTTCACCGGCGCGTCGGCCTCGGGCTCCGGGGGCGGTTTCGACCAGGAGCTCGCGGCTCAGGCGCGTCGCCTCGTGCCTGTGGGATACGGCGGACCGCTCGAGCTGATCGGCAATGGCGCGCAGCTGCTTCGCTGTGTGCTCAAGGGCCTCCGCTCGGCCTTGGGCGCGGCCTACCTCGATGAGGGCGGGAGTCTTGGAGGTCATCGCCTCAGCTCCTTCGCCTTCCGGATGAGGATCGAGCGTATCTGCTGGGCGCGCCGGCGGCCACCGCTGAGGGAGGGCTCGACGGGTTCAGACTCGACGGCGAGGTGGTCCAGCACGAGCGGCACGGCGCCGTCCGGTGTGTTCAGCACGGCCACGATTAGACCCCGGGCGCCCTGGCCCGGCAGGTCCGCCCAAACGGTGCCCTCGGTGAACTCCACCGGCTCGAGTCCCGTGAGCGAGCGCAGCTCGTCGCGGTCCGGAGTGAGGCGCTGGCCCTGGAAGGGATCGGGGTGCGGTCCGGCTGACGAGTGCACAGCGTTGACCCCCGTCCCCTGTGCAGCAGTGATGCGCCACTCGCTGATATGCCGGGACAGGTCCCTGACCACTTCGGAAAGAGTCGTGACCCCCGCGTCGAGCTTCAGGGCGAGATCACGGCTGCCCGTGATCTCAGCGGAGACGTAGCCTATGTGGCGCGAGCGCCCACGGTGCCACCGCACCACGTAGGCCAGTCTATCGAACATACGCTCAAGCTCCTGGCTCGGAGGCAGGCGCACGGCAGGGCGTGCGGGCGGCCATGTTTCAAGTCTCAGGTCCTCGGGGGGAGTGGCGACGGGCTCCTCTCTCGCTCGCACCCGCACGCGCTGCCGGGTCTCATCGATCAGCCTCTGCCGGGTCTCATCGATCAGCCTCACGATGTCCGACTCCGTCGAGTCTCTGGACACCAGTAACTGCAGCGGAGGCAGGTTTGGGTTGTCTGGCTCGAGCTGTAGCCGCGTCCACTGGCCGCACTGGACGACCGCGCGCAACGTCGGACCTCGGTTCAGCTTCCACATGAGCTCGACCACTTCCTCACGCTTGCATTCTCCAAAACTCGGAAATCTCGACATTCATTCCTCCTAAAACGGCGACTCCGCCAGATGCGAAGTCTTGCGGCCGCTGCGGGCCGGAGCTCCTCGAAGCCCTCCGAGGCCTCGCTTGAGTGCGCCCGCTAGGGCGGGGGCGAAGTCGCAGTGTCTCCCGTCCGTAGTCTTGGGCAGCACGATCGCGTAACCGCCCTGGGTGACGCGCTTCTTCACCGCGCGCAGGTCGCGTATGAGCACCTTGTGGGCCGGCAGCTCGATGCGCTCGGTGTGAACGAACGTCGCCAGGTTGGTGTAGCTCTCGACCTTCTTGGCCTGGGTCGATTGATCCACTTCGAGGGCGAGCCCGTGCCGGCGCGCGAGGTCGCGGTTGCTGGCCGAGGCGTACTGGTCGGTCGCCGCGCTGGTGAGCTGGTAGCTCTTGCAGACCGCCGCGATCTCTTGGAGGCACTTGTCGGGCCGCGTGCCTCTCCACTCGTTGGCGTAGGCCACGATCGCTCGCGGTAGCAGCTTGCCGCCCCGCTGCTCGGCGACGATCCGCAAGACGACCAGCGTCCAGGGGTTGCCGCGCGACTCACCGTCGCTCGGGTCGATGGCCGCGGCGTACCGCCCGCCGAACTCGAACGGGAGCTCCACGGGGCCCTTTCGCGTGCAGGCCTTGAGCGACACGGGGTTGAGCAAGCCCGCCTCAGGATCCGCGAACTCGCCCATCACGTCGGTTTGGTAGGCGAGGGGGTCGACCTCGGCGAGCTCGTCGCACCGCTCGGGCGTCCACCACTTCGGGTTGAGCATCGGCCCGGTGCCGCGCATCACGACCATGCCCTCGGTGGGGTGCCCGAACCCTTCCTCGACCATGTCGAACACCGGCCCATACGGCGCCCATGGTGAGCCGATATAGAGCGCCTGGGCGCCGGGCAACAGACGCCCGATCACTGCCGTGCGTGCGTCCTCGAGATTCACCACGCTCGCCTCGCGGCCCGTCATGCGTGGCGCCTCATCGAAGACGGCGCCGGCGGACCAGCGGGCGACAAGGCCACCGCCGGCGCGAGCACCGGCCACCACCTTGATCTCGACTGGGCGCCCGCTCGGGTGGCGCACGAGCACCGTGTCCGAGGCGTGGTCGAGCACGAGGGCGCGCAGGCGCCTCGACTCCATCATGGTGTCGCGAATGAGCTTGAGCGGGACGGCGGTCACGTCGAGCTTGAGCGAGACCAGCGACACGCGCGGGATCTCACCCGGACCGAGCGAGGCGAGGTCGACCGTCTGCGACATCCGGATCGCCGCGGCGCACGAAATGATCGTCTTGGCGCCTCGGATGGCGGCCAGGAAGCACACCTCTCGGGGTGGACGACCCGGCACGTTCTTGACGGCATCTGGTCCACCGAGCAGCTCACGCACATCGGCGTGCTTCGCGAGCCCCTCGAGGGGGCGCCCGTCGAGCACCCGGCATGCTGCGAGTTGCGCCGGCGTTGCCTCGGCGATGTTGAAGGCCTCACTACTCGTGAGCAGCCACTCGGTCGTGAGGTTCTGCCGTAGCGACTTGAGGGAGCGACGCCGCTCGAGCTCGAGGCGAGCTCGCACGCGGGCTTCGAGCGCGTCGCGGGTGGTCATTCACTCGTCCCCCGGCCTTTTCCCGGTCCTCGAGAACCGGTCGAGCTCCTCGTCGGTCCAGCCCTCGTACCCCGTGATGTTGATGGGGATGGTCTTCTGCACGTCGAGCCCGAGCAGCTTGGCGCGGCGCTCCATGATCTTGATGACCCGGTCAGTGGCCTGCGTGTCGCCCTTCGAGGCGGCCGACCAGAGCGCGTGCAGGAGAGCGTCGAGACGCTGCAGCTCAAGCTCGAGGGCTTCCGATGCAGGCACCCGAATCGCCTCGGCCATGCCGGTCTGCCACGCCTTGTACGCCGCTCCCTTGTCGGCGTAGCCGACCTTCTTGGCAATCTGCTCGAACGTGTGCCCCTGCATGCGCATCTCGAGGCACTTTATGCGTTTGCGGTGGGCTTCTATGTTCGCCGGCTTCGAGCGCGGCGGGGGCTTCTTGCGGCCCTTCTTGGGGGATGGCTTGGTTGTCCTCCCTTGGGTTCTCTTAGGCGCCATGGGCCCGTCTCCGCCTCACCCCTGCACCTCGGGCCTGAACTTGGCCGTCCAGATCGTGGAGTCGACGTCGTCGCTGGACGCCCGTACGGTCGCGAGCTCCCACGGCTGCGCCGGCGGGCACACCTCGACGCGGTCGACTCCCGCCGCGCGGCAGACCACCCGCACGATCGCGGAGTCTTTCTCGGTGAGCACGACCCGAGCATCCTTCGGCGCGTTCATGACCTGAATGCGGGGCGTGACGATGCCGCGGCCGACTTCACGGTGCTTCTTGGTGCGCGGCGGAGTCATGCGCCCGTCCATGTCCGGGAATCGCAGCTGCGTGCACACGTTGCCCTGACCGTCCTTGATGGTGCACAACACCCTCCCGGTGTCCTCGATGCGGATGAGCTCTTGCGACTTGCCTGGGGGTGCGAAGCGGGCGACCTGGGCGCGCTCGACGTTGCGGTGGGCACGCTCGAGGAGAGCCCGGCCGAGGTACCACTCGAGGGCAACGTCGCCCTTCGCCATGCCGTCAGCCTCGACAGCACGGTCGCCGTCGGTGGCGTACACGAGGGCCCTTCCGTCCCCCACGTTCACCGAAACCCACGAGCGATCGTCGTTCTCGTCCTTCGCGGCGAACGCGAGGAGCGCGGCGATCTCGTCGCGGTTGAGGACCAATCCAGACTTGGAGCAGAGCACTACAGCAGCCTCCCTTCCGTGTAGGGCCACTTTTTCTGCACCACCTTCTTTACCGTGCTTCTTGCCACGTGGAAGTCTGTCGCGACTTGGGTCAATGTGCGTCCGCTGGCCGCAGCGACTCGGATGTCGAGCACTTGTTCCGCGCTCAACCTAGCTACCCGAACCAGACCGTTCTCGTATGCGCCGGTGCCTTCAATGGCAGCGGTGACGGTCGGCTTCGATACCTGCAGCAAGCGGGCGATCCTTAGCTTCCCAAGTCCATGTCCATACAGTTCTTTGGCCCGCTGCACCTGCTCACTGTTAAGCGATGATCCTCGGCCACGTTGTGTGCGGCGCCCCCAGAACTCCCTCTTTCGCCGACAATCGCGAACGAACGCTACGCCAGCCCTCTTGCACTTTGGGCACGGCTGCTCGCCCGCTTTCAGATGACGCAAGTAACCCGCATGCGTGCCTGTGGCAACCTTGCCCTTGTCGGGACCGTGGCGCACTCTCGACGAACAAAGCATCAGTCCTCCTCGTCCTCGGTGCCATCCTCGCCGTCGTCGAGTTCGAGGGCGTGAGCGAGCACCCGGGGATCGTCGAGCATGTCGCCCATTCCCACGCGTTCGATCTGTCGGACCCGCTCACGGGTGACGTTCAGGTAGCCCATTGTGGCGTCGAGCGAGTGCGCCCCCTGGTCTGCCACGTCGAGCGAGCAGCTCTCCTCCATGTCGCCGGGCTCGATGTCGGGGAAGTTGAGGCGGATGTTCCCGTTCTGCCGGACGTCGAGGTACAGGTGGTGCTTGCATCCGACGTATGGGCAGGGGCGGGGGACGTTCGAGCATTCTTCTCGCGTCTTGGGGCGCCAGTAGAACACCTGCTGCGCGTCGCGCTCGCTCGCCAGGACCGTGAGACGGCGCGCGGAGAGCTTCTTCCGAGGCACTACCTCGGTATTGCGCGGCTGGTACTTGCGCCGCGTGCGTGCTGGCGCTGGTGATGACACGGGGGCTTGCATAGAGTCTAGCCCGCCTCCTCGTACAAGTCAGGTTGCGCAGCTGCGGCCGCTCGCTTCTCGCGTTCGGATTGACGCTTCCGTTTGCGCTCTTCGAGATGCGACTCCCATGCCGCTTCGAAGTCGAGATGCAGCTTGGAAAGCGCGGTGCCTTTGACCACGGTGGACGTACAGTGCTCCGCCAGCTGTTTTGCGTCGTCGCCCATCTCTCCAGCGAACGCGCGATCGAACAGCCCCTTGCGGGCAGCGGCTTCGTGCTTCTTCTGCTGCCGCTTGAGATGTTGCTCGAAACGGTCGCGCCCCTCGTCTAGGCGCGCCTCGTACTTCTGCGCCGAGTACCAAAGATCGATGAGCATCGAGACCAACTTCGGGTCATGAACAGCGTCCAGCTTCTTCCGCTGATAGTCGGGCATGTGGTGCGGATACTCGGGTCTTTCCATTGGGTTACCGTTTCGGCAGTGACGCAATCTTGGCGGCGAGCGCGTCGTGCTTAGGGTCTCTCGATGTTCGGGCGAGGGCTTGCTCGTGCTCCGAGCCCGGGGCAGGCGTCTTGCCGCGGTCGTTCATCACCGCGACGCGCAGGTAGTTCGTCAGCCGCTCCGCCGGCCATCGCTTCTGCTCGGCGCAGAGCTTGCCGGCAATGCGCGTGACCACTTGCTCGGCGACATCGCGACGAGCACCAGCCATCTCGCATCCAGAGAAGAATTGCTCGCCCAACCACGCGACGATCTCGCTCGGCTTTGGGCAAACCAAATGGCTCGTAACAGCGTCCTCGTCCTCCTCCGTCGCTGCATTACGCGCGCTAACTGACAGGTCTTTAGGAAGAGGATTACTGGCTAAAATAGATCCGGAGCCGGTACCGGAGCCGGATCCAGACGCGCGCGGGGCTGGCTCGGCTGGACCAGCCGGCTGGTGCTTCGGCTGGAACCTGCCGGCTGGTCCGCGGCTGGCTCGGCTGGCTCGTGCTTTGCCACCCAGCTGGCTAGGTGTCGGCTGGTTCGGCTGGTCCAGCCGGCTGGGTTCGGCTGGTGATGGCGGCCCTGTTCCCTTCTGCCCGTACCGCTCCGCCCAGTCGACGAGTACGTAGCTGTCGCCCTCCTGGCGCCAGAGCCCGACCCGCAGGAGCGCTTTGGCGTACGCCCGCCCCTTCGGGTCAGGGAAGAGCGTCAGCGCCACCTTGACCGGGAAGCGGTCCACGGGCTCGCCCGCTTTCTCGCGGGCCTCCTGGCGCCGCCTGCAGTAGCAGTGCGCGTAGTCATGCCAAGCCGAGGCGGCGATGCCGGCCTCGATGCGCCGCTCGTCCTCGTTGGCGTGGTCGTCCAGGAAGACCCAAGTCATCCGGTGAGCGCCTCCTTGTCGTCGGTTGCGACCAGCGCTCCCGCTTTGGCGACGCCAGGGCCCACCTCGAGGGACGTGAGCAGCGCGTCGAGCCGCGCGGCCAGGGTAGCGTTTACGGCGCGCATCTCGTTGACGCGCCGAACCCCGGACATTGCCGTGGTGTGATCCCTGTTGCCCACGGCGCGGCCTATCTCGGGGTAGGAGAGCCCGCGATGCCAGAGCAGCCAATACGCGGCGAGGCGGGCTAGTGCGACCGTCTTGGAGCGCCCACGCCCCTTGATGTCGTCCACCGGGACGTCAAACCGGAGCGACACGGCGCGCAGTATCGCGTCAGCGCGGGGTGTGATGTCGCTCGCGCGCTCCATGGCCTTCGCTTGCCACTGCAGCCGGCGCATCTGTCGCATCTGTCGCTGCGCCTGGTCCCGGTGCCAACGGTCCGTTTCGGTCATGACCGCGTCCTCCGTCTCCGCTTGCCGCGCTTGACGGCGGGTGGCAGGTCTTGGGGCTTGATCTGTCGGCGAGCTATCTCCTCGAGGGACGGAACGAACACGCTGCGCGGAGGCAGCACTGTGATTCGAACATCCTCGACATGACCAACCGTGCGACCGTCGACCCGGATCTCTGCGTTGCGCTGCTTGATGTACGCCTCGGCGTCGCGCTGGGCCCGCAGGTATCGCTTGACGGTCATCATGCCGCGCGCCTCCGTCGCTTGGGCACCTCGGGAGGAGGAGGCAGCGCGAGCGCGTAGCCTCCGAGGCCGCTCAGCAGCCAGTTCGCCACGACGAAGGCGTCGGCCTGGTCAGCGCTCCAGTCGTCAGGCATGCCCATGGTCCGCAGCGTTTGAAAGACCACGTCCTTCTGTTTCGGCGGCTTCGGCCCGCCTTTCTTCGCGCGCGTCGGTGGAAGCTTTCCAAGCAGGAGCTTGCGCGCCGTCGCCGGCGCCACGGCGACGATCGACAGACCCAGGGCGTGCCGCAGTGCGGCCTTGACCAGTCCACCGAGCTCGCCGATCGCGTGCGTGTGACTTCGCCCCGGGACGGACCGCATGGCGTACTGCTCGACGACGAGATGGGTCGGGCGGTGGTCCTTCGCGAACGCGAGCACCGAGTTGGAGATCTTGACGATCCGCTCAATGCGCTCGTTCTCCGTGGCGTCTCGCGGAATCTTCGGCTCGAGCTTGCCTCTGTGAATGCTCGACCAGTTACCGTCCCAGTCACCCGCCATGAGCACGAGGCCCGTGGCGGTTAGGCTGAGATCGAGCCCGAGTACACGCGGTGTCTCGATGACCGCGCCCATTCGCTACTCCGCCGCCTGGGTGCCCGGGATGGAGGTTTGCGCCGCGACCCACTCGAACCCAGTGTCGACCTGCTCGGAGAGCTCGGCGATCACCTCCTCGAGGGTGTGGATCTCCTCGTTGAAGATCTTGTTGGCGCGGGTCTTCTCTTTGACCTTCTTCTGCAGCTTCCGCTCTTGCTTCGCGAGCTCGCGACCGCGCTTCGTGATGTCTTCCTCCGAGAGTTCGCGCTGCACCTGACCGGTGCGGTCGGGCCCTTCCTTCTCCTCGGGTGGTTCCGAGCGGCCCTTCTTCTTGCCGCTTCGCGTCTTGGGACTGGGGGTGGGGCTCTTCTTTGCCTTCTTGGCTGCCATGTCTCTCTCCTCGGTTGTGGCGGGCGTGCCGCCGGTCATCGGTGGGGTGCAGTCGTCTCCGTAGACGCCGTCACCGGGTGCGGCATCGGGGTCCTCGTCGCGGTAGCGGGCGAGACATCGCTCCGTCTCGCCCATTGGCTGGTAGGTGCCGGGAGCGGGCGAAGGCTTGCGGGGTATCTTCCGCGGGGGAGTGCCGCGCTCACACCACGGGCAGCTCAGTGGCTTCTCCGCGGCGACGCCGTGCGCCTCGCAGTAGTACGGGCAGCGCTTCGTTGGCCAGTTGGCGAGCTGCACCACACCGGCGCCAGACCATCTCGGGTCCATGTAGTAGAGGACCGGCTTCGGGCAGCACTGCCCATTGGTTGGGGCCTCGAGGCACTTGTCGCAGCCCGGCTCCATGCCGCGTCGGATGGCGTACTCGGCTCCGAACATCAGCCGCGGCCCCGGTCAGGTTGACAGAACAGATCCCACGTTCGCGGGAACCGGTCGGCGACCATTTCACCAACAGCGCTAGCGTACTGACGGATCTCCCACTGCGCGTTGGAAGCCATGCGCAGCGTCAGGAACGCCAGCCAGTTGCGCAGGTTCGCGCTCGCGCGCATCCGTGAGTATCGCCCCACTGGTAATAGGATTCGTGCGAGCTCCTTTGGAACCCCATCATCGAGCGCTGCTTCGTATCCGGTCTGAAGCGCGTCGTAGCCCACAATGAGAGCTTCTCGAAAGCGATCGGCTGCCCTAACTGTCAGCTCTCGAGCTCCCGCCGCGGTGCCAGCCTGCTTCGTGAGATGCCCGCCGCCGGCCAGGAGTCGCTCGATCGTGGGCACGTAGTTGAGATTCGGTAGCGGAGCGTAGCGAGCGCTCATCTCGTTGTAGCTCTGCGTCCGGTGCCGATGCCATTCCCGGAAGACGAAGATCGGCGCTTGCACCTCGATGACAAGGCCGGCCATCTCGAACGGGGTCGCGTGGTTGTTCCGGTACAGGAATGCGAGGAGCTTCTCGTCGCCCGGCACCTTCACGGTTTCGCTCTCGGTATGACGCTCGTCGTCACAACGACCGTCCGTCTTGCCGCAAGAGCCGCAGGCATACTTCGGCCCCCAACCCTCGAACCCCTTCTGCGTCGACATGCGGGCGGCCTCGATGATCCGCTCATCGGAGCCCCAAGACTCGACCAGCTCGACGTAACCGTGATCCAGGACGTCGATTCTCACGACTGCACCTCACGCTCGACACGCTCGATCATCCGCTGCAGCGCCGACGCATCCCAGCCACTGCGGTGATACAGGAAGAGCTCACGGAGCACGTCGCCAAGAAGGCCGCGATCGACCAGGGCAACGGCGCGCCCGGCATCGAACCACGCCTTGAGGCTCTCGTGTCCTGAACCTTTCTGCGGCCGCCCGGTCTCTCGCCTCAGATACCAAAGAGCCTTCTCGAGATCCTGGCGCTCCGCGCCCTTCTGGCCGGAGCGCCACAGGTACTTCACCGCGTTGCCCAGGTTGAACCCGATGTGCTCGCACACATCAATGGCCTCGACCCCGGACGGGTGTGCGTTGTAGTGAGGCGGGTGATTGACAGGGTCGCTCATCGCTTACGGTGCTCCTCGGCTTGTGGACACGTGACGAAATGCGAGACGTACCGCCGCCCCGAGTCGAAGCCGAGGGCGACCTGCCCGGCTGTCGGCCCCCGGCGGCTCACGTGCGCGACGCTATGCGCGTCGACGTAGACGTTGCCGTCGTCGCGCGGCTCGGGGTCGAGCGGGATAGGTCGCCCGTTCTCGGTGCGGGCCCAGAGCAGCGGGGCGCCGCATGATGTGCAGGTCCCTCGGTTCACTGTGAGTGCTCCCGAAGCACCGGTAGGTGCCTACTCTGCATGATCTTCGAACACGCGATCTCCTGCAGCTGGCGAGCGCGCTCGCGCGTCACGTTGAGTAGCGCCGCTACCTGCTCAAGCTTCGCTCCGCCGCGATCCGCAACGTCGAGCGCGCATGTAACGCCGAGCTCGTGCACTTCGACGTCGGGAAAGTTGAACTTGATCGACCCGTTCGAAGAGACATCTAGATACAGGTGATGCTTGCAGGATACCCACGGACAGGGGCGTTGACCGTACTGGCAGTCTCGACGAACCTTCGGACGCCTCGGTCCTGTTTCAGGCGCCGGGGGATTCAGGCGCTCCAGGCGATTCAGGCGCTCCAGTTCCCGCCGCGGTACGGTCACGGCGCGGCTGCCATGCTTTCGGATGGATCGCGCGCGGTAGTACTCGATGTGGTGCCGGCAGTAGTTCTTTCCCGGTTCGACATGCGATGAGCAATTGAGGCAGACCCCATCGACGCGGTCGGCAGTCCTGTGCATCACGAGCACCCCTCCTCCGGCCGCGGCAGGAACCATGCCCAGGCGCGAATCCGAAACTCGATCTGCGCCTCCGCGGCGCAGGTGTCCGGAGCGGCAACACAGTCGAGGCAACGCTCCGAATCGCCCGAAAAGCAATCAAGCGACATCCGCCCGAGACAGGCCACGCACATCCGGCGCTCGCAGTCGATGAGACTCAAAGCCCTGCCTCCTCAATCCGCCCGCGAATCACCCAGCCGAGATCGCTTAGAAACCGTGGAGCTATCGGATCGCGGCGCAGGTAGGAGTCGACCGCGTCGAGTACAATGGATGCACGCGCGTTGTCCTCGTGCTCGCGCATGCGTGGTGTATTGAGCACGCCGATCACCGGCGGCACGCTCAAGCCTTCCGCGGTATGCGCCTCGAAGATCGGGCGCCCATCGTCGTCGACAAGGCATTCGTCGAGCTCGTGGGCGAGCATCCTGAGGAGCGCCGTGCGGATCTGCGTCGGGACGTCGATGTAGCTCTCCGGTCGTATCTCGTTGCAGAAGATGATCCGAAGCGGTTCACCTGAGGTGCGCTCTTTGACCTCAACCTCGACCCTCAGCGTTTCGGCTGGCCGCAGCTCGTTTAACCAGCTGTTGCCCAGACCGATCGCCCGCACAGCGATGCTGAGCGGTAGCAGCCACACACCGTCGGTGATGTGGTGGCGCGAGTCGCGCGGGTCACCGCTCATGCGGCCCCCCTGGCGCACGTGCGGCACAGGCAGCCGTCCACCGCGCATCCCGCACAGATCGGGATAGCGCAGTAGCCGCACCGAAACTGAGTGACGTCGCCGGCGCCGCAGCTCGGGCACCGGTGCTCCCTGGCGGCACGGACGCGGCGCTCAGTGTCAGCCCGCGCTGCCAGCTGGCGAATCTGCGCTGCGCGGCTATCGACGAGTGCGATCACGACGGACCCGACCAGCAGGCAGCCGGCGAGGATTGCGAGGAGGGTGATGCCGTCGGTCACGCACCCCCCTTTGCGAATAGGTCACCCTGCGGCGCGGGCTCGTTGTGCCCCCGATTGTCTCGCTTCTTTCGCTTCTTTCGCGTGCACGTGGCACCTCGCCGAACCGAACGCACGTCGCCACCAGTGAGCAATCGCCGCATCGCCTCGAACTCGGCGAAGTCGCCGCGCTCGAGAATCGCGCACAGCTCGTCCACGACGCTCGCCCCCTCAGGCGTCGTCATGGACAGCATGCCGGGCACGTTCTCCATCGCGAGCGCCTTTGGCTGTATCTCGCAGACGACACGCCGGAACGAAACCGCCCAAACGAACGGATTGCTCTCCCACGAGCAGCGCTTCGCATTCAGCCCGTCCCACAACTCGCGGAATGCTTCCCGCTGCTCGTGCTCGAGCACGTACGGAAGCTCGACCACGGAGTAATCTATCGGCATGCCTTCGGCTGCGATGTCTTCGGTGGTGATGTCCTGCAGCCGCTCGAGGCGCACGCCGGTCACGTCGAGGTTGATGCGGGAGGCCCACCGAGGCATGTGGATTGATGGGCGCCAGCGGATCGAGTGGTCGTTCTTCGCAGCGGCTACCCACCGCTCTGCGGCTTCAGCTGTATTCGCAATCGGAGCAAACGAGTTGTCCGCGCGAAACCCGATGCCATCGGTGCCATCTGTCAGCTCCTCTGGACGCCAGCACTCGCGTACCCAGAGCCTGTCCCCCGCAACTCCGTACGGGCAATAGCGCTTTATCGATTCTGCGAAGTCGGACCATTCGACAGCGAAGACTCGGTCGCGCCACTTCCAGCCCGATGGGCGGTGTAAGTCGAGACGGCCGACCGCTTTCGTGTTCGGCAACGTCCGAACCGGTTGCGGATTGACGAGCCGCCGTGTCTGCGTCTTTTTCCCAGCGAGGATGGCGCGGACCATCTCGCCCGAGAACAGGATCGGACGCTCACGCACGGAAGCACCTCCCAACCGCCCACCCCGCGCCGATCAGCGCGAGGTCGCGGCAGTAGCGGATGACGAGACGGACCATCAGAAGGCGAGCTCCCCCTGGTCGTCCTCGATCTCATCGTCGTCGGACCCAGTCCGCTCGGGGAGCTGCGGAGACCAGTCCGCCGGCTTGACCGGATCGATCCCGAACAGCCTGTGAGCCCGCGCCGTCGCGACTTCCTCGGTGCACGGATGCATTTCGAATACCGACGTCGGGCGGATAAACTTCGTCACCGTCGCCCCGTCCTGTCGAGGCACGTCGACGCGCAGGAACCCGGCGCCGGCGATCGTCGCCTCGCTCACCAGGCCCGCTAGCGTCCGGTGGCCCATGATCTCCACGATCGCCCACTGCTTGAAGACTTCCGGTTCGTCGCTCATCCGGGTCACCTCGTCCGTTCAGGGGTGCATGCGTCACTGTGTGATCCCTGCGTCGCCCGCACCGATTGCTCGCGGGCCACCCTGCGGGCCCAGCCGCGGGTCAATGACGTGTGTGCAGTAGTCGACGCAGCCACGGGTCAGGCCTCTGTCCCCGTTCGCGACTCCGGCGGCACGTCGCCGAGCAGTGAGTCGAGGTATGCGAGATAGCCGTCCCGAGGCAGCGCCAGCGGGATCCACGCGGGTTGCCGGCTGCCCTCGATCCAGTCGCGCACGACGCGCTCATCGACGCCCACGTGCCGCGCAGCCTCGCGGCGGCTCCACCGGAGCACTGACAGCGCGTGCACCAGTGCCAGGCCGGCACGGGCCTTGCGAGAGGACCGCAGCGATGCTTGGCACTTGGCTACGGATGGACCCCTAAGGGTGGCGATGCGGTCGCGGAGGTCGGCGATTTCGGGAGCGATGCTCACTTCAGTTTACTCGCCTCGGTTACGCCATGGTTGTAGATCGACTTCAGAAACTCCACGCCCGCCGCGACGTCCGTCGTCTTGGCGAAGTTCTTTATCGACTTGATCTGTCCGGTAGCCCTGACAGGGTCGGAGTTCTTGCCGAGCTTCCTCTGAAGCTTCTTTTCGTCGAAGCCGTCGCCATACTTCACGATGAACGCGGCCATGCTTCGGAGCATCAGCCCGTCGAAAGCGTTGCGGTCTCTGCCCCAGGAGCCAACGAGATTCCTCAGGGTCCTGATCAACAGAACCCTGCCCGGGTGAGGGAATCGAGGCAGGCCGCTGACACCGCGGACGCAGCCGCTGTGGATCTGCACCAGGGCCTTGACCGCAGACACGCTGCCGTTCGAGTGACGAAACCCGAACGTGAGCCCGAAGCCTTCAAGGATAGAAACGATGTCGACGGTCGCCGGATTCCCCGCGGCGAAACTGATCCGAAACGTCTCGACCGCGCTCGGGTTCTTCTTCTTCCCGTTGAGGTCGAGGAACATCTGAGCTTCCTGTTCGAGCGTCAGGTCCCGCCAAACCTTGAACGGGACAGGGATGTCGCCCATGCCAGCGATGATGGCGGCAGCGCAGCGGTGCTGAGAGTCCATCACGTAGTACCCATCAGCGCGAGCCGAAACGGAGCCGACGCCGAACAGCGCTGGCTGGTATTCCGAAGCGATGTCAGCGGCATGCTTTGGCCGAAAGGCCTGTTGAACATGGTGATCAACCAGCACCTCGCTTGGTTTGAGCATCAAGATCTCAGGTTGGCCGTCTCGGAGCGGCCTTATTTCAGCGACTGCTTCAGAGCGTCGCGAAGACGCCGAATCCTTGACAAGCTTTGCGATAGACTGTGGACGCATCTGCTGACTTCCTTCTTGCTTGCTGAAACACCGTTCTCGCGAACCAGATCGGCGAGCTGTTCGACCATAAGCGTCGCCCCCTCGAGACCAGCGGCGATATGCTCCGCCTCCGACCATGCCTTCACCTTTGGCGCGTTCGCGGCGATCCCTATGTCCGACTTCAGCTTCGATACGGTCGAAGACTGCAGGCCGAGGCGCTGGGATATCTCGGTCGTGCCGAGCCCAGCCTCGTGCAGCGCACGGACATCGGCAGCGCGTGCCTCGTGGTCTACGCGCGGCTTTCGTTTTCGCTTCTCCTCTGGAGCAGCAGGAAGCCGATGCTGACCGTCAAGAATCGTGTATTCGACTGGCCCTTCCGCCTTCGCCGCGGCCACCGCTTCGGATACCGAGCGCTGAGACATACCAGTCGCTTCCGCGGCTTTCGCCTGGGTCGCGCCGTCCTCCACCAACTGAACCGCCTTTCGCTTCTGTTCGGGCGAGAGCTTTACGCGGGCGTCTGGCTTAGCATCATTATAACTCGGTATATTGCTGCTGAACCACTTGGACACCGTCGGCTGTTTGACCCCCAGCTGATCCGCAATCCGCTGCTGCGTGTTCTTCCTCGGGTCCTCTGCCCGCAGCTCGAACGCGATCGCTCGCTTGAGCTCCAGCGCCTCCGCCTTCTGGGCCTCCGACATGTTGCGTCGTCCGGTCGCGCTCCGCAGAACCATCGCGCGCTTCTCCGGCTCGGTCTTGCCGCCGATGACACGACACGCGACGCCGTCACCGAGAATGTCGTACCGGTTGTGTCCGTCGAGGATGTTGCCGCCTTCATCGATCAACACCGGTGCCTGCTGCCCGTCGTCGCGCAGGCTGGCCTCGAGGGAGGCCCGCTCGTCGCTCGAGAGCGGCGGCACGAGATGCGCGTACGGCGTCTTCAGCTTTCGCGGGGCGCCCGGCCGCATCTGAACGACATCCGCGCTCACGCCGCGTCTCCCTCGGGGTGTTGCTCAGCCGGGGGGCGCTCTGCGGAGGTGGGTGGGGGCGGCTCGTCCCAGGCTCGCCAGCTGATCCCAAGCTTGTCTTGGATCAGCGCACGAACCTCCGGAGGAGGCTTGCGCGCGCCTGAGGCCCACCGACTAACGCTGTCCTGCGGTGCCCCAAGGCGCTCCGCCATGGCTTTGCCATCACCATGGTTAGGCATCGTCGCAGCAAACTCCCTAGAGCCTCTTGATTCACGTTTCGTTGTCACGCCTACGCAGTCTAGCCATATCGCCAATATTGGCAAGTGGGCAACGTCGCCGGGCATCGACTTTTGGCGACGCGGCAATTACCTCCAGACCCATGGCTGCTGATCGTGAGAGCGATGACGTGCTGGCAGCGATCGCTCGGCGCCTGGCTTACGCGATAGGCGAAGGGAAATGGACTGGGGCAGGGCTCGCCCGGCGTTCTGGGGTCGACCCCACAACGATCAGCAAGCTGCAGAACAAGCTGCGCGGCACAACCATCACCTCTTACATCAAGCTCTCGGGCGCACTTGGTGTGCCACCAGAGTGGCTCATGCTAGGGACCGGCCCAACGCCCGCGATCCGGCGAGCCCCCGACGACGCCCGGGACAAGCGTCGGAAAAGCGCCAGCTAGGCCCACCTGCTGAAGGCAACTCAGCACCCATTCGACTGAGCCCTCCTCGTGTGCCACCTCTTGGCGACCGACGTACACGACCGCACGGCACGAGTCCCCTACCCGGGAAATGACAGCGAGCGTCCGCATGTTCCTCCTGTCCCCATGGCCCAATTGCCAGCACCGGTCGATTTCATGGTATTGCCCACTTGCCAATATTGGCAAACGGGCTATTCTGGTCCCTGCCACCACGGAGGGACCCCATGCACACCAGCTCACCGAACCCGCTTCGACACCCCAACGCCCCAAGTTGTGGGAAAACTCCGAAATCTGCTGAGAAAGCACGGGTAGGGGATTCGCCCGGCAGTCGCGCTGCCCGCGTCCGTCGCTGCAACCACACCCTGCTCACCGCACAGATCCATGACGGCGGGTTCGCTGCTGTCCGGTACCGGGGCCGCTGGGAGCTCTACACGGTCGTGGACGGACTCGAGCTGTTCGTGCGGCACGCTGATGCCGGCGAGGCCGCTCAGCTAGATACGATCGTCGCTCGGGAGGCAGCGTGACAGCCCCCCCCAACCAGTTCCGCGAGCGCGCCCGGGACCGCAAGGCCGCCAAGCTCGTCGCCGCCATCGACGCGGACTGGATCGCCACCTTCGGCGCAGGCGCCCCCTTCCGCCACGCGCGTGCGATCGCCTCCCGGCTTCGTGAGTGGGGCGACGCGGAGTGGCAGCAGGTCGCTGACGCGGCCGGCACCCGCCCGCCGAAGAGCTCGCGCCAGGCGGTGATCGCGACGTACGAGGCTCGGGCCGCGCAGAGCGAGCCCCGCAACTACCGCAGCGGTTCGCGTGCGGCGCAGGACGAGATTGATGCGGCGATCGCGACGAATGGGGGGCGGCTGTGATCCACCGCGCCACCCAGGTCGAGCTACCGCCGGCAGACACCGGCTACGCGGTGCACGCCCGCGACAACGCCCGGGCCGCGATCCGGCAGGCCGAGACGGCGGCGGAGCGGTGCCGGTACCTCGCGGAGCGCTACGGCGCGCCGAAGCCAGTCGCGGTCGTGACTGCTGGCACGAGGGCGGGACGGAGGTCGGCCTGATGCGCTACCTCCTCCTCCTCGCCGTCAGCTGCAGCGCTCCGGCGCCCGCCACTGCCGTCCAGTCCGACGACGCTTCGCTCGCGCCCTACGCGGCACCGGACTACGGCGTCGTCCACGTCGACCGCGCGCAGGGCGCCCGCATCTGCGCGCCGATGGCCATCCGGTACGAGACCGGCATCGCGGCGGCCCGCTGGCATGAGCGGTCCGACGTGCCATTCGAGCTGCTCTGCCACGAGCCGACGATCGTCGTGCAGTGGGGCGACGTCGGCGGCTACTACGGACAGCTCGTCTACTGGAGCCACGATGGAGAGCCGGCGCTGATCCTGCTGACGCCGGACCTGCCGGTGAGGCAACTCATCCCCGTGCTCACGCACGAGCTCGGGCATGCTCTCTCTCCGGTGGAGGGACCGCACCACCACCACGAGCCTGGAATCCTCGGCGACCCGTGGGTGGACGAGATCACCGACGCGGACATGCGGTTGGTGTTTGGGGGTGCCTCGTGACACCCCTCGGCCATGCCATGGCGTCGCGCGTCGCGCGAGTCGATGCTCTGCGCGCTAAGACAGATGAGGAGAGCGCGCACCTGCACGCGACGGCTGACCTGGCGGCGCACCGCACGGTGGATGCCGTCTACCGCGAGTGGGACACGAGCCTCGCCGACGTCGAGCGCCGCGTGCTCGAGGAGGGGGTCTGATGGACTGCATGTGCGAGTTCGACGACGAGTGCAACGGGCTCGGGACGCTCCACTGCCGCGGCTGTGGCGGTGACCTGTGCGTCTGCGCCTGTGGCGGCGAACTGTGCGTCTGCGCCTGTGGCGGCGAACTGGACTGCGACGGCTGCCCCAACTGCATGGAGCTCGACCCGATGGATCGCATCGGCGACCACGACTCCGACGAGGAGGACTGCCCGTGAACCGCCGCGGCTACCCGCTCCGCTACTGGGCGGCGCAGGCCCGGGACGGACTGCACGCCATCGGTCTCGCCGAGGATGCCCGCCACATCGACGAGCTCTCGCGCGGCAACTGCCGACTCGGCCCGCTCGGAGACCAGGTGCAGGCGTCGCTCCGGCTCGCTCGCGCGGCTGAGGCGGTGCTGACC